>Ga0207664_10001015_pt1 | contig 18814 bp, 20 predicted proteins | sample LARL83metaG_FD_184349 | JGI IMG/M metagenome (GOLD analysis project Ga0207664, IMG submission 184349) | Corn, switchgrass and miscanthus rhizosphere microbial communities from Kellogg Biological Station, Michigan, USA - LAR L8-3 metaG... | ecosystem: Host-associated > Plants > Roots >... | reverse complement strand
GCTTTACAAGCGTTGCTATCGAACATAAACGACCTGGGGACAAAATGTGCTTCTGCCTCTGGATAATCAGCAGACATATAAATCCTCCTTATGCCGCAATCTTGCGAGTATTCCCAGTGCTGAGCGCGTGTGCTCTTTGCCGGGATAATGCTCGTTCGCGTAGGATTGCTGTTGTATTTGAAAATCGATAGGCAGTCCTGTCATAGCCTTGCCTATGCTGCGCTGGGCAAGGACATCGCGAACAAAATTGAACTGGCTCGCCATTGTGGCAGCTGCTATCTCAGATGTTTGCATGTCACTGTCCTCGTTGCTTTCGACCTTCACGCACGAAGCGAACGCAGACACCGACGACATAAATGGTGAGCGCAACGCCCCCGACGATCAACAGATAGATGAACAGAATGGTCTCGACGAGTTGTAGTAGTGGCATTGCGCCCCTCCTATGGTGTAAAGTGGATATGCGAGAGAAATTCAACCACAGTCAAGAGCAGTGCAATAGCGGCAATAATCGGGCTCAGGCGCTGCCAGAATCGTTCTGATCGTGATGTTTGCTCGCTTTCAACGGCCTTAAATCGATCTTCTACCTCCTTGCGATCGTCGGACTGATCAGCCTGTAGCCGCGCGATCTCCGCACGAAACAGGTTGAGTTGCGATTCAAACAGATCGCGCGTGACTACTTCTTTGCGCAGCGCTTCCAAGTCCTGGCGGGTCAGCAGGTCTCTCGTTCGCTCTTCCAGGCGCTCATCCAATCGTTCGAGGTGCCGCTGGATTGCGGCGAGGTTCGCGTATTCTTGACGATCTTTCGGGTTCTGCATCAGTTGCTAAGAAGAAACATATAATTCACGGCATAAGACGAACTACCTTTAACAAAAGAAAAAAGAGCATGTGTTATAAGTTGTCCGGTTCCAGCGGTTGTACTAGCATTTTGTGAGCCAGATGGATTGAACCCATACAATCCAATGTTCGTCCATGTGCCCACGGCATCTGCAGAACCGAAATTCGTTGTGATGCTTGTTGAGAACCCGGTAATCGCAAAACTCGCAGGCACCTTACGTGCTCCAGTTGTAAATCCGTCACCAGCCACGCTCGTGTCGCCCCTGGTAACCCCGGTAATGACGCTATTGCCTACACTCAGGATTTGCGCCATGCACTGCATACTACCCTGGCCAGTGACAGAGAGGTTGTTTAAAATGAGCGCGAGCCCGTTGCTGGTGATGAGATTTTCGGCCTGCATACGCCCGTCTGCCAGAGGCACCTGTCGGCTACGCTTCTCCCCCGCGCTTATCCGAGCGGTGCCGGTAACGCGGCCATGCCTATCAGTCGGTGGGCACCACCAGTACCGAAACTCATCATCATCCCACTCTGGGATAGCATGGATGCGAATAATGCCCTTAATACCAATAGTGTCCATATCTAAGTCCCTGCCGTGTAATGGTTGCTGATCTGAGTCGCGGAAAGCGCGTAGTTGTAGATGGCCGCTTCGTCGATGGTGCCAGGGAAGTATTCGGCAATGGTATTGCCGTAGGCTCCAATGTAGGCAAAACTGGTCGTCAGACTCACCGAATAGGCCGTTGGACCAGCCGCCAGAGAGCCATTAACATACAAACTGAGATTGGTGCCATCGTAGATTCCAACCACATGATAGGTTGTGTTGATGGTTACGTTCGCAGCGGATGTGATATCCTGATTGACCGTTGAACATGTCCAATGCGCAACGCTCCCAGCCGTCGCGACGTGGAGCTTGATATCGCCTCCGGAGCCAGTTGTGGTCCCGCCCATGACAACCATACTGTAATTGCCAGTGGTGCCAGGGATGGCAGTGATTTGCGTCCAACACTCGACGCTCCAGGCATGATTGCTCCCAGTTGGTATCAGCGAGGTAGGCAGGCTGATGTAGCCCGTTAAACCGTCGAACGTCATGGCCTTGTCTGTAGCGTCGTTGCTATCTGTGAGCAGTGTCGTCACGCCCTGCGTGATCGTGCCGTGTAGCGTCCCCTGGTAAGCATGGCCGCTGATGTCATCTGCGATCGTCCCGGTGATCTCTGCCAGGCGGTAGTATGCGATTGGTGTGTCAGCCAGGATTGTTTGCGCATAGTTGCTGACGATGGTGCCTGTGCCCTCAGAGTCGGCGATCCCCAACTTCTCCAGAACCACCAGGGTTGTGCTACCGATGGCCGGGGCGCTAGTGTTACTGTTCGTGCTGCGGAATAGCCTGCTTAGAATATGGATCGCCATGCGATTGACGGCTCCCAGGTCCGCCGTGTACTCCCACACATCTTGCAATAATTCATTGGTCCCAATCCATTTTGCGCTCACCTGCTGAATAAGTTGAACAGACGCGGAGAGGTTCTCTGTCGCCGAAGTGATCGCAATCCCCTCGCCGGGAATCAGTTCCACGTTAGTGGTCAGATGGTACAGCCAGCGCGGGTAGTCAAATTGCAAGAGTTCGGCCATGCCGCGCTGCGTACAATCCGCGTTGCTCAGTAGAGCTGACTCGTTGACTTTGCGCATAAAGAGCGAGGCTGGCGACGTCCCAAAAAAGCCCATTGCTGCCCAGTTTTGGGCAAGCGTACCGCCATCTGTTACTTGCGCGCTGTAGGTTGTCCCACCAGACGTCCCGCCGATCGTCAAGATCGTGCTTCCGGGCTGCGTATAGTCCATCTCGGCGCTGAAATCGTAGGCCGGGTAAGTGGTCACCATGTCAGGATTTGCGCTGTCATCACAAATCAAGCTGATTGGCATGCTGAAGTAGCCGGGAGGCGCATAAATCACATTCCAATAGTAGTCAATGGTCCAGTAGTAGCTGCTTTGCGAGGCCAAATTATCAAAAGCTGTGCGCAAATCATCCCAGTTGAGTTGGAAACTGGAGAGTGTGGTGCCCGTTATCACGTTCGTTGTGGTGACGATGCCAGCAGGAAGATAGGACGAGAGCAAGCTGATGATGATCGAAGCGTCTGACTGGTTGGTAAAGGAATTGCTGCCAGTGATCAGGCTCATGAGCCAGGCATAGCCAGCACAATCCACCTCCACATCGCGCACATTGCCATGATAGTTCGAATATAGAACACGATTGAGGAATCCGGCGAATTTGCGATACTGCCGGATGTAGCGACCTCCAGGCATTTGCTGGCAGTTGGGTTGTGCAGGGCCAACCCAGGGCGTTGGATAATTGAGAACGGTTGGGAACCACACTGGCTCGAATTGCGGTTCGGTGACAGTGATCACACCGCTATTGGTATTACTCGTGGCATTGAGTTCGAATACTGGAATGGCCGCAAACGCCCCGGCTGGTGGTGTGACGGTAAAGGAATATCGAACCAGTGAGGTGCTCACTGGGACAGGGCCGGTGGATACCACTGTGCTCAGGATTGATCCAGTGGGAGAGAACCAGCCTACCTTGAGGTTTACCCCGATATTGGTGGGAGAACTGCTCCCTTGGATATATCCGGAAAAGCAATAGGTATACCCCGCACTGATAGTAAATCCGCCAGTCTGTTCTGTTATTGCGTAGGCTCCCACAGCCACGTTGGTAATCGTCGCGATCGTTCCGCCACCAGGATTTTGACTGAGTGTCAGGCCGGTAGGAGGAATGCTGATCCAATTCGTGTTGTAGGGATTCATCGACGGGTTGAGGAGCATGTTGATGGTTGGATTGGGCGCGAGCTTGTCGTCCAGCACCAGCACCTCTTGCATAGCCTGGGGTGCGATGGTCGAATTACTGTCCTTGAGAACAATCGAACATGTCGGAACTGGATCAGTCATGGCCCGTGTGATGGTGACTTGCGCGGCGTCGAGTTGGGGTTGGTAAACACCCCCGATCAAGATTTTCATCAGAACACCAGCCCACTGTTATAGCCCGGCGTGGTCGAGCGGAACTGCCGTGCCATCTCTTGTTGGATCAGATTCGTCATGCGTCTGACCTCCGCAGGCGAGCCAGCCATCGTGGAAACGTTGATGTTGTACACCGGCTGATGGTGCACGACGATGCTGCCACCACCGAGGGCAGATCTACTTGCGCTGATCGACGAGGGGGCAACGGCGCTGTTTTGGCCTGAGAGCGTGCTGGCCACCGGACGCATTACCAGGTTGAGCGAGGATTGCAGTTGGGGCAGCGCTTTGACCAGGCCAGCGCCGTAGCTTTTGATGAGCGCCTGAGGCCATTGGTCTAGCTCCTGGCCGGGACCCATCTTTGTAGGGCTGTGGAACCCGAGGAAGTTTTTGATGGTCCCGCCCACATTGCCCAAAGTCTGACCCAGATTGCCCAGGGCGTTTTTAATTCCCTGGATGAAGCCCTGGATGAGATTAGCGCCCCATTGCAGCGCCTTCCCCGGCCATGTCGTCACAATAGAAACCATTGATTGCCACAAATTATTGATGGCCTTGCCTATGTCATTTTTCACATTAGTAAATACATCAACCACTTTTTTCCACAAATTTTGAAAGAATTGCGTAATTTGCCGCCAATGAGTCACGATCAGCACAACCAGCGCCCCTAGTGGTCCAGTCACGATCGCAATGATCAGGGCGATATGTTGCCGGAAAAACTCAACAATATGTGACCAAAGACTGGAGAAAAAGGAACCGACCGCATGTAGTGCGTTCATGAACCAGGTAGAGAAGGCATGCCATGCGCCCTTAAGGAAGCTGACCACCTGACCCCAATGAGTTGCCAGCAGAATAATCACAGCAATAAGCCCGACGATTGCCAGGACGATCCATGTGATCGGATTTGCCAGGAGTGCCGCCGTGAACCCCCATGCGGCAACCGTTGCGCCAACGAAAGCGGTTATTAGCCCGGGGATGGCCGTAGCAGCGGCGACGATGGCGTCTGCTACCATGGAGAGGATGGCCGGGATCAGAGATCCGACAAATTGACCCGCAGTCACAATTGCCGAGAGACCGGCCTTGACCACCTGGGCAACAAATTGAGCAGCCATTTTTGCCCCTGCCAGGGCCGCCTGCACTCCAGAAGCAATAAACTGGCCAATCATTACGGCCAGTTTGCCCGCGGCCTGCCAACCTTCAATACCCGCCTTGATGATACTGGCGACAAATTGCGCGGTGATCTTTGCGCCGTTCACAACCGCCTCGACGCCCGCTTTGATCATAGAGCCAATAAAAGAAGTCGTGAGTTTGATCCCGTTAACAACGGCTTCCGCTCCAGTTTTGGCAAGATTGGCAATAAAACTCCCTGCGATTTTGCCGCCTGAGATAGCAGCCTCCACCCCTGCCTTGATAATGGCTGGAAGAAAGAATGCGGTGATCGCTCCTGCTACTGCCAGGATAGGTGTATGCCATTTTTGAAACCAACCAACGATGTTTTGAACAACATTTATTGTTCCGGATACAACATGTTGCACGTTGTTAACTGCGTCATGAACGGCATTAAGGGCATTTGGTATAATATTAGATTTATTGATCCAATCGATAACGTTGCCTGTGATGGTTACGACTTTTCCCCCGAATTGACCAAGCCAGCCAATAATATTGTTGATGATGGGTAGCAGGTTCGCCCCCAACGTGATCATGAGATTCTGGATTTGTGTCTGAAAAAGCTGTCCTTGAAAAGCTGCGGTCTGTTGAACTCTGGTCCACGCCTGCTGCTTTTCCGTCGCTAATTCCTGCGCGTCTTTGAGTTTCAGAGTGTTGCTCTTTAGGAGATCGGATTGCGTACCAAGAATACCCAGAGCAGTTGCAGCTTGCTTTGATCCGAGGATAGAAACTTCCTGTCCCTTGTTGTTGGCCAGTGTTGCGTTCAGGTAGGCAATCTGTTGCTGGACAGACATTGCCTTAAACTTTGTTTCATCGAACGGCAACCCTAATGCATGGATGCGTTTTGTGATTAAATCGGTTTTTCCGTCCATGACGTTCAATAACTGAGTTAACCCAGTCATGGATGTACCGAAAGTTTTCATGCCGCCGGTACTAAGGGTGGCAAGAATGGCGTCCATATCGGTCACAGAGACGCCATAGTGAGCAACAAGCGCGCCGCCTGTCTGTAAAGCACCTGCCAGATCACCCATCTGCCCGCGACCGAGAGAAAGCGTCTTAAACATCTGGTTTGAGATCGTATCGACTTGCGATGCTTTTAATCCAAATGCGTTCAATGTGACGACGAGCCCGGTTGTCACCTGGGTTTGATTGGCGTTAGCGATGATCGATGCCTGTGTGGCAGTCGTCAAAATGCGCGTGGCGTCGGCACCTGAAAAATTCGCTGATATGATCTGATACATTCCCGATGCGAGATCGGTTTGAGACTTGCCCGTGGTATTGGAGAGAGATTGGATCGTGGCTTCGTATTGCTTCATATCAACATTGGAGCTGTTGGTGGTGTTCTGGAGTTGTACCATCGCCTGCTGATACTGAGAGAATGCCTGTACTGCCTGGACGCCGAATCCAATGGCCAGCCCGGCAGCGGCGGCTCCGACCCCCAGAAGCACGCCACTCAACCCGCCCTTGCCAAGAGACGACGTCACCTGACCAATGATGCTGGTGACGCTTGCGCCTCCAATAGCGCTGAGTAAGAGCCGGACCGGAATATCTGCCACGCGGCGCACACCTTTCGCGTTTCGAGATGCGAGGCATACAAAAAGCCGGGTCGCATCTCACTGCGACCCGGCTCACTTACGTGGTGGCGTGGGCTCTTATCTGTTTGTTTGGTGTAGTATACCACACTCTTGCGCTGTCTGAAAATAGAACAAGAGTATCTGGACAGGCGCATTAAAATACTGAATCAGATCTACTTCTAATGAAAACGAGATAAAAAGCATCGCGCCTTCTATCTCGCTCAAGGGCAAATTCATTGTAACACGAGGGGGTTCTATGTTCAAAACGACGAGCAAAAAAGGGACATTCCAAATAACTGACGATGGTATTGTTCAAGTTGTTCCTCTGCTCACAAAACAGGCACTCTGGAGTACGTCCATTTCCGCTATTCGATCTATTTCTGTCAGACATGGGAAGCTCATGTATGCCATCGCTATCCATGCTGGCGACGATCAGCTTTTCATTGTCGAAAACCTGAACAAAGCCGATATAGGGAACATTCAGGCGCTCTTGCCGGGTATTCCGTTCAACGAGGTTGCTGAGTTGCCTATGCCTGCTGGCTCCGCTCCGTCCGCAAAACCAGCCAGGAAACCGCAGCACTGGTATGAGGATGAGAGCGCATTGACGCATGTAGGAACCTATACGAACGAGAAAGAGTTCTCTGCTGAACTGGAGATAGCGTATCGACATGGGTGGATTATCCAGGGTCAGGACACCCAGGGAGGTAAGGTCAGCGCTGGCAAGGTGATCGGTGGCGCTCTCATTGGTGGAGTGCTGACAGGCGGAATCGGGTTAGGCGTGGGTGCGCTGATCGGAGCAAAACGGGGAAAAGACAAAATCACGATTACCTATGTGCGATCTGCTGAATGGTCGGCGGCACATCACTCATAGTATCGTGCATCATCGATGGACTTGACCTGTATAATCTATTTCAGGCAGAATAACAGCGCCCATGATCCTGCTCGGAGTGGTCCCCCTAGCAGGATTTTTTCGTAAGAAAAAAGGAGAGCCTGCCAGCGCAATAACCAGCAGGCTCTTTTGTTCTACGACATCATCGCATTCTTGCTCTTTGCCTCTCAGCTTCTCGCTCCTGCTCTTCCATCTTCTGCTTTTGCTCCGCATATACTTCAGCTTCATACTCCATGATCGCAATGATCTGGCAGCGATGGCGTTGCACGACGTCAATCGGCGCGTTCTGCAACTCGCTCCATCCGCCGAAGCGCTCCAATAACTTGGCTTCTACAAACTCTTCTGGAGCGGCTTCTCCAGGCTCAAGTTTTTCTCGGAGTGCACGCCCGCAGAGTTCAAAAAACGCTTTTGTTCCTCCACACTCATGGGTTTGCTGCGGGCATCGATCTGAACACAGATGTAATCCAAGTCGTCGGGTAAGAGTTGATCAGCCTGCTCTGGCAGGTGCACCTCGTAGCGTTCAGGCTCGTCATCACCATTGTCGAGCAGAACAGCCACAACGCCTTGGGTGACCATACGCTGCACTTTGAGGATGCTCTGACTTCCGGCTTTGGTGATGACGACAGGTACGTTGTTGACAACCTCGACGCTCACCATGTCGTTTGCTATTTCTGCCATGTCTCCTGCGGTCATACGACCGCGCGTCAAAATGTGGGAATGGTTGAGCCAGTTATCTTTGTTTTTGATAGCCAATGGTTTCATTAGATGCATTTCCTTTAATTTGGATATGTAGGTGCCGTTTGTGATATTACGGAAACCTGCCAATAATATCCGAGACTCAAAAAATCATATTCTGCCATGTTTTTGAAGCTGAACTCGACAGGAGACTTACTTGCATCCCCCTTGTATGTATCAAGCTTTACGGGCAGCACCCAGGTTACCGCTTCAAAGTAATTGGTGTTGCTAATATTGCCCAGCCACGTCCCGGTGAATTGTGCCTGCAGAGCAAATTTCTGATTCGGCTTGAAGAGTTGGTTGTAATGTGCATAGTTCTGAGCGATGGCCGTCCCGTCCACTGTAAAATCAGGTGCTGCGTCCCATGTCACAAAGCTGGGTCTCTGCTGGCCATCGCCCGCCGGTACCCATTTGCGTCCTGTCGTGATCCCCACCTTGAGCGTGAGCATTTCACCTGTTTGTGTGGTTCCAGGTGTACCTGGCAGTGAATCTATCCAGAACGAGCCAGGCCACGACACCATCGGGAGCGACGTCGGTTGCGTGAGCGTCCCGAACGGGTTGGTGCCACTCAAGTAGTTGGCGGTACTCGTTGGGCTATTATCCCCAATGATGCAGTAATCCTGACACATACCTTTCGAGGTAAAGGCGATCTCTTTGGCTTTTTCCCATGCCCACGTGCCATCCGTGAGTACGGTCCCCGGCGCTACCACACCATACACACCGTTGAACCACTCGATAGAGGCACTGTACGGCGTGTAATGGTTGATACCATCGTATGTGAACTGATATTGGAAGGCATAGACGCCAGAAACGGCAATAGAGGAGCCTGTCCCACCGGTCGTCGTAAATTTGTTCGCGCCCCCGTTGTTGACCACGCTATACCTGCGCTGGCTGTAGACCGTTTGGGACGCTGCCGAAGTGAAATTGATCGTCTCGTTGCTGCTGTAGACATTGCCATACTGATCGGTACCACCAACCACGATCGTCCCCGATGCGGTGTTGCTAGTGATCGAGAACACCAAGAACTGTCCTGGAGCAGTAGGGGCACTGGTGAGCGTCATACTGGCAGCAATGGCTGTGGAGGCGAGCAGACTGGTCCCCGAGGCTGGCACGGTGGTGATTGTTGGCGTGTTGCTGATGAGCATGTAGTAAGCCCAGAGCGAATCGGGGTAGAGCGAGGCGTCGAACTTTGCCAGGTCCACTTCCTTGACGAGCTGCGTCACCCTGAAATTCTTTGCCAGGATACCGCGCTTGTCCTCGGGCGAAAACTTGGGGAACTTCTCCTCGATGTCCGTGGTGATCGGGAGCAGGTATTTGCCGGCGAACGAGCCATACACAGTGATTGTTGCCCCGGTGAGCGACGTGCAGGTGATCCCGCTGGCGTTGACCGTAGCAAACACCTCGGTCGTTGTGAACTCCGAGTACCCCTGGTTGTTCTGAGGTGCTGCCGGCACGTGGTAGGTAATACTGGTGATACTTCCACTTGAGGGATTGGTGCCAGCGATGACGATAGTCCCTGAGGTCGTGTTGCCTTGGACGTAGAAGTGCAGGTGCATGCCGGTGGTTGCTGAGATCGTGTTGGGTTGCGTGGTCAGCGACATGGTAGCCGATTCAGTCGTCGCCGCCAGCAGAAGAGATTCGCCGGGCGCGCTGCCTGTCTCCAGGCAGAGCCTAGTTTGTTGAATTTTATTAGTGTAGCCTTGTACACCCGTGATGACAGGCATGATGGGCGCTCCTTATAAGCGGCCCGGCACGCTCATCACGGCGTAGGCTCTAATCGTTTATCTTTTCTTGTAGTATACCAAGCCCGTCAGGCTTGCGCAATCGTCAGGCCTGCTCGGGCTTACCCTCGTTCTGGGCAGGATCAGCAGGCGCTGGCCCTGGTTGAGTACTGCTTTTCTTCTTCGGCTTGATCTCGTCCGCTACGTGTTCGATAGCGTCCACAATGGGCATAATCTCGCGCGTGATCCAGTTGACGAGGTAGCGGCCAGGTGCATGATGGCCGGGCAGGCCTGCGATCGGTCCAGGGCTATGGAGTGTTATTTCTTCGGTGTTGTCGGACATGAGTAATATTCCTTTTTACGGTGATTTAAACGTTATATTGTACTGCTGGCGCACAAGTGCATAAAACGTCCAGAGCAACTGAATTGAGCCGTTTGGGAAGCGTACCGGAACGGTAACGTCTGTTTGTCCCTGGTCTTCCAGGAGGCTATACACGCTCGCTATCGCTATGCTCGTGTTGTTGGGATTCGGGATCTGATAGTGACTGGCGAACAGCGGCAGGACAATATCGCGCGCCGTGAGCATGTTCTCCATAGCGGTGGTGCTGTTTTGCTGGTACGGCCAACCGCTAGTGATTTTGAAGGTGAGATCGTCTTCCACGCGCCAACCAACCACTTGACCGCCGCTGCCAGCATGTCCAACTTTGCCGCGCGGATCAACAACCTCCACCCAGGAGGAGTAAGGTGAAGGGTCGAAGATTGCCCCAAGTTTGGAGTAGGCGTAGACAGGCTGGCTGGTGTTCGGGTTGATGATGCCCGAAAGAAGCGAGACAAGCCCCTGAGCGATAAGAAGACTACTGCTACTGAGTGCCATGCTACCCTCCAATCTGCTCGAACGTCGTTTCCATCCCGGTCACGAACACATCTTCAATGTCAGGAGTAACCGCCGCAAGAGCTGCCTCTGCCCAGTGATAGCCGCCGGCATAGGTGCCGCTGGGCCACTCAGGGAAAAAGCGACCAAGGGCGTCCGTCTTTCCGCTGAATCCGAAGTTCAGGCGCTCAGCATAGGGTGCGGTATTGGTTAGGGTTGCCAGATCTGCGCTCACGACCTGTGTTTCCCAGGCATTCTCAACGCCATCGCCCGGATTTTTGAACGTGGCATTCATATAATTGGTCGCTGCCTGTTGTAGGTCTTCTACCGACTGTCCGAGCATGTTGATGAGTGCCGGGTTCATGAGGCCTGGATCTGCCAAGCGCGCGAGGGCGGCCATGCTGCTCTGATCAAGTTCTACAAAAAGTTCCACGTAAGCGTCCTTAGTTTGGGCCAGAATAACGGGTAACGCGCACCTGCACGGTATCTGGCCCCGCGAAAATAGTTGAGAAGACTGAGAACTTTGTCCCGGCGGGATCGGTCGGTGTGTCCACCTCCACGACGAAATAATCCGTGCGGTCTGGGATCGGCATAGCCCATCCAATGCTATACACATCAAACCAGTCGGTCGGCGTGAGCCCCTGTGACTCCAGGTTCCAGGGCAAATTAACATTGTCTACCTGGCAGTTGAGGTGTTGCGCGCGCAAGTTGCCTGCGCTATCAGTGAGCATCATGGTGTGTGTGACAAACGGGTCCATCTATGTCCGCCTCCGATAATTCGAGAGAATCTCTTGGGCCATGGCTACATTGGGGGAAGCGCCTTGCTGGAATTGATAGCCTTGGGAGCGCTTGCCTTGCGTGGTTGTTGTAGCCATATAGGGATTTGAGATCCTCATAAAGTCGTCTGCGAGCAGATAAGAAACAGCGACCTTGATGTCATCGGATACCGATGACATTCCTCCGAGGTACGTTATGCGGTTCAGGCCCTGGGGCAGAATCACAGTCCCGACTCTATACCTTATATAGCCCGCCGCAGGCTCAATAATAATTTGCCCATTAAAAGAGGGATCGGTATTGTTGTAAATGAGGTTATAAGTTGTGTCAAACGAATATGCATGATATATCTGAAATACCTGTATTATAGGATATTGTTTTGTAAAAGTAATGCGTGTCAATCCAATATGAATGGGTGGTAAGTGCGCCAATGCCAACTGTGCAGCCTGGGACATCAGTGCTTCCGAATAAGGATCACTCTGAGAGGCGGTAATGGCCTCCCTGACCTCCTGGTAGCAATAATTCACCGTTGCTCCCTCTGAGTGCCCAAACTGCAGTGGCGTGCTCGGGTCAAGGGTGATTGTGCCAGGGTAAGGCGACTGCCAGGAGGTCACATTCACGCCGCCCGTCTGAATCAACACAGTCTCCTGGTTGCTGTTATCCTGGTCGATGATGGCCGCCTGTTCCGCCAGATTATCAAGCGTCAGCGTGGACGCAACGCTGATACTCGACGCCCCTGCGCTGGCACTGAGCGAGAGTGTGGTGTTTCCCGGGGCTTGTAGACGCTTCTCGCAGAAGGTATCGCATCGCATCGAGGCTCTGGCCAGCATTTTGTCCAGGACGCCAGGTCCAAGTTGGCTTATGGTTCCCGCCAATGCTATTCCCAATGGAAGTTCATCCAGTTCTTGAGGGGTCAGATATAGTCTCGGCAATTCATATGCTCCTCAACTCTGGATAATCCAGCTAATATAATCACAGTAGTCAGGCGTTATACCGTTAAAATTCACTTCTACCCGAAAATAGTACTGTCCTACGGCGTTCGGAACATCAGCAGAGTTGAGCTGGTAGGTTACGATGCCTGGCACTGCGCTGGCGATGTTGAATGTGCCAGCTCCTGTCCCGGTAACAGTCTTACTGCTGTTGTAAATGATCAAATTGAGTTGCTCTGTGGTCACGTTCGTAAGATTCATCACCGTGTTGTTGTCGCGAATCATCAGAATAGTCCACGTCGGACTCAGTTGACCTACGCGCCATGGAGAAACGGGCATACTATCGCCCTCCTGCTGTGACTACGCCATCGCGATACTGAGCCGAAATTACCCCAGATCGATAGACAGCAAATACCAATGTGTTTGGTACAGGCGCAGGAATCGGAGTGGGCGGCACATCGGCATACCCGAGCAGGTCTGAGGGAGAGAGTACATCTACGAATTGCGTCGCCAGTGTTACAAGCAGGTTGTCAGCAACTATTCCCGCATCCTGGAACCCTGTCAGAATCGTGCCGAGTAAGCTATCACCCACCGAGAGGCTATCAGCACCGCTAAAGGCAGCAATCCCTGTAAGCGCATCGCTCGGATTCAGCGCATCGGCTTGCGAAAATGCTCCTGCCCCAGAAAGACCATCAATCCCTACCAGGGTATCAGTCGAACTAAATCCTCCATCGCCGGTCAGGCTATCTGTACCTGAGAGTGTATCGGTAAACGAGTATGTGGTGATGGTTGGCCCGCTGGACCCGTCAGTTGCGTTGTAGCTCGTGAACGTCATGGCCGTTGTGGTAAACGGATCAGCGAGCACTCCGAACCCCCCCGCAGCGCTGAATGTGCTATCGGTCGTATCGATATCCCAGGTTGATGGTTCGTTTCCAGTTGTATCCCACATGCGCGCCTGGATGGTCGTTCCCACGTTGCGGAAGCGGATAGCATAGGTATCAGACAAATTGGGCGTCACACTGGGGCCAAATGCCACATCGCTATAGGAGCCAGACACCATTTTGCTGAAAACCAGGTTGTTGGCAAATTCTCCGATATTGATGCTATACCAGTTGTTGACGTCTGCGAAGCGACAGAAGAGGCCTGCCACGTCTGCACTGTTCACCCGATTAAAGGTCACAACCTGCTCAGTATCAGCACTTGTCCCGGACCCACAGCGCTCATTACAGAATGCACCACTATTTCCCGAGACCGCGCCCTGGTCGCTCACAATGCTAAAAGTAGAGGTGCCACGTACCAGCGACCACGTGTTGATGCCGTCCGAGGCCAGCCCCCAGCCGCTCTGATTGGCGCGTGTGAAGTTGTCGGTGGCAAGTGTGGTCACTGATGCATCTCCTAAAGCTTAATGGTGATAGTTACTTGAGCGCTATTGCTGTTATTAATAGGCATAGGAGTATTTATCAGGTGATTGATGTAGTTGCCTACAAAGTTGCCGCTCGTTCCGTTGCTGGCACCACTACTCACGTTGACCAGCCACACGTCCGTATATCCGCCTGCCGTTGTGCTTCCGCCGTTCGCGCTGGTCTGGAACGTGTACGTGATCGTAACGCTCCGATTCCCGGCTCCAGTGGTTGCTGAGTAGCTAAATGCACCGCTCGACAGATTGCCACTGTAGGACGAGAGCGCAGAGGTAGCATTGGCGGTCAAGTTGGCATTGCTGGGGTTCTCCCCCACATTGGGCAAAGGAACCACATTCGTCCCGATCGCATAGGCCGCGTTGCTGGTAAAGCTACTTGTCGTGATACTCGTTGCGCCCTGGCTAGCTGTGCCGCCGACTGTGACCGTTTGTGTTTGCGCGGTTCCATAGCCCATCTGGAGTTGTGTGGCTGTACTGGATATAGGCGATGGGTAGTCAGCCGGGATGGCTGCAGGAATAGAGGCCACTGCCAGACTGGTGACACCAGATTGACCATTGGTGAGAGCAGTTGTCAGGGTAGTCGATCCTGAGTTATTCGTGATGAGAATGTTGTTCCACTGGCTGCTATTGGACGCTGCTGCAATAGCAGACGCCAAAATATTGACTGCCCCATGATCGGTGACCACATTAGAGAGCCACTCACGTTTCTTGACCCGACCTGTCTTTGGGTCAAAGATCTTCCACTCGCACAGGCCGATGATTTTGCCCGGCGGCGCGCCTACCATCTCCGTGAACTCGGAGAATCCACGCGGTTTGACAAATGACCGCCAGTAGTCGGGGTGATTAACCAGAAATTCTTCCATGTTGCACCTATAGAGAGCAGGGATAATCCCTACTCTCTCCCGACTATTTCCAGATGAATGTCCAGTCAGCCGTGCCCGTAGTCACGACGGTCAGGCCAGTGCTAAACAGGACGTCATATATTGCTGATACCGGCCCCTCGTTGAGCAGGGTGCCAGGTAGGGTGATCGTGCCGATCTTTGTACCGGAACCCGCGGTATTGTCGTAGTTGGTCGCTACAGCACTGGCCACCGGAGTATTCAGAACGATGGCATGGAGTACACCTGCCCCGGTTTTCACAACTGTCGTGGTGGCCGTTGTGATGTTGGTATAGTTGTAGCCAGCAATCTGCACAGCTCCTTGGATAGCAAACGCAACCGGCTTAAACACCGCAACAGCCGCTGCCCATGGTTCAGAGCCGGCGATCGTTGCTTTGGATGCAACCGACATTACCTCAGGAAGCGCCTGCGAAAGGGAGCCGAATGTAAACAGGCCAGACGGTGTGCCACCGACATCCTGTGTGGAATCCAGTGTCCAGTTGGTGCCGGATGCAACGCTGACGGCCTGGGCCGCCGTGCCAACCCCGACACCCAGAAAGGCGAGGGCATTGGGAACAGACGACCCGATATTCGAGGTAGAAGCTGTGGTGCCAGTGCCACTGCCGGACGAAGACTGTTCAGGCTGTGCTACCACCTGCTGCAACAATCCACTGCATTCATAGATCTCCATGGCAACCGAGACCGATGCGGACGGCGTGACGGTGATCGTATTACTTCCACTAAGGATGTTGACCGCATAGAAGATCTGCGCGGCAAAGGTGGTACTGTTCGCTCCATTGACCGCCAGGGTGTACGTGTTTCCGAGCGAGTCGGTTACTGTCGCTGCGGTGCCGTTACCAACACCACACACGACGATAATGGAGTTGCCGGCAGTATTGTTGGAAGCAAACGCCTGCGACAGAGAGGCAACGCCGCCGGAGCTGACGTTCTTTGCCTTCTGGACAATCGCTGGCAGACTTGCGGCCATGCCGGTATTAGCTGAACCCAGGGTCGTAACGCCAGCAGCGTAAGGTGTCCCGCCAGATGGTGAAATGACATTTACGGCCTGCTGCGGTACCCATTGCTGCCCGATCGGGTCCCAAAGGTTGGGATTAACCGGCTTATAATTTGCGTCGTACTGCTGAGATGCGGTCATCTCTTCTCCCTCTATCCTTTCCGGCTCTTGCGCGGGCCACTAGCAGGCGCATTCTCCGAGGTAAGCACCTGAGGCGTGGGCGCACTCTCTTCAGGTGTGATCTGGTTGTCTTTTTCCGTGGGTGTGCTTTCGTGCACCGCCGTCTCACCACGCTTTGCGCGATAATAGACGTCGCACTCTTGCGGGCTGGCCAGGCGATATCCTGCAATCTTGCAGATCTCCCGAGCGTCGTGGTCCAGGACATGCGGCAAGTTGCCGTCGAGCACCACAAAACGTCCTTCATGTCGATAGCGGCGCGGCGGGAATGATTCGCCGTTGACTCTCTCACCGGACGTGGCGATCATTCCCTCTCGCTCCTCAGTACAGTAGAGCAATACAGCCATTTGCGTGTCTCCTCTACTGCCTTACTGCGTTTTCACGTTGTAGAGTTTGGCTCCGAACAACCCGGCGCGCATGGCCAGCGTCAGGTCGCTCGTCAAGGCAAATTGTCTTGTGCGGGCGTTGACCGGAGCCAGCATCTGAGCCTGGACTTCATTGACGACCGGGACCACGATGTACTCAGGATTGCGCGGTGCCAGGATGATCTCCTCGGTCGTGCTGGTTGTGCGCGGGTAGGTTACGCCGTCGCTCACGGCGTTTGAGCCAGAGGAGGCAACGGTTGAGGCATAGAGCGCGCTGTTGGTGGCCGGGTTCTGAATCAGGCCAGAGTCAGTGAAGGACGTCACCGCCGCGTCGCTGTTGTTGTAGGCGCTGGACAGGGCGTACAGGGTCTCAGTGCCGCTGGATGTGCCGCGATAGATGCGATACCCCATGATATCGATCGTATTGCCGAAAGCGTCTGTGGGCGTTGGCGTGGACCAGGAGAGCACGATGTTGTTACCGGAACCAGCAGGGGAAGCACTCACTTCGGTGCTGCCATACAGCAGTCCGTAGCGAGACACTGCCTCGACGATGTAGTAGTACGTGGTAGAAGTCGAGAGCGAGCTGCCAGAGCCGGTGTTGTTGGTAGTGCTGATTGCTCCCATCTGACCTTGTGAGGTGAGCAGGTTGTCCAGTACGATCGGGATTCCACGGTAGGTTTGGACCTCTACACCCGCATCAATCCCCACTTTGTTGTCCACTATTGGGCCATCTGGAAACCCAAAATCATCGCGGCCATAGATGGTCGTCATGTTCTCAAAGAAGCGCTGCTGGTTGACGAACAGCCCGTTGATACGAGACGACATTTTGGGAGAAACGCAGAAAAACCAGTCGGTTCCGAGTTCCTGAGCCGCAACGCCGCGTACGGAATCGATCATGTTATCGAGCATTTGCAGCGTTACGACCTGATTGGCGCCGTTAATTTTGTTGGCGCTGCCGATCTGCACATCAAAGCCATCCCACTGCGGGCGCAGGGTGTTGATGGTAGCGTTGCTCGCACCGTAAAGGTGCTGAATTTCTTCCAGCCAGGCCATTGCTTTTGCAGCGCCTGCTAATTCGAGATCGAACAAATTGCCGTTGACGATGGCAACTTTTGCAGCGAAGGTTGAGATGTCCAACTGGCTCTGCAGATGCTTGATTGCAAAGCTATTCTGGACGTAGTTGGACTGCGAGGCTGCCACTTGCGTGGTGGTAGGAGACTCGGTGGTCGCCTGGGACTTCGGCAGTTGGTTACGCTGGTTGAACAGATAAGAATTCGTACTCCAGGTCTTGCGTGGGATGGCGCGATGCAATGGAGCATAGCGTCTTTGATATTCGAGCAGCAAACGATCGATAATAACCGGAACAAGCGAACCTGCTCCTGTTGTTGTCGAAAGCGTCTCGCGCAAGTCTTCCAGGGTCATGGGCATGTGTGGGAGCTCCTTCTGCTATCGCACTTCGGCACTCAACATGCCGTATTTGTTGTCGTAGAGGACTGCGTAGAACTGCTCAAATTCCTTGATCAGCATTTCGATAGGGATGTTTTCCGGCAATGGCGCTGTCAGATCGGTAAGAGTGCCCCAGTCCAGGGATTTGATTTGCTCTTGCAGGTGCCGGCCATGCATGGGCATACTTGGATGTGGCAACCCACTGCCACTATTCGCGCTATTTGCGCCGAACACAACCGAGCGGCGCTGCGGCGGAGCCTGGACAGGTGCACGAGTCTGGTTGAGCAGCAGGTCTTTGAGTTCCTTGAGTTCGTTTGCTCGTTCGGCCTTCATTGCCTCAATCTGCTCTTGCAGCAGTTCGGTTTCACTCTTTTTGCGGTCAAGTTGCACGGTGTACCCCGACTCTTCCAGGAAAGCTAGCGCCTCTTTCAGTGCGCGCTTACGCTCTTTCTTGCTCATTTCCATGTTGTCTGCACTGGTGGTGGATGGCTGCCAGGCCTTGCCCTTTTTGCCGTCTTGCGCGGGCACACCAGGGGCCGCCTGGTTCGCAAATCCGGGCGTCATTTGCGGGTGTTCGGGGCCATTCGGACGCACGCTCGACTCGTCGCTGTCGTCGTCGTCGCTGCCACCCGCATTGCCGCCCATGGCCCGCTGATACCCGCACTCGCAGGACATCCCGCACTGTTTTGCAGATTCGTCGTGCGCGGCAATGAGGGCGGCGGCGTGCTTCTTCGCCAGCTTGGCTCCGGCCTCGGTGAGTGGCTTTGCCAATGGGATCAGGCTCTCTTTACTGTGGATGGGTGCCACGCAGGCATCGAGCACATTGGCGAGGTGGTCATGAGTGCGTTTGTGGGCTTCGACGAGCTGCTTGCTGGTAGACGTGGGCATGCTGTCAGGGTCTACCAAATCAGGGACCGGGTAATTCTTCTGCTGATAGGCGTCGCCAACGGGATCGCTGGACATCGATGGCGAGTCGCCAGAGACGCGCGGGAGAATGCCCTCCTCCCGCAACTTGGCCTCGGTGAGAGGAG
>Ga0207664_10001014_pt1 | contig 18830 bp, 20 predicted proteins | sample LARL83metaG_FD_184349 | JGI IMG/M metagenome (GOLD analysis project Ga0207664, IMG submission 184349) | Corn, switchgrass and miscanthus rhizosphere microbial communities from Kellogg Biological Station, Michigan, USA - LAR L8-3 metaG... | ecosystem: Host-associated > Plants > Roots >... | reverse complement strand
CAGCAGCACGTACATCATCACGGCGAAGCCGATGATGAAGAACCACACCACCGGCAGCACGGTTGCCCAGTCCATCGCTCAGCCCTCCATCGATTCGTCGGACGCCGACAGCGGCCGCGACGGTGTGCGGTGCGGCGCACCGTGCAGCGGCGCGGGCGGTTGATCGCGCTGCGGCGCGGGCACTGGCCCGACCCGGAACAGCTTCACCAGGTACCAGAGCCCAGCGCCGAAGATGCCGATGTAGACCACCACGAAGGTGATCAGCGAAGCGAGCACGCTGGATGCGGGAACCTGCGATACCGCATCCGACGTGCGCGCCAGCCCCTGCACCACCCAGGGTTGGCGACCCACTTCGGCGACGTACCAGCCGGTCAGCAAGGCCACGAAGCCGGACGGGATCATCACCACCCAGGCCACCAGGTACGCGCGACCACTATCCAAGGTGCCGCGGCGCCAGCGCCACAGGCCCACCAGCGCCAGCGCCAGCATCAGCACGCCCAACCCCACCATGATGCGGAACGAGAAAAACGGGATCTTCACCGGCGGGCGTTCGTCGCGCGGAAAATCCTTCAGCCCCTTCACTTCACCGTTCCATTCGTGGGTAAGGATCAGGCTGCCCAGGTGCGGCACGTCCATCGCGTAGTGGTTGGTTTCGGCCGCTTCATCCGGCCACGCGAACAAGGTCAGCGGCACGGCCCTGGCGGTTTCCCAGCGCGCCTCGATCGCGGCCAGCTTGGCCGGCTGGTACTCGCGCACCTTGAGCCCGGCCATGTCGCCGATGACGATCTGGATCGGGATGACGATGGCGAGAAAGCCCAGTGCCAGCTTCAGCATCGCCTGCGACTTGTCGGCAAAGCGCCGCTGCAGCAGATACACAGCCGATACCCCGCCCACCACCATCGCCGTGGAAATGAACGCGGCCAGCACCATGTGCGGCAGGCGCACCGGGAACGACGGATTGAAAATCACCTTCCACCAGTCGACCGGAAAGAAAACCCCGTCGCGCAATTCGAAACCGGAAGGCGTCTGCATCCAGCTGTTGGCCGACATGATCCAGAACGCCGAGATCAGCGTGCCCAGCGCCACCATGCAGGTGGCCAGGAAATGCGTGCGATGGCTGACCCGCTTCCAGCCGAACAGCATCACGCCCAGGAACGTCGCTTCCAGGAAGAAGGCGGTGAGCACTTCGTAGTTGAGCAACGGCCCCACCACGTTGCCGGCCACGATGGAGAAGCCGGCCCAGTTGGTGCCGAACTGGAAACTCATCACGATGCCGGAGACCACGCCCATGCCGAACGCCACGGCGAAGATCTTCAGCCAGAAGAAGTACAGGTCGCGCCACAGATCCGTGCGCTTGACCAGCCACACCGCCTCGATGAAGGCCAGCCACGACGCCAACCCGATCGTGAAGGCAGGAAACAGGATGTGGAACGACATCACGAAGGCAAACTGCAGGCGCGACAGGAACTCGGCGGTCGGCACGGCTCTCTCCGGTACGGCAGATCAGCGCAATATAGGCTTCGCCGGGTGAAATCCGCACGACGGCGACAATCCGCCACATCACGCGACAACGGCTCTAGCGCGAAGCCAGCAGGGCCTCGATCGCGTCGGCGTCTTTCGGCATCGCCGCGGTGAGCACCTCGTTGCCGTCGCGGGTCACCGCGACGTCGTCCTCGATGCGGATGCCGATGCCGCGCCAGCGCTCGGCCACCGAGCGGTCGTCCGGCGGCACGTACAGGCCGGGCTCCACCGTCAGCACCATGTCCGGTTCCAGCAGCCGCGATTCGCCGTCGACGCGGTAGTCGCCCACGTCGTGCACGTCCAGTCCCAGCCAATGGCCGGTCTTGGCGGGAAAGTAGCGTTCGTAGCTGCGCTCGGCGATGGCCGTATCGGCATCGCCCTTGAGCAGGCCGAGTTCGCACAGGCCTTCGGCGAGCACGCGCACCGCCGCGGTGTGCGCCGCATTGAAAGGCCGGCCCGGGCGCACCTCGTCGATCGCGGCGAGCTGGGCGGCCAGCACCACTTCGTACAAGGCGCGTTGCTCCCGGCTGTAGCGGCCGTTGACCGGAAACGTGCGGCTGATGTCCGAGGCGTAGCAGTCCAGCTCGGCACCCGCGTCGATCAGCAGCAACTCGCCTTCGCGCAGCGGCGTGCGGTGGCTCTGGTAATGCATGACGCAGGCGTTCGCGCCGCCGGCGATGATCGGTGCGAAAGCCGGCACCGCGCCGCGGCTGCGCATCACGCGCAGCAGTTCGGCCTCGACTTCGTACTCGCGCCGGCCGGGCACGGCCACCTGCATGGCGGCGAGGTGCGCGTCCACCGCGATCGCGGCGGAGGCACGCATCAGCTTCAGTTCGGCACGCGACTTGTACAGCCGCAGATCGTGCAGCAGGTGGCCGAGCGCCACGAACTCCTTCGGCACCACGCCGCCACCGCGCAACTGGCGCAGCCGGCGCATCCAGCCGAGCAATTGCGCGTCGAACTCCGGCTCGCGGCCGAAGTGGCAATACACGCGGCCGCGGCCCTCGATCATCCCGGGCAGGATGTCGTCGATGTCCTCGATCGGAAACGCGTCGTCCATGCCGTAGTCGCTCACGGCGCGCTCGGTGCCGATCGACGGGCCGTGCCAGCGCGCCCGCGCCGGATCGTGCTCGCGGCAGAACAGCACCGCCTCGCCATGCTTGCGACCGGGCAGCAGCGCCAGCACCGCGTCGGCCTCGGCGAAACCCGCGAGGTAGTGGAAATCCGAATCCTGCCGGTACGGCCATGCCGCGTCGGCATTGCGCATGCGCTCGGGGGCGGCGGCCACCAGCAGCACCGCGTCGTCGCCGGCCATCTGCATCAGCTGGCGGCGGCGGCCGGCAAATTCGTCCGGCGCGATCGCCAGCGCGGCCAGGCTGGACGGCTGGGCAGGGATCAATGCACCGTGCCGCTGGCGGACGGGTCGTGCGCGGCGCTTTCGGTGTGCAGCAGCATGGCGGCGACGCGCACGAATTCCTGCACCTCGATGAGGGCGTCCTCGTCCTCGGTTTCGTTGCCGAAATCCAGCGACGAGCCGGCGACCGTGCCCAGGTCGCGCAGCACCTCCTGCGCTTCCTCCGACAACGAGGCGTGCGCCGCGGTGCCGGCCAGGCCAAAGCCGCCGAGAAAACCGCGGCACCACTCGACCATCGCGTCGGCGCGCTCGGCCAGCGGCCGATCGTCGGCCGGCAGCGAAGGTTCGAAGCCCAGCTCGGGATCGGCCAGTTCGGCTTCGCACTGATCGGCCAGGCGCTGCAACAGCGCCTGATCGTCGGGCGAAGGGTCGACCGCATCGCCATCCAGTTGCAGCGCGCCCAGCACCGAAGTGCCGCGCAGCGAACCGCCGCCGGCCAGGTATCCGCACAGCGAACCGTGCAGTTCGCTGGCGTCGGTGCCCAGCCGCAGGCGCATGATCAGCGCGTCGATATCGTCGTGGTCCACCAGCCCGGTCGTGGTCATGCCGCTGCTCCTTCAAAGGAATGACCGCCAGTTTAATGCAGGCATCGGGGCAGCCACCCAACCCCGCCGACGGCGGCTGATTTCCGCCGGCGTCCTGTTATAGTTTCGTGCATGAGCACGCCCGATCCCGTTCATTCCGATCCTGTCCATCAGGAGCTGGTCGCCCTGAGCCAGCAGCTGGACCGGCTGCTCGATATCGTGCGTCGGCTCACCGAGGAAAACCGCAGCCTGCGCCACAGCCAGGAGCAGCTGTCCGGCGAGCGCGCGGGTTTGCTGGCACGCAACGAGCAGGCACGTGGCCGCGTCGAAGCGATGATCCAGCGGCTGAAATCGCTTGAAAGCAACGGTTGACAACACCCATGTCCAGCAGTGAACCGGTCGCGCTGCGACTGATCGACCGCGAATTCCTGATCGCCTGTTCGCCGGAGGAACGCGACGGGCTGCTCGAGGCTGCCGGCTTTCTCGACCGCAAGATGCGCGAACTGCGCGCCAACGCCAAGGCGCCCAGCTTCGAGCGGCTGGCGGTGCTGACCGCCATCAGCGTCGCCCACGAATTCCTTGCCCTGCGCAAGCAGCACGATAATCAGGAACAGCGCCTCAGCGACGGCCTTGCCGCCCTGCGCAGCAAGCTCGATGCCGCGCTCGAGAGCGAGCCTCTGAAGCGTTGAGCGGCGAGGCGGGCGTGCCGCCGGATGAACCTTCACTGTCACTCGCCAGTGGCACATTGCCGGCCAAGCGCCTAAAATCGGCCTCGGCGTTTTCTGCGATGTGCGCCAGCACACTCTTACATTTGCCTTGTTCCTAAATACGGCCCCGGGTCGGCTTCACATCGGTTGTTGTGCATGTCCGCCACGTGCGGAAAGCCTGGAGACCATGTAGCCCTCCCACCTGATCCATCTTGGATCAAGGTCGTTTGGTGGGCAGCGGCATCGCGGTTGACGCCACTTGTTTCCCGCCCCGTTCGTCGCGCGACGGACGGGGCGACTTTTCGATGGAGAAGCTCGCAACGTGGACGCCACCGCCCAACGACACGAGCTCCGCCAGCGCCTGGCCGATCAGCGCCGCGCCCTCTCCCCGCCCGAACGCATGAGCGCCGCGCAAGGCCTGCGCCGCAGCCTCGAGCAACTGCCCGAATACCTCACCGACGCGCGAGTTGCCGGTTACTGGGCCAGCCACGGCGAGCTGCCGCTGAACCTGGTGATTCCGCCGCTGGCCGCGCGCGGGCAGCAGTTCCTGCTGCCGGTCCTGGGCAAGCACAAGCACCTGCGCTTCGCGCCCTGGCAGTCCGGCGATGCCGTGCAGCCGAACCGTTACGGCATTCCCGAGCCGGTCGATCCGGCCGAGCTGTTCGAGCCGTTCCAGCTGGACCTGGTGCTGGTGCCATTGCTCGGCTTCGACCGCCGCGGCCACCGGCTCGGCCATGGCGGCGGCTACTACGACCGCAGCTTCGCCTTCCTCAACGAGCAGGTGCGGCCGACCGAGCCGCTGCTGGTCGGCATCGCCTATGCCTTCCAGGAATTGCCGCGGGTCGAGGACCAGGCGTGGGACGTTCCGCTCGACTTCATCGCCACCGAGCGCGAGCTGATCGACTGCACTACCGAGGCAAACGCATGAAACATTGGCTGATGAAATCCGAGCCCGAGGCGTTCTCGATCGACGACCTCAAGCGCAAGCGCGTGGAAGCCTGGGACGGCGTGCGCAACTACCAGGCGCGCAACTTCATGCGCGACGGCATGCGGCCCGGCGACCAAGTGTTTTTCTATCATTCGAACTGCGCCGAGCCCGGCATCGCCGGCATCGCCGAGGTCGCTTCGCAGGCCTATCCCGACCCCAGCCAGTTCGACGCGAAGAGCAAGTATTTCGATCCCGCGAGCAAGCGCGAGGAGCCGCGCTGGATGCTGGTCGACGTGAAGTTCGTGAAGAAGCTCAAGCGCACGATCACGCTGGATGAGCTCAAGGGGCACGACGCGCTCGAGGACATGATCCTGCTGCGCAAGGGCAACCGGCTGTCGGTGATGCCGGTCGCGGCCAGCGAGTGGAAATACATCCTCGCGCTGGAATGATCGAAGCTTTTCTTCCCGCGGCGACCATGGGAAGAAGAAGAGTCCGAACCACACTTCATTGACGGAACGCGCCGCATGAGCCAAGCAAACGAAAAGAAACTCGCCGGCGAAGCCGCGATCCGCTACGTCGAGGACGGCGCCATCGTCGGCGTCGGCACCGGCTCCACCGTGGCGTTCTTCATCGATGCGCTGGCCGACCTGAAGGATCGCATCCAGGGCGCGGTATCCAGTTCGGAACAATCCACGGCGCGGCTGAAGAAGCTGGGCATTCCGGTGCTCGACCTCAACGGCGCCGGTCCGCTGACGCTGTATGTCGACGGTGCCGACGAATGCGATCCGTACAAGCGGCTGATCAAGGGCGGCGGTGCCGCGCTGACCCGCGAGAAGATCGTGGCGGCGGCCAGCGAGAAATTCGTCTGCATCATCGACTCCAGCAAGCGGGTCGATCTGCTCGGCAAGTTTCCGGTGCCGATCGAGGTGATCCCGATGGCACGCAGCCTGATCGGCCGCGAGATCGTCAAGCGCGGCGGGCAGCCGGTATGGCGCGATGGCGTGGTCACCGACAACGGCAACTGGATCATCGACGTGCACGGCTGGCAGATCGCCGACCCGGCCGCGCTGGAGAGCGAACTCAACCAGCTCGCCGGCATCGTCACCGTCGGCCTGTTCGCTCGGCGGCCCGCCGACGTGGTGCTGATCGGCGACCGCGAGATGTGATGGCGCTGGCGTCGACCGACGCCAGCCTCAGCCGCCGGCCGGCTTGGCCGGCCGCTTCACCACACGCCCCTTGCGGAAATGCAGGTAACGCCCCGATTGCCGCGCCTCCTGCAGGCGCTGGCCGTGCGCGGTGAGGATGTCGCCGCGAGTGAGGATGCCGACCAGCGCATGCGGCGCCTCGTCGCCCACCACGATCAGGCGGCCGACGTTCTGCGCCACCATGTGATCGGCCGCCTCGCGCAGTGAATGGCTTTCCTTCACCACGATCGGCTCGCGCAGCACCAGTTCGCCCAGCGACAACGTGTAATGCCATTGGGGATCCAGCAAGGTGCGACGGGTCAGCACGCCGCGCACGTGGCCGGCTTCGTCGACCACCGGGTACCCCTGGTGCTGCATGTCGGGCAGGCCTTCGTTGAACCAGCGGCGCACCTCGGCCAGCGTCTGCGTGGTGCTCAGGGTCACCACGTCATGCGTGCAGGCATCGCGCACCACCACCTGATCCAGATAGTCGGCCGCGTACTCCGCCGGTACGCGCACGCCGCGGCGGGCGATCTTCTCGGTCATGATGGTGTTGCGCATCATCAACGCGGAAATGAGGTACGCCGCCGTGCAGCCGCCGAGCAGCGGCAACAGACCGGCGGGCTGGCCGGTCGTTTCGAACGCAAACACCACGGCCGTGAGCAGCGCACGCGCCGAACCGGCGAAGATCGCCGCCATGCCGACCAGCGCGGCAATCCGCGGATCGATGCCGAACTGCGGCGCCAGGACTGCGATGCCCAGGCCGAGCAGCGCGCCCAGCGCACCGCCAATGGTGAACAACGGCGCCAGCGTACCGCCCGACGTGCCGCTGCCCAACGCGATCGACCACGACAGGAATTTCATCACGCACAGGAACGCCAGCGCCTGCAGCGTCAGCCGTCCCGACACGATGTCCTCGATATTGCTGTAGCCCACGCCCAGCGTCAGCGGCGCGAAATAACCGACCACGCCCACCGCCACACCGCCGATCGCCGGCCACCACATCCAGTGGATCGGCAGCTTCTCGAACACGTCCTCGATGCCGTAGACCAGACGTGTCACGCCCACGCTGATCAGGCCCAGCACGGCACCGATGCCGACATACGAAAGCAATGCCAGCAGGCCCGGCGTGGCCAGCGCCGGCATCGCGAACACCGGCGCCGAACCGACCATGGCGTAGCGCACGCCGGTGGCCGCCACCGTGGCCAGCGCCACCGGGATCAGCGAGCGCGGGCGCAGCTCGAACAGCAGCAGTTCGATCGCCAGCACCACCGCCGCCACCGGCGAACCGAACACCGCCGCCATGCCTGCCGCGGCGCCGGCCGCCAGCAGCACCTTGCGTTCCGCGCCGGTCACGTGCAGCAGCTGGCCGATGAACGAACCCAGCGCGCCACCGGTGGCGATGATCGGGCCTTCCGCGCCGAACGGGCCGCCGGTGCCGATCGCGATGGCCGAGGAAATCGGCTTCAGGAAGGTGATCCGCGGCGGGATCTTCGACTCGTTCAGCAGCACCTGCTCCATCGCCTCCGGAATGCCATGGCCACGGATCGCGCGCGAACCCCAGCGCGCCATCACGCCCACGATCAGTCCGCCGATCACCGGCACCACGATCACCCAAGCGCCAAGATGGTGATCGGCTGGCGAGGAGAAAGCCGTCGATATCCGGCCGTAGAACGCCAGGTTGGTCACCAGCCCGATCAGTGCGGTAAGGATGCGCGCGATGAACGCCGCCGCCACGCCCAGCACCACCGCCACCGCAGTGATGCGCAGCACGCGGCGATCCACCAGGGTGGAGCGGCGCGGCATGCGCGTGGCATCGAGCGTCACGCCCAGCGATGGCGACAGGGGCAACGCATCGGTACTGCCTTCAAGGCGCACACCCGGCGGCGCCGCCGGCTTGTCAGTTTCGGAGGTCATCGATTCATCGTGAAAATGGAAAACGGGAATTTTACGCTGGCCGGTCCGGGAACCGAAGAGGCAGGTTTATGCGAAGGCGGCTTGCCGGCTTGCGTCCTAGGATCCGTTCCGTAAAAACCCTGCATGATCCGTTCACCCTGAGCGTAGCGCAGCGGAGTCGAAGGGTTTCGCGTTGCACGATGTGCGTGCCGCATCCATGCAACCGAGCTATTGCCGGTAACCGGGTTCGAGGCGGCTGGGAGTCCGGATTGTTTGGCCCATCCATGGGCCAAACCCCGCTGCGCGGGGCAAGCCTGCGGCTGTCCAAAATCGTTCCAGACGATTTTGTCGAACGTGCTCCGACTCCTGTGCCTACACAGACCAAAACAAAAGAGCCCGCCATAAGGCGGGCTCTTTTGTTTTGGCTGGGAGACTAGGATTCGAACCTAGATAGACAGCGTCAGAGGCTGTCGTCCTACCGTTAGACGATCTCCCAAAAACTGCTGGATCGATGCGCTCTGACCTTGGTGCATCGAACCGACAAACGTGATTTCGGTAGGGAAATCAGCGCTTGGAGAACTGGGTGGCGCGACGTGCCTTGTGCAGACCGACCTTCTTGCGCTCGACCTCGCGGGCGTCGCGGGTCACGAAACCGGCCTTGCGCAGCGGCGACTTCAGCGTTTCATCATATTCGATCAGCGCGCGGGCGATGCCCAGGCGGATCGCGCCGGCCTGGCCGGTGATGCCGCCGCCGGCGACCGTGACCATGATGTCGAACTTCTCGGTGTTCTGGGTCAGCTCGAGCGGCTGGCGCACGATCATGCACGAGGTCTCGCGACCGAAAAATGCCTCAAGCGACTTGCCGTTGACCACAATCTCGCCCTTGCCCTTGCGCAGGAACACGCGGGCGGCGGAGGTTTTGCGGCGGCCAGTGCCGTAGTTCTGCTGGATCGTCATGATGGTTCCTTAGATTTCCAGCGCCTGCGGCTGCTGTGCGATATGCGGATGCTCGGCGCCGCCATAGACCTTGAGCTTGCGATACATCTCGCGGCCCAGCGGGTTCTTCGGCAGCATGCCCTTGACGGCGATCTCGATCACGCGCTCCGGGTAAGTCGCCAGCAGATCCTTCAGGCTGGTGGTCTTCAGGTTGCCGATGTAGCCGGTGAAGCGGTGGTACTTCTTGTCGTCCAGCTTGGCACCGGTGACATGCACCTTCTGCGCGTTGATCACCACGATATAATCGCCGGTGTCGCAATGCGGGGTGTATTCCGGCTTGTGCTTGCCGCGCAGGCGACGGGCGATTTCGGTCGACAGGCGACCGAGCGTCTTGCCCGCGGCGTCAACCACGAACCAGTCGCGCTTGACGTTGTCTGCATTGGCGCTAAACGTTTTCATTTCAGAATACCTGTTCTGCCGCCGTAAGGCGGTACGCGTAATCGGTGGATCAAAGGCGCGAGATGATAGCGGAGCTGTCATCCATGGCGCAAGCCCACCGACCGGCGGGCTGTGAGCTGGCAATGATAGCATGACGACCATGCCGCTTGAAAAGTCCCCCATGCGCACGCCAGCCGCGCGCATCGCCGAACTGGCCGACCAATGCGTGCAATGCGGGTTGTGCCTGCCGGTATGCCCGACCTATGCGCTGGACCGGAGCGAAGCTGAATCGCCGCGCGGCCGCATCGCCATCGCCTCGGCGCTGGCACGCGGACTGGCCGACCCCACGGCGGAACTGCGCGAGCACCTGGACCATTGTCTCGGCTGCCTGAACTGCGAAACGGTTTGCCCGGCGAACGTGCAATACGCCGAATTGCTGACCGGAACGCGCGCACTGCTCGGACCGCCGCCCCGACGGCCGCGCCTGTTGCTGGGCCTGCTCAAGCGTCCATCCTTGCTGCGCGCGCTGCGCCAAGTGGGCCGCTGGATCGCCCTGCCGCGCTGGAAGACCGCGCTGGCGCGGCGGTTGCCGCAGCGCTCGCCCTGGCGAGCGGCCCTGCTCATCCTGCCGGCTGCCATGCCAGCCTCGCGGGTCAAGGTTTCACCGCCGCCAACGGACGCACAACCACGAGTTGCACTGTTCCCCGGCTGCGTGGCAAGCGTCGACGACGCGGCGGCGCAGCAGGCGGCGATCACCCTGCTGCAGGCTGCAGGCTTCCACGTCAGCGTGCTGCCCGCGTTCTGCTGCGGCGCGCTGGATCTGCATGGCGGCGCGGCCGATGCCGCTGAACAGCTTGCGCTGCAGGTACGCCGAGCGTGGGCAGCGAGCGGCGCGAGCCGCCTGCTTTCGGTCACGCCCGGCTGCCTCGGCACGTTGCGCCGTGCGCTGCCCGAGGTCAGCGTTCTCGATCCCCTGGAATTGCTCGGCGAGCACGCGGCGGTGCTTCGCTTCCGTCCGCTGGCGCAACGCGTGGCATTGCACCTGCCGTGCACGCAAATCAACGTGGCGCGAACCGGCGACGCCCTGCTGACCCTGCTGCGCCGCGTGCCCGGCCTCGATGTGGTGACGCTGCCGCGGCCACCCTACTGCTGCGGCGCGGCCGGCAGCCATCTGCTCGAATTCCCCGAACGCGCTGCGCAACTGCGTGACGCAACCCTGCAAAAACTCGCCGCGCTGGAACCGCAGCAGCTGTTGTCGTCCAATATCGGCTGCCGCCTGCACCTTGATGCCGGCATGACTCAAGGCGGTCCGCGTTGGCCGAGCCGGCATCCGCTGACCTTGCTGGCCGAGCAGCTGGAACACGACCGTTGAAACAGGAGCACCCATGACCGTCCGCACACTGAGCCCGCTCGATCGCCTGCTGACCAGCTGCGAGCGCGCCCTCGAGGCAATTGCCGGAACGCCGCAGGCGCAGCGTCGCTCGCCCGCCGCCGGTATCGCCGAAGCGGCGCTGGACGATGGCGAGCGCCGCCACGCCGCCGGGCTGATGCGGATCAACCATACCGGCGAGGTTTGCGCACAGGCGCTGTATTTCGGTCAGGCCGCGCTGGCGCGGAATCCCGACAATCGCGAGCACCTGCTGCATGCCGCCGTCGAGGAAACCGATCACCTCGCCTGGTGCGCGCAACGATTGCAGCAACTGGAGAGCCGCCCCAGCCTGCTCAACCCCCTGTGGTATGCGGGCAGCTATGCGATCGGCGCCGTGGCGGCCGTGGCCGGCGACCCGGTCAGCCTCGGCTTCGTCGTCGAAACCGAGCGCCAGGTGGAAGCCCACCTGGCCGAACATCTGGAAAAATTGCCGGCGCAAGACGAACGCTCGCGCGCGGTGCTGGCGCAGATGCAGACCGACGAGATCCGCCATGCGGAAGCCGCCCGGCAGCGCGGCGGCATCGAACTGCCGTTTCCGTTGCCACAGCTGATGCACTTCAGTTCGATGGTGATGAAGGCGGTGGCGTATCGCGTATAGAAGCGGAGCGATGTGATGGGAGCAAAAAAACCCGCCTTTCGGCGGGTTTTTTCGTCACATCAGGTTGCGGCCGTGGAACAGTTCCTCGATTTCGCGGCGCAGCAGCTGCTCGATGCGCTGGCGCTCCTTGAACGAGAGGTCGTCGGCGTGCGCCTCGAACAGATAAGTGTCGAGGTCGAAATCCTTGATGTGCATCTTCGTGTGGAACATGTTTTCCTGGTACACGTTGACGTCGAACATCTCGTACTTCTGGCGGATGTGCTTGGCCAAGTAGTCCTGCACCGAATTGATCTTGTGGTCGATGAAATGCTTCTTGCCCTTGATGTCGCGGGTGAAACCGCGCACGCGGTAGTCGGCGATGACGATGTCGGACTCGAAGCTGTCGATCAGGTAGTTCAACGCCTTCAGCGGCGAGATCACGCCGCAGGTGGCCACGTCGATGTCCGCGCGGAAGGTCGCGATGCCGTTGTGCGGATGCGTTTCCGGATAGGTGTGGACGGTGATGTGGCTCTTGTCCATGTGCGCGACCACGGCACCGGAGATGGTGTCGCGGCCGAGCTTCTCGACCACCGGTTCCTCGGAGATCAGCATCGTCACCGACGCGCCCTGCGGATCGTAATCCTGGCGCGCGATGTTGAGGATGTTGGCGCCGATGATCTCGGCCACGTCGGTGAGGATCTGGGTCAGGCGATCGGCGTCGTACTGCTCATCGATGTATTCGATGTAGCGGCGGCGCTGTTCTTCCGACACCGCGTAGCAGATGTCGTAGATGTTGAAGCTGATGGCCTTGGTCAGGTTGTTGAAACCCTGCAGGCGCAGACGAGGAAGTGGTTTGACCACGGCGGCTCTCCATGACCGAGCTTCGGCCAGCAGTAGAGGCGGGTTAGCGACAAGGGTCCCCGCGGTATGGTGTGGATCGCAGGCGACGGCCTGCGCGACCCTTGTGAACGGCGTGCGGCAAGAGCACCGCATCCGAAAGACCGCGAAGTATGCGGCAAAAAGAAAAGAAATTGAACCTGTGCAAGCCGCCAAGGTTTGCCATAATGCCCAGCTTGCAGGGCTGGCTACGGAAAGGCTCGCCTCATCGCGGCGGCAGTCATCGCAGCAGGCCATCTGTCGGGGGTAATCGTGGCGCAACTCAAGTACCAGCTTCAACAGGCTTTCGAACGCTCGCAGGCACCACTCAACTTTGCGCCCGACCCGGCCGCGATGGAACGTTTCCTCGGGATGTGCCATCGCCGGCGCTATCCGGGCAAGACCGCGATCATCCGCCCCGGCGATCCGGCCAATACGCTTTATTACGTGATCGACGGCTCGCTGGCCGTGTGCACCGAGGACGAGCAGGGCCGCGAGCTGATCCTCGCCTACATCAGCCGTGGCCAGTTCATCGGCGAGATGGGCCTGTTCGTGGAGCAGGCGCAGCGCGAATCGATGGTGCGCACGCGCACTCCCTGCGAAATGGCCGAGATCAGCTACGAGCGCCTGTTCCAGCTGATGGAAGGCCCGCTGCGCGAGGAATGCCCGAAGATCCTGTTCGCGATCGGCTCGCAGCTCACCAACCGCCTGCTGCGAACGTCCCGCCAGGTCAGCCGGATGGCCTTCATGGACGTCACCAACCGCATCTCGCGCACCTTGCTCGACCTCTGCCAGGAACCGGATTCGATGACCCATCCGGACGGCACGCAGATCCGCATCTCGCGCCAGGAAGTCAGCCGCATCGTGGGCTGCTCGCGCGAGATGGTCGGTCGCGTGCTGAAGCAGCTGGAAGAACAGCGGATGATCGACGTGGCCGGCAAGACCATCGTGGTGCGCGGCACGCGCTGAAGCGCTGCGGCCGCCCCGGGGCGGCGTCGACTGAACCGGTTTTTTACGAGCCCTGGCAGAGCATGGCTTCTCGCCACCGGTTGCGAGGCCGCGCTTGGATTACGGGCAATTCCTGATTTTCGCCGGCGTGGGGCTGCTCGCCCAGATCGTCGATGGCGCGCTCGGCATGGCGTACGGCCTGGTCTCCAATTCGATCCTGCTGGCGCTGGGCCTGCCACCCGCGGTTGCCAGCGCCACCGTGCATACCGCCGAGGTGTTCACCACCGGCGTGTCGGGTGTTTCCCACGCGTGGTTCGGCAACGTCCGCTGGAGGCTGTTCTGGCAGCTGGCGATTCCCGGCGCCATCGGCGGCATCCTCGGCGCGTATTTTCTCGCCAGCGTGCCGGGTGAAACGATCCGGCCATTCGTCAACGTCTATCTGCTGATCCTGGGCATCATGGTGCTGCTGCGTGCGTTCGGCAGGCGCTTGATCAGGCACCAGGTCCAGCACAGCGGTGTGCTGGGTTTTTTCGCCGGCCTGCTGGACGCGATCGGCGGTGGCGGCTGGGGCCCGCTGGCCACCAGCACGCTGATCGCCCGCGGCGGCGCCGTGCGCAGCACCATCGGCTCGGTCAATGCCGCCGAGTTCGTGGTGACGGTGTGCGTGTCCGCCACCCTGGCCTGGCACGTCGGCGTGGGCCACTGGTCGATCGTGCTCGGCCTGCTCACCGGCGGCGTGATCGCCGCGCCGTTCGCCGCGTGGCTGGTGCGCCATCTGCCCGAGCGCGCGGTGATGGCGGCGGTGGGCAGCCTGATCGTGCTGATCAGCCTGGGCCAGCTGGTGCGCATGCTGCACGGCTAGCGAGTCGCGCTAGGGCAGCGCCGAACGCCCGCTCAGAACCACTCGACGCGGGTGATCGCGCGGCCCAGCGCCTTCTCGACCTTCTTGCACAGGATAGGCGTGCCATTGACCAGCACCGCCTCGTTCGCCTGCTTCAGCATCGCCACGTCGTACATCGAATCGCCGTAGGCGACCTGCCAGGCAGTGACTCCGTGCTCGGCCAGCGATTGCACCTTGCGACGGCCCACGTTGTGGCGCAGCAGGCGCATCCCCAGCCAGCCGGGGCGCAACTGCGAAGCGACGACTTCGAGGCCGGTCAAACCGAGCTGGCTCAGGATGCCGCTGACGAGGGCGTGCTCGCAGCCGGTCACCACGATCACCCGATCGCCCTGCGCCTGGTGCCGGCGCAACATCTGCAGGCCGTCGCGGCAGAATTGCCGCGGCCGTCGCGCCAGCACGTCGGCGAACGCAGCCGCGGCCGCCTGATAGCGGCGCTCGCCCAGGCCGAGCAGGGCGATGCCCACCAGCATGCGCATCGGCAGCCGCCGCGAGAACGGCCATTGCAGCAGCAGCAAGGGTGCGATCAGCACGGCCAGCAGCGGGCGCCAGAACGATTGCCGGTAGCGCTCGCGCATGAACAGGTAAAACGAATCGCCCCGGATCAGCACGCCGTCGAAATCGAACAGCACCACCCGCTGCGCAGCCTGCGCGGTGTCCGCGGGCGCAGCGGACGGGGCTTCGTTAAGTGCGATGGTCACGGCGTGCCGAACAGTCGCCGCAGTTCGCTGCCGGGATTCTCGACGCGCATGAACGCCTCACCGACCAGGAACGCCTGGATGCCGCCTTCGCGCAGGCGCGCCACGTCTTCCGGCGTGTGGATGCCCGACTCGGCCACCAGCACGCGGTCGTACTCGATCAGTTGCTGCAGGGCCAGCGAGGTTTCCAGCGAGGTTTCGAAGCTGCGCAGGTTGCGATTGTTGACGCCGATCAGCGGCACCGGCAGCGCCAGCGCGCGCTCGAGCTCTTCCTCGTCGTGTACTTCGCACAGCACGTCCAGGTCGAGTTCGGCGGCGAGCAGCGACAGCTGCAGCAGCACGTCGTCGTCCAGCGCGGCAACGATCAGCAGGATGCAGTCGGCACCGATCGCGCGCGCCTCGTACACCTGGTACGGATCGATGATGAAATCCTTGCGCAGCAGCGGCAGCGAACACGCCGCGCGCGCCTGCTGCAGGAACGCCTCGCTGCCCTGGAAAAAATCGCTGTCGGTCAGCACCGACAGGCAGGCCGCGCCGGCCGCCTCATAGCTCTTTGCGATGGCTGCCGGATCGAAATCCGCGCGGATCACGCCCTTGCTCGGGCTGGCCTTCTTCACCTCGGCGATCACCGCCGGCAGGCCTGCGGCGATCTTCGCCTCGATCGCCGCAGCGAAACCGCGGGTATCCGGCAGCTGCGCGATGCGCGCCATCAGCTCGCCCTGCGGCAGCTTGATCTGGCGTTCGGCAATCTCTTCCGCCTTGCGGGCAAGGATGCGATTGAGGATGTCGGTCATGGCATCTCGTGGGTCGATGGAACGCTGGGCTGGCGCGGGTGCACCGATGCTGCCACTTCGACGGTGGCCGCGCACCTGCCGCACATCTAGCTGTGCGCGGCGAGCCGCCGGGTGGCCGTCACGAAGGCCTGCATTTTCGCATGCGCGGCGCCGCTGGCAATCGTGGCGCGCGCCAGTTCGATGCCATCGTCGATGGTGTCGACCACATCGGCCGTGTACAACGCGGCGCCGGCATTCAGGCAGACGATGTCGTGGGGCACGCCGCGCCGCCCTTGCAGCGCTTCCAGCAGCATCGCCCTGGATTCTTCCGCGTTTTCCACGCGCAGGTTGCGGCTGGACGCCATTGCCAGGCCGTAATCCTCGGGCTCGATCTCGTATTCGCGCACTACGCCTCGATGCAATTCGCCGACCAGCGTGGTCGCGCCGAGCGAAATTTCATCCATGCCGTCGCGTCCCCACACCACCATCGCGTGGCTGGCGCCGAGCGCCTGCAGCACGCGCACCTGGATGCCGACCAGGTCCGGATGGAACACGCCCATCAGGATGTTCGGCGCGCCCGCCGGATTGGTCAGCGGCCCGAGAATATTGAACAGCGTGCGCACGCCCATTTCCTTGCGCACCGGCGCCACCACCTTCATGGCCGGGTGATGGTTCGGCGCGAACATGAAGCCGATGTCGGTTTCGACCATGCATCGGGAAACCTGCACCGGCGTGAGATCGATGGACGCACCCAGCGCCTCGAGCACGTCGGCGCTGCCGGATTTCGACGACACGCTGCGGCCGCCATGTTTGGCCACCCGCGCGCCGGCCGCCGCCGCCACGAACATCGCGGCGGTCGATATGTTGAAGCTCGATGCGCCGTCGCCGCCGGTGCCGACGATGTCGAGAAAGTGCGGATGTGCCGGCGCCTCGACCCTGGCCGAGAGCTCGCGCATCACGCGCGCCGCGCCGGTGATCTCGCCCACGGTCTCCTTCTTCACGCGCAGGCCGGTGATGATCGCCGCCGTCATCAGCGGGCTCACCTCGCCGCGCATGATCTGGCGCATCAGCGCGATCATCTCGTCGTGGAAGATCTCGCGATGCTCGATCGTGCGCTGCAGGGCTTCCTGCGGCGTGATCGTGATCGCGCGTTCGGGCCTGTCGATCGCGTCCGCGCTCATGCCGCCAGCCGCAATGGCAAGCCGAGGAAATTGCGCAGCAGGTCGTGGCCGTGCTGGGTCAGGATCGACTCCGGATGGAACTGCACGCCTTCCACGGCCAGCGTCTTGTGCCGCAGGCCCATGATCTCGTCGATCGAACCGTCCGCGTTTTCGGTCCACGCGGTGACTTCCAGGCAGTCCGGCAGCGATGACTGCTCCACCACCAGCGAGTGGTAGCGCGTCGCCTCGAACGGATCGGGCAAGCCGGCGAACACGCCCTGCCCCCGGTGGCGCACCGGCGAGGTCTTGCCGTGCATGATCTGCTTGGCCCGGATCACCTTGCCGCCAAACACCTGGCCGATGGCCTGATGGCCGAGGCACACGCCGAATACCGGAATCTCGCCCGACAGTTCGCGCAGCACGTCGAGCGACACGCCCGAATCATCCGGCGTGCCCGGCCCGGGCGAAATCATGATGTGCGATGGGCTTAGCGCGCGGATCCCGGCGATGTCCAGCGCATCATTGCGCACGACCTTCACCTTCTGCCCCAGTTCGCCCAGGTACTGCACGAGGTTGAAGGTGAAGCTGTCGTAGTTGTCGATCATCAGAAGCATGGCGGCGCGACCTGTGGTGGAGACCGGAGATTCCCGAAAACGGACAACCCGGGCCCGGTCGCTTTCAGTCCGGGCATTGTGCCGGACGGCGACCGCAGTTCCAACCGATCGCGGCGCGCAGCACCGCTCCCATCCACGTCTTCGCGCGCCGCAGCAGCACCCGCAAAGTGCAGTCGCCCTCGCCAAAAAATCGCCGCCACCGCGCGTTTTCGCTGCTGCCGAAATGACTGTGCCGCGATCACCCTTTTTTGACCCTTCATCGACGGACGCCTTCCTAGGCTCTCCGCAGCCTCGATCGCTGGGGCTACGGGAACAGGGATCCATTGCCTCTGGGATATCAGATGAGGCGCCCACGGTGCATGCGTTCGCAAGCGGACGTTGCAGCGTCAGCGATCAGGACCCCTGCCCATGCTGTCTTACCGGATATTTCTCTCGCTCGCGAGCGCCGCCGTGTCTTCGGCATTTGCCATCGCCTTCCTCTATCGCTATGCGGAAGTTCTCGGGCTGGTGGACCGTCCGAACGAACGCAAGAAACATGTCGGAAACATTCCCGTCATCGGCGGCGTCTGCGCCTTCTTCGGTGTGCTGACGGGCGTGTTCGTCGCGGGCCAGGCCTACCCATTCGGCAGTTATGTGCTCGCGACGGCGGCGGTGCTCGTCCTGGTGGGCGCCATCGACGACCGCCGCGAGCTGGGCGTACTGCCGCGCCTGCTCATACAGGCAGCAGCGGTGCTCACCGTGGTGGTCTGCACCGGCGTGCATATCCACACCCTCGGCCACCTGTTCGGCGTGGAGATGGAGCTGGGCGTGTTCGGTGTGCCGCTCACGCTGATCGCAGTGATCGGCCTGCTGAACGCGTTCAACATGATGGACGGCATCGACGGACTGGCCGGCGCGCTCACCATGGTGAGCGTGGCCACCATCGCCGCCTACGAAGGCCTCTCGGGCTGGCACAGCCTCGCGTTGCCGTTGCTGATGGCTGCGGCGCTGCTGCCCTATCTGGCTGTGAACCTCGGCCTGGTCGGAAGAAAGATTTTCCTGGGCGACGCGGGCAGCGTCATGGTGGGCTACGTACTGGCGTGGACGCTCATCAAATTCAGCCAGGACAAGCCGGCCCACCTGTCGACCATCGACGTGCTGTGGTGCGTGGCACTCCCGGTGCTGGACACGCTCGCCGTCATGGTCCGCCGGCTGCGCGAGGGCAAGTCGCCATTCAAGCCGGATCGCGGACACATCCATCACCTGCTGCTGAATGCCGGGCTGACGCCGCGCGCCACGCTCGCCGCGCTGGTCGCGCTGGCGGTCGCGC
>Ga0207664_10001013_pt1 | contig 18840 bp, 10 predicted proteins | sample LARL83metaG_FD_184349 | JGI IMG/M metagenome (GOLD analysis project Ga0207664, IMG submission 184349) | Corn, switchgrass and miscanthus rhizosphere microbial communities from Kellogg Biological Station, Michigan, USA - LAR L8-3 metaG... | ecosystem: Host-associated > Plants > Roots >... | reverse complement strand
ACCTACATCAATTCCGCGGCGGACCTGAAAGCCTTCTGCGGGCGCCATGGCGGCATCGTCTGCACCAGCACCAACGCGCCCGGCATCCTGCAATGGGCCTTCCAGCGCCGCGAGAAGGTGCTGTTCTTCCCGGACCAGCATCTCGGCCGCTGGACCGGACACAAGCTCGGCATCCCGTTGGACCAAATGGCGGTGTGGGACTTCCACAAGCCCATGGGCGGCCTCACGCCGGAGCAGATCAGGAAAGCCAAAGTGCTGCTGTGGAACGGTCATTGCTCGGTGCACCAGATGTTCCGCCCCGAGCACATCGATGCCTTCCGCGCCAAGTATCCGCAAGCCAAGGTCATCTGCCATCCCGAGAGCGCCTTCGAGGTGTGCCTGAAGTCCGACTACGTGGGCTCCACCGAGTACATCCTGGACACGGTTCATAGATCAGAGCCCGGTACGCGCTGGCTCGTCGGCACTGAGCTAAACCTGGTGAACCGCCTGCACGAGGAGATGAAGGGCAAGGGCGTGAATGTGCACTTCATGTCGCCGATGGTGTGCATGTGCTCGACGATGTTCCGGATAGATCCGCAACATTTTGTGTGGACGCTGGAGAATCTGGCGGAAGGCAATGTCGTGAATCGCATCACGGTGCCCGAGCCCGATGCTTCTCAGGCAAGAGAAGCGTTGAATCGGATGCTTGCTGTCTAAGCTCCGACTGGGTTTCTAGCGACGTCCCTGTCTTATTCCGGCCCCTCCTGGGGCCGGGTTACTTTTGGCGCGCCAAAAGTAACCAAAAACGCCCAGCCGAAGCGCGGGCCGCGGAAGCCGCGGCTGCCCTGCGCGCTGGACTTCGCTGCGGAGTTCCGCATACGGCATGTCCTTATGCCGCATGCGGAAGCGCCGCCGTCCTGGCGGCGCCCCTGCGGGCTTGCCTTGCTCAGTCCAGTGCTCGGCTCGCGCTACGGGGGTAAGAAAAGAGATTCACCGGAACCGATGGAGCTCTTGCCGGACCCCTTAGAGGCCGCCGAGCATCGCAGTGAGCAAGCACAGCCCGAAGGGGCATCGGCAAGGATGCCGATGCCTTCACACGCGGCGTAGGGATGCGCCGTGTGTGAAGCTGCGCAGCGAACGAGAAGCGCAGGGCATCGCGAAGCGACGGCCGATGGGGGCGCCCTTTCTTTTCGCCCCTTTTCTTTGGGCGAGCAAAGAAAAGGGGCCCAGTGCGCGTGGAACGCGCCTTCTAGAATAATCCCGCCGCCTTTAGGCGGCGGAAGGGATTTATCCCCGGATGCCTGGCGCGGCGCCCACCAGCGCCGAGGGCGCCTTGAGCTGCGAGGCAATCCAGCTGTCGACGACATTCTCCAGCACGCTCAGAGGCACGGTGCCGGTCTCCAGGATCACGTCGTGGAAGGCGCGCTTGTCGAACTTGGGTCCGAGGCGGTCTTCAGCCCGCTTGCGCAGTTCCTGGATCTTGATCTCGCCCGTCATGTAGGACAGCGCCTGGCCCGGCCAGGCGATGTAGCGGTCCACCTCGGTGCCGATGTTCTGGTCCGTGAGCGCGGTGTTGTCCTTGAACATCTGCACCGCCTGCTCGCGGGTCATGCCGTACTCGTGGATGCCGGTGTCCACCACCAGGCGCACCGCGCGCCACATCTGGTAGGAGAGCATGCCGAACATCTTGTAGGGATCGGGCTTATTGGTCTTGGGGTCGTTATAGACACCCATCTCCTCGCAGAGCGTCTCGGAGTAGAGTGCCCAGCCCTCGCCGTACACGTTGAAGTAGCCGTTGCGGCGGAACTCCGGCAGGTCCGTCATCTCCATGGCCAGCGGGATCTGCAGGGCATGGCCGGGCCGGCCCTCATGGCAGGTGAGCACCGGGATCTCGTACTTGGGCCGGGTCGCGGGCTTGTAGAGGTTCACCGCCATGAAGGCGGCGCGCTTGCCGTCCGCGGAGGGCTGCATGGAATAGGCGGGATAGGTATCGGGAGCTTGGTCCGCCGGGATCACCGAGATGCCCCAGGGCACGCGCGGCAGGTGGCCGAACTCACTCGTGAGCAGCGGGTCGATGATCTTGGCCTGGGCCTGGTAGGCCTCCAGCAGGTCGTCGGGATTCTTGTAGTAGAACTTCGGGTTGGTGCGCAGGTAGGTGAGGAAGTCGTGGAACGAGCCCTTGAAGCCGGTGCTCTTGATCACCTGCTCCATGCGCGCGTGGATCTCCTTCACCTTCTGCAGGCCGATGTCATGCACCTGCTGCGGGGTCTCGTCGGTGGTGGTGAAGTGGCGCACCAGGTAGGCGTAGTAGGCCTGGCCGTCCGGCAGCGTGGTCACCGCCAGCGCGGTACGCGCATTGGGCAGATAGGTCTTGTCGAAGAAGTCCTTGAGCTTGCGGAAGGCCGGCAGTTCCACGTTGCTGATGCTGGCCTTGGCCTGCGCCTGCATGTCCGCCCAGCTTCCGGCATCGATGAAGTCTGGCCTTTTCTTCCCGAACGGCGCATAGAAAGGGCTCGTGGTCACGTCGTCCACGATGTTGTCGGCGATCTGTTGTGGGATACCGCGGCCGTCGTGCAGTTCCAACACCACCTTCGGCAGCACCCGCTTCTCGTCCACACCTTGCTGCATCAGCGCGATGGTCTGGTCCATGTAGGGAGCGAAGGTCTTGAGACGCGTCAGCCAATCCTGATAGTCCTTCATGGTCTCGAAGCGCAGTGACTGGGTGGCGATGTCGCCCACGGTCTGGATGCCGCCGAGCTGGTTGAGCGGGAACAGGTATTCGTGGAACTTGAAGGAGTCGTCGCCGTCTTTCATCAGCCACTTGAACAGGTCGTAGCTCACCTGGTCCTGGGTGCCGAGGGCGCTGCGGTCGATCTTCAGCAGGTCGGCGAGCGCCTGCTGGTCTTCGGCATGGTACTTCTGGATCGCCGCCAGGCTGGCGTCGGGCCACTTGTCGTTGTAGCGGTAGTCGCCCAGGTCAGAGGCATACAGCGGGTTCTCCCGCATGTTGCGCTGCCACTCCCGATCGAATAGCTGGTGCAAGGCGGTGCTCGCGGCAGCGCCGGCGTCGTCCGCGGCGAACGCGGAGCCGGCCGATGACAGGGCGAGGAGCAACGAACCGAGCAGGGACCAATGGCGCAGACTCATGGGGCCTCCGATGCGATCAAGCGCTCCGCCAGGGCGGCGAAGCGCGCCGGTATGGTATCGACCTCGTGCGAAGCATGTCGTTCCGCGAAGCGCTGGGCCGCCGAGCTGAAGGCCGGTTCGGCCATGAGCCGCAGGAACTTGTCCCGCATCCCCTCGGGACTCAAGGCCGGCGCCGCCAAGCCAGCGCCCGCCTGCATCACCCGGGCCGACAGCATGCGCTGTTCCATGTTGAGCGGCAACAACAGCAGCGGCTTGCCTCCCAGCAATGCCGCGCTCACGGTGCCGTGGCCGGAATGGCAGATCACCACATCTGCCGCCGCCACCGCGGCGCCGAGATCCACGGGCCGCTCCGAGAAGGCGAAGGTGCCCCCCGCGAACTGCTTGGCGATGTCCTTGGTGCCCTTGCCCATATAGATGAGCGTCGGGTGCCCTGCTTCCCGCAGTGTGCTGAGCAGGGAGGGCAGGGTCTCGAAGGGCTTGAGGTAGGCGAACACCCGCCGGTCCGCCGGTGCTGCCGGCGTAGCCGGCTCCGGCCACAGGGGCGGCACGCCCGCGTCCTGCTGCGTCACGCCCCAGTAATCCCCCGCATCCCGGCCAGGGTAGTGATCCAGCTCCCGGAAGGTGAAGAACACCTGGGCTTCGGCGTCGTATATATCGGCAAGCCGGGACAGCGGCGGGGTGCCGAGCACTCCGAGTGCCGCATTGGTGTTGGCGGTGACCCGGTCTTCCTCAGTCTTGAGCCCGGCGTCGTCCGCGCCGCCGTCAAAACGGGGGAGGGGTGTGCGTGCCGGCGGGATGCCGAAGCCGGTGCCCAGCACCAGCCGCGGGATCCTCAGGCCTCGCGCTGCCAGCATCGCAGTGGGGCTGTGGTCGAACACCAGTAAGTCGGGCTGCAAGAGCGCATAGAGCGCGCGCCAGGCGCGCAGGCGTCCCACCAGGTTGCGCGTGGCATGGAACCCCACGTTGTGCAGCACCTGCGTCAGGCTGCGCGGCGCCGCGTCCTGATCGGGTACCGCTTCGGTCTGATAGGGCGCCTGGAACCAGCGGAAGCGCTCCGGGTCCAGCAGGCGTTCGGCCGGCAGGCATTCCCGCAGGATGAAGTCGACGCGATGGCCGCGCTTCGCCAGGGCTTCCGCCAGGGGTTTCATGCGCGCCACGTGGCCCAAGTCGCCGCCCAGTTCCCAACACATGACGATCTTGGCCATCTCAGCGCTCTGCCGCGAGGCGCGTCACCAGCGCCCCGAAGTTCGTCACCGGGATCGCAGGATCCCACTCCGCATGCGCCGCGGCGAAGGCCCGCGCCTTCTCTGCGAACTGCGGCTCGCCCAGCACCCGCTCCAGTTTTCCCAGGATGCCCTCGGGCTTCAGCATGGGCGCCGACAGCCCCGCGCCCTGTGCCTCGACGCTGCGGGCGATGAGCAACATCTCCAGGTATTGCGGCAGCAGCACCAGGGGCTTGCCGGCCAGCAACATCGCCGCGGTGGTGCTGTGGCCGCTGGTCATGACGGCCGCATCGCACTCGCGGGTCACGGCGGCCATGTCCAGGAGCGCATCGGCGAAGGCGAGATGGGCCGAGGCATGCCGGCGCAGGTCCGGCGGCAGCCTGGGCACCTGCGCCAGCGTGCGGTGCGGGCCCTTCGACAGTGACTTCAGCACCTGGGGCAGGCTCTCGAAGAGATGGCCATAGAGGAACACGCGTTTGCCGGCGCCACTGGGCCACGGTGGTGCCGCACCCCCCGGTCCAGGCAACGTGCCCCAATAGGCGGCATCCTTCCGCAGACCCGCATAGTTATCCAGCTCACGGAAGGTGAAGAGCGCCGGCGCCGCCTCGGCATAGAGGTCGGCGAGGCGGGTGAGCGTGGGCGATCCAGCCCGCTGCGCTGCGCGATTGGCGCGCTCCAGCGCCTCGGCCTCGGCCTGCTCCAGCACCCGCTGGTCGGCCGGGGCCCAGGGCCGCAGCTCGGGCAGTGGCGACACATCCGGCGGCACCACGAAGCCATTGCCGGTGACGACACAGGGGAAATCCGTGCCGCGGGCCGCCAACAGGGCCGTGGGCGCATGGTCTGCCACCAGCACGTCGGGTTGCAGTGCCTGTAGCAGCGACCGCCAGGCCCGTACCCGGGCGCCGAGCTCGTCCTCGCGGTTGAAGGCGGTGCCCAGCAGGATCTGCGGATAGCTGTGCAGGTCGGCGCCGCCGGTGGGACGGAAGTTGGCCGGTGCCGGGTAGAAGGGCATGCCGCTGCCCGCCAGCACCGCCTCGGCCGCCACCACGTCGCGCACCACGAAGCTGACATCGTGGCCGGCTTCCTGTAGTGGCCGGGCCAGGCTCAGGAGCGGAGCCAGGTGGCCGTAACCCGCCCCCAGTTCCCAGGCCATCACCACGTGTGCCATGCGGCATTTTCCCCGCTGAAACGAGGCCTCACTCTACCGGATTGGCCTGCGCCGCGGCATGGAACGCCACCCCCCTTTCCGGTATCATTTTCCGCCTCCGAACCGCGGTTTTTTGGCGGTCCGGCTACCCAAAACGGATGAGCGGGCGGCGGGTATCTCCCACCGCCCTTTGATTTTCACCACTCGGAAGAATCCTTACACAAGCATGGGCAAGCGCACCTCCCTCTACGACTCCCACGTCGCCGCCGGCGCCCGCATGGTGGACTTCGGTGGCTGGGACATGCCGGTCAACTACGGCTCGCAGATCGACGAGCACCATGCGGTGCGCAGCGACGCCGGCATGTTCGACGTCTCGCACATGACGGTGGTGGACCTGGAAGGCCCGCGGGTGCGCGACTTCCTGCGCCACCTGCTCGCCAACGACGTGGCCAAGCTTAAGGAACCCGGCAAGGCGCTCTACACCTGCATGCTCAACAACCAGGCCGGTATCATCGACGACCTGATCGTGTATTTCATGCGCGACGGCTGGTTCCGTATGGTGGTGAACGCCGCCACCCACGACAAGGACCTGGCGTGGATCGGCCAGCAGATCGAGCCCTTCGGAGTGAAGCTTACCGAACGCCAGGTGGCCATGATCGCGGTGCAGGGACCCAAGGCCCGTGAGAAGGCCGCCTCCGTGCTGCCCGCTTCGCTGCGCGAGCACGCGCTGGCGCTCAAGCCCTTCAGCGCCCTGGAAGGCGAGGGCCTGTTCGTGGCCCGCACCGGTTACACCGGCGAGGATGGCTTCGAGATCATGTTCCCCGCCGAGGAAGGCGCGGCCTACTGGAAGAAGCTCATGGCCGCAGGCGTCAAGCCCGCGGGCCTCGGTGCGCGCGATACCCTGCGCCTGGAAGCCGCCATGAACCTGTACGGCTCCGACATGGACGAGGGTGTCACACCCCTCGAGTCCGGCCTGGCCTGGACCATCGCCTGGGAACCCAACGACCGCGATTTCGTCGGCCGCAAGGCGCTCACCGCGCAGCGCGACGCCGGTCCGCGCCGCAAGCTGGTGGGCCTCGTGCTCGAGGACAAGGGCGTTCTGCGCGGCCACCAGAAGGTGGTGTCCGAGGCCGGCGAGGGCGAGATCACCAGCGGCACCTTTTCGCCGACCCTGGATCGCTCCATCGCGCTGGCGCGCGTGCCCGTCGCCACCGGGGAGGAGGTGCAGGTGGACATCCGCGGCAAGCTCCTCAAGGCCAGGGTGGTGAAGCCGCCCTTCGCCCGCAACGGCAAGGCATTGGTTTCAATAAAGTGAAAAAGCACATCCTTGTGCTTTTTCGTACCGAAAGCGAAAGACGTGGCTTTCGCTTTCTCCGTCTTCAAACCCGGACGTGTTTGAAGACGCCGGCACATCCATGTGCCGGACTCGATTTTTCGTATGGCAGGCTCTTTGACGGAGAATGTAAATGAGCAAGATCCCGGCCGACCTGAAGTACACCAAGAGCCACGAGTGGGTGAAGCTCGGCGCCGACGGTGTCGCCACCGTGGGCATCACCGACCACGCCCAGGCGGCGCTCGGTGACCTTGTGTTCGTGGAGCCGCCCAAGCCGGGCCGCAGCCTCAAGGCCGGCGAGTCCTGCGCGGTGGTGGAGTCCGTGAAGGCGGCTTCCGATGTGTACAGCCCCATCGCCGGCCAGGTGGTGGAGGGCAATGCCGCCCTCAACGATACCCCCGAGATGATCAACCAGGACGCCTACGGCGCCTGGCTCATGAAGCTCAAGGCCGCCAATCCCAAGGACGTGGACGGCCTCATGGACGCCAAGGCCTACGAGAAGTTCCTGGCGGACGAGGCCCACTAGGCCGGTTGAAGCACCCGGATTACACCTTATATACAGAGGGGCCCTGAACGGGCCCTTCGCCACACCAGAGACCCCCAAGCGCCCATGACCGCCCGCAGCCCGCTCAGCAGCCTGGAACAGCACGATGCCTTCGCCGGCCGCCACATCGGCCCGGACTCCGACGAACAGAAAGCCATGCTCAAGGAGCTCGGCTTCGCTACCCGCGCGGCGCTCATGGACGCCATCGTCCCCGCCAACATCCGCCGCAAGGAGCCGCTGCCGCTCGGCCGCTTCAGCGAGCCGCGTTCCGAGCATGAGGCGCTCGCCGAGCTCAAGGCCATCGCCTCCAAGAACAGCGTGTTCAAGACCTTCATCGGGCAGGGCTACTACGGCACCTACACGCCGGGCGTGATCCTGCGCAACGTGCTCGAGAACCCGGCCTGGTACACCGCGTACACGCCGTACCAGCCGGAGATTTCGCAAGGCCGTCTCGAGGCGCTGCTGAACTTCCAGCAGATGGTCACGGACCTCACTGGTCTCGACATCGCCAACGCTTCGATGCTGGATGAGTCCACCTCCGCTGCGGAAGCCATGACGCTGGTGAAGCGCATGAGCAAGTCTGCCTCGGACAGCTTCTTCGTCGCCGACGACGTGCTGCCCCAGACCATCGAGGTGATCCAGACCCGCGCCAAGCCTCTCAACATCAAGGTGGTGGTGGGCAAGGCCGAGGAGGCGGCGGAGACGGAATGCTTCGGCGCCATCTTCCAGTACCCCGGTGTGAACGGCGAAGTGCGCGACTACCGCGCCGTCGCCGAGAAGCTGCATGCCAAGGGCGCGGCAGTCATCGCCGCCGCCGACCTCCTGGCCCTCACCCTGCTCACGCCGCCGGCGGAGTGGGGCGCGGACGTGGCGGTGGGCAACACCCAGCGCTTCGGCGTGCCCATGGGGTTCGGCGGCCCGCATGCCGCCTACATGGCGGTGAAGGATGACTTCAAGCGTTCCATGCCGGGCCGCCTCGTGGGCGTCACCGTGGACGCCCAGGGCAAGCCGGCCCTGCGCCTCGCGCTGCAGACCCGCGAGCAGCACATACGCCGTGAGAAGGCCACTTCCAACATCTGCACCGCCCAGGCGCTGCTCGCCATCATGGCCAGCATGTACGCCGTGTACCATGGCCCCAAGGGCCTGAAGACCATCGCCGAGCGCGTGCACCGCCTCACCCACATCCTGGCCGCGGGCTTGAAGCAGCTCGGCTTGGCGCCGGTGAACACCCACTTCTTCGATACCCTCACGGTGCGCACCGCCGGCAATACCGCCGCCGTTCACCACGCGGCGAACGCCAAGCGCATGAACCTGCGCCGCGTCGATGACGCACACGTGGGTATCTCCCTGGACGAGACCATCACCCGCAAGCATGTGGAAGCGCTGTGGTCGCTGCTGGCCACCGCCACCGGCAAGGCCGGCACGCTGCCGGACTTCGTCGCGCTCGAGAAGGATGCGGCCCATGCCTGGCCCGCGGAACTTGAGCGCAAGAGCGCTTACCTCACCCACAAGATCTTCAACGTGCACCACTCCGAGCACGAGATGCTGCGCTATCTCCGTGAGCTCGCGGACAAGGACCTGGCGCTGGACCGCAGCATGATCCCGCTGGGGAGCTGCACCATGAAGCTCAACGCCGTCTCCGAGATGCTGCCGGTGTCCTGGCCCGAGTTTGCCCACGTGCATCCCTTCGCCCCCGAGAGCCAGACCGTGGGTTACCGCGAGATGGTCACGGAGCTGGAGAACATGCTGGTCGCCTGCACCGGCTACGCCGCCGTCTCCCTGCAGCCCAACGCCGGTTCCCAGGGCGAGTACGCGGGCCTGCTCATCATCCAGGCCTACCACGCCTCCCGCGGCGAGGCGCACCGCGACGTGTGCCTGATCCCGTCCTCCGCTCACGGCACCAACCCCGCCTCGGCGCACATGGCCGGTATGCGCGTGGTGGTGGTGGCCTGCGACGACGCCGGCAACGTCGACCTGGCGGACTTGAAGGCCAAGGCCGCGGAGCACAAGGACAAGCTGGCCTGCATCATGATCACTTACCCCTCGACCCACGGCGTGTTCGAGGCCAAGGTGCGCGAGATCTGCGACGTGGTTCACCAGCACGGCGGCCAGGTGTATGTGGACGGCGCCAACATGAACGCCATGGTGGGCCTCGCCGCCCCCGGCCAGTTCGGCGGCGATGTCTCGCACCTCAACCTGCACAAGACCTTCTGCATCCCCCACGGCGGCGGCGGTCCCGGTGTGGGTCCGGTGGCGGTGGGCCCGCACCTCGCCAAGTTCCTGCCCAACGAGCGTTCCGTGAACTACGTGCGGAGCGGTGACGGCATCGGCGCCGTGTCCGGCGCGCCCTACGGTTCCGCCTCCATCCTGCCCATCTCCTGGATGTACATCGCCATGATGGGCGCCAAGGGCCTCACCGACGCGACCGAAGCGGCGATCCTCAACGCCAACTACCTGGCGAAGAAGCTTAGCGACCATTTCCCGGTGCTATATAGCGGCCCCGGCGGCCTGGTGGCCCACGAGTGCATCCTGGACCTGCGTCCCATCAAGGAGAGCAGCGGCATCACCGTGGATGACGTGGCCAAGCGCCTCACCGACTTCGGCTTCCATGCCCCCACCATGAGCTTCCCGGTGCCGGGCACGCTCATGGTCGAACCCACCGAGTCCGAGTCCAAGCACGAGCTGGACCGCTTCATCGAAGCCATGATCGCCATCCGCGAGGAGATCCGCGCGGTGGAAGAGGGCAAGCTGGACCGGGAGGACAATCCGCTGCGCCACGCGCCCCACACCGCCGAGGTGGTGACCGCGGACAGGTGGGAGCACAAGTACAGCCGCGAGCAGGCCGCCTACCCGGTAGCCTCGCTGCGCCGCCGCAAGTATTGGGCGCCGGTAGGACGCGCGGACAACGTCTATGGCGATCGCAACCTCTTCTGTAGCTGTCCGCCTCTCACGGACTATTGAAGCGGACTAACGAACTCGAGGAGAAACACATGGGCAAGACAGCATTGCGCGGCAATCCGGTGACCACCAGCGGCGAGCTCCCCAAGGTCGGTGCCAAGGCTCCGGACTTCCATCTGGTCAACAAGGACCTCAAGGACGTGTCCCTGGCGGACTTCAACGGCAAGAAGAAGGTGCTGAACATCTACCCCAGCATCGACACCCCGGTGTGCGCGCTCTCCACCCGCAAGTTCAACGAGCACGCCAAGGCCCATGCCGACACCGTGATGCTGATGATCTCCGCGGACCTGCCCTTCGCCCAGTCGCGCTTCTGCGGCAACGAGAACCTGCCTAACGTGGTCACGCTCTCCATGATGCGCGGCCGTGAGTTCGGCGATGCCTACGGCGTGTGGCTGAAGGACGGTCCCCTGGCCGGGGTCACCGCGCGCGCGGTGGTGGTGCTGGACAAGGACGACAAGGTGATCCACACCGAGATGGTGTCGGACATCGCCAATGAACCCAACTATGAAGCGGCGCTGAAAGCACTCGGATGAACGTCGAAGGCCGCGCCACCGACGGCCTGTCCGGGCTGACGCGCCTGCAGCGCGCCACCCGTGTCGGCTTCACCGCGCTGGCCTGGGCTTTCCGTAACGAGGAGGCCTTCCGCCTTGAGGTGCTGGGCGCCGTGGTGCTGGTGCCCTTGGGCCTGTGGCTCGGCCACGGCGGCGCGGAGAAGGCCCTGCTGGCCGCCGCGGTGATCCAGGTGATGATCGTGGAGCTCCTCAACACCGGCATCGAGGTGGTGGTGGACCGCATCAGCATCGAGCGCCATGCCCTGTCCGGCCTTGCCAAGGATCTCGGTTCCGCGGCGGTCATGATCTCCTTGCTTCTTGCCACCGTCGTCTGGGCTGCAGTCCTGCTACCCAGGTTCTTCAGTTAGACTCTGGTCGATGCGGCTGCCCGCCGCTCTCGGGCATCCTGCCCTCCCGCGGCGTTAGACCATCCCTGGTCGTCACGCCGCCCGGGGGCAAAAGACCCGTTTTTAGAGATGTGAGGGAGTGAATCATGCCGGCATTGATCTGTGGTTCGATGGCTTATGACACCATCATGGCCTATCCGGACGCGTTCAAGAATCACATCATGCCGGACAAGGTGCACATGCTGAACGTGTGCTTCGAGGTCCCGGAGCTGCGCCGCGAGTTCGGCGGCACCGCCGGCAACATCGCCTACAACCTCAAGCTCCTGGGCGGCGAAGGCCTGCCCATGGCCACCGTGGGTGAGGATTTCGGTCCCTACGCCGCCTGGATGGACAAGCAGGGCATCACCCGCCGCTTCCTGAAGGAGATCCCCAGCGCCTATACGGCCCAGGCTTACATCACCACCGACAAGGATGACAACCAGATCACCGCCTTCCATCCCGGCGCCATGGCCCAAGCCCACCAGCAGAAGGTGCCGGCGGACGAGGGCGTGAGCATCGGCATCCTGGCGCCGGACGGGCGCGAGGCCATGCTGCAGCATGCCGAGCAGTTCCATGAGGCGGGCATCCCCTTCATCTTCGATCCCGGCCAGGGCCTGCCGCTGTTCGACGGCAAGGAGCTCTTGCACTTCATCGAGCTCGCCCGCTGGGCCGTGGTAAACGACTACGAATCCCAGATGCTGGAGCGCAAGACCGGCCTTACCTCCTACCAGATCGCCGAGAAGCTGGACGCGCTCATCGTCACCTGGGGTGCCAAGGGCTCGGTGATCTATGCCGACGGGGGCCGGGTGGACGTGCCGCCGGTGATGCCCGCCGCGGTGGTGGACCCCACCGGCTGCGGTGATGCCTACCGCGCCGGGCTGCTCTACGGCCTCATGAACATGCTGGATTGGCAGACCACCGGGCACATCGCGTCCCTCATGGGCTCCATGTGCATCGCTTCCCGCGGCACCCAGAACCACAAGTTCAACCGGGCGCAGTTCGATGCCAGGTACGAGGTCGCCTTCGGCGCCAAGCTTGAGATGGCGTGACGGTTCACGCCCTCGACACAAACTTTCGCCGAACTTTTCCGGCCATCCAGGTTCGAATCCCTTAGACTCAGGTCATCCCCTCACTGGATCATCCATGAAACGCTTCTTGCCGCTCCTGTCCCTGCTCTTCGGCCTTGCCATCCCTTTCCTCAGCCACGCCGCCGGCTCCGAGCAGCAGGCCTGGGACGCCACCATCAAGGCGGTCTCGCCCTCCATCGTCTCCATCCGGGTGGATGCGCCGCGTGCCTTCGATACGGAGTGGAACATCACCGGCCAGGCCACCGGCTTCGTGGTGGACGCGGAGCACGGCATCATCCTCACCAACCGCCACGTGGTCACGCCGGGTCCGGTGGTGGCGGAGGCAGTGTTCCAGGACCACGAAGTGGTGGCCCTGAAGCCCATATTCCACGATCCGGTGCACGACTTCGGTCTCTACCAGTACGATCCGTCGGCCCTCAAGTACATCCAGCCGCACTCCCTCAAGCTCGCGCCGGACCATGCCAAGGTGGGTACCGACATCCGTATCATCGGCAACGATGCCGGCGAGCAGCTCTCCATCCTCTCCGGCACCCTGGCGCGGGTGGATCGCGACGCGCCGGTCTACGGCGCCGGCGGCTATAACGACTTCAACACCTTCTACTTCCAGGCGGTCTCCGGTTCCACCGGTGGTTCCTCGGGCTCGCCGGTCATCGACATCGACGGCGAGGTGATCGCGCTGAACGCGGGCGCCCGCAACGATGCCGCCTCCAGCTACTTCCTGCCCCTCGATCGCGTGGTGCGCGCGCTCGCGCTGGTGGAGCAGGGCAAGCACGTGAGCCGCGGCACCATCCAGGCGGTGTTCCAGCATCAGTATTTCGACGAGCTGGAGCGCCTGGGCTTGCCGGCCGGCACCGAAGCCGATCTGCGCAAGCACTACCCGGAAGCCACCGGCCTGCTGGTGGTGGACCAAGTGTTGCCTGACGGCCCTTCCGACCTCTGGCTGCAGCCCGGCGACGTGCTGCTCAGGGTGGATGGCAAGGTCATCTCCACCTTCGTCCCGCTCGACGAGGCCATGGACGGCGCGGTCGGCGGCAACCTGAGCCTGGACATCCTGCGCGGCGGCAAGCCCATGACCGTGAGCATCAAGGTCCAGGATCTGGATGAGCTGAGCCCCACGTCCTATCTCGAGTTCGGCGGCGCCATCCTCAACGACCTCTCGCTACAGGTGGCGCGGGGCTACAACAACGCAGTGAAGGGCGTGTACGTCGCTGCTCCGGGTTACGTGTTCGGCACCGCCGGCATCGCCCGCGCCGCCGTCATCACCGAGTTCGACGGCAAGCCCATCGCCGATATCGACGATCTGCAGAAGGTCATCGCCGGCGAACCCGATGGTGCCCACGTGCGCCTGCGCTACTTCAACATCTCCAACAAGAAGCAGACGGCCCTCGGCCTCATCACCGTGGACCGCCACTGGTTCCCGGCCCAGCGTTGCACCGACGATCCCGCCACCGGCGACTGGCCCTGCGTGGCCTTGCCGCCGCCGCCGCCCTCGGTGGCGTTGCAGCCCGCCACTGCGGGATACCCCAGATACGACGACCCTGCCATGAACAATCTGGCGCCCTCGCTGGTGTTCGTGAAGTTCGACATGCCCTACACCGTAGACGGGGTGGGGGAGACGCATTACATCGGCACCGGCGTGGTGGTGGATGCCGCCAAGGGCCTGGTGGTGGTGGACCGGGACACGGTGCCGGTATCCATGGGTGACGTGAAGCTCACCTTCGCCGGCTCCCTCGAGGTGCCCGGCAAGGTAGTCTACGTGCATCCCCTGCATGACCTCGCGGTGATCCAGTACGACCCGCGACTGCTGGGCAAGACGCCGGTGCGGGCGGTCAGCTTCGCACCGAACGCCGCCAAGCCCGGCGAGACCGTCAAGCTCGTGGGTTACCAGGCGGATGGCGGCCTCACCAGCCAAAGCAGCCAGGTCGCCTCTATGGACCCGGTGGTGTTCCCGCTGTCCCGCACCCTGCGCTTCCGCGACACCGACCTCGAGGTCTTGAGTCTCGTCAATGCGCCGGCCGACGTCAGCGGCGTGCTGTTGGACAAGAAGGACCGGGTCAGCAGCTTCTGGTTCAGCTTCGTGTACGACGACGGCCAGCGCAGCCAGGAAGTCCAGCGCGGCATCCCCGCGGACGTGGTGCAGGACATGCTCCGCAACGTCGAGGCCGGTAAGGACCTGCGCACCCTGGATGTGGAATGGTATCCCATGGCGTTGTCCCAGGCCCGCAAGCTGGGCCTGCCCGACGAGTGGGTACAGAAACTGAGCCGGGTGGCGCCGGAAAAGCGCGAGGTGCTGACCGTCTCGCGCATGACCGCCGGGACCCCGGCGGCCAAGGCCCTGCAGAACGGCGACCTGCTGCTCGCCATCGACGGCAAGCCGGTGGCCAGCTTCCGCCAGGTGGAGAAGGCCAGCGAGCCGGAGCACGTGGACCTCACCATCCTGCGGGACGGCGAACTCAAAGACATCAAGCTCGACACCGTGTCCCTGCCCAGCGATGGCGCCGAGCGCCTGCTCATGTGGGCCGGCGCCATGTTGCAGAAGCCCAGCCACGCCGCTGCCGCGCAGCGCAGCATCCCCGGCGACGGCCTGCTGGTGGGCTTCTACAACTACGGCTCTCCGGCCAGCCGCTATGGCCTCGCCACCGGCTGGCGCGTCATCGGCGTCAACGGCGTCGCCACGCCCGACATGGACACGTTCCTGAAGCAGGTGCAGGGCCTGAAGGACCGCGACACCGTGCGTCTCGCGGTGCAGAGCTGGGACGGCACCGCTCAGGTCATCACCCTCAAGACCGACCTGCGTTACTGGCCGACCTATGAAGTCGTCCATACCGACCAGGGCTGGGTGCGCAAGCCGCTGTGACGAAAGCGCCTTCCATATAAGGGATGGGCACCGCGAGGTGCCCATTTTTTGTCCAGCCACTGCAGGGACGTAGCTTGCCGTCCCGATTATATCGGTGACCCTCTATATCGGCCGGCTCGATATTGCGGAGCGGGGTTCATTCCTGTATTAAGTCACTTCAAGAACGGAACATCGCCGGATCAGGCTCCGGCGATGCCTAGGGACTGGGGTAATAAGCACTGATTTGATCCGAAGGGGTATTCGATGGCCTTCTCATCTGCCGCGCGCGCTAGTCGTGCGCTCGTCTCGCTGTGTCTGCTGCTGCCGCTGTTTGCCTTCGCGTCCGGCAGTGCCGGCACTGACGCACGGGTGATCTGGCTCACGCTGCCCGGCAGCGTGCTCAAGGTATCCCCGGCGGATGGCGCGGTCTCCGCCCAGCTTCCTGCGTTCAGGCAGCCGGGCAGCTTGGCCGTGGAAGGGGCCGACGATACGGTCTGGGTGTATGGCCAGAAAGCCATCATGGCATTCGACCACCTCGGCAACGTGCTGCTCACCGTGAACCTCCCTGCCAACTTCCATGGCGGCACGCCCGCCGGCATGGCGGTGGACAACGCCGCCGGCAACATCTGGATCGCCATCCAGAAGGACCTCTATCGGCTCGACATGGGCGGCGAGGTGGAGGGGCACTACACGCTGACCGGCAACGCCGTGGCTTTGAGCCTCGACACGGACCATTCCTGGGTCTGGGTGGCCGAACCGCAGGGCATCGAGACCTTCGATGCCTCGGGTGGCCGCCGGTTCACCCTCACGCCGGCAGGCGCGGTCACCGCGCTCGCCTACGACGCGAGCTTCGACCAAACCTGGGCGCTCGGCGCCGGGACCCTCAGTCGTTACAGCAGTTCCGGGCAGCTGAGTTCCAGTGCCGCGCTCGGTGCCGGCCTCGGCGAGTTTGTCGCCCCGGACGGGCAGGGCGGCGCCTGGGTCGCCGGCGCGCAGAACCTCGCCTATGTGGCGCCTTCAGGTCAGGCCCAATTCGTGATGCAGCCCTTCGCGGGCCTGAGCGGCGCGGCCATCCTCGGCCTGGTCGCCGACAGCGTGGACCGTAGCGCCTGGGTGGCCAATAGCCTGCATCTGCGCCACTACGACACCGGCGGCAACTTCCTGGCAGAAGCCGCGATGCCGGCCGGCCCCGGCGACGGCAATGGCCTGCAACAACTCGGCTATTACGTGGACACGGTGCCACCCACGGTCTCCATCACTGCGCCGCAAGACGGCCTTTGGACCAACCGCAACCAGCCCGCGATTACGCTCGTCTACAGCGACAACACGGGCGTCGACCCGTCCAGCATCAAGCTGACCGCCAACGATCAGCCGCTCCACGTGACCTGCCAGGCGAACGCGGACGGCTCCGGCGCGAGCTGCACCCCGAGCTCGGCGTTGGCCGACGGCGGCTATAGCCTCGCCGCCACCGTGGCCGACTATGCCGACAACGTGGCGAAGTCCGCAGCAGTCTCCTTCCATGTGCTGACCGTGCCGCCCACCATCACCGTCACCAGTCCGGCCGGGCCCTACACCAACCAGCCGAACTTCAGCGTCTCCGGCAGCGTGGACCAGCCGGGAACGCTCACCGTCAACGGCCTCGCCGTCCTGTTGGCCGCCAACGGCGGCTTCAGCACCCAGCTCACCCTGGTCCAGGGCGACAACACGCTCACCTTCGTCGCCACGGATCTTGCCGATAACGTCACCACCGTCACCAAGACCGTCAACCTCAACACCATCCCCCCGATCCCCGTGGTGAACGGCGATGTCACCGTGGCCGGTCCCGCCGATGGCAATGTCACCGTCGCCGGCAAGGCCGGCGCGGTGGCGCCGAACGTGAGCGTGACCATCACCGACACCAAGACCGGGCAAAGCGTCACCGTCACGTCCGATGCGAACGGCGCCTTCACCGCCACTCTCGCGGCGTCCGGCAACGACAGCCTGCAGATCACCGAGACCGACCAGTGGGGCAATGTCACCAGCGACCCCAACACCATCGCGGTGAGCAACTTGCCGCCGGATCCGGCCAGCGTGGCCCCGGCCCTGGACCCGACCACCTTCACGACCTTCGCCGACCAGAACAGCTTCCTGTACTCCGGCGCGCACCCTATCCAGACGGGCGTCGCCTCCGGTGCCATCGATCCCGCACTCGTCTCGGTGATCCGCGGCAAGGTCGTAGATGCAGGCGGCAACCCGCTGCCAGGCGCCACGATCACGGTATTGGGTCACCCCGAATTGGGACAGACGCTGTCACGTGCCGATGGCTATTTCGATATCGCCGTGAATGGAGGCGGTACCATAACTCTCGACTACCAGCTCAAGGGTTATCTGCCCGCTCAGCGCAAGGTACAGGTCACCTGGAATGCCTATACCACGGTTGACACCGATGTCGCACTGATCCAGCCCGATGCGGCGGTCACCCCTGTCAGTTTCGGCGTGGCTTCCGCCCAAGTGGCCCAAGGCAGCGTGACCACCGATGCGCGTGGCACCCGCCAGGCTACGGTGTATTTCCCCGCCGGAACGACAGCCACCATGGTCATGCCGGACGGCACCAGCCAGCCGCTCAGTGACGGTTCCTTCCGTGCCACCGAGTTCACGGTGGGCTCCATGGGTGCGGAGAGCATGCCGGCCGATGTGCCGACCGGCAGCGGCTATACCTATGCGGTGGACCTGAGTTTCGATGAGGCCGTCAACGCAGGCGCCCAGACCGTCACCTTCAGCAAGCCGGTGCCGGTCTATCTGACCAATTTCCTGAACGTGCCTGTCGGTTACGCAGTCCCCAACTATTACCTCAATACCAGCCGTGGAGACTGGGACACGACTTCCGATGGTGACGTGATCAAGGTGCTGAACATCGATGCCCAGGGCAACGCCGTGCTGGATGTCGATGGCACCGGGAAACCGGCGAGCGCCGCAGAGCTATCGCAGCTCGGTATCGATGCGGCCGAACTCGGTGTGATCGGGCAACGCTTTAAGGTGGGTGACACCTTCTGGCGCTTTGCGCTCACCCATTTCTGCACCTACGACTTCAACTTCTGCACGGCATCGTCGTCGGTGGTCGCGAACCCGCAAGGTGCGCCGAAGAAGCCTCCTTGCCCCGACCACAACAAGGGCTGCGACATCTCCGCGGAATACCAGACCCTGGGTGAGGACGTGGCGGTCACAGGCACTCCCTTCGTGCTGCGCTACGACAGCGACCGCCAGCCAGGCTACACGCCGGATAACATCATCCATCTGCAGGTCACGGGCGCGACCGTTCCCGCCAACCTCGATTCCATCGTAATCCGTGTCGATATAGCTGGCGAGGAATACACCCGCCAGGTGAAGGCCTATATGCCGAATCAGGTCGAGGACTTCGTGTGGGATAGCCACGATCGCTATGGTCGAGTGGTCTACGGCCAGGCTGGCGCTTATATCCATGTCGGTTATGTCTTCAACCCCGTGCACTATTTCATTCTGCCGCGCTTCCCGGGCCTGACTACCGTCACGTTCGGCGCGTCCAATATCGCGGCGCATCCTGCATGGAAGGCGGTTTTCACCTCTGTGGGCAGTGCTGCCGTGACACCCCGCGGCGGCGCCAGCGGCATCGATGGTTGGTCGCTCTCGGTG
>Ga0207664_10001011_pt1 | contig 18844 bp, 26 predicted proteins | sample LARL83metaG_FD_184349 | JGI IMG/M metagenome (GOLD analysis project Ga0207664, IMG submission 184349) | Corn, switchgrass and miscanthus rhizosphere microbial communities from Kellogg Biological Station, Michigan, USA - LAR L8-3 metaG... | ecosystem: Host-associated > Plants > Roots >... | reverse complement strand
CGCACTCTGCTCTTTTCTTCTTTTGATATACAGACTGATTCCACCTGCAATCATGGCACCAAACAAGACAATGCCTGTAACAATCCATTCTAGATTCATAGTGACTTGAATTTTTTGATTGCTTCTCTTGTCAGTCTCTCTTTTTCTTCTTCAGAGATTATCGTAGGATCTTCAGAGGCCAAGACCTTGTTGTACTCGTCTTCGGTGTTTGACTTCATTTTCTTTTTTTCTTCCATGCTATTACCACCAAACCTTTCTCTATTATATTTATCAAGAAATCATTCCATTTTGGACTCGTCTGAAACAAAATGCTTCATTAACGATATGATATACGATGATGTCCTGATGTTCTCATGGGAGTAATTTGTATGAATAAACCGCATCTTTTCATGCATGGATAATGCCTTTGTCCATATCTGCCTCATGGTAGACCTCTCAATTGGCCATACGGAATCGCTTGTTGTGACCAGTATCCTTCCCCCAGAATACTTGGCAGAAAATGGCTTGGTCTGGGTTGCAAACTGCCTTGGCTCTGCAAGATTTTGTACCATCAATCCCCAAAACTCGTCAAACTTCATGGTATGACATTGAACAATCTTTGATTTAACTGGTTTTACTCGGCGATTTTGTTATTGCAGCAAAAACATGTGTGGACAGTCTTTGATTCTTTAATAGCCTTATCCATTGGCGAGCCACATTTTGGACATTCCATGGAATAGTATTTTGTTCTATTCCAATAATAAGATAACAATTATTGCAATATATTCAAAATTTATTTTTCAAAATTTTCATGATTTTTATTTCTTTTGGGCAACACTTTAAAATTATAAAATCCCAAATAATTAATGGTAACAAAATCAAGTAAGAAAAATTCAGTTCTAAATAAAATGCATGATCATTTTCTGCACATTGCTCCACAGTATCGTCAGTTGCGAACAACAGATCTTGGACCCATATTGTTTATCACAAACAAGCTGCAAGACCTTCCAAAGGTACATGCGGCAGACATTGGATGTGGAGCAGGAAGATACAGTCTCAAATTTGTTCAGCATCTCGGGGAAAAATGTCATCTTTTCTGTCTTGACAACAACAGAGAGATGTTAAGACACCTAAGGGAGCATTTTGTAAAAAACAGTATCACAAATTTTACCCCAATACGAAGTGATTCGCACAAGATACCGTTACAGACAGACTCGCTTGACTGCGTCATGTCGTTTAACGCAATACACCACTTTTCACTGCCAGACTTTTTGAGAGAGTCTTCACGAGTGCTCAAAAACAACGGCAGACTCTTTGTGTATACAAGACTACGGGAACAAAATGCCAAGACCATCTGGGGAATGCATTTTCCGTCATTTAATAAAAAAGAAGATAGACTGTACGAACTAGATGAGTTAAAATCAGCATTTGAAAAGGACCCAAACTTGAACATCAACTCGGTCAAGTTCTTTGAGCATCACAGAGTGTATCCATTAGAGAAACTAGTAGAACAAGTAAAAAATCACCACTATTCAACTTTCAAGTTTTACAAAAAGCAAGAATTCAGAGAAGCATTGCACAAGTTTGTACAAAACATACTGAACCATTACGATGATCTGGACAATATAACATGGAAAGACCAGAACACATTGCTAGTGGTAGAAAACAAACAATAGACAAACATCATTTAGATTCTTTTCTTTTTTGTTTGCACGCAGGGCAGATTGGTCCATAATCTCGTCCCTTGCTGAATATGACTTTTTTACAATCAAGACAATAGTATACTGGCATTAGTTTTCATTCCACATGTCACGTATCATTTTTGCAATCAAGAGGTAATCCCTAAACAATTCCAACTTCATGCATAGTAATCAAGCCGTTATCATCAACCAGTTTTTTTATATCTGGTAATACTTTTTCAAGTTTTTCAAGTTCGTCAATGACTTCGATAACAAGAGGCATGTTTATCGATATTCCCTCTACATGTGTGGCTGATTCGCCTCGTTTTCCATATCCTCCCATGCCTGTCCACATGGTTGCACCCGATATTGATCCTTTTTTCAAAATATCAAGTATTGTGGAATGTACACGTTTTCCGTTTACGGTGTCATTCTTTTTTATTCTAATTACAAGAGACCACGACTTTGTTAATTTCATCTCAACTCTCCAAGTATCACACTTGTTAATGCTCTTCCTCCAAATATTGCACCAAGTGATAGTCCAACATTTGCAATCACATTAATCGCCACTAGAGAATACTGCTTGGTGTCTATTAGATTAGATGATTCTAACGCAAAAGAGGACATGGTAGTCAATCCTCCGCAAAATCCTATTGCAACTAGCATTGCATATTTTTGGTCAAGACTCCATTGTTGTGAAAGTATTGCAAATGCACCTAGGATGAAACTTCCAACAACGTTTACAATTAAGACATTGACAGGTAGTGCACCAAGTACTAGCTGTGATTTCGTCATGCCATATCTTAGAAATACTCCTCCCAGACCTCCCACAGCAAGAAAAACAATCTCTAGTAGTTTCATTTCACTCGGTTTCCATTCATTGTATCATCACGCAATAAATTAATTTGAAAACTATTACAGAGTATGGTGTTGTAATCTCCTGACCAAGTTTTTCTTTTTGTGATTTTTGTTTTCATTTGTCTACCCATCTAATTTCCATTAGGTAGACATTATCAGCACCTTTCTTGGGCGGTTTAGGAGTTTATTCCAAGGCTAATGTCATAGCCTTTCTTCAATTTGGGCATAACCACTTTTAAGGCTTTTTACAATACATGAGAAAAATCACTAATTTTTAACAGGCAGCGTAAACGCAAACGTTGCCCCGTTACCATGAGAGTTGTTCTTGCCCCATATTCTTCCCCCGTGTGCTTCAACAATACTTTTTGATATATACAATCCAACACCCGTACCGCTATGGTGTCTTGTCGTAAACTTTGTGAAAAGATTTGGAATTATGTGTGGTTCAATTCCTGCACCAGTATCTTTTACATATACAGTCACTTCATTTTCTCCTTTTTTTAGTGTAATCAATATGGTACCCTTTTCAGTAAACTTTAACGCATTATGAATCAGGTTTGAAATTATTTGTGCAATCTTGTCCTTGTCTGCTTCAACAAATACCGGATCATGTCTTGTAAATAACAACTCTATAGACGCATATGCTTGGTTACTCTTGATCTGATTTCTAAAATCTTCTACCATAAATGAAATGACTTGAGATAGATCAAATCTATCCTTGTTGATTACAAGTGTTTTATTTTGAATCTTTGTCAAGTCTAGCAAGTTATTGGATAATAGTTTAAGCCTCAGAGCATTTCTCTTGACTGCGTCAACATACGTCTCATTTTTTTCAGGCTCTGATTGTAACAATTCCGAATAAGTAAGCAATGCTTGTATAGGAGTCTTGATTTCGTGGCTTGCAATATTTATGAATTCAGCTTGCAGTCTTTCATGATCTTTTAGTTTTTCATTTAGTTCATCTGATTTCCAAAGCAATTCAAAAAATAGTCGTATTGATTGAATTACTGCAACACTATTAGAGTACAAACCATATCCCAGAGTCTTTGAAAATTCCTTTCCTGTCTCTTCATGAACTTCTGATATGAAAAATTTAGAATTGTCAATTATCAACAATCCAATCGAACCTTCAGGACCATTGAGTACGCTGATATTAGATTGTGACCGTAAAAACTGGACGATTCCCTCATTTTCATTATCAATCGGACAGATTATTCGAATTTTTGATCTTTTAGACGAATTTGCAAGATATTTCAATATACCCAGTTTGTATAGACGTACCATGGATTTGCTCAACGGCAATAAAACCAATGCCTCCTTGTGTATCATGCCAGCAAGATTTGTTATGATTTCAGTAGATCTTCGCGGATCGTTTATGACTTCAAAGAATTCTGGCTCGGTTCCCTCTTCAATCTCTTTTAACTTTCGTTCAGCAAGAACTGACCTATCCCATAACGTCTCAAAGATGTGTCGCTGGACTTCGACAAGCTGTTTTGCGCTGCTATAAATTGCATGTGAGATTGGTTTTATCTCCTGAAGAGTTGCAGTTGCCAAGAACTCATCATCTGTAACACCAAAAGCTCCTTTGATCCCATCAAGATGATGAAATTCCGGAATAATATTCATGAGCAGTTTGCAGAACTGCAAGTTTGATTTTGATATTTCTGTAATATACCTAATTCGAACACCTTTTTCTTTTAGTGACCTTAATATCTCAAGATAATTCTTGAATCCAAGTGTTTCAAGTGAGCCACTTGAATCTGCATAAATGTTGATCTCGTTTTTAGTGTTAAATGCACATTGCTTCCACTTTTCCAGAACATCAGGTTGGCCAAAAATAATTTCAGTCCTTTCCGAATTATTTGTTTTTACAAGTGTCATAATTTAGATTCAATCTTGATTCTTTAAAGTAATGCGTCAGATTGTTCTATGATGCAAATACTGCATTAAATTACAGAATATGGTACTCTACACCTTGTCAAATATCAATTCCATTACAGAATTATTCACAGTGGCAGATTTTATTAAAACTTGCCCAGGCTTGGTGTTGCATTGAATTTCTTTTTTTAGAACCTGGCCATATTTTATTATCTCAACTGTCAATATGCCATGTTTTATGTCAAACCAGACATCCTCGTTTTTGATGCCAGGAAGCGTGACAATCACACGTATTTGATCTTTATTTTCAATGACATCTATTAATGGCTCATTTCTTTCATGATTTCGATATAGTTTCTTTTCTTGTACTTCATTTGAGATGGATTCCTCAAGCGAGTGTACTGCTAGGTTTACTGAGACATTTATCAAAGATGCTGGAGAAAATACGTTATTGCCATAAGGATTTCTTTTCGGCTTTATTTTAATCACATTTTCTACAAGATCATTTAGATCTTTTAATGTAACGTCAATGTCTACCATAATAACTAAATGATGTTTTTTTCTTATAACAATTTACCATGATTATTCTATAACAACATAACAGTCCATACTTATCATGTTAAACTATAGAAAAGACGTCCAACTCATCTATGCAATAGACTAAAGAATTGTTCAAGATCTATAGTTGGAATAGCCTGATATTACAGAGATATCTTATTTTTTTAGTGCCTTGTCAGATAAAAAATTGACAAGATTTTCTAACTCAGGAGTCATTGATATATCGGTGGTCTCAACTGTATGTTTACCATCTTTTGATTCAATTGTAATCTTGTAACGAAAAAGATCTGCTGCGCCACTTTTGGATTCAGACTTGGAAGGCAGATTAAAGAAATTCATGTTATTGCACATGTTATTGAGTTGTTCAGATTCATTTGGTGGTAGCCTATCAGTGTCAAGCGATGCAGACGTTCGAATTCCTGCAAATCCCCCAGTACGCTCAAAGTATATCTTCACACACATACATACGCGCCTTTGCCAATTATTTCTTTATCGTTATCCCCACGCCATTCCAGCCTTTTCTCACAGATTCTTGCTCAGAACTATTGTTTCCAAATAAATTCCCCGCCGCTTCAAATGTACAAGCGGCCATGTCTTCAAAATCAGAGTTTTTTCCTAGCAAGTCAAGTGTCTTGTACCAAATCATGCCAGACTTTTCCCACGAATACCCTCCAATATCAGATGCTATCAGGTAAAAGGCATGGTTTGGTATTCCAGAGTTGATGTGGACTCCACCATTGTCTTCTGTAGTATCATTGTAGTTACCCATAGTTGCAGGCTGAGGGTCTTTTCCAATTAGAGGATCGTCATATGCAGTTCCAGGGGCCTTCATGGAACGTAGTGCCACACCATGTATCTTAGGCGTGAAGAGGCCTTGTCCTATTAGCCAGTCTGCCTGGGTAGCATTTTGCTTGAGGGAGTATTGTTTTACGATAGAACCAAAGACATCAGAAATGTGCTCATTTAGAGCCCCAGACTGGTCTTGGTATTCCAGTTTTGCAGTATATTGTGTAACACCATGTGTGAGCTCATGACCTATCACATCGATTGCTTTTGTAAACCGGTTGAATATTTTTCCATCGCCGTCTCCGTAAACCATTTGCGCGCCGTTCCAGAATGCATTGTCATATTTTTCACTAAAATGTACCGTAGAATCTAACGTTAGTCCTTTATCATCAACAGAATTCCTTCTATAGACATTTTTATAGAGATCATATGTCCATCCTGCACCATCATATGCTTCATCCGCTGCAGGATCATTTACAGGAGCACCACCCTCCACTCTTACCAATACACCTGGAAGAGTACTCTTGTTTTTTGCATCATAAATTCTTCGTTCTTTTTGTTCAGAGACAGAGATTACGGTCTCAACAAAGGTTTGTCGAGTCATTCTCACTTGTTCTGATAACGTAATCGTGTTAATTGCCCATTTTTTTAGTCCCGGATCTCCGCGATTTATTATTTCACGTAAAAGGTGAGGCGGAACAATGCACAACATCTCGTCACATCATGTTTAGCTATTCGCATAAAAAAGACATACGTATGATGGAATCATAAGACTTTAAGTGAAGATCAATACATAACAGTTCTCATTTATTTATGACGTACAATTAAAACAATATGCTTAATACAAAATTTACAAGATATACACGCATGGATTCACAGCAGTCAAAACATGGATCCGGTACAATTCAATCAATTACAAGACACAAAGCCTTGGGAAATCAGAAATTCAAGCCTATTCCAAAACCCACAGGCCTTCCCCCTTATCACATTAGGCTCGAAGATGTTCTGTCACCTGAAGACATTAAAAAGATAAAGGATGCAAACAAAATTTTGTTCCATGTTGCAGGGGACACGGGAGGTGTCAAGTATCCCGTACCCCAGCAGATTGTAGAAATGGCAATGGAATCAGATCTGGCAGGCCAAGACAAGCCAGTCTTTTTCTATCACCTAGGAGATGTCGTATATTATTTTGGTCAGGCAAGCGAGTATTATCCCCAGTTCTATGAACCATATGCCAAGTACCAGGCTCCAATATTTGCAATACCTGGCAATCATGATGGGGATGTACCTCCTGGAGATACAACGCCTTCACTTGATGCGTTTGTTAGAAATTTTTGTGCAAAAAAGCCACTAGTGGTGCCTGATTCAGTTGAAGTGGACAGGCCCGCAATGACACAGCCGAATGTGTACTTTACACTAGAGGTGCCATTTGCAACCATAATCGGCCTATATTCCAATGTGCCAGAAGGAGGAGCATTTGACGATGACCAGATCAAGTGGTTCAAAGATGAGATAAGTAATGCCCCAAAAGACAAGGCACTCGTTGTCACAGTGCACCACCCTGCATATTCTGCTGACATGTATCACAGTGGAAGCAAGGTCATAGAAGAGACACTTGATAATGCATTTTCAGAATCAGGTCGCTTTGCAGATGTAATTCTCACTGGTCATGTTCATAATTATCAGAGATTTACAAGAACTGTTGCTAACAGAGACATACCTTATCTTGTGGTCGGAGCAGGTGGATATTGGCATCTTCATTACATGCAAAAGCAACCAAATGGAGAACCGCTTCAGGTACCACATACCATGCCAGATAGTGGTACAGTGCTTGAGAATTATTGTGAAAACAGGCATGGATACTTGATAATGCAGATTACACCAGACTCGTTAAGCGGTACATACTATACAGTTCCAAGGCCACATGAATCTTGGAGAGCCAAGTCACAAGTATTTGATTCCTTTATACTAGATCTTGGTACACATAGATTAAGAAAATGACAAAGAAAAAAATCAAGAAAATCGAGTTGGTTTTCCCAAAGATTGGAGATGACATACAGCAGAAGATGTTTTTGCCACAAAAAGATACAATGAAGGAATTTGTTACAACAATAGACGACATCAAGGATTGGTTCGAGTCATACGATATTGCTTCAATTGATCTATGGATAAGCGGGGCAATTCAGACACAGGGTGTATTGAAATTAATTCTGAGTGCAAGCGGTCAAGGCGGAGTTATGATAACACTAAAACCAAAAACAAGGTCCAGCTAAAGAGTCTAGTTTTTGCAAAACGTTTTGTTGATATGAAAATATAATGTATCCAGTAATTCCATTTCAAAACAGTTAAAATTATCTTCAGAGTATAGAAAGACACAACTTGACCAAGCCCATTCCAGAAGGATATCATAGTGTAACACCGACTCTTACAGTCCGTGGAGCTGCAAATGCAATTGAATTTTACAAAAAGGCATTTGGTGCTCAAGAGATCAATAGATTTCCAGGACTAGATGGAAAAAGTATCATGCATGCCGAAATCAAGATAGGAGATTCTAGAATCATGTTAAATGACGAACAGCCACAAATGGGAGCTCTGTCACCTCAATCAGTTGGAGGACCAAGTAGTGGAATTTTCTTGTATGTTGAAAATACAGACGATGTGTTCAACAGAGCAATTTCTGCAGGAGCAAAATCACAAATGGCTCCGATGGACGCTTTTTGGGGAGATAGATTTGGTTCAATTGTAGATCCCTTTGGACATGTTTGGGCCATTGCAACTCGCAAAAAAGATATGACTCCTGATGAAGTCAAGCAAGCTGGAGAAAAATTCATGAAACAAATGAAAGATTGTCAATGAGTTTTTGATTTTGTGTCCTGTATGAAATTATAATTTCTACAAAAAATTAGGCAACAGTGAAATCCACGGGTACCAGACTTTTTGGATTTTTGTTAAACTTGCTTACAATGTATTGTACTTTATCATCTCCTTCTGGCATTGGATTTGCACATTTGCCACATTTTGGTAAAACTACTACTGCGTCGTAGTCAATCTCACCTATGAACCTGTCACACTGAGAACAGTGGACTGATTTTTTATCATATATGTTCATGGTGTAATATATCGCGCCCGACACTAATAAGGGTGACAGACATTGTCACCAAAATACAAAATGTTGACCCAACCTGTTAAATGTTAGACACGAAAAGATACGTTGTGTCATACTCTGACTGGGTACCATTTAACAAAGAAACCATAAGCAAGGCTCCAATTAAGGCAGGAGTATATTTTCTTGGCTCAGAACATGAAACTACATACATTGGTGCAAGCAACAATATCCAGCAAAGACTAGGAGAACACCTGAATTCAACGGATTCATGCATCAAAAATACAGTATCATTTTGTTATCATGAGACTTTATTCCCAGAAGCTGAAGAAGAGAAACAGTTGACAGCATTCCAGTATGAACATGGAAGACTGCCAAAATGTAACAAATCAAAATAGGCGCTGTCAAATCTCCTTCGGATTTTCTATGTGTAAAAAGCCCGTTTGGTGTTGATATTCTACGGTCAGGAAAGTTCTTGCAAACTCTTCTATTTCTCCATTATAATTTCAATAAACTCATTTATCCTGTGATCTTCTCCAAGACCTATGATGAGTTCGTTTCTGATCTTTTCCGCTATGGATAGATACGCATTACCAAATATGTTCTTTAATGCATAGTTTAGAATATTTGGTTTTTTGTAACAATCCGAAAATGTCATGTTGTAATTTCCTAGTATTTCCACCATCTTGCTGTGAGAAATAACACTGTTCTCCATTAGGATTTTTTCTATGATGACTCCAACAACATCTCCGATAAGCCTATCACTATTCACCATGTCCCTAGTCATTGTACTGGATATGTATATACTAAAAAGAGTTTATGCCAAAATTCGTGATTTTCCATTTATTCTCGGTCTTTTCCTTATCTCGTATCTCACAGTTTAGCCTCTCCATCTGGTTATTGCAATCTATCAAGTGCTTCCTGAATCATTATTGCGGTAGTCTCCTTATCAGAAACCTCAAAGACAACCTTCTTGTATTTTTCATTTTCCAATTCAACTGTAATACACATGTCAGGGTCATGCATCTCATAGAAAAGTAAACCTTCCTTGCTCAAAAATCTCCCATCAACTACTAATTCAGGTATCCTCGTGCCAGCCACTTTTAACATCTTGAAATAGTTCCAATCTGCCTTGGCTGTCGATACTGACTTGACATGCTTCAATGGAACCACAAGTTTACTCTTTAGAGCAAGAACCTTGTCTACTCCAGTCAGTGTAAAGACCAGATTATCGTTTTCTATATTTATTTTTCCTGCCATATCATCTTAATTTTTACATGCATTTTGAATTAAAGTTATTCATTTGTTATCTCCTTCTATCAGACCCTCTTGAAGTGATTACAACTAATGTAAGTGGTTCTCTGTTCTAACAGTAAATTCTGTAATATGTGTGGACTTCTGTAAAAAACACCTAGCTCATCAAAACTATTTCCAAAGATGCTATCAGTGCTATTTTATGCTGTTCCGCATAACGACTCATCGCTGTTAAATGTAGTACAATCTATCAACCATTTCCCAAAATTTGGGATAATTTCTACTCAAATCCCATGATATAGCCGGTCCTATTGTTAATTTTGACCTTTTTTCTGACCTCTTTATCAAAGGATGAGACCAAGACTTGTACAATCCATGTTTGATCTACTAGTTCTGATTTTTCTATCCTGATTACAGAATAACTCTGACCCAGGAAAGTTCTTGCAATCTCTTCGGCCTGACTGTTATTCATATTTAGAACAAACATATCTCCACACACCAGAGATCTAAGATCATTCTTGTTATTTATTCATGCAAGTAAGAATATTCTATAAGACTTTTCTAGGTTAAAGCCGATTCCTCCTATAGAAGATTAGAATTTTACTTTGTTTTACTATATTTTATTTGATGATTAAATCCAGCCCCTAATATGATCTGATATAGTTACATAATATCTTGCCATTCAAGATAAACGAATTATAATTTACATTGAGTATTCACTCCGTTCAGGTTTAAGATTGGTTATGCGAAGTTGGAGACTATAGGATGATGACGCCCTGCCACTCCCCATGCGATGGCAAATGCAGCTATGCTTGCCACCAATACGGCGCCGACCATATGTGCTGAATCTAGTGGAAGGCATCCGACATTGTACACGTAAGCTTGCTCTCCACAGGATGGTTGTTGTGCAAATGCCAAGTTAGTACTTGCCATAGCAAGTATACCTAGCGTCATAACGAGTCCAGCCAGTTTTGCTGTACCTACTCTAACCATGTATCATATACGACAATGTAATATTTACGCTTGTCAGTTTTTCATCAAAACAAATTCAGAAAGCTTCACAGTAATTTACTAGTGCCAGATTAACTTGCCAACCATGGTGAAAGTTCTTTCCAGTCATCAATCATATACACATTCCCTAGTATGCTGAATGGTTTTGTCCATCTATTCCTACTAGAGTTAGAGTAGATTTTATCATCTGAATTTTTCTAATTCTTAAAGCAATTATCTTGTTTAGTTCCTCACGGGATGTTGATTCTATTTCAGCCACAATGTCATATGCTCCCATGATACCATGTGCTTCTTTTACGCATGATATTGTCCTTAGCTCATCTAGTACATGTTTTTCAGCGCCGGTTTCGCAATTGGCCAAAACATATGCCTTTACCACGGTATCATTACAACATAGTTTCTATTATGATTATTTCTAGGACTTCATATTTTTATAAGATGAGATTGTTCAGTTTTTTTAAAAAATATCACGATACAATCCTCATGTGTGTAACGAATTAGGTCACACGTGGTTTTACAGAACCAGCAAACACCTTTAGGAAACTTTTCATTTTCTTGCATAGTATCATCATGTTAAACACAGTTTCATCGATAATCAGGCGTTACCAAGTCGTAATTTTGGATATACAAGGATCATAGAAGCAATGGAAACAACCAATACAATAGGAGCCATGGAGCTAAATTCCGGTACTGCTTGGCTAGACACAGGCATCTCAGCAGCACTTGTTCCTATCAATTGTATGCTATGCATACTGTGATGATAGTTGATCTCAAATGCAGTCTCAGACGGAGTATCTGACACGACAACAACTCCAGCAGAGTTGTATGGTTCCATGTTACCATCTACCAAGACTTGGATCTGACCACCAAGTAATGATTTTGGAACAACTATATCAGAGACTCCTCTTGTTCCGGTTTCACCTTGTACGTTAAACGATATTGTCTTGCTTTGCGAGTCAAACGAAAAGTCAGACACGGTAGAATTACTAGAGATTCCAACATTAAAGTTGCCATCTTTTGTAGCCACTGAAAATTCATCAGGAGTCATAACTAGGAAGCTTGTGGATGAATCTAATTTTGCTGCAGTGGAGACATCCAATGTACTTACAAGTCCAGCTTTTGTTTCAAGCGATGATTCTACAGAATATTTTCCAGTTGCATTATCAGGAAGACTAACTGGAACAACATAATCGCCATTGTTGTCTACCTGAGTCTCTTTAGTGTATACAACATTGCCATTTGGATCTTTGAGTTTGACAAGGACTAGTTCTGTCACAGAATTTCCATCAACACTGCTGACTGGTACAGTTGCAAGATATGCACCACCCACTAGATTGACTAACCCAGTCCAGATTGAACCAGATATTTTGACCGAGTCGGATGGTTTGTAGATCTCATATCCAGTTTGAGCAGTTACGTAATTGTTTGAATCAGGATTTAGTTTTGCATAAGATGACATGTATGATGACGGGGTAGAAACAAAAGTGTTTGTGTCAGACACGTTATTTTCGTTTGTCACAGTTCGTGCTTCTGGTTCATACTGGATTATTGCAGTTGCTACAGCGCTAGAAGAACCATATTGCGCATATACGGTATAATTATTTCCAGGAATCCATAGATTTCCAGTTGCATCCACATTGACTGAAAAATCACTTCCAGTTCTTGTTTCTGTGTGACTTGCAGATATGCCAGTACCTTTAGAATCAATTATCCAGACAGTGACCTGTTTATTTTGGACATATTTTGATACCTGACCTGAGATTTGTATCGTATCGCCGTTGTGATATACAGATTTGTCAGTTGAGACAAGAATTCCGGTAGGTGGTACTGGTGTGTTAGTGCTTACATCTACAAACCCAGTCATCCAAGGATGAAACAGGCAATAGTAATTGTACAAACCAGTCTTGTCAAAAGTATGAGAGAATGAGCCACCTGCTGCGATGACTCCACTATCTATTCTACCATCAAACCCAAGTCCAGTTTTTCCAGTTGTTACGGTATGCACAGCAACGTCATCATTTTTCCATGTTACGGTGTCATTGACTTGAACGGAAAGGTCTGACGGAGACAAAGAGAATGGGATGTTTGGATTTGCGGCCCCAAGAGGAATTGTGACTGGAATGTCTGCAAAAGAGGCAGAAAAGGTAACACATGCCATTACTGGCAAAATGAGCAATATCCAGGATCTAGAAGAATTCAATGCAACATATGTCAATTTTTTTTATTTTAGGCTTGCTTATGATTCCTACTAGTGGTTTTCAAAAATAACTCTAGTCGTGCCTATTTTTTTGAAAATAAAATTCATGAAGATTTGTACAAGACATAACTGACATTTTAGAGCAAGAGAGTGTTGTAAGATAAAATACTTGCGCAGTTTTCCTTAGTAACTGATTTAGGTTTTCAAGTACATTGCATGGTAACATGAAACCTGTGTTGATTGTAACATTGTTAGGAGTAGCTTCAATTATGATATTATTACCTGTTGCAAATGCATTGACACCAAGATCAGACTTTAGCGATAATGTTAGTACATACAGATTGTTTGACAGTACAAAAATATGTGGAGACCATCTCTGCAAGCCAGGAGAATGGAACAAATGGATAAACAATTTGTTTTCAAGTCAAATTAAAAAATTCACTAATCTAATTGGAATGAAAAATCCAACATCGAGTACGGTAAAAAATACATCCTATGACACAAAGAATGCGCACATTTCAAGCGGAGACATAGCTAGAATTAACACATTTGGCATGGATGGTGGAAGATTTACCTCGTTCATATCAGTGACCAACAAGGGTCCGTTTGACGTAAATCACATCGTAATATCTCAGACAAATTCAGATGTCAAGGTACTCAAAGCATGGATTACCCCGCAATGGGATTCCAGCATCGCACTATACCAGACTAGCTTTGACACATCAAAAACATCACTTACTCAGGGACAAACACTCAACATTGTCATAGTTACAGATGGAAAACCTGCATTTAGCCTGGAGACCCTTTCTTCCAACTAGATGTTACAAAAGTTAATCTCACAGTTGTATACTACCATGTCATTGAAGAAAATAATCATCCCATCCATACTATTCCTAGTTATTTCCCCACTTGTCATGTCTGGAAATGCCTTTGCAGATTTTAATGCAACAAACGGCAAGTATTTTTGCAATTCAAAGGACTTGGATGCTGAAAGATATGGATATTCATATTTTATCTACCAAGAGAATAGATATTGGGAAGGCGAGAGACCAGAAGATATTGCTGCAACCTTGTTGAAGACAAGTTTTAGCAGTACAATGTTAGATAATTTAGGCAAGGCATATCACTGTCTAAAAGAGAACAATATTGATCCAGATTCAGTGCAAAAGATACCCACATACTTGTTACAAGGATTAAATTTGGCAAAACAACAGAATCCTGAAAAATTTGCACAGATTGCCCCAGACTTTGCTAACTATGTACCAGTTCCAGAGTTTGGCACTCTTGCGGGTGTGATTACAGCCATTTCAATAATTGGGGCAATAATAATTTCAAAAAGAAATAGTTGATTTTACATCAGAACTTGTGTAACTGTTCTATCAAGAGATTATCAAATAATAATTTTATAGATGAATGCGTTTTAGTTGTGAAGATATTACAACCAAAGTCAGTACAGACACAACAAGTGCCACAGATGCCATAGTACCAAACTCTGGAATTGCATTTGTCCCAACTATATCAATTTGGTGAGTGCTGTGGTGATAGTTAAGCTCAAGTGTTGTTTCAGTGTCTGTATCAGCAGTTTCTACAACATCACTTTGTGCCATGGCTTGACCATCAATCATCACAGTCAAATCTCCATTAAGTAGAGATTTTGGAATTGTTATCTCAGTTACACCCTTTGTTCCAGTATCTCCCTGAACTGTAAAAGACAGCTTCTTGTTTTGTTCATCAAAATTAAGATTGGTTACACTCGTGGAATTACTTGCCACTTGAACGTCAAAATCATGTCCTTCTGCGTGTACACTCATAGAATTAGGAGAGACAACAACAAGTTTTGTTGAACTCTCCAATGTACCCTTTGTCTTGAGTGCTAGTGTATTGAGCACATCTGCACTGACATCGGCAGTTACATCTACATCGTATGCGCCTTTTTTAGCGTCAGAAGGCAACTGGAAGTCTGCAGAGTATTTCCCATTTGCATCAAGTTGACCTTTGCCGTCATAGACCACATTTCCGCCATTATCTTTTACCTGAATTGATACTGTACTAACATTGCCAAGTGATGCCATTAGATCGGACCAAATGGAACCATCTATTGTTACATTATCCCCAGGTTTGTAAAGATGTTTTTGAGATTGAACTGTAAATTCATCGTCAGAGTTTGCTGAAATTTTTTCATATGCATTTGTGTAATGCCCATGCATTCCAGATTCATTTGCACTTGCATGACTGTTTTCATGATATTCATCCTGAGACTTGGTGGCAGATGCATTAGTACTAGAATCAAGTTTGCCTGACATCTGTACACCAGATCCAGATTGACCTGACATTTTCATATCAGAAGAAGAGTTTTCCCCAATATCGGATTTTCCAACCTGTATTTTTGATGACAAATCAGAAGAAGAATCCATGCCATAATCAGCAGAAACATAAGGAGCAAGATGTATGATACCAACCAGACCTGCAAAGACACCCAAAATTAGGATGATTTTACCTGATCTATTTTGTAAAGCGCTAATGATATCCGACTTGCCAAGATATCGCATTGTTTGGAGTATAGGAATTTACTATAAAAACAATTTGTAAGAATGTTCTATGCCCAGATTTATGAGTAAAATACAATCTATGAGGTTTGTCTCATGCAAAAAAACCAAAGATTATTCCAGAAGAATTTTACCACCACCTTAAAAGTCATCCATACCAGCTATGATCGAATTGCAAGAAATAAGACACGAGGAAGAAACCCCACAAACTGTTTCATCCGAGGCAATTAATGCACTGTATGATGAAGGTAAAATGCTCTTGTGCATGGGTAAATATGAAGAGGCATTACAATGCTACGATAGACTTTTGGAGATATCTCCATCATCAAAAAAAGCACTAGGTTACAAAGGATTGGCACTCTTCAAGCTAAAAAGACATGCAGAAGCTTCCCAGTGCTATGAAAAAGCTTTGACCTGCTAAAGATGGTACAATAAACCTAGTAATAGTTTAACAGTATTGCCAATAGATTACATAACAGTACATATGCCACAGATAGATCCGTTATCAAAAGATGTTAAACTATAATGATCAATTGCTAGAATAATTTGCGTTTAATCTTTAAAACTGATTGTGTTATACACGAAAAACAAGTGTCAGAGATTACTCCCGAGCGATTACAGGCCCTAGCCCAATTTAATCGGCTAAACGATATTATCGCTCCCTCTATGTTTATCATTTACAAATAGGCATAGAGACACTTTTTTTATTATTAATTTAATGGAATAGGTTCAACCATTTATCATGCCTGTGAGTTTATTGGGTTGAGGCTTCTACGATGTTTATTATGTAAAAAATTCACATATGTCGATTTTAGAATAATCTGCGAGAATGCAAATATAATATGAATAACAAGAGTTTATGCAAATTGGAGCCTATAGTAAAAAATTATTGTAATACATCATGTAATTGGATGAATAAGATATGGAAGTAGTAAAATTCTCACCCACTAACAGATTGACATTAAGACTTGACACAAATTTACTAGTGACATTAAAAAAAGAAGCCCAAAATAAAGATTTGACACTTAATGCATTAATAAATAAAATCTTGAATCGAAACATATCATATGATAATAATGTAAATGCAGTACAATGCATAACAATGTCTCATGATCTTTTCCTTGAGATCATTGAAGGGGTATCGTATGACGACATACAAGAAATAGGAAGAAATGGTCCAAAAATAGCACGAAAATTATTCAGCATTTCAGGAATTGAGTATGACCTTCATCATATCATTCACAACTATTTCGCAATATTGTCAAAATACTGCGGGTGGTTTGAATTTTCATATAAAGAACAATATGAAAAATATAGACTTGTCTTCAGTACAGGAAAGGACCCAAAATGGTCAGTATTTGTCCAATCGTATGTAAAAAGCATCCTGGATTCACTCAAGATAATAGGCATCAAGGGTTTAGAATATGATGGAATAATTGTTTTTGAATTTATGCACAAAAGTGAACTTCCCAACATCACAGTTTGACAAGGTAGTTTAGCCTCAGACATACCGTATCAGTTTATTTTGATACTAGTGTTTTTTCAATTCATTGCAAGTAGTATTTTGAACATATAGGTTTTAGAATCAAAAAAATGTGGATTAAGACACCAGTAGTCTGCCGCACTTGGAGCACTTGACATGAAACATCTCCATGTACACTTGTTGTTTTGTGTCAACTTCAATGCATTGTTTTCCTCCTTCCTTGCATAGATGACAAAATTCTTGTTTCATAGAGTATTATGGCATTTCAAAGATATAAGATTGGAGCAAAAAAGTTTAGTACCGGAGGTTTTTGTAAATTATCAACATTCAAGACTTGTCACGATGACAAGTGACCTAGTTCACAAAAAACATTCATCTGACATATTTTTCTATGACAGCTTGCTCACCCATGTCTCGTATTTCAGTCAAGAGATCATCTAAGAGAGACAGACTTTGCAAGATCAGTTCTTTTGTCAATTTTCCACTAGCTGTCTTATTTTTCAGTACCAGTTTTTCATTATATGCAAAACTAGAGAGACTGATGCTATCTTGCATATTTAAATTCACATAGAATTTGACATAGTCAGAAACAGTTCTGATGCCCATGAGTCAAAAGTACAACTTACCAGTATTTGATTCAGATGCCTAATTTCCAATAGTAAATCAGTGTTTTAAGATAGGTTTTGCAATGGATAGATTAATCATGCCAAGATTTTGTATGCATCTTCCATCATGGAGCGTCGTGATTGACGCATATCACCATACGCATGGCAGGGATGCGACATTCCGTCTGACTTTGAACCACATTGCACGCAGATGTGTTGCATGGCTTGTCTGCATATAGCACACAAAGAGTATTTTTTGAGAGTACCTCCGCATTTCCTACATGATTCATAGGACAGATTCCATCGTTCTACATTTTTCATATGAGACGAATCATTCATTTCATTTTGTCTTGTTTAATAATTATTAAATCGCACTACTTGATGACAAGTTATAATATCACCTACAAATGTTCTATACTCACAATTCAATTTGAAAAAAAATAGATCGACATATCATAGATTTATTTACACATTTCTATAAACTATAGATAGTTGTTACAGGATTTTTTTTGAAATAATTTTTCCAATTCCGGATGGATTGTAAAAATAATCTCACGAGATGTGTTAATTACACCCATATTGTTTTACGTTATCGAGTTTATACATATTAGATATAGGCAGACATGAATAATTCGTACAAAAAATATTGGCTAATACTAGCTTTCGCCCTGATTCTCGCATCAACAATACTAGTCATTGCGCTAAACAACAAGACATTTACAAATACTGCAAAAGATACACTTGCAACTAGAATCACCATACCACATAATACAACTACATCTGCAGACCTATCAACAAGACTTGAAGGCAATGCTACCGGAATATACTACCCATTGTACAGCCTCAGCGAGCTTCCACAAGTACTTGCAGCAAAACAAGCTTTTCCTAATGTTCCATTCATGGTAAA
>Ga0207664_10001008_pt1 | contig 18858 bp, 27 predicted proteins | sample LARL83metaG_FD_184349 | JGI IMG/M metagenome (GOLD analysis project Ga0207664, IMG submission 184349) | Corn, switchgrass and miscanthus rhizosphere microbial communities from Kellogg Biological Station, Michigan, USA - LAR L8-3 metaG... | ecosystem: Host-associated > Plants > Roots >... | reverse complement strand
CAAGTATCGGATTTCTTGACAGTCCGGATGGGTTCGCCCGCCCGGTCGCGCAACCACTGAGCCGCGGCCTCACAGGAAGGGCAGAGGACCAACGGCGTCGAGTGGTGATCGTGGCACCAGGTACAGCGGCTCATCCGTTATTGGCGTCCGTACGGTCGCCGTTCGAGTCACGATCCGACGAATAGGGCCGCCCGGCACCCGCGTACCCCGGAGCCGACAGTGGGCCGCCAATCGGGTGAATGTGCCCTGGCGGCAGCGTGCAGCCGACGTGCGGGCAGGACTTCGCCCAATGCCTCGGACCGTACACCGGCGCCAGGCCGGGCATCGGCACCACGTCGCCGAGCTTCGGGGGCGCGTACGGCTTCGGGCTCGGACTTACGTTGCCCTCGCGCACGTTCCGGTACATGATCTCTCGGAATTCGACGCACGCCGCGCACGGGCACCCCCAACGGTCCTTGCACGCCTGCGGGTGGTTGACGATTGCCGCCTCCGGCTTCGGCGCGCTGTCCGCGATGGTGTAGTGCTTCGGATCCTTCGCCGCGTGGAGCTCCTTCAGTCGTGCGACGTGCGGCGTGAGCTCAGTCATGAGTGCGCGGTAGCCACCGGCGACCTGGCGGTCGTCATTCAGCTTGCCCGCGGCCTTCGCGTCGACGAGGATCGCGAGGCACGCTAGAGCGTGGGCGAGATGTGGCAAACCCGAGTCCGGATCGTTGTCTTCTCCCTCAAAATAGAAGTTGAGGTGACGCTTAGCGGCGTCCACGTAGATAGAGGCTCGGACTCCGGCGACACGCCAGTTTGTGCGGCCGTACTTGAGCATACCGTCAAGCAAACCCAACGATCCGAGCGCGGTCGCGGTTTCCGGCCACAGGTGGAGCGGCAGCTTGCCAGAGCCAATGAGATCCTTCGGGTTCGTGGGCTTCGTCGTTTCATTCTGTGTCATGCTTCTCCGTGAGCGCCTTCTGTAAGTAAGTGATCGCGGCCATGAGGCGCGCGGGTGAATCCTTCGCGTGTCCGAGCATGAGGTTGCAGTGGTTACAGAGCAGGCCGCGGTTGAGGCCTGAGCTATGGTCGTGATCCACGTACAGGCCTTTCTTCCCCGGCGGCGCCCAACAGATCGCGCACATGCCGCCCTGCGCGTCGAAGAGCTTCTCGTACTCGCCGGGCAGGAGCTTGTACTTGTTGAAGTGCTCTCGCTCCCGGTGCGTCTTTCGGTTCTCGTTCTTGTAGCCCTGCATACAGCGCCGGCACCAGCTCTGCAGCCCGTCCGCCTTTGTCTTGTGCGGGTTGAATTCAGCGGTCGACTTCGTCCGGCGACACTTCCCGCAATACTTCTCCGCCACGGCTACAGGTCGTCCGTGAAGTCCTCGACGTTGAGGGTCACGGGGTACGTGGAGCCCGCGGACGTGCGCGTGCGCTCGAGGCCTCGAGCAACGAGCCGGGAGCCGAACGACTTCCCCGACATCTTGCTCTCGCCCTCGCGGTTGGACCACTCCTGAAACGCGCGGAACAGCGCGCCGGCCGACGTGCTGCCGCCGAGCGTCGTGCGCTCCTCGAGGAACCGGCCGACCGTGTCCTGGTCCTTGAAGTAGTGCGCCGTGTAGCGCTGGACCGACTCCGGAGGCGTGAGGCCGACGCGCTGCCACGCGAGGCACCCGGCAATCATCCACGCGAGGATCGCGGGATCTTCCTCTCGCAGCTTCAGGTCGAGCTCACCGTCGACCACTTTCGGCGTCACGACGAAGGGGATGACCTGTAATCGTCTCTTCATCGCGACGTCGACAGTCGGCAACGACGGGAGCTGATTGCCAGCGAAGAGCACCTTGTAGAGCGGCTGATAGGTGCGGTTGTTCTCGCGCATGAGCCGAGCGGAGATCGCGTCACCGCCCGTCATGCTCTTGATCCGCTGCGTATCCCACGCCTTGTTCGCCTGCGCCTCGCTCGAGGTGACGAGCCGCGCACCCTCGAGCCCTGCGATGTCGGTCGAGTGGCGGTCGCCGGAGCTCGCCGTGAACGTGTCGAGCGTGGCGGTCTTCGCGTAGCCGGCCAGAATCCGCGCCAGCGTGCGGAAGAGCACACCCTTGCCGTTCCCGCCGTCGCCAATGAGGTAGGCAAACGCCTGCTCGCGCGTCGAGCCCGTGAGCACGTACCCGCACCAGCGCTGAATGTACGCGACGAGCTCAGGGTCGCCCCCGCACGCCTCGAGCAGAAAGGAATTCCAGCGCGTCGGCGTGCTGCTCTCGTCCGGCGTAACGGAGGTGCTCTTGCTGCACAGCGCGTCCGGATCCGCCGGCCCGAGCGCGCCGGTCGTGAGGTCGACGATGCCGCCCGGCGTGCAGAGCTTCCACGGGTCACTGTCGAACGCCGAGACCGAGATTGCGATGTCCTGGCGGCTCGCGAGGATCTTCCGCACCGAGCCGGCCTTGCCGCCGCTGCACATCTGCGTCGCGTCCTCGAGCGCCTCCTTCTGCTCTTTCGGCGTGGCGCCTTCGCGCACGACGCGGTCGGCGATGCGGATGAGCTCCATGTTGATCGTGTGCTCGGCGAGCATGACGGCGTCCGGCGCCCACTTCGCACCGTCCCACACGTACCACTTCGACGCCTCGGCCGCGTAGCGCAGATCGCCGCTCCGTGTCTTGAGGATCTCGTCGGCGAGCCACTGGTCGCTGCGCGTGATCGCACGCGGCGCCGGCGCGTCGTCGGGCGAGGGCACGTCGGCGGTCGCTTCCATCGGCGTCCAATCGAAGCCGTACGGCCGCGCCATCTCGGCGATCAGCGACCAGCCGACCGTGTACGGCGCGCGGAAGCGGTTGTAGTCCGCCTCGGCGATCTCGCCGCGGTGGCCGCCGCGCGTGACCAGGTCGACGTAGAGCGCCTTACCTTCTTCGATGTCCTCACCGCACGCCGCGCGGATCGCGTGGCCGACCTTCACGATGTCGTCACGGCTCTTGTCCTCGCCGTTCGGGATCCGCGAGACTGCCTCCTGCAGCAGCTCGATAGACGGCGCGAGAAGGCCCGTCTGCTCCGGCGTTGACGCGGCATCGCGCAGCCGGCCGTCGCCGTCGAGGCGCACGTCGAGCCCGTGAATCATCTCGAGGACGGTCTTGAGCTCCGAGAAAAACGTGGACGCGCTCTCGTGTGTGATCGTCTCGAGCTGCGACACGAGATCGCCGTTGACCCACGCGTACGGCTGCAGCGTCTTCGGGTGAATCCCGTCGACGACGTACTGATTGCCTTTGCCGAGGAGCTCGACGAGGTGCTCGACCTTGTCCTTCGTGACCCACAGGCGCATACGCCCGAACGGCGCATCGGTGCGGTACATGAGGAGCCGCTTCGGCGCGCGGCCGGTGCGGATCGGTGCGAGGCCGAGCTTCGCAATCGCGAAGTCTTCCACGATCTGCGCGAGCGGCTCGTCGAGGATGTCGATGTCGAGACCGGGGTACTGGTCCGCGCGGAGCCCGGTGCCGGAGCCGTGGCGTTCCCACGTCGCCACGGACTCCGCCGTTGCGACGTAGGCACGCCAATTCAGCCCGACGTAGAGCCCGTTGTCGAGTCGACGTCCCGGCACCTTGCCGATGGACACCTGGGGGATCTTCGAGCTCGGCGCCATCTGCGCGCCGGTCGGAATGATCGGAATGAGATCGGTAATGCCGGTGGAGAAAAATTCAGTGGGGCGAATCCTCATTTGCGATAGCGCTCCGAGCGCCAACCTTCTGCCTTCACCGGGAGTCCGGTCGCCCACGCGGGCAATACGCACAGGAGATCCTCGAATTCCTTCACCGAGCCGGAGCCGGCCGGAACCTCCGCAACGATTTCATCGTGCACGCACATGACGTTCGGATAGCCCGAGTCCTCGGTGCGGAGCATCCCGGCGGCCATGATGTCGCGGGCAATGCCCTGCACGATGTTCTCGACAATGAGCCCGCCGTAGAGGCTCGAGCGCTCCCACTTCTTCGTGAAGCTGTCGACGCCGGAGAACACGACCGCGTCGCGGAACGCCGGGTTCTTTTTCGTGCTCCACGGACACTCGATGTTCTCGATCCGCGGTGAGGCGTACATGAGCGGCCGCTTCGAGGGAAGCACGATGTAGAGGTACGCGCCGGCGACGAGCGCCTTCACCTCGCGTCCTGGCGGCCCGAAGGCCACCGGCACGCCGGGCGTTCGCACCGCTTCCATCACCGAATTCTCCGCGGCGTGCCAGTACGCGACGACGCGGTCGTGCGAATTTCTGTAGTCGAGCTTCAGGCTCTCAGCCTCGTCGCTCGAGAGCTTCAGGTATCCGTACTGCGCGGTGTCGGCGGCGTCGCGTGCTTTCTCTGAGCCCATGCCGAAGCCGAAGCCGAGCTCCGCGAATTTGCCTGTCTGGCGCTGCTTCGCCGTCACCTTCTCGTACGTGGTGTGATAGAAGCGCGCGGCGTTGACGCGGTACGGATCCCGGCCGGCGCGGAGCGCGGCGAGGACGTCTTCCTGGCCCGCGGCCCAATTCAGCACGCGCATCTCGATACCGCTGTAGTCGGCCGCGATCAGCTCGTGACCCTCCGCCGCGCAGAGCGTCGAGCGCAGCATGGAGCTCGCGAGCTCGAGCGGGTGATAGAACAGATTCAGCTTGTCGAAGTCGCGCTCGTGCATCAGACCGATGAACGACTCGATGTTGTCGACCGAGCCGCGCGGGAAATTCTGCGGCTGGATCAGCTTGGCCGTCCAGCGGCCGGTGCCGGCGCCGTGGTAGAAGAGCGTGCCGCGCACGCGGTCGTCCTCGTCGTCGGCGCACTTGAGCATCGAGTCCAGCTTCGCGAGCGAGCTCCGGCCGGCGTCCGCGCGGAGCTGCAGCGCGAAGCGCACCTTCGGCGTCAGATCGCCCTCGAGCATTTCCTTGACGGCGTCCTTGTCCGTGCTCGTCGTCTCGACGCCGTTGTCGTTGAGCCACTGGCGGAGCCGCTGGTGGTTCGTGACCGCTGTGACGTACCCGCCGGTGAGCTCCGACAGCGACGTGTTCGCGCGGTCGATGCCGACGTCGGCGACGTCGCGCATGGCTTCGATCAGCTCGCGGTCGATCCGGATGCCGCGGTCGTTGATCGTCTGGTCGAGGAGGTACACCTCGCGCTCGAGCGCCGAGAGCGGGCGGAGGCATTTCGACGCACCTTGCTCCGAAATGACGTCGGTAATGCAATACTCACCGAGCCGCTGGCGCATCTCCGGCGTATCCCACCAGACGACCTTGCCGTCCGGCATGATCTTCCGAGGCTTGCACATTTTCTTCATCAGCTTCGCGCCCTCGAGATCCTTCTGGACGCGCAGCTTGAGGACTTGCGTGAGGCCGGCGAGGTGGCGCGGGAGCGACATCGCGGCCGCCTGGGCGGCGCTGCAATACCACTGCTCGAGCGCAACGCGCGGGGCGCCGTATAGCTTCTCCATCACCTCGCGCCACATGATCCGCTCGAATTGCGCGTTGTGCGCGCGGAGCGCTCCGCCCATTTGTACGTGCTGGATCACTGCGCCCGGTAGCTCGCCCTCGGCGCATCCGCCGAAGCCGGGCATTGGGCGGTTCTGCGTGGGCGTCCAGATCACCGGCTTCTCGTCGTCGAACGCCCACGCCATGCATAGAACATCGGTCGTCGGGTGCTTCGCGTACGGATACACGCCGGTCTTCAGTAGGTCGACGGTGGATCTCGTCTCGAAGTCGATTGAGAGCGTTCGGATATGAGCTCCATTGCCTCCGTGCTGTGAGTGAGTGACAAACGATTGGCAGGGGGAGGACTCGAACCTCCACCACGCTCTCCGCGGGTGCGCCGTTACACCACCCTGCCATTCCGTGCTACTGTTGCTGGTTGATCCGCTGGACAGCCATCGCCTTCTTCGCGAAGAACGACGCCTCTTCCAGCTTCGTGCGGACTATCGCCATCTCTCGGCCGTCGTAGCCACAGATCTCCTCGAGCTCATTCAGGAGGTTCGAGAACCCCGCGGCGATCTCGCCCGCGCGAATCTTCCCGAGCTCGTTCAGCATGTGAACGCTGAATTCCGGGCGGGTCGCCATCAGTCGGCGATCCCCGAGATGTCCGCCGGCGCTTCGCCGAGCGGTGCATCGAATTCGTTCTCGGCGCTCGTACGGTTGTCGAGGCGCTCACCCTCGCCGAGCTTCTGGACGTGGTTGAGAGCGAAGCTCACACCCTTGTTGCCGGAGTGCGAGTAGCCGAACGCGGTCAGGTTGACGCGCACCTGAGCGCCAGCGTAGAAGACCGTCGTGATGTCCTCGTCCGCCACCTTCGCCGGCTTGTCCGTGCCCGGAGCGACGTACGCGTACACGAGACCCGGCTTCGTCTTGCTCCGGGCGTTGACGAAGATGCTGCCCTCGGGGTAGCCCTTCGCCTCGGCGTCGTCGCGGAACGCTGAGCGGATCACCTTCTTCTTCAGCGCGTCCTTGATGGACATTTTCGTCTTGCCGACCGTGAGCTCGGAACCGAAGAATTCGGTCGCGGCGGCCAGCTCTGCGGCGCGCATCTCGGAGAGATCCGAGCCTGCGGCGAACACGAACGCGCCCGAAAACTTCGGATCGCCCGTGTCGTCTTCGCTATTCTTGCGCGGCTTGTCGAAATTCGGGTACGACAGCGTCGCCTTCGGGCTGTTTACCTTGCGATCTGCGGTGCTCATTATGCGTTTTCTCCATGTCCTCCTGTGCTGTGGGTGAAGTGGTGCGAGAGTGCCCGATATTTCTAAGCGCCTCGGAGCCGGGAGCTGTCGGCCGTGTAGGCCCGTTCTAGTCGTCAGCCTCGGGCGCCGGCAAGAGCGCGGTGAACGCCTCCTGCGCGAGCGACTCGATTGCAGGACTCGGGTGCGACTCGGGAACCATGTTCACGCCGCTCGAGACCTTGTTGACGAAGTCCGACTCGACGGTCTTGAAGGCCTTCTTCCCGACCAGCTTCTCGATCTGCGCGACGCTTCGCAGCTCGGGCTCGACGTTGTACTCGTCCGGCGAAATGTTCTGCGCCTTGAGCCACGCGACGACCGCCTCGGCGTCCTTGAATTTCCTCGAGGGCCGCTTCGCGACCAGCTTGTAGCCCGGCACCGGCCGGCCTTCGGCGAGCTCACGATAGATGTGATCCTTCACCGCCTTGAAGTAGGTCTCGGCGAACGGGATGATCTTCATGATCTTGAGGAGCTCGCCCTGGCTCAGCGTCTCGACGGCGCGCGGCTCGACGTACGGCTTGTCGAACGACATCTGCGCGGCCTCGGCGACGGCCATTGACTGCGCCGGGCACACGGCCGAGGCTTTGCACCACCGACACTGTGAGCCGGGGACGAGCGGTGCGTCGGGCGCCACGGTGGCCGCGGCGGCTGCGAGGAGATCGCTCGCGAATTCGATGATCTCGTAGAAGGTGTACTCGACCGAGCGAATCGGGCCGCTCGGGTGGCCGGCGCGTGGCTGGACGATGGTGAGGCGCACCGTCTCGATGTCGCGGCCCTCGCCGAGCGTGAGCGCAGCGCCGAGCGCGTAATACTTGAGCTGCGGGTTGTCGTTGACTTCGACGACGACGCCGCGGCCAAACTTGAGATCCGCCACGTCGAGCGTCTTCATGTCCTGGTTGTACGCGACGAGATCGGCCGTTCCCCACAGCGGCAGGACCGGCTTGAGGGCGGCGAGGTTGAAGCGGTGCTCGATCCAATGTTCGGTGGATCCCTCGATCAGCTCGCGGGCAAACTTGACGTAGACGTCGACGTCGATAGCCATGTCCTCGGTGACTTCGCCATCCTCGAGGGTGAGGCCGACGTACGTGTCGGTGTCTACATTCTTGCGGAGTGCCAGCTCGGCCAGGGCGTGCGCTCGAGTGCCTTCGATAGCCGCGTCGCTCGCGGTGTTCGGCATCCCGGCGGAGAGCCTCACAGAGCCGGGGCAATTCATCCAGCGAGACGCGCTCGAGGCGCCGAGCTCCGCGTGGACCTTTTCAGCTACGTCCTTTTCTCCGCTCAATGTGTGTTATCCCATGTCGACTCGCTGTGAGAGTTTGCCTGCTTGAAGTCCTGTGAGCGGCCCGGTGAGGGTGTTTCACCCCCTCTTCCGCGTCTCACGCGGCGTGCATTGGCTACACCAACCGGGCACAGGTCACTACGCAGACTCCGCCTTTCGGCTTGTAGGCGTTGCGACGCCTCGTTTCGCTCTGCGCTGCGATATTGCGAAGGACCGAACGTACACCGAAGAGATCAGTTTGTCAAGCACTTTCTCGTCTGCGCCGGCGTTGCCTTCGCTCAGGGAATTGTACGAGCGCCGTCACACTCAATCGCCTTGTGCCTCGTACTTCCACACTCAAGCAAGGGCACTCCGCGGACACCGAGCATACTAGCTACACTTGCCTAATTTGTCAAGAGAAACTTCTGCAGAAAATGACATAGCAGGAAATCCGGTGAGCACTATGCTACGGTTTATGCTATTCTGTGTGCAGATCCATGCTGTTCGATGCGGGTCTCGGCAGGCTCGAACCCTGGTTTCCGGGGGTTAGGCCTGCCGAGCACGCTTCGCGACTTGATTATGAGTCCGCTGCTCTACCGACTGAGCTAAGGGCCCGACAAGGAGTTACATTGCTGCGCCTGCTCTGCTATGACAGAATTTATGCTCAGTGGTGCGCGTGGCGGTCGTGTGGTCCCTCGTGTCCCTTCAGTTGCATACACGGCGTCGACTTCATGCAGCGACACCGCGCGCCGCACGCCTCCGCGCGCCTGCTCATCTCGTCGACTACCTCGCGCGTGAAGCCGAAACCGTCCGGCCCGAATTCGCTCACGACGAGCTCCTGCAGCTCTTCCTTCTTTCCGAAGATACGCTCGTGGTTCTCGGCGTACACTCCCGGCTTCGCTTCCGGCCGGCGATTGCTCCCTTTACTCATTCACCAGCACCTCCGTCTGGTCGTCCTGTTCGATCTCGGCCTGCATCACCGCGAGTCGGTTCTTCGCCGAAACCCGTGCGTACACGAGCTGCACCATCTGTTCGTTCGCGTGCCCGAGCTGCATGGACACGAATTTCATGCTGCGCTTCGGCTCGTTGTCCGCACCGAGGAGTCTCGTCAGCGCGTACGTGTGGCGCGCGTCGTGGATCGTGTGCACGCCGACGCTCTTCCACAGCTTCTTCCCGTTCCGGCTCCGCGGCGGCTCCGCCACGAGGCCGGCCTTCACCTGTGCCTCGTAGAACGCGGTGCGAAGGCGGTTCTCCGTGAGCTCCGGAAAGAGCTTGCCCTCGGCGAAACGCGCCATCGGGCCGCCGTGCAGGATGCCCCACGCCCACGCGTCGACGTAGATCGTGCGGTCTCTCCGGAATTCACTCTTCGTGCCGTGCGCCACGACCATGCGCTCGCCGAGAACGTCTCGGCCCCGCATCGCCAGGAGCGCGACCAGCTCCATCCCGCTCCCGAGCGTGAGCGCCATCGCGCGCTTCTCGTCGCCCTCCATGTGGCTGAGCACCTCGAGCTTCGTCGCGTGATTCCAGAACGTCGAGCGCGGCTCCGCGTTCTTCGGGGCCCACTCGTCCATGTACTCGAACGGATCCGAGATGCCGGGCACCCGGCGACGCACAAAGCGGCAGAAGAGCATCCACGCCGCAAGGTAACGCCGGCGTGTGGAGTCGCTCACCGGGAGCTCCGAGACGACCGCGCGGATCTTGTCCTCATTGAGCCGGCTGCAGGGGAAGGGGATACCCTCGGGGACGAGGGCGCGCACCTGGCGGATGTACGACGCCCTGCTCTCGGCGTCTAGCTTCCGCTTCTCGAGGTCGTTTGCCTTCCAGAGCTGCACATACGGCTCGATGTCGGGGTCGATTGCCTTCTCGCGCTCTCGAGTGACGCGCAACGCCTCGAGGTTGCCTTCTGCGAAGGCGTCGTAGAGGGTGGCGACCGGAAGGTCTCCGGCGGTCATTGCGGCCAGGAGGTCGCGGTTTGGGCGGCTTTCCTCGAGGATCGTGACCATACGCGACATGCGGTTTGCCAGCGTGAGGTCGGAAGTGCCTGTGGAGCGTCGAGCGTACACGCCGGGCTCCGCCGTCTTCAGGCGAAGCCACCAGCGGTTGCCGTTCCTGAATACTCGCTTCTCTGGTACGATGTCGGCCATTGTCTCCCTCGTCTGTTGGGCTGTTAGCGCAGAATACTTTATGTTGACGAGTTTGTCAAGTCCCTTCGTGGCCGGCTTTCACACGGCGCTTCTCGAGAAACGCATCGAGATCTGCGACTTGCCACCGTAACTGCGCTCGCTTGGCTCCCTCAACCCGCACATCGCTGCGCGGGATAGGGAGCTTCGTTAGCGTGCGCGGATCTTTCAAGCCGATGTACTCGGCAGCCTCATAGCCGATGAGGGCTCGGCTCATGACTGCAAGGCCAGGAGCTCCTCCTGGTCGCGCTGCGCCTGCGTCTTGTCGAAGTAGTGCACGCACTCGGCGCACGGCGTCTCGTCGGGGCAGATCTCCGCGGCCGTTATCACTCGTCGGGCCTCCCCAGGAAGAGAGCGCTGAGCGACAGATCGAACGCGAGCGCCCACCCGAACCCGAGATGCAGCTTCGCCATGAGCACGTAGTAGAAGACTACGAGCGCCACAAGTTTCCAGAGGGCTTTTATCATCCGCGCCTCTTCGGCCAGTAGAACACAAACTGCCCGCGGCCGCATTGGATCACGACGAGCATGTCGTCCCGGCCTGCGCGTCGGTCCTGCTCGTCGACGCTGCAGACGTAGCCGTCCAGCCCGCCGAGCACACACTTTGTTGGATGCGCGCCGTACGGGTCCGTCGCCGCGCGCACGCACGTCGTTGGCGTGTGCGTGTGCATCGAGCCGATTGCGGTCGCGCTGCAGTGGAATGAAATGCCGTACGGCGTCGCGCCCTCGAGCGAGTCCGGCGCCGTGACGTGATGGATCCGCCAGGTCGTGTTCGCCCGATCCGAGACCGAGTCGACAGCGACGTCGCTTGGCTCGATGCAGAACGCGCGCTCGACTTGCGTGGCGTTGTGCTCGTCCCACCCCTGCTCGAGAAAGGTCCGCGCGCTGTCGGTGACGTACCCGTAATTGAACGGGCCGCCCCACTCCGCCGACTTCGCAGTCGACGCCTGCGCGTGCGCCGGCTTCGCGATCAGCGTCTCGAGCACGAGGAGCCAGACCACGCACGCGAGCAGCAGGAGGAACGCCTGGATGACGGCCTTCGCGTAGGCTCTCATCGAGTCACCAGATGCCAGAGTGCGATGATCCCCCACCAGCCGAGCGCCGAGACGACCGTGCACACGAGGATTGCGACCGCGCAGCCGTGCGCCATCGGGGGCCCGAACGCGTAATCCTCGTCGGTGTCGTAGTCCTCGAGCGCCGCGCGGCCGGCGTCCGTGAGCGCATAGCGCGCCACAGGCGTCGTCTTGAACGGGTACGACAGCCGATACTCTGCACCGTGCGCGTTGAATTCCAACCGGGTCATCCCACACCCGCACCCGCACCGATCCGTGAGCTCGTTCCGGGCCTGCGCGTTGTCAGCAGGCACCGGGTTCTGAAGATCCTTCTGCATGTTACTTCGCCTCCAACGCGGCCTGCATCGCCGCGATCAGCGGAGCGCGCTGGTCCTCGGGGAGATCCTTCAGCTTCGTGGCGCCGTGCTTCGTCAGCATCTCCATCGCCGCGGGCACCGAGAACGCGTTCGCGTACGCCTGGATCGCTTCCTTCGTCTGCTCGAGCGTGGGGATCTTCGTTTCGTTGCCGTGCGCCGGAACCTGTCCGCCGTTGTAAAACTCGGCCTTCGGCTGCACGATTGCAGCCTTCTCGGCCTCGGTCTCGGGGTACGGGTCGGCCTCGGGTGCCGGCTCGCTCTTCGCCTTGCGCGATGGGCGGCGACGCTTCACGCCCTCGGGCGCGATCTCGGCGACGATTGCGGCGTCGATCTTCTCCGCGGCCGTCTCGATGGTGTCAGCCGCCGGCGCTTCGCCCTGTGGCTGTACGCCTGCCGCCTGCGCGGCGTTCTGCGCGCGGTACTTGTCGACGATGCCGCAGAATTGGCCGAAGAGCTGGCGTTCGTTGTTGTCCAGCAGTGTGAAGCGAATCTCGATGTTGAGCATGTCTCATGGGTCTCCGGGTCTAGCTGTGAACGGGCGCGAGCGCGGCATTTACCGCGGCGATTTCCTTGTGGTGCTGTCGTACGACTGCCTCGTCGAGCGTGCCGGCGAGTGTGACGATCTGCGCGATGCAATGCTTCGATTCCTGCCCGATGCGCGCGACGCGCGCCGCGGCCTGGATGTTCTCCACTGCGACCCACGACGGCTCGACGAGCACGACGCGGTGCGCCGCGGTGAGCGTGATGCCGGTCATGCAGGCCTGTTGCTGGCCGATGAAGACGCGCACGTCGGGGTCGCGCTGAAAGTCCTCTATGGCTTTGCCCCGCGTGAGCGGCCCCGCGCCGCCGTCGATGTAGCTCACGCCGAAGTGCCCGAGCACGTCGCGCAGTAGGTGGAGCACGCTGCGATGGTGCGCGAGGATGACCACCTTCATCGTCGGATCTTCCTCGAGCTCCTCGGCGAGACGCGCGGCCACGAGCGGCGCCTTGAGCTCACCGATCAGCCGTTGCGTCGTCGCCATGTGCGGCGACTGAATCAGCTCCTCGAGCCCGCAATCGGTCATGTCCATGAACGCGACGAGCTCTCGGATGCCGGTGTCGTTCACCGCGCCGGCGTCGCTACAGTCGAGCCTCATCGTCTGCCACCACACCGGCGGCACGTCGAGGCCGAGATCCGCCACCGTGCGGCGCAGCATCACCGAATTCAGGATCTCGTTGAGCCTCTCCGGATTCTTCACGGCGATGCAGCGCTCGACCCAATTCCCGCGGAACATGGAGCCGTGCATGACGCACAGCTTCGAGATGAACGTCTGGCGGTCGTAGATCCCGTGCTGCATGAGCACAGTCGGAAAGGTGCTCATGAAGAGCGGCCAGAGGTCGAGCGGATTGCGGTGCATCGGCGTGCCCGAGATCGCGTAGAACGTCGGGACGCGATGCGCGATTCCCTTCGACGGGTTGAGGATCAGTCGTGTGCGCTTCGCGTCGGCGTTTTTGCAGTAGTGGCTCTCATCTAGGAGGAGCGCGTCGGTCCCGAGGTTCACCAGCGCGCCGATGCCAGCCTCGCCGCCGCGCACGATCTCGTCGTACGAGCGCACCACGGGGTAGCCCTCGAAGCCGCACACGCCGAATTCACGGCGCCAGTGTTCGCGGACGATAGCCGGGCAGATGACGAGCGGGCGCGTCGAGCACCGGAGCTGCAACGCAGTAATCGCGGTGCGGGTTTTTCCCGTGCCGACTTCGTCGCCGAGGATGTATCGGTCGTGCTGCGCGAGCGTGCACGCGCCTTCGATCTGGTGATCGAAGAGGTGTGCCGTGTGCGCCATGCGGTAGACGCGGCCGTCGCGCTCGATCATGCGCGGCTCGGTCACTTGAACCACGCGGCCGGCGCCGTCTTCTCAGCCCACGGGATGCCGTGCTTGTCGCACCAGCCCCCGTACGTCGTCTTCGAGCCCTTCGCGAGTTTGTTCTGCGCGTTCTGGAAGACAAAGCGAAGGTCGAGGTCGGGATGCTCCGACAGCACGCGGAGCGTCTTCGCGCGGTCGCCCGGCGTGAAGTACCCCTTCGTCTCGATATAGAAGCGCTTCGCTACTTTCTTCGGCTTGAAGTCCGGCGTGTACTTGCGCGGAACCGTGTACGTGAACGAGTCGGGCTCGTACTCGTACTCGATTCCGCGGTCTTTCAGGTCTTTCGCAAAACGCTCCTCGAAGGTTGACCGCAAAATGATTTCATGAGCTCCGCCTGTGCTGTGAGATTATCCGAGGATCGTCAGTTTCGCGCGTTTCACTTTCATCGGCTCGAGTCCGGGGTATTTAGCGTCCATGTCCCGAACCCAATTCCGTGCCCGCTGTCGCGTGCCGAACACCTCGATCCACTTGAGCGATCCCGAGGTGACGACGTACACGTAGACCGGCGGCTCTTTCACTGCTTCCGCTTCTGCGCGAGCGAGCGACGGAGGGCCAGGAGTCCGCGTTCGATACGGAAGATCGTCGCGTACGTGGGGCCTTGCGGCCCGAGCTTACTGAAGAGTCGCGAGAGCTGGACTTCGGACATCTCGAGCTGGCGTGCGAGCTCCGAGCGTGTCGCCCCGATCTCCGTGAGCTTCTTGTCGACACCCGCAAAATACTCCTTCGGATCCTCCTCGATGGTCATGTTGATGCGCGCCATGTATGCCCTTGTGTGTGATGTGGTTCCGTGGTGAAAATGTGAGCGTTCTAATCCAACGCCGTTAATATATGAGTCAGGACAAATTTGTCAAGTCTCTCGGTCAATCAGTCCTTGTACGGGTCGAATTCGTGCGCTCCGGCCATGACAACGATCAGCGGCCTCAACGTATGCAGAACGCGAATTGTGTTCCCCTGCGCGGCGAGCACGTCGGGAAGTCGGCGGTACGCGTGCGGGCTCTCGTCGAGTCCACCGCCGCGAAGGATCACGCCCTTACCCTCGAGCCACTCCTGCATCATCGCCGGCGAGACGAGGCCCGGCGCCTTCTGCTCGCCCGTCTTGCGGTTGTACTTGCCGGCGGCTTGCGTCCGGCTCATCACGCGGCCGGCGCCGTGCACCGTCGAGTACAGCGCGTCCATCGCCAGCAGGCCCCCGCGCCTCGAGCCCTCGAGGATCACACTGTCGTCGCCCATGCTCCCGCCCACGAACCCTTTCTGGCCGGGGAACGCCGGCGTTGCGCCCTTCCTGACGACGATGTAGTCGCGCGGCTCGCCGAAGAAATCGTTGTGCGTCTCGCGCCACGCGAAATTGTGGTGGTTGTGCACGAGCTCGAGCTCCTCGCCGCGAAGGATTCGCATGACCTTCCGCGCGACCCACTCGCGCCCGGCGTACGCGTACCGGCCGGCGAGGTTCATGAGCGCCCAATAGTCGCCGCCGAGCTCCGTGCCGAGGTCCAGCAAGCAGGCCGCTTCCTTGACGCGAGCGCCCCACTGCTCGCCCTGGTTGAGCGCCATGAAGCCGTTCGCGACCGTGTGACCGAAGCCGCGGGATCCGAAGTGCACCCCGACCCATATCGCGCCCGCCTCGTCGTTGAAGACGTCGACGTAGTGATTGCCCGAGCCCACGGTGCCGAGCTGCGCCCGCGCCTTGTCTCGCAGGCTGTCGCGCGCCGACTTGGGGACGCACTCCCACGCGTCGCTCTCAAACAACGGGTGGTCCACCGGCGCGTCGTCCTCGCCGTTCTTCCGCCCGACCCCGAAGGCAATCGTGTTCTGGATCTCGTCGGCGATCTGCTCGAGCTCACGGTTCGTGATGTCCAGTACGTGCAGATCCGTTTTGATTGCAGCGTTGCCACATGCAATGTCGTAGCCGACGCCGGTGACGTCGACCTGTTCGTGGTACGCCGCGACGCCGCCGATAGGCATGATGTAGCCGAGGTGGCCGTCCGCCATCAGCGCCGTCATCTCTGCGCGGCTGGCGACGTCCGCCATCTGCGCGAGTGTGTTCTCCTGGTGCGTTCCGAAGATCGTCGTCGAAGGCTTCATGAGGTCAGCTCCTCCACGAGCCGAAGGAAGTAGCGTTGATTCGACTCGGGATCCGGCGTCTCGAGCTCGCGTTTCACCGTCTCGACGTCCTCGCGCCGCGGCTCGTCGCCGAAGAGCTCGATGACGTTCGCGTACCCGAGGCCCGGCGGGCCCACAGTCACGGCCTCGGCGACAAGCGCGCGATAGTCGATCTGCCTGACTATCTCGAGCGTGATAGGGAGGTACAGCGAGGGCGGCCCGTTGCAGATGTATGCACCGAAGATCCGCTCGTCGAGCTGCTTCTGTAGCACCTTGAGCTGCGGCACCTTGAGCGGCGAGGGCACATCACCCGTCAGCGCTTCGTGCGCGTCGTGCAAGAGCGCGATCAGCCGCGTCATCTTCGTGCGGCCGTCGTTGCGCGCGATCTGCTCGCACACGAGCGAGTGCTGTAGCACCGACCAGGGCGTGCGGCAGTGGCCGCCGAACCGCGGGATCCGGCTCAGGGCGAGCGCGATGTCCTCGAGCGACGGCACGCCGGCGTGCATACTCACCATCGCGCCGGAGTGCGTCATCATGCCCTTCGCGAGCGCCGTCGTGGGGACGCTCACGGCTTCACCGACCGCGACGCGACGAGCAGATCCGCGAGCTCCCGCACGTCGGCCTCTCGCGTATGCCTGTCGAACCCCACGAGGAAAGTCGAGCCCGCGTACTGCTCGTCGCTCCAATTCAGGATCCGGCGCAGTACCGGCAGTAATTCTATGCGCGCTTTGTAGGCCTCGTTCACCTTCTCCTGGCGCCGCTTCGCGCGGACGAGCGAGTGCCAGCGGCCGCACGCGATGATCGCGATGACGGCGAGCGGCACACACAGATAGGCGTCGTTCATGCCCCCTCCATTGCCGCCTGCACGGCGAGGTTGAGCGCCGCAAGGACGCGCACCTCGTGGTCGCGCGGCTGGAACGCCCACCCGAAACCCGAGGCCGGACGCCACTTGAGCGTCTCGCCGTCGTCGAACGTCGGATCAGCGATCATGTTCTCGCGGATACGGGCGTGCATCGCGGCCCCGAGCTCGTCTTTGATGGACCCGTCATCCACGAGCCACTCAACGACATGGCAGAGCCCCGTCCAATCCCCCTTCAGCGTCGCAATCTTCTGCGCGACGACGACCCACGCGGCGCGCTCGGTCAACAGTTTTCTCTTCATGACTGCCCCCTTTGGAACCATTTGCTGCCGTTGGCCCGCATGTACCGGCGGAACCGCACCTTCTGGCGGCCGCCCCCTTTCAGTCCGTACTCGAGCGCGGCCGCGGCGCGAGCTCGGCGTACCGTGTTCACCGCTGGTGTGCCTCGACGCGTCGCCGGCGTGAAGACTCCGCCGACCGGGATCCGCGGAGGCTGCGCGTCGCGAATTCGATCTGCGAGCGGCTTCGGCGTGTGCTTGGCGATCATGTGGACCATCGCCGCGACCATGAGCGGGATCCGGCCCCTCGAGAGCGCGGTCACGCGAGCACCGCGCGCATGGTGTAGAGGACGTCGCGGAACACGGCGACCGTGAGCCCGTTCGTGTTGTGCGACTCGAGCAGCCCGATCTCGATGTCGCCCGGCGCGTCTTCGATCTCTCGCGCGAGCTTGCGGAGGGCCGTCGCGACGGCCGTGAGGTGCGCCTGTGGCGCGTTGTAGATGTCGGGGGGAAGAATCACCGCGGCGCACGCCTTTCCGCACGCCTGGCCCGAGGTGCCCTCTTCGATGTGGTCAGCGGCATACTCGAGCTTCGCCGCGTATTCCTTTCCGTACTTCACGACCGTCTTGTCGGACGGCACCGTCGACTTCGCTGTTTTCGGCATGTCTGAGTTATTCTCCTTTCCCGATAGGGTATCCGCGTGCTGTGTGCGGATCCGTGGGCGGGTGGTTCGGGTTTGTGCATCTCGTTTCGGGGAGGTAGCGGGCGCGAGCACGCACCGCTCAGATAACCCTCTGTCGTGCCCCTTCTCTCGCCCGATGTGGCGAGACTCAGGAGCGGTCTAGCTCAGTCCTTCTCGAAAAACTGTGCGAGGTACTTGATCTTGTCCGAGTCGCCCGCGACGGCTGCGTTGACGGCGGCGCTGAGTCGTCCAAACGCCACGACCGCCTGTGTCACGGCCTGCTCTTCGACAGCGTTGTGAAACTCTTCCGTGCGTCCGCCGAGCGTGTTGCGCGCGGCCTCGAGTGCGAGGCGGAACGCGGGCCCCATGTGCGACGGGAATGAGAACGTGATGCTCGTCTCGGGCTGCGTCGTCGGCCCCTTCTTGGCTACCGGAGCGAGCTGCGCGGCCCCTTTCTTCGTGGTGAGTGCTTTGGCTATATCCTCTTCCTCAGTGTCGGAGTCATAACGAGTCCTTTGTGCCGGCCGATACATCTCCGGGTCACGTCGAGCTCGCTTCGGACAGTGTAGCGAGGTGCGACTAGTTTGTCAAGTATTTCTTCGTACTTTGTGTTACTCGAGGCCGAGATGCGCGTCGGGCCCCTTCCTTCGGGGCCCCGACAAGTGTGACAAGTGGAATGACGTAATACGTTACGTGGCGGGGCGTATCCGTTACGGATTAGGGCGATTTAATCAGGATCCGACGTTGCGTTATCACAATGTCCGATTAGCGGCCCCTTCTCGGCCCCCTTTTCACTCCCACGGCGGCGGAGCTCCGCAGGCCTCCATGTAGCGCTCGTGTGCTTCCTGGTAGTCGAGCCACGCCTGCTCATACTTGACGGCGTCCTCGGGGCTGTCGTCCTTGTAGCGGGCCGCCTGGACGCATTGGATACACTTGGCGTTGAGCGCGGCAAGCATCGCCGCGACGGCCGGGCTCGGCCCCTTCTGTGGGCCGCTCACGAGTGGCCCACCGTGTAGCCGGCGTCGACGAGCGCGAGGATCAGCGACTCGACGTAGCGGTGTTCGACCGCCAGCCCCTTGCCGAGCCATTGCGCGCTGTCCTCGACGTGCTCCTCGAGGTGCGCGCGGGCCCCTTCGTTCTGTGGCGTGCACAGGTACACCGTGCCGGATCCCGAGAAGAGAAAGTCCGGCCCCTTCTGCGCGGCCTCGCGCTCGTCCGCTGGCGTGTCGACATGCAGCCCGGCGGCTATGTTCGCGGCCGCTTCCGCGGCGTCCCATGCCTCGAATTCTTCCCGGCTCTTGACGCGCCGGGCCTCGAATTCTTCCCGGCTCATGCGTGGGGCCCCTTCGTTATCGGTCGGCATTGCGGCACCCCTCGCAGTGGTAGGTAAAGGCCGGCGCGTTCAAGTCCGCGAGGCACTTGTCCGCCGGATACATTCGGAGGCACTCCGAGCATTGGACGTGCAAATCCGCGTGGTGGCCCTTGTCA
>Ga0207664_10001005_pt1 | contig 18899 bp, 16 predicted proteins | sample LARL83metaG_FD_184349 | JGI IMG/M metagenome (GOLD analysis project Ga0207664, IMG submission 184349) | Corn, switchgrass and miscanthus rhizosphere microbial communities from Kellogg Biological Station, Michigan, USA - LAR L8-3 metaG... | ecosystem: Host-associated > Plants > Roots >... | reverse complement strand
ATGCGCGAGCGTGTACAGCCAGGTGGTGAACTTGGCGCTGGGCTGGTAACTGGCGCGCACGCGGATCAGATTCATCCATACGTCCTGGAAAAGCTGCTCGGCGATGCCGGCGTCGCGGCACTGGCGCAGCAGATAGCGATAGACGCCACCCTTGTGCCGCGCGTAGAGGCTATCGAATGCCGCGGCGTCGCCGGCCGCATAGGCGAGCATCAAGTCTTCGTCGCTGGAATCGGCATGCCCGCGCATCGCGGGACCAGTATGCCCGCCGCTTGCGCGCGCAACAACCGCCCACCAGCGCGCAAAGCCGCGCGATCGCTCGCGCGGCTTCGTGCCTCGCCCGCCGCCGCCCGGCTGCCGAGCGGGATTGGCGACGGCCGGCAGACCTTGCGAATTCAGTGCGGGTCCGGCGTGAATCGGCCGCGATCGGGAAACGGATCGGGTTGCCAGCGCGCGACGCGTGGCGCGCCGACCGGCACACCCTGTGCCAGCAGATTGTGGTACGAGTCGTAATAGATGGTGATCGTCTGCTCGGGCACCGTGCTGGCGCGCTCGAACTGGGTGTAGCTCGCGTACGACGATTCGCTGCGCCCGTGCCCGGTGCCGAGGCTGGGCTGCGGCGCGGCCGGCGCGTCGGAATTCAGCGCGCCGGCGCTGGCGGGCTTCGCGGCCTTCGCCATCGGCTCGGCGGCATCGCGCGCGGCTTCGCGGCGTTCCAGCCGCTCCAGTTGCTGCTCGACGACCCGGCGCGGCCGCTCGCGAAACACGGCGATGCCGATCACGCCGACGTTGTCCGGCCGGCCGGTGCGCGCGGCGTACGAATCGGGCAGCGTCGTGAAGTAGAACGCCGCGGTGCTCGACATGCTCTTGCGCCATCCGGCGATGTCGGCGCTTTCGTACGGCGAAAGGACGTAGCCGGTCTGCGCAGTCGATGCGGTGTCACCCGAGATCGCGTTGACGCCGTCGACGCTCATCACCGTGAGCACGCGGCCCCCGCTCTGATTGCGCACGCGGATCGAGTATTCGTTGCCCGGCTTGCCGACGACGTAGCGCCGGCCCTGATGCATGTAGCTCGGCAGCACGCGGCCTTCGGTGCGGTCGTAGATTTCGACGGCCGCGGGCTCAGGCGGCCAGTGCGCGTCGACGGTGGCGCAGGCGCCCAGCAGCGTCGCGCCGACGGCTGCGGCGACCAGCGTCGCCAGTAGGTTTCCGGTTCGCTTCATCGTATCTCCTGTTGCCGCTCGGACGTCGCGGTCCAGGCTGTAAACGAGCGCGGCCGCGCGTCGGGGTTAAGCGGAATGGCCGCGCCGACGCGCATGCGATAATCGCCGGCCATGCCGGATTCGAGTCATCTTCCCGCACTCGTCGCCTGGCTCGCTTTCGCACTGGCCTTTGTCTTCGGCGCCGTCGCGAATCGGGTCAACTTCTGCACGATGGGCGCGATAACCGACATCGTGAACATCGGCGACTGGCGGCGGATGCGCATGTGGCTGCTGGCGATCGCCGTCGCGATCGCCGGCGCGGCGTCGCTGGAAGCCGCGGGGCTCATCGACTTGTCGAAGACGATCTATACGACGCCGCGGGTCGCCTGGCTTTCCTGCCTGGTGGGCGGATTCCTGTTCGGCTTCGGCATGACCCTTGCTTCGGGTTGTGGCAGCAAGACGCTGATCCGGCTCGGCGGTGGAAGCCTCAAGTCCCTGGTGGTGCTGATCGTGCTGGCGATATCGGCCTATATGACGCTGAAGGGCTTGTTCGCCGTCTGGCGCGTAAATGCGCTGGATGTCGTGCGCTGGGACGTCGCCCCGCTGGGCATCGCGCGTTCCGATCTGGGCAGCTTTGCCGCCCGCCTGGGCGGCGGCGGTCCGGCTACCCGACTGGGCATCGCGCTGGCGGTGGCCGCGGCCATCGCGCTATTCGTCTTCGCCAGCCGTGATTTCCGCAGCAGCCGCGAGCTCACGGTCGGCGGCATCGTCATCGGTGCGGTGATCGTCGGCGGATGGTATGTGTCGGGCCACATCGGCTATGTCGCCGAGGACCCGAGGACGCTGGAAGAAGCCTTTGTCGCCACCAATTCGGGACGCGCCGAATCGTTCAGCTTTGTCGCCCCGGCGGCCTACTTGCTGGAACTATTGCTGTTGTGGAGCGATCAGTCCAAGCTCGTCACCTTCGGCATCGCCGGCGTGCTCGGCGTGGCGGCAGGATCGGGGGTAACCGCGCTTGCGACCGGCGCCTTCCGCTGGGAGGGGTTCGCCTCGACCGAGGACCTTGTCAACCATATCGCCGGCGGAGTGTTAATGGGATTTGGCGGCGTCACTGCGCTCGGGTGCACGATCGGCCAGGGGCTGACCGGCATTTCGACGCTGGCGCTGGGATCGTTCCTGGCCTTCGGGGCGATCATCGCCGGGTGTGTGACCGCATCGAAGTACCAGTATTGGCGAGTCGGAATGGACAGCGAGCCTCGCCGCATGAAAGCGCTGCAATGATTGTTTACGATTTGGTATGCGCGCGGCAGCATCGGTTCGAGGGCTGGTTCGCCTCGACCGAGGACTACGCGCGCCAGCACGAGCGAACGATGATCCGTTGCCCGGTCTGCGACGATGCCGCGATCGAGCGCCGGCCGTCGGCCAACGTGCAGGTGGGACGCGCTGCGATGCCGGCCGACGAGCGTCACTCCGAAGCTCGAGCTGAAACCGAAACGGTCACTTCCGGCGAAGCCGAGGCGCTGAAGCTGATGCGGCGCCTGGTGGCGAACGCCGAGAACGTCGGACGCGCGTTTCCCGAGGAGGCGCGCAAGATCCACTACGACGAAGCGCCGAAGCGAGGCATTCGCGGCCAGGCCTCGCCCGAAGAAGCCGAATCGCTGCGCGACGAAGGCATCGACTTCATGTCGCTGCCCGGTTTCCTGACGCGCGATCTGAACTAGCGCCACGCTTTTTGCGTCGGTGAGAAACGCGCTCGCCTTTGCGGGAGCGCGCGGGATTCGCTATAATCCGCGCCCCTTGGGTCGTTAGCTCAGTTGGTAGAGCAGCGGACTTTTAATCCGTTGGTCACTGGTTCGAGTCCAGTACGGCCTACCAACCGATCGATGAAAACCAGACTCCTGTCGACGCCCCTGGCGCTGCTTGCCGCTGCGCTGCTGCTCGTCGTTGCGGGCTGCCAGCAAGCGACGCGCCCGGCGTCGCTTGCTTCCGCGCCGTCTCGCGGCGCCGCGTGGGACGAGTATGTGACGGCGCTGCTGGAATCCGAATTCAACGCCGATCCGCCGACCGCCGTGTGGGCCGGGCGGCACGAATTCGACGGCCGGCTTCCCGACTGGAGCCGCACCGGCATCGACAGCGAGATCCGCCGCATGCATGACCAGCGCGAGCGCGCGCTGCAGTTCGATGACGCTGCTCTCGACGAAGGCCGGCGCTTCGAGCGCGACTACGTCGCGGCGAGGCTCGACGGAGAGCTTTTCTGGCTCGAATCGGCCCAGTCGCCTTTCACCGATCCCAGTTACTACAGCGGCGGGCTCGACCCGAACGTGTATGTGGCGCGCGAGTACGCGCCGCTTGCCGACCGGCTGCGCGCGTACATCAAGTACGCCGAAGCGATTCCGGCGGCCGCCGCGCAGATTCGCCAGAACCTTCGCACGCCGATGCCGCGCAGCTATGTGCAAATCGGACGCATCACGTACGGAGGGCTGGCGACGTTCTTCGAAGAGGACGTTCCGGTCATCTTTGCGGCGGTGACCGATGCCAAGCTGCAGGCAGACTTGCGCCGTGCCAACGCCGGCGCAATCGCGGCGATGCGCGGCCTCGACGCGTGGCTTGCCACACTGGAAGCGTCAGCCACCGATCGCTTCGCGCTGGGTCCGGAAAGATTCGGCGAGATGTTGCGCAGGACGGAGCTCGTCGACGTCCCATTGCCGCGATTGAAGGAAGCGGCCAAACGCGATCTCGCGCGCAACCTCGCGGCACTGCGCGCCGCCTGCGCGACTTTCGCGCCGGGCCAGGGCGACCAGTCCTGCATCGACAAAATGCAGTCGGACAAGCCGCGGAATGCGGCCGTCGCCGGAGCGCAGGCGGAGCTGGCCGGCCTGCGCGCTTTTGTTGCCGACCACCGCCTGGTGACGATCCCGTCTGACGATCAGGCGCGCGTTGCCGAGGCGCCCGCGTACGAGCGCTACAACCTCGCCTACGTGCGCATCCCCGGACCGTACGAAAAGAATCTTCCGGCGACTTTCTACATCGCCCCGCCCGATCCCGGCTGGACACAAGCGGAGCAGGATGCGTACGTGCCGGGCAAGGCCACGTTGCTGTTCATCTCGGTGCACGAAGTCTGGCCGGGTCACTTCCTGCAGTTCCTGCACTCCAACCGATCGAAGAGCCGGATCGGCCAGATATTCGTAAGCTACGCCTTCAACGAGGGCTGGGCGCATTACGTGGAAGAGATGATGTGGGACGCGGGACTCGGAGCGGGCGATGCCGAAATGCATATCGGCCAGCTGCACCAGGCGCTGCTGCGCAACGTGCGCCTGCTGTCCGCCATCGGGCTGCATACCGGCGGCATGACGGTGGCGGAATCCGAAGCGATGTTCCGCGACGAGGCGTTCATGGATCCGGGCAATGCCCGCCAGCAGGCCGCGCGCGGCACGTTCGATCCGGCCTACGGCAACTACACGCTGGGCAAGCTGATGATCATGAAGTTGCGCAGCGACTGGACCGCAACGCGCGGCGACCGCAGCGCGTGGAAAGACTTCCACGACAAGTTCTTAAGCTATGGCGCGCCGCCGGTGCCGCTGGTGCGGCGCGCGATGCTGGGCGAGGGCGCAGGGCTGCTGTTCTGAGGACGGGTCCCGTTGCCTTGAGGGCGTCGGCGACGTATAATTTGCGTGCTGGACGGAGCCGATTCGATAGCAAAAAAAGCCTCGGCCAACCACACACTCCGGGTCGTTAGCTCAGCTGGTAGAGCAGCGGACTCTTAATCCGTTGGTCGTAGGTTCGATCCCTACACGGCCTACCAAATTAGCAAAGGGTTAGCGTTACTCGCTAACCCTTTTCTTTTCTGGACCGTGACAAAAACGGACAAACTAATCAGGTTCTTGCCGCGCCCGTGCTCGATACTAGCCGCGGAGCCGTCAGGTGCTCGGCCCCAAACTTCGCGTAGCGATCCACTATCGCGCGCGATTCCAACCGCCAAGATCCTTGAGCTCATCGCAGCTCGTACCGGCTTGGCGGTGCCACGATGCCCATGTATGCCGGAGATCGTGAAACCGAAATCCGCAATGTTGGTTTTCTGAATCGCCGTATGCCATGCGCCGTTGGTCATCTCCACGCAATCGGCCGGGAAACGTGAAGCAAAAGGGAGGGCCGCCGCTGCCATCTCCGTATAAACTCTTTCGCACTGGCAAAAGGCAACGGTATGGAGTGTGCAAATGTTCAGGGTCGGGTTCGGGCAGGATTCCCATCGCTTCTCGACTGACTCAAGCCGAAAATTGGTGCTTGGGGGCGTCCTCATTCCCGGCGCACCAGGGCTTGATGGCAACTCCGATGCGGATGTAGTGCTCCACGCCCTGTGCAGAGCGCTCGAGCAGGCGGTGGGGAGACAGGACTTTTCTCGCTATGCGGACGAGATGAGTCGAAACGGAATAAACGACAGCCGAGAGTACGTCAAGGTTGCGAGGACCCATGTTGAACAAGCTGGCTATCGCGTCAATAACGTCGGGCTGAGCATCGAAGCGCTCAAGCCGAAGGTCGACCCTTTTTGCGACGCAATCAAGACCGTAATTGCGGGAATTCTCGGTATCCCGCCGAGTGCCATCGGCGTCAACGCAAGCTCAGGCGAGCACATGACACCTTTCGGCAAAGGAGAGGGTATACAGGTGTTTGCCATCGTCAGCATCATCGCGAAACCGGCTGCGCCACAATGAGCGCACTGATCAGGCTTGAAGCGCCGGCCAAGATAAACATCACCCTGGAGGTTCTCGGAAAGCTTCGCAACGGGTATCACGCGATACGTTCCGTGTTGGTACGACTTGATGATCTCTCCGACACGATCGAGGTAAGGGTTACGAAGGGCGAAAGAGGCATCACTCTCGCCAGCACTTCAAAAGACATTCCCGCGAACGAATCCAATACCTGTTACCGCGCAGCCGCTGCCTACTTCGCAGCGATCGGGGAACCCGCGGGCGCCCATATTCATATCAAGAAGAATATCCCGATCGCAGCCGGCCTGGGTGGCGGCAGTTCGGATGCCGCAGCAGTTCTTCTGGCGTTGAACACGCATTTCAATGGCAGGTTGGCGCCGAGGAAGCTTGAGACGCTGAGCGCGACCATCGGCAAGGACGTGCCATTCTTTCTCGGAGGAGGGAAGGCCTGCCAGGTATCGGGGACGGGGGAGATACTTCGACCAATCCCTGCCTTTCCGCGAAGCCATTTCTTGATCGTCAACTCTGGAGTGGCAGTGTCGACGACCGACGCCTACCAAGCTATCGCCGGAAGCGCCTGGTTCATGTCACACGCAGATCGGACGAATATCTCGGCAACCATGGTGGCGGCGATACGGGCAAGAGACACGGCAAAATTTGCCGCTACGCTATTCAACGATTTTGAAACGTGCATCGAGCAATTGCACCCCATCGTTAAGGAGATCAAACAGGCGTTGCTGGCGTTTGGGGCGCGCGGCGCGCTGATGACGGGATCCGGCCCGACTGTTTTCGGTCTCTTTGCCTCGAAAAGCGCGCTCGTGCGCGCCGAGAAGAACCTGAGGAAGCATTACGCGGGGTTGGTCATTGCATCGACGTGAGCCCCGGCTTCAGCGAAGCTCACGCTCGGACCGCAGTTTCGAAGTTTCGGTCAGGCGTTCGTTTGCTTTCTTGAGTTTTTCGCTCGGCAGCCTCAGGCGACAGACTTCGATACGTCCTCGAGCCGTCGTTTGGCGAAGCGAGACTGGATCGCGGTGGTGATTCCGCTGGCGTCAAGCCCGCACTCGCGGACCAAGGCCGAGGGATCGCCATGATCGACAAAGCGGTCCGGCATGCCCAGATGTAGCATCGGGATCGAGACCCCCGCGTTGGCCAAGGCCTCCGCCACGGCGCTGCCTGCTCCGCCTGACACCACGTTTTCCTCCACGGTGACAAAGGCTGCGTGCTCGGATACGAGCTGCAGCAGCAAATCGATATCGAGCGGCTTGACGTAGCGCATGTTGACCACTGTGGCATCACATGTTTCTGCGGCGAGTAATGCCTCGGCCAGAACGCTGCCAAAGGCCAGGATCGCGACCGCGAACCGCGGCCGGTTCGATCGGCGACGTATCTCGGCTCGGCCGACCGGCAATGCGCTCATTGCGGCAGCAACCGGCGTACCGGGTCCACTTCCCCGCGGATAACGGACGGCGACCGGCCCATTCAAGGTAAACCCGGTGTACAGCATCTGGCGGCATTCGTTCTCATCGGCAGGAGCCATGACGATGATGTTAGGCAGGCAGCGCAGATAACTGAGGTCGAACGCGCCCATATGGGTTGCCCCGTCCGCCCCTACAATCCCAGCCCGGTCAATCGCAAACAAGACAGGCAAGTTCTGCAACGTCACGTCGTGGATCAACTGGTCGTAGCCTCTCTGCAGGAACGTCGAGTAGATTGCAACGACCGGCTTCATACCTTCGCATGCGAGGCCGGCCGCGAAAGTCACCGCATGCTGTTCGGCAATCCCGACGTCGAAATACCGGCCAGGATATTCCCGCGCAAAGCGGACCAGCCCCGAGCCCTCACGCATAGCCGGTGTAATGCAAACAAGGCGCGGGTCCTGCGCAGCCATGTCGCATATCCAATCGCCGAAGATCTGCGTGTAGGTGGGATTCCCTGGCGTCTTCTTGACGATGCCGGCAACCGGATCAAAGGTCGGAACGCCATGATAGAGAATAGGATCCGCTTCCGCGGGCGCGTAGCCATAACCCTTTCTCGTGATGACGTGCAGGAGTTGCGGACCCTTTAACTGTTTCAGGTTCGCAAGCGTCGGGATGAGCACGCCCAGATCATGTCCGTCGACCGGACCGATGTAGTTAAATCCGAGTTCTTCGAACAGCGTGCCCGGCGTTACCATGCCCTTCATATGCGCCTCCCAGCGCTTGGCGAACTCACGTAGCTGGGGCAACCGCGACAACATCTCCTTGCTGCCGCGTCGAACATAGTTATAGATCCTGCCTGAAAGCAGACGGGCCAGATAATTATTTAATGCGCCCACCGGTTCGGAGATCGACATGTCGTTGTCGTTGAGCACGACAAGAAGATCCGCATCGGCCGCGCCCGCGTTATTCAGCGCCTCAAAGGCCATACCGGCGCTCATCGCGCCATCGCCGATGATGGCGACGCAACGCCGTGACTCATTCTTGCGGCGAACCGCAATCGCCATGCCGAGGGCCGCCGAGATCGATGTCGACGAATGGGCGGTTCCGAAGGTGTCGTATTCGCTCTCAGCGCGTCGCGGAAACCCTGACGGACCTCCCGCCATGCGCAGTCGACTCATGTGCTGTCGGCGCCCCGTAAGGATCTTGTGCGCATAACTTTGATGGCCGACGTCCCACACTAGTCGGTCGCGCGGGGTGTCGAAGACGTAATGAAGAGCAATCGTCAGTTCAACGGTTCCGAGGTTCGAAGAAAGGTGTCCCCCGGTTTCCGCAACTGATCGGAGGATGAAGGCTCGCAGCTCCGACGCGAGCCGTGGCAGGTCTGCTGAATCGAGCGCGCGCAGGGCCTCAGGGGCGTTTATGCGTTCTAGCAGAGGGCCCATCGATGATTTCCCACGAACAGATCGGATAGATCGGAGAGGAACAACCTCCCCATGGAGCGGACGAAGTTCACAACCCTAGAGGGCCTCTTCGCATGACTCTTGTCTGGATAGCACCGCCGCCGCGAGATCCAGGTCCCCGGGATAGGTAATTTTCACGTTGGAGCCGCTTCCCAGCACGACCCGGGGCCGGAGCCCCAGTGCCTCGATAGCACCGGCTTCATCCGTCCAACGGTCGATGCCCGCGTTGCAAAACGCCTTTTGCAGCACGCTGTACCGGAACATCTGGGGTGTCTGCGCGCGCCATACACTCTCCCGCGGCATACTGCGGAGCACGCGACCATCACTGCCGACGACCTTGAGCGTGTCGGACACCGGTATCGCGAGCAAGCCCCCCACGGAATCGGCACCAACCTCCGCTTTGAGGCGAAGACACGTGACCGAATCGATGCAAGGGCGCACCGCGTCATGCACGACGATCCAGTCGTCGTTCGCGACTCCAACCAGACCTTCGATCGCATTGCGAACGGTCTGCTCACGCCCTTCGCCACCGACACGAAATCCTTGCACGTGGGCTTGCTTCGCGATCGAACTCTCGAACCAGCGGTCGTCCGGCGCCAGCGCCACACAAATCGTCGAGCCCGGAAAGCTTGACGCCATGCGATCGATTGCGTGCTGCAATACGGGCTTCCCCGCGAGGGACAGATATTGCTTCGGGACGGGTGCGCCGTAGCGTAAGCCGTTACCCGCTGCTGGAATGATGATGTGATGCCGCATGCTTTGATATTAGCTTAACGAAGCGATTCTCAATTGTCCCGTTAGTTAGACACTTGTTCGCCGTCCTCCCTTTTGGATTCTCACCCCGACGCATCCGATCAGCCAATTCCAACCAACTCGGCCCGCCCAAGATTTCGAGCGGACTTTCGTTCGATTCGCGGGACAAACGTCGAAGTTGAGAGGCTGCGCCGACCGCAGGTTCGTCACGCCAGTGACATATAGGCTCTGCAACAATGATGGACTGCTTGAGAGGGGAACGGGAATGGCTGTCCGCGCCGAAGGTTACTGTTGGGTGATGGAGCAGCTTGGCGAAAAGCAGGACTTCGAGTCCGAGCTCAGCCGGCTTGGATACCTACACGAAAATTTCGCGCTAACAGTTCGTCGCGCTCGGTCTGACAATCTGGGCGATGAGTGGACCGCAAACTACTTCGTTTGCGTCAGGCAGGTTCGAACGTCAAGGTCTAATGTCTATCTGGGCGGACCGAGTGCGAATTGGGTTGAACAGTTCTCGGCGGACCTGGCTGCGGGTGTGTTTGGTGCGCCCCAAATTGTTCGTAAAGCAATGCACACTCCACTAAGGCGCGTCGGAAGGTAATGGTCGAGGTCTCACGAAAACCGCGATCAACCTTCTGATCCGCGCGCTCGAGGAAACCCGAAAGACAATGGTCCGCTAAGGTAACGTGTCCACTGTACGGGTCCCTGGCCGCGTCCGGAACCTAGCCAGCATCACAAGGTCCTCGTTGCCTCACTCGGCTATGGAGTAGCACAGGATGTGGACGCCGAATTCATCGGCCTCGCATGCGAGCTCGAAATAATCGTCGGCGTCAAGAGGACTCAAGACTGTTTGCGGAGACACGTCTTTCGAATTTACAATCCCGACCGCATCGTTTATCGACTCCATTGCATTCTCCGTCGCGTCGGTGCCATTGGCGGCATCCCATCGCGCGCATGGTACAGATCAAGTATGACCGCAAGGTGACGCTTCAAGGGCTTGCCGCAATGCAAGCCCTTGAGTCTTTCTCTCCCGCCTGATTTGCGCCGGCGCTTTCTGGGGCGGTGGCACGCATCGTACAAGGCCGGCCGCCCGAGGACGCAAGCTTGCCTTTCGCAACGCGACGGTGCTAGGCTGGCGAAGCTGTGATTGCTGGCCGGACTGCTCGTTTCAAGGCGAAGGGGAACGTCATGAAAGGGTTCTGGGGTGCTCGCATAGCACGTTATGCTTTGCCGGTAGCAATCTTGCTCGTCGCGGTTATGGGGCAAGCAACGGCCGCCACTTTCGCCGTCACCACGACTGCGGACAGCAACGACGGTGCCTGCACCGGTTCACTGTGCTCGCTGCGCGACGCCATCATTGCGGCAAACGCCAGTGGCGGCGCCGACACAATTACGCTGCCGGCGGGGACGTACACCCTGTCCATCGTCGGTCAAAACGAGGATGCCGCGGCGACGGGCGATCTCGACATTACGGGCAGCGTGACGATCAACGGCGCCGGCGCGGCGACCACGATCATCGACGGAGGCGCGATCGATCGCGTATTCCACGTGCTCAGCGGCACCGTCGTGATCAACAACGCCACCATTCGCAACGGACTGGCCGCGTCTGGAGACGGTGGCGGCATCCTCAACGCGGGGGCGGCAACGCTGACCCTGAATGCGGTGACCCTCACCAACAACCACACAAGCGGCGGCAACGGGGCCGGGATGTTGAACAACGGTGTCGCGACCGTGACGAACAGTACCGTCTCGGGCAACACCGCCGGGGGTGGCGGTGACGGCGGCGGCATCAACAACCAGAACACGATGACGATCACCAGCAGCACGATCACGGGCAATTCCGCAGGCCCCTCAGGCGGGAATGGCAGCGGAATCAACAACAGCTCGGATCTGACGATCACCAACTCCGTCATCAGTGGCAACACGGGTGGCGGCGGTGGGAATGGTGGTGGGATCTATAACAGTTCTGAATTGACGGTTACCGGCAGCGTGATCAGTGGGAACTCAGCCGGACCGAGCGGCGGCAATGGCGGCGGAATCTATAACAGCGACGATCTGACGATAACCAACAGCACGGTAAGCGCTAATGTGGCCGCAGGGGGCGGCAACGGCGCCGGTATCTACGACAACGGCTTCTCCGTGACGATGAACGGCACCACGGTCAGCGGAAACACGACCGCGAGTGGAAATGGCGGAGGCATCTATTCCTCCGGTATCGGCGAGGCGATCACCAACTCTACGATCAGCGGGAACACCGGCCTCGTCGCGGGCGGCATCTATGCCTTCGGCATCGGCGTAACCCTGCGCAACGCGACGGTCGCTGGCAATACCGGCGGGGGAATCCAGAATGACGGCATCGGCGTAACGCTCACCAACACGATCGTTGCCAACAACGGAGTCAACTGCAGCGGCACAGGAACTATCTCCGATGGAGGCACGAACCTGCAGTTCCCCGCAATGACGTGCGGTGTCACGATTGCCTCGGCGGATCCGCTGCTTTCGCCGCTGGCCAACAATGGCGGCCCGACCCAGACGCAGGCGCTCAGCGCGGGCAGCCCGGCGATCGACGCCGGCACTACCGGCTGCCCGCCGGTCCCGGCGACCGATCAGCGCGGCGTGGCGCGGCCGCAGGGTCTCGCCTGTGACATCGGGGCATTCGAGTTTCAGGCAGCCGGCCCGCCGCCGCCACCGCCGCAGAGTCCTCCGATTCCGACGCTGAGTCAGTGGGCGTTGCTGGTACTGTCGCTGATGCTTGCCCTGCTCGCGATTGGGAGCGTACGAGCGCGACGCCGTTGACGCTTGCGCGATCGACGCGCACTTTTATACAGCCTAAGAATTCAAGCCAAGGGCTAGCCTGCCGCTGGCCCTTTCGCTTTGAGGACGCCAAAAACGCGCCGACTCGACAGCGAGGACATCGCTTCTGCACCAACTTTCCGGTTGGCCTTGCAACCGTTAGAATCACGGTGGGGTAACCGCGATTGAACGGCCCACGGCGATCAGTCCGGTTCGTGGGGGTCGAGGGGAGCGAACATGGCAGGGCTGAAGCGGTTGGGCGGGGTGACATTCCATCACGCCGGAGCATTCTGGTTCGGTGTGGTGGCGGTGACAGCGGGCGTCATTGCGCATATCCCGATGTATCTGATGGGCGAGAACAACGGCTACCTGCTTGTCGGGATGCCGATGGACATGCCGATGATCATCGGGATGGGTGCCATCGTCGTCGGCCTGATCGCGAGCCTGTACGGACTCTATCCACGCGCGGCAGAGGATACGGCGCGCGCCGTGTCCCGCATCAAGGTCAGCGCCCTCGACGACGCGCCGCTCAACCTCACCCACGTCGGCTTGCTGCTGGCGATGGCGCTGGCCGTGATCATCGACATCATGAAGCCGACCGCGCTTGCATTCGTGATGCCCGGCATGACGGTCGAATACGGATTGAAGTCGCCGCTCAATCCGGGCGGCAGCATTCCGGTGGCGTACGTCGCGCTCTCCGGAATCACAGGCACGGTGCTCGGTTCTTTTCTCTGGGGCTGGCTGGGCGACCGGATCGGGCGGCGCGCTTCGATCCTTTACGCAGGCATCGGCTTCATCGCCACGTCAATCTGCGGTGCGATGCCCGACTTCCAGTGGAACCTGGTCATGTGTTTCATCATGGGAATGGCGGTCGGCGGCATGTTGCCGATCTGCTACGCGCTGCTTGCCGAAGCGATTCCAGCGCGCCACCGCGGGTGGTTGATGATACTGATCGGCGCCGATATCGCGGGTGGCTACATCATCACCAGCTGGCTCGCCGCCGCCCTGGTTCCGACGTACAGCTGGCGAATCCTCTGGTTGATCGGCATGCCCACCGGCGTGCTGTTCATCCTGCTCAACCGCTGGATTCCGGAGTCGCCGCGGTTCCTGCTGGCCGTCGGGCGCGAGGAAGAGGCGCGGGCGGTGATGGCGCGCTACGGCGCTCGCGTCATCGAGAACGCCCGGTCGGAAACGGCCGTAGAAGCCAAAGTGCGCAGCCGCTGGAGCGAGCTGATCAGCCCGGGATTTCTGCGGCCGACGCTCGTCGTCGGTTGTCTTGCGCTGGGCTCCGGGCTGGTGTTGTTCGGCTTCAACCTGTGGATTCCGACCAACCTGCGCAAGCTGGGTTTTACCGAGGCCGATTCGATTCTGCGCAACGCTGCGCTGATCGGCTTTCCGCTGACCTTTGTCGTCGCGTGGATGTATGGTTTCTGGAGCAGCCGCAACACGATCATCGTCTTGTCGTCGTTGACCGCGGCATCGCTTTTCGGCTTTGTCCTCGCCGGCGACGCCGTCGTGCAGCACCGGTGGCTGCTTTATGTTCTGCTCGTGGTGCCGATCTGGGGGATCAGCTCGGTAGTGGCGGTCTTGTCGGTCTATAGCTCGGAGATCTACCCGACGCGCATCCGGTCGCACGGGACGGGATTTGCCGCCGGCGCGAGCAAGGCAGGCGGTGTGGCGATCATCGCGCTGGTCGTTTTCGGGGTCGCTGCGCCGTCGATTTCGACGATCGCCCTCATCGGCGCGATCCCGATGGCGCTGGCCGTGCTCCTGGCCGTGCGTTACGGCGTCGAGACTCGCAGACGAAGTCTCGAGGAGATCGCCGCGGAAGAGCTTGCGCGCGCGGGCTGATCGTCTCGACCACCAGCACCAAGCACTGCGCGGGCCTGTGAGCGCCGCCGCAACGGGCTCATGGCCCGAAGCCCTGGCGGGCAGCATCCGATTTCGCTTCGGGTAGACCGCCCACAGCGATCTCCTCGCTCGCCGCGGCGGAATCGAGCTGCGGCAGCGCGCAATAATGGACAAGATGATGCCAGGGGATATTCCAGGGATAACGTTGCCACTCGAGACGCAGGAAGTCCGCGAACTGCCCGACCAGCGCGCCGATGCGCTCTTCGTGCGCCGACTCCGGTCCGGGAGGGCGAAGCGGTGCGCCGAACTCCAGCACGAAAGACCCGCGCGGCGTGAATCGGTACGCGATCGGAATAACGTTCGATCCGGTCATCAGCGCAAGCTCGGCAAACCCGGCGGCGATCCGGCGCTCGCGGCCGAAGAATTCCACCGGATGCGAATGATCGAGGTTCTGGAAGGCGTCGGGAAGGTTGAACACGACCCCGCCGCTTTTGAGAAGCTGCTTGGCGGCGTGCATCTGTCGCGCCAGCTCGAACTGTTTCGCCGCCGGCGTGTGCAGACCTTTCTTCTCGAGCTTGTGGCTCGGTAGACCCACTTCGAGGCCGTCGTGTCCGCGATGGCGAAGATACAGCCGGAACAGCCGGGCGAACTGGCCGTGGACCGGCAAGAGGATCAGTCCGGTCCCGTCTTGGCGGCATCGATCGAAGTGCTCCCAGCCGACGACGCGCGTCAGCTTCGCGACGAGGTCGGGGTCTTTCCACAGATCGGCGAAACACAAGGCGCGCCAAAACCTTCCGAGCAGGGACAGGCCGAGGAATTCACGCCGCTCGGCGGCGGGCAGCCCGAAGACGGTCGCGAAGTGACGCAGGAACGCGGCCTCCTCGGGCCACACCGCCGTTTGCACGGGCTCGCGACTGCAAAGGAACTTGAGCCAACGCGCGTTTGCGCGTTGTGCCGTCTCGACATCGCCGCCGAGCATCGCGGCATCGACGAACCGCTTCGCGCGGTCGAAACGCCGTCGACCGACTTCCGTGGTCAGATGCAGCTTGAGTTGACGCTCGATCGGCCTGATCAGGTATGCCATTTACGCGACGCCCGTCCGCATGCCGGAGACCGGTTTGCCCGAAGCGATGGCGCCGGATTCGACCGCCAGCTCGCCCGTCGCACCCGAACTGGCGGCGGGCAGCAGGCAATAGTGCAGCAGATGGTTCCACGGGATATTCCACGGATAGCGCCGCCACTGGTCGCGCAGGAAGTCGGCGTACTGCGCGATCAGCGAGTCGATACGCTCGTCGTGGGTCGACGAAGGCCCGGTGACGTCCAACGGCGCGCCGAACTCCAGCGCGAAGCTGCCGCGCTGGGTAAATCGGTAGGCGACCGGGACGACATGCGCCCCGGTCTTGAGCGCGAGCTCGGCAAATCCGGCGGCGAGCTGGCGCTGCCGGCCGAAGAATTCGACCGGACGGGAATGCTCGAGGTTCTGGCGGGCGTCGGGCGGATTGAAGACGATGCCCCCCTGGGCCAGCAGATGCTTGGCGGCGTGCAATTGCCGCGCGAGCTCGAACTGCTTGGCGACCGCCGTTCGCAAACCCTGGGCTTCGAGCTTGTCGTGCGTAATGCCGACCTCGAGGCCGTCGTGACCGCGATGACGAAGGTAGACCAGAAACAGACGGGCGAACTGCGTGTGCACCGGGACGAGGATGAGCCCCTTCCCGTCTTGCCGGCAGTGTTCGAAATGCTCCCATCCGATGACGCGTGTCAGCCGCCCCACGAGCTCCGGCGGCCCCTTGGCGAGATCGTCGAAATAAGAGGCTCGCCAAAGACGTCCGAGCAAGGACAGGCCGACGAACTCGCGCGTCCGGTTTGACGGCACGCCGAAGACGTTGGCGAAATGGCGAAGGAAATCGGCGTCCTCCGGCCAGACGTTCGTCCGGACCGGCCCGCGACTGCAAAGGAACTTGAGCCATCGCGCGTTGATGCGGTACGCGATGTCGCCGCCCCGTTGCGCCGTCTCGGCGACGAAGCGCTTGGCGCGGTCGAATCGCTGCCGGTCGAGATCCGACGCTAGATGCTGCCTCAGGTAGCGCTCGATCGGTGCCAAGAGGTGAACCATTGCCGATTCACGTCCTGAGCGGCATTTACTTGAGTGGAATATCGAGCGGGCGCACGCGCTCGGTCGCAGCCCGGTGCGCGGCGGGACTGTCGGCCATCGAGTCGAAGTTGCTGGAGCGATCGGTCAGCAAGGACGCGGCGTACATCAACGCCTGCGCCTGCGTGCTGCTGAATCCCATCGCCTCGCGAGCTTTCGCATGGCCGGAATCGGTCGCCTGGTAATAGGGCAGCGCGAGCGATCGGCTGAGCTCCAGTCGCGCCTGCACCTGCGACGAGAAAATCGACCGGTGCTCGTCGCGCCTCGCGCCCTGGCGGAAACACCGATCGATCGTATGCGCGGCCGCGTACGCGGAGTACATGCCGAACACGACGCCGACCGAGAAGATCGGATCGACGAAGCCCGCGGCGTCTCCCAGCAGAAAGAAGCCGGGCCCGGCAACCCGGTTGGAGCGGTACGAGTAGTTCCGCACAAGCCGCACCGAGCCTTCGCAGAACGTCGCGTCGGCCAGCAGCCGCTGCAGCAGCGGCAGTGCGCGGCACTGCCTCAGATACCACGCTTCCCACGACTCGGCGCTCGCCTTGGTTTCGTTCGCCCACGCCTTGGGAATGACCAGGCCGATGCTCGTCGACTCGCGCAGCATGATGTGCCAGAGCCACGCCCACCCGTCGCCCTGCGGCAGCGCGCTGACGTACGTCGTCGGCGGCACGTCGCGCACCGATTGCGCCGGATAGATCTTTCCGTCCGCTGCCAGATAGCTCGAATTCGCGAAATAGCCCCAGACGCTCATGAAGCGGAAGCCCTCGTCGAACACGCGCAGTCCCAGTTGACGGCCGATGACGCCGGTCTGTCCGCTGGCATCGACGACATACCGGCAGCGGATCCGCGACGCGCTGCTTTCGCCGACCGGGCGGTAGCTGACGGTGACTTCGCTCGCATCGTCCTCCGCGCGCGCGAGATCCGCCCCCAGGACCGCGATCTCCTCGCCTACCCAGGCGCCGGAAGCGCGTGCCCGCTCGAACAGTATTTGATCGAAGCGATCGCGCTCGACGTGCAGCGCGGGGCGCGTATATCCGAAGTCACCGAACGAAAGGCGCCGCATCTCGCCGTTCCAGTCGACGCTGCCGCCGGCTTTGCGCAGAAAACCTTCGGCTGCGATCGCCTCGCTCGCTCCGGCGGCATCGCAATACTTCCAGACATCCGGCAACAGGCTCTCTCCGACCTGGTAGCGGGGATGCTTCTGGCGCTCGAACAGCGCAACCGAGTAGCCGTTGCCGGCGAGATAGGTCGCCGCCAGACTGCCGGCCGGCCCTCCGCCGATGACCACCACGTCGCAGGATTCGGGTACCGTGCTCATGCGGGCAGCTTCTTCACAATCAGGTTCCTGACCGCGCGCAGCGTCTGGAAATTTTCCAGCAGGACTTCATCCGGCGCGATCGTCACTCCGAACGTCTCCTCGACGAAGGCGATCAGTTTGAAGATCGCGAGCGAATCGACCAGGCCTTCGCCGATGATGTCGGTATCGGGCTCGACGGCAATCGCTCCCTCTCGTCCGGTCAGCTCCTGCGCGAAGAATCGTGCGAGCGTGTCGAAGATCTGCTGGTCGGTATAGCTCATATCGCTTGGAAGATCTCCGAGTGGGGATGGCTGGCGGCGAACTGATACCATTCGCCGACGCCCGATTCGAGGTATTTGAGCTGCGTTCCGGCGAGAGGACCCGATATCGCCTCGCCCATTTCGTTCCACACCGACCCGGTCTCGTCGTCGTACACCCCGCGCGCTTCCGAGTAGGCGAAGACCAGAACACGATCGCCGACGCGGCGATGAAAGGCCAGCGCCTGCAGGGTCCCGGGCCGGCAGCGCAGGACGATCTCAGCCCCGCCCAGTGTATCGTTGAGCACCGGCCCGATCCGCGCCAGTACCGGCAGCGGATAGGCCCGCGCCATCGCCGCGTGCTCGACACCGAGCACCAGCGTGTTGTGCGGGAGTCGCTCGTCTAAGGGCCGGACCAGGGTGGCGCGCATTCCCGGTGGAATGCCGGGCGAGCCGGGAGAGAATTCGCTCCAGTGTCCGGCGCGAAGCGCCGGTGCGCCGTACAGGACCTGCGTCGCCGGATGCATGTCCCGCCACTCGCGCCACAGGCACTGCGACAGCGGCAGCCGCTCGAGGATCGCCCCCCGCAGCGGACCGGTCAGCGCCACGCCTGTGAACGGCGACCAGAAGCTGTGCGTCGCGCGGTCTTCCAGCAGCATCGTGCCGTTGTACTTTCCGCGCAACCGGAAGGTCAGGCGCTTGCCTTCGACCTCGGCGCGGAACGCCGCCGCGCTGCTGCACATCACGCACAGCGTCACCAGCACCGGCCCTTCGTCCAGGCTCAGGTTGGCGACGTGCGGCTCCTTCATGATCCACCACGGCAACGCCCGGGCCTGCCCGCCCAGATACAGTCCGAGCACCGGGTCGTCGTCGCGCAGATGATCGTGCGCGTCGGTCCAGACCGGATCGTTCAACGGCTGACGCCAGCTGTCCTCGAGTTGTCGACCGTCAAACAGCTGCGCTTGCGGCAACTCGCAGTGGGTGTCGACGGTTTCAACCATGGGAAAGCTCCTCGTGCA
>Ga0207664_10001004_pt1 | contig 18900 bp, 17 predicted proteins | sample LARL83metaG_FD_184349 | JGI IMG/M metagenome (GOLD analysis project Ga0207664, IMG submission 184349) | Corn, switchgrass and miscanthus rhizosphere microbial communities from Kellogg Biological Station, Michigan, USA - LAR L8-3 metaG... | ecosystem: Host-associated > Plants > Roots >... | reverse complement strand
CCATGCGCGAACGGCTCCAGCTCGAACGCGCCCATCGGACCGTTCCAGAAGACCGTGCCGGCCCCGGCGATCTCGCGCGCGTAGCGCGCCGCCGTCCGCGTGCCGACGTCGAGCCCCATCCAGCCGTCGGGCACGTCGACGCCGTCCAGCTCGCGCCGCCGCGCGTCGGCGGCGAACCGGTCGCCGAGGACCAGGTCGGTCGGCAGCTCGAGGCGGCAGCCGCCGCTCGCGGCCTTCGCAAGTGCGGCGCGCGCCGGCTCGACGCCCTCCACCTCGCACAGCGAGTCGCCGACCGCGTGACCCTGCGCCTTGAAGAAGGGGAAGCACATCGCCCCGCCGATCAGGACCGCGTCGGCAACCTCCAGGAAACGATCGATCACCGCGACCTTGTCAGTTACCTTCGCACCCCCCACGACCGCCACCAGCGGCTTCGCGGGGTCCTCCAGGATCCCGTTCAGGGTCGTGACCTCGCGCTCCAGCAGCCGCCCGGCGGCCGACTGGGCGACGCGATGCGCGACGCCCTCGGTCGAGGCGTGCGCGCGGTGCGCCGCGCCGAACGCGTCGTTCACGTAGACGTCGGCGAGCGCGGCGAGGCCGGCCGCCAGCGTCGGGTCGTTCTTCGTCTCGCCGGGCTCGTAGCGGACGTTCTCCAGCAGCAGCAGCTCGCCGGGGTTGAGCGCGTGCGCCATCGCGGTCACCTCGTCGCCGACGACGCCTGGCGCGAGCTGCACGGGCGCGCCCAGCAGCTCGGACAGCCGGTCGGCGACCGGTCTGAGCGACAGCTCCGGCTCGCGGTCCTTCGGGCGACCGAGGTGCGAGACGAGGATCAGCGCCGCGCCGCGCTCCCTCAGCTCGGAGAGCGTGGGGAGCGCCGCGCGGATGCGCGTGTCGTCCGCGACGCGGCCGTCCTTGAGCGGGACGTTGAAGTCGACGCGGACGAGGACCCGGCGGCCGTCGACGTCGAGGTCGTCGAGCGTCCTCACAGCACCCGCTGGACGAGATCGACCACGCGGTTCGAGTAGCCCCACTCGTTGTCGTACCAGGCGATGACCTTGACCATCGTCCCCTGCATGACCGCCGTGAGCTGCGCGTCGACGATCGAGGAATGCGGGTTCTTGACGATGTCGGCCGAGACGATCGGGTCCTCGGTGTAGGCGAGGATGCCGTGCAGCGGCCCGCCCTCGGCGGCAGCCGCGTGCAGCGCCTCGTTGACCTCCTCCTTCGTCGTCGCGCGCTTGGCGACGACGGTCAGATCGACGACCGAGCCGGTCGGCACCGGGGCGCGCACCGCGAAGCCGTTCAGGCGGCCGTTCAGCTCCGGGATCACGAGCCCGATCGCCTTCGCCGCGCCGGTCGAGGCGGGGATCAGGCTGAGCGCGGCGGCCCGGGCGCGTCGCAGGTCGCTGTGGGGCATGTCCTGGAGTCGCTGGTCCGCCGTGTAGGCGTGGATCGTCGTCATCAGTCCGTGGTCGATCCCGACGACGTCGTGCAGGACCTTCGCGACCGGCGCGAGGCAGTTGGTCGTGCACGACGCATTCGAGATCACGTCATGCGAGGCCTTGTCATAGGAGTCGAAGTTGACCCCCAGGACCACCGTCGCGTCCGGCTCCGTCGCCGGCGCCGAGATGACGACCTTCTTCGCACCCCCGGCGAGGTGCTTCGCGGCGTCCTCGCGCTTCGTGAAGAAGCCGGTCGACTCGATCACCACGTCGACGCCGAGATCGCCCCACGGCAGCGCCGCCGGATCGCGCTCGGCCAGCACCTTGATCTCGGCGCCGTCGACGCGCAGGCCGCCGTCGGTCCGCTCGACCGAGCCCGGGTAGGGGCCGAGGATCGAGTCGTACTTGAGCAGGTGGGCGAGCGTCTTGGCGTCTGTGAGGTCGTTGACGGCGACCCACTCGATGTCGGCGCCCTGCTCCTGGGCAGCGCGGAAGACGTTCCGGCCGATCCGGCCGAAGCCATTGATCCCAACCCGAAGCGGCATGCGTGCGGTCCTTCCTTCGTGACGAGGCGAGCTGTGCGAGAAGAGGAACGCCGGGCGGACGGTGACGGTGCCCGGCGGGGCGCGAAGGCTATCAGCGCGCCCCGCCTGCCGAACCGTCAGGCGGCCGCGCGCACGGCGGCGATCGCGTCGAGGAAGGCCCGCTCCCACACGCCGGCCATGTTCCAGATCGTCTCGCGCTCGGCCCACGCCTTCGCGCGCTTGGCGCGCCTGCCGCGCTCGCGACGGCCCGCGATCAGCTCCTCGAGCGCGTCGAGCCACTCGCCGTCCTCGACGAGCAGGCCGCCCTCGTCGGGGCCGAGATGCGCGTAGGCGCCGACCGGCGAGGCAAGCCACGGCACGCCCGCCGCGGCGTACTCGCGCGCCTTCACGTTCGAGCGCCCGCGGTTGAACGGCGTGTCGGCGAGCGGCACGAGGCCGACGTCGAAGTCGGCGAGGCGCTGCGTGAGCCGCTCGATCGGCACGTGCGGCTCGCGCCGGCAGCGCGGGTGCCCGAGCTCGAGGTCGATCCCGATCGTGACGACGTGGAGATCCCGGTGGCGCTCCAGCAGCGTCAGCAGCACGGCGCGCAGGCCGAGCGCTTCGACGTCGAGCGCGTGCTCGGCGGCGGCGTGCCAGCCGATCACGAGGCCCTCGTGCCCCTGCGGCCGCACGCGGTTGAACGCGCCGGGCAGGTAGTTGTCGATCACGTGCACGTTCCTCGCGCCGGCCGCCTCGAAGCGGTCGGCGAGGTCCTCGCTCGGGGTCGTGACGAGGTCGGCCTGCGCGGCGCGGGCGAGCACGCGGCGGAAGTCGCGCCGCGCGCGCGGCAGCGACCCCTCGGCGACGAAGCGCTCAAGCTCCGGCGGCGCGGCGGCGGTGTCGTCGTCGTCGTCGAAGGCGACCGCGACGCCCGCCGCCCGCAGGCGCGCGATGCAGTCGTCGTCGTCTTCGGTCAGCAGCAGCCGGTGGATGTGCACGATCTCGCAGTCCGCCAGCCGCTCCACGGGCAGCGGCGTCCCGCGCGCCTGCAGCACCTCGACGACCTCGTGCCCGCGTTCGTGCATCGCGAGCATCGGCAGATACGCGCGGTAGAACGAGTTGACCTGCTCGTTGATGTACGCCACGCCGATCTTCATCGGCTTCCCCCTTGCGACGGCCGCCCGCGACCCGGCGGCTTCACGGCGAGTCTCGCAGGCCGGCGGCGGCGGCGCGACGGTCGCTCAGGCGGCGGCGCGCGCGACGGCGACCGCGTCGACGAACAGCCGCTCCCACACCTCCGCCATGTTCCAGATCGTCTCGCGCCTGGCCCACTGCTTGGCGCGCTTGGCCTGCTTGGCGCGCTCGCGACGCGCGCGCAGCAGCGCGTCGATCGCCTCGTACCACTCGCCGTCGGCGACGAGCCGTCCGCCCTCGTCCTCGCCGAGGTGCTCGTATGAGCCGACCGGCGAGGCGAGCCACGGCACGCCCGCGGCGGCGTACTCGCGCGCCTTCACGTTCGAGCGCCCGCGGTTGAAGGGGATGTCGGCGAGCGGCACGAGCCCGAGGTCGAAGTCGGCGAGGCGCTGCGTGAGCCGCTCGATCGGGATCGCCTCCTCGCAGCGGTAGCGCTCGTGGCGCATGCCCACCTGGCGCAGGTCGATGTTGATCGTGACGAGCAGCACGTCGGGGTGGGCGTCGAGCAGCCGTTCGAGCAGCGGCACGAGCCCGAGCTGCTCGGCGTCGACGAGGTGCTCGCGACCGGCGTGCCAGCCGACGACGAGCCCGTGGTGGCCCTGCGGCTCGACGCGGTTGAACGCTCCGGGCAGGTAGTTGTCGATCACGTGCACGTTCCTGGCGCCGGCCGCCTCGAAGCGGTCGGCGAGGTGGTCGCTCGGGGTCGTGACGAGCTGCGCGCGGGCGACGTGCTCGAGCAGCAGCTCGAAGTTGCGCCGCGCGCGCGGCGCCCACGGCTGGTCGGTCCTCTCTTCGAGGCCGAGCGGCATGTCGATCACGTTGTCGTCCTCGTCGAAGCCGACGACGACGCCGCGCTCGAGCAGCCTGGTGACGACGTCGCCGTCGTCGTAGAGCAGCGCCGGGCGATGGATGTGGACGTAGTCGCAGCGCGCGAGCGGGCGTATGTCGATCACCTGCTTGTACTCCTGCTCGACATGCACCACGTCGTGACCGCGCTCGCGCATCGCCATCAGCGGCAGCAGCAGGCGGTAGTAGGCGTTCGCGCCGTCCTGCCCCACGGCTCCCAGTCGCATTCCCCCAACTCCCTGGTCGCTTTTCCGGATTGTCGCAGGCCGCAATAGGCCGCGCTCGGGTTCGGCTCAGGGCGCCAGCCGCTCGCGTCGCCAGCCGCCGTCCGGCGTGCGCGTATACGCGAAGCGGTCGTGCAGACGGCTCGGGCGCCCCTCCCAGAACTCGACCTCGTCGGGCTCGACGCGGTAGCCGCCCCAGTGCGGGGGCCGCGGGACCGCGGCGCCGCCGTAGCGCTCGTCGAGCGCCCGACAGCGTCGCTCCAGCTCGGAGCGGTCCGCCAGCGGCCGGCTCTGCGGGGAGGCCCAGGCGCCGAGCTGGCTGCCGCGCGGACGCGTCGCGAAGTAGGCGTCGGACTCCTCGTCGCTCAGCCGCACGACCGGCCCGCCCACGCGCAGCTGCCGCTCCAGCGCCAGCCACGTGAGCACGAGCGCGGCCCACGGATTCGCGTCCAGCTCGCGGCCCTTGCGGCTCTCGTAGTTCGTGAAGAAGGCGAAGCCGCGCGCGTCGAGGCCGCGCAGGAGCACCGCCCGCGCCGAGGGCCGTCCGTCCGAGGAGGCGGTCGCGAGCGTCATCGTCTCCGCTGCCGGCAGCGTCTCGGCCCCGACCAGCTCGGCGGCGCGCGCCTCCGCGAGCCAGCGCTCGCACAGCGGCAGCGGGTCCGCCGGCAGCTCGTCCTCGTCCAGCACCTGCGTCACCGCGCGCCGTGGTCGACGTCGCGGTGCGCGACTTCGACGAGGTACTCCCCGTCCGTGCGGTAGCGCGCCGCGACCTGCTCGGCGACGGCCACCGAGCGGTGGCGCCCGCCGGTGCAGCCGACCGCGACCGACAAGTGCGCCTTGCCCTCGGCGACGTACTGCGGCAGCAGGTAGTCGAGCATCGGCCACAGCCGCTCGTAGAAGGCGGCGAGCGCGCCGTCGCGGTCGATGTAGGCGACGACGTCGGGCTCGAGCCCGGTCAGCGGCCGCAGCTCCGGCTCGTAGTGCGGGTTGGGCAGGAAGCGCACGTCGAACAGCAGGTCGGCGTCGCGGGCCGGGCCGTGCTTGAAGCCGAAGCTCTGGACCGTCACGGCCAGTCTGCCCGGCGCGCGCGTGGGCAGCAGCTCGTCGGCGAGCTTGCGCCGCAGCATCGCGCTCGTCAGGCCGGTCGTGACCAGCACGAGGTCGGCGCGCTCGCGCACGGGCGCGAGCAGCGAGCGCTCGCGCGCGATTCCGTCGGCGACGCTGCCGGCGGGCGCGAGCGGATGGCGTCGGCGCGTCTCCTGGTAGCGCGTCAGCAGCGACTGCTCGTCGGCTTCGAGGAACAGCACCCGGTGCGTGACGCCGGAGCGCTGCAGCTCGTCGAGCACCGCGACGAGGCCGGCGAAGTAGCTGCCGCCGCGCGCGTCGGAGACGACCGCGGCGCGCTCGACCTTCGAGCCCTCGTGCATGAACAGCTCGGCGAGCGTGCGGATCATCTCGGGCGGCAGGTTGTCGACGCAGAAGTAGCCCTCGTCCTCGAAGGCGGCCATCGCCGTCGACTTGCCGGCACCGGAGAAGCCGGTGATGACGACGAGATCGGTCAGCGCGGAGCCGCGGACGTCCGCCTGCGCCGGCGTGAGCTCGAGCATGCGCCCCGCCGAGCGCTGACGGGCCCCGAGCCGCTTGGGCCGGGAGACGCTCATGGCCTCATTGTGCCGCGTGCGGCGGATGGCCGTGTGAAGAGGGGGTTGTCCGGTGCGTCGGCGGCCGCGCGCGTGCCGCCTCAGTGCCCGGTCTTGTTGAGCTGCGCATAGACGTCCCGCGCCACCTTTCCCGGCAGCCCGGGCACGGCCTCGAGCTGCTCGCGGCTCGCCGCCAGGAAGGCCTCCGGCGAGCCGAAGTGCGCCAGCAGCGCGCGCTTGCGCGCCGGCCCGATCCCGGCGAGGTCATCGAGCACCGATCTCGTCATCGCGCGGTCGCGGCGGATGCGGTGGTGGCCGATCGCGAAGCGGTGCGCCTCGTCGCGCACGCGCTGCAGCAGCTGCAGCTCGGGCGTGTCATGCGCGAGCACGATCGGCGCCGGCCGCCCGGGCGTGAAGACCTCCTCGATCCGCTTCGCGAGCGAGACGATCGCGACGCCGCGGCGGCGAAAGCCCTCCAGCGCCCGCAGCCCGGCGGAGAGCTGCCCCTTGCCGCCGTCGATCACGACGACGTTCGGCAGCGCCGCGAAGCTCGCGTCGTAGCTCTCGTCATGGGGCGAGCGATCGTGCTGGCGCTCGTACTGCGCCAGGCGACGGCTCAGCACCTCCTCCATCGAGGCGAAGTCGTCGGGCACGCCCTCGACGCCCTCGCGCAGCGTGAAGCGGCGGTAGTCGGCCTTCTTCGGCGCGCCGCCCTCGAAGACGACCATCGACGCGACGGTGTGCGTGCCGCCGAGGTTGGAGATGTCGAAGCACTCGATCCGCAGCGGGATCGCGTCGAGCCCGAGCGCCTCCTGCAGCCGCACGAGCGCCTCGACGCGCTGCTGGCGTCTGCGCTCGCCGCGCAGCTTCTCCTGGTCGAGCGCGAGGCGCGCGTTGCGCTCCGCCAGCTCGAGGACGCGACGCTTGTCGCCGCGCTCGGCGGCGCGCAGCTCGACCGGGCCGCCGCGGCGCGTGGCGAGCGCTTCGACGACGGCCTGCGGAGCGCCGACCTCTCGCTGGACGACGATCAGCGGCGGGATCGCGATCGCGTCGCCGTAGTACTGCAGCAGGAACGCCTCGGCGACGGCGGGCAGATCGTCCGCGGCCTCGTTCTCGAGGTAGAAGCTCTGACGGTCGGACAGCACGCCGTCGCGCACCTGCAGCACCTGCGCGTTCGCCTCGGTGCCCTCGACCGCGATCGCGACCGCGTCGAGCGTGCCGATCGCCTCGTGCGCCACGCGCTGGCGCTCGAGCAGCGAGCGGATCGCTCTGAGGCGGTTGCGCGCGAGCGCGGCGTCCTCGAAGCGCTGCTCGGCGGCGGCCTTCCGCATCGCTCCCTCGATCGCCCGCTCGATCTCGCGGTAGCGGCCGGAGAGAAACGCGACGACGCCGTCGATCGCGGCGCGGTAGTCGTCCTGCGAGACGTAGCCGACGCAGGGCGCGGTGCAGCGCTTGATGTAGAAGTCGAGGCATGGCGAGCCGCTGCGCCGGCCCGGCTCGGGCCCCTCGCACGTGCGGAACATGAAGACTCTGCCGAGCAGCTCGAGCGTCTCGCGCACGCGCCTGGCGTTCGAGTAGGGGCCGAAGTAGGCCCGCTCGCGCCGATGGCGCTCGCGCGTGAAGTAGACGCGCGGATAGGCCTCGTCGAGGCTGATGCCGATGTACGGGTAGGACTTGTCGTCGCGCAGGCGGATGTTGAAGCGCGGCTTGTACTGCTTGATGAAGTTCTGCTCGGTCAGCAGCGCCTCGGACTCGGTCGCCACGACGAGCGCGTCGATGCGGTCGATCATCGGCAGCAGGTCGCGCCCCACCTGCGTGCTCGGGTTGGAGAAGTGCGAGGCGACGCGCTTCTTGATCGACTTCGCCTTGCCGACGTAGATGACCGTCCCCTTCGCGTTGCGGAAGAGGTAGACGCCCGGCTGGTCCGGCAGCCCGCGCCGCTGCTCGGCGAGCCGCTGCTCGCGCGTGGGCTCGGCCGCGGCGCCGCCACGCTCCGCGCCGTCCCAGGTCGCGCCGCCGCGCTCGTTCCCGTTCGTCCCGGCCATCCTCGGCTGTCGAGGATAGGGGCAGGCGGCGCAGCGTCAGCGGTTGCGTCCCTTGCGCCGATCGACGGAGCGAGCGCCGAAGACCGCAGCGAACATGAGCGCCGTGAGCGCGTAGACCAGGGCTACGGGCCACCGCAGCGTCCCCGCGACGATGACGAGGGCAGCAAGGACGAAGCCGAGCGGCAGGAGAGCCTTCTCGAACCTTGAGCGGTTGAGATTCATGACCTGAGCGTACGGCGACCGTCTACAGCCGATCTACGGCAAGAGCCACCAGCCAGCACGCCAAGCCGATCCCGAAGCCCACGACGGTCCCGCCCGCGACGGCGTCATCTGACCAGCCGCACGTCGAGGCCGCTCGCGAGGCCGGCGGTGTCGCCGGCGCCCCGCAGCAGGCCGAGGATGCGGGCGACGTAGGCCCGCGTCTCGGGATAGGGCGGCACGCAGCCGCAGGCAGCCACCGCCCCGGGGCCGGCGTTGTAGGCGGCGAGCGCAAGCGGCACGCTGCCGAACTGGCGCAGCAGGTCACGCATCAGATGCCCCTGCGTGTCGATCGCCTTGGCGGCGTCGAACGGGTTCTCGAGGCCGAGCGCGCGGGCCGTGCCCGGCATGAACTGCGCGATCCCCTGCGCCCCGGCGGGCGAGACGGCCGCGGGGTTGAAGCCGGACTCCGCGTAGAGCTGCGCGGCGAGCAGCGCGGCGGAGACGTTCCAGCGCTGCGCCGCCGCCGCGATCGGCGCCGCGAACGCCGCCGGCACGAACGACGGCACCCCGCCGCGCCCGTCGCCGCCGTAGCCGACGGAGGTCGAGCCGGCGTCGAGCACGTATCCCCAGTGCCAGGGCTCCCACGAGTAGCGCTGCACGAAGTGGAGCTTCGGAGCGTTCGCGGCCAGCCACCCGTACGCGCTCGCCGGTCCCAGGTCCAGCTCGGTACCGAGGCGGTGCAGCGATCTGCCGGGCGGAGCGACCCATCTCGGATCGGGGTGCGCGGCGAACAGGCGCGCCTGCTCGGCGTCGCTGCGGAAGGCGCTCACGACGATCAACGACACGCCGTCGGCCGCCGCCGCGGCGGCCAGGCGATCGAACGCGAGCGCCACGTCCGGGCGCATCGGCTTGCCCTGCCGGTAGGCGAGCGGGCCGCGATAGTCGCCCGCTCCCGCACCGAAGCTCACGACGGCGCCCGGCGCGAGCTGCGCCTCGGCGACGGCCCGCACGTCGGCGCTGCGACGATGGCCGCCGACCGCCACGACGGCAGCGTCGGCGACGGTCACGCGGATGCGCGTCGGCGCGAACGTCGCCCCGTCGGGGAAGCCGATCTCGACGCGCTGCGCGCCGTTGAGCCGCGCGACCGCGAGCGCCCGTGCGCGCGCCGCGGCGAGGTAGGCGCCACGCTCGAGGTGGCGCGGATTCGGCTTGCGGCCGACGAACGCCGGCGCGAACAGGCGGTCATAGCTCGCGCGCATCGTCCGCGCGCCGGCCAGTGCCGCGAGGTCGGCGGCCTGCTGGTCGCGTCCCTGAGCCCCGAGGCCACGTGCGATCCCGCCGAGCACGAATGCGGCGACGAGCGCCGCGCACAGCGCCGCGACGAGCAGCAGGAGCGCCTGGCCTCGCTCACCGGCGGCGCCCTCAGCCATGCCGCTCGTCCGCGTCCAGTCCGAGCGCCGCGACCGCCTGCAGCGCCTCCGCGGGCGCGCGTGCACCGGCGACCGCGAGCGCGGCGGCCGGCCGTGCCGGCGGCGCCATCGGCGCGACCGGCCCTCCGAGCGCCGCCAGGCTCGCGAGCGCCCGCTCGGCGAGCAGCGCGGACGTCGCCGGCTCGCGCACGACGACGAGCGCGTCGTGCCAGGCGAGCACGCGATCGAGCGCGTCGGTGCGGACGAACGGGATGGCGAGCGCACCCGGCGCGCCCGCCGCGGCGACCGCGCGCGCCAACTCGGCGGATGCGGCGGCCGCGCGTGCCGCCTCGTCCTCGATCGCGAGCGGTCCGCGACGATCGACCAGCCACACGATCCGGCCGCTCGCGGCCGCCGACAGCCCGAGCTCGCGCAGGTCGCCGGCGGCGCGCCGCGCCGCCGGCAGCGCGACGATCGACGCATCGCCCGCGACGCCGACGCCGGCGGCCAGGCCGCAGCCGCGCCCGCTCGTCCGCGCGAGCGCGAGCGCGACGCCCGCGGCGGCCGCGCGCGCACGAGCCGGAGCGCAGAGGACGGCGACGATCGGTGCCGCGCCCGCCGGCGGGGCGAGCGCTCGCGGCGCGTGCGCACGCGCGTCGCTCACGACCGCGGCCCCGCGTCGGCGCTCGCGTCGGCGGCGAGCTGCCGCGCGATACCCGGCAGCAACGTGGGCGGCGTCACCTCGACGCGCACGTTCTCGCCGCGCACGTCGACGCGCAGGCGCGAGCGGGCCCAGCTCGGCAGCGCCGCCCGCGCGGCCGCCGCCCCGTCGCGTCCTTCGGCGATCGCGACCGCGCCGACATGCGCCGCGTGCCCCGCCATCTCGCCCGCGACCCCGGCCGCGAGCGCCTGCAGCAGGGCGAGCGCGACCGCGACCACTAGCGGCAGCAGCGCGACCAGCTCGACCGCCGCCTGGCCGCGCTCGTCCGCGCGAGCCCGATGCGGGCCGCGTCCGCTCATCGCTGCGCCTCGAATGCCGCCCGCGTCGTCACCGTCGCCAACGTGCCGCCGCCGATCGCCGCCGGCACCGCCAGCACCACGGCGACAGAGCCGTCCGCCTCGCGCCGCACGCGCAGGCCGCGCTCCAGCCGCGCCGGCAGCACCGCGCGCGCGGCGGCGGCCGGGTCGGCGTCGAGCGCGGCCGCGCGCGCCGCCGCCCGCGCGGCCGTGCCGCTCAGCCAGACCGTCTCGCCGGCGAGCAGCGCCTGCCACAGCAACGCGAGCAGGAGACCGACGAGCGGCAGCAGCGCGACCAGCTCGACGGTCGCCTGGCCGCGCTCGCTCTCACGCGGTCGAGCGGACGCGCGACGGGTGGGAGCGGCGGACGAGGCGAGCATGCGCCCACCGTTCCAGCGTTCGCGTCACGTGTCTGTCGTTCTCTGGCGCGATTGAGCGCACGCTCGCGCGCAGTGCGCGCTCCCGCCGCAGCCGCGACGCAGATCAGTACTCGCGCGAGACGCGGAAGACGTGGTAGACGCCGTAGCAGGCCAGCGCTACCAGCGCGACCCAGACGACCGTCCCCGGGCCGGTCGACCACAGCCGGTCGGTCGCCGTGAGCGTCAGCGCCAGCAGCCCGGCGGACCCGTAGAGCAGGCCGCGGTTGCGCTCGCCGAGCGAGTAGATGTCGGTTCGGTGCTCGCGGTAGAGGCGCACGCCGAACCACGCGATCGCCACGAGCATCGCGATCAGCAGCGCCTGCAGGATCGCCGCGCTCGCGTTCCCGCCGCCGGGCACGAGCATCACCACCGCGGCGAGCGCGAGGATGACGAGCAGGTTGCGGACGGCGGCGATCGCCACGCCGCTATTGCAGCAGATGCTCGGCGGTCAGCTCGCCGTCCAGCACCATGACGGACTCGTCTTCGGCGTCCGCGTCGACGCGCTCGGGCGCGAAGCGGTAGCCGACGCCGAAATGCGTGTGGATGTAGCGCCACTGCGGCGAGGCGCGCTCGAGCTTCTGACGCAGCTTGCGCACGAACACGTCGACCGAGCGGTCGCCGTGCGCCATCGCATAGCCCCAGACGCGCTGATAGATCGCCTCACGCTCGAGCACGTGTCCGGCGTTGCCGGCGAGCAGGCGGATCAGCTCGAACTCGCGACGCGTCAGATCGAGGCTGCGGGTGCCGACGAAGGCCTGGAACTGGTCGGAGCGGATCGACAGCTCGCCCGCTTCCAGCGCGGGACGCTCGGTCGGCGGCGCCGCGACGCGCCCGCGCCGCACGATCGCTTCTATTCGCGCGATCAGCTCCTCCGGGTGACACGGCTTCGCCAACCAGTCGTCGGCGCCGAGACGCAGCGCGCGCACGCGCTGGGCGACCGTCGAGGGGCCGGTGCAGACGATCAGCGGCAGCGCCGGGAGCGCCGCGCAGACCTGTTCGAGATAGGCCCACCCGGGGGCGCCGAGCACGGACAGGTCGACGACGAGCGCGCCGAGCCGCAGCGCGACGAGTTCCTCGATCGGCACGGCGCCCGGCAGCACGCGCTGCTGCCAGCCGCGCGCCCGGACGCGCTTCTCGAGGACGTGGAGGAAGCCGCTGTCGCCGTCGATGACGGCCAGTCGGAGCGGGGCGGACCGCGCTCCCTGGAGTGTGGATTCGCCGAAGGGGCGATCCGGAGCCACGGCAGTGTTGCTGTTCATGGTGCGCGGAAGTCTACCTGGCGCCTGCGACGCCGCGTGAAGGACTCCTGCCCCGGTAACAGGCGATTCACATCCTCTCCGCAGATTGCGCGTTTTTGCCCGTACCGCTTCGACCAGCGGGTCGCGCAGCCGGTGTCGCGGGCGCGGCTGCCCCGTGCGCTCGTCAGGCGCCATCGCTATCCGCGCGTCATCAGCTCGGCGCTGACCGTCGCCAGCCGCAGCGGATCGGGGCGCTGACCGGCCGCGACCTCTAGCAGCAGAGGAGCCCCGTGCGTGCGGATCAGCGGCGCGATCGTGCGCCACGGCAGCGTTCCGCGCCCGGGCGCCATGTGCAGGTCGAGCCGCAGCGGGACGATCCCGGGCGGCGTACCCGGGCCACGGCGCACCCCGAGGTTGTCGTGCACGTGGAACAGCACCACGTCGGCGCGCGCGGCCGCGAGCACGTCGACGAGCGACACGCCCGCCGTCTGAGCGGTGATGTGCGCGTGGCCGAGGTCGAACGCCATGCCGACGGCGGGCGAGTCGATCCGCCGCACGAGGTCGCGCACGAACAGCGGCGCATGGCTCAGCAGGGGCGCGCTCGGGTAGATCGGCGCGAGGTTCTCCAGCGCGATCGTCACGCCGGCGCGCTCCGCGCGCTTCGCGAAGCGCCGCAGCGCACGCTCCTCCGCCAGCAGCCTGTCCTCGACGCGGTCGGCCGCGGCACCCTCGGCGATCGGCAGGCAGGCCGCGTGGCAGACGACGAACGACGCGCCGACGGCGACCGCGTAGTCGAGCAGGCCGGCGACGGCGGCGTCGTGCAGCGGCTCGCCGACGTGCAGGTCGTCGGGCGCGTGCAGGACGACGCACAGTCCGGTCGGCGCGAGCACCGCCCGCAGGCAGTCGGCGTGCCGGCCGGCGCTGACCGGGTCGGCGAGCATCTCGATCGGCGGCACGTGCAGCTGGACCCACCCGTAGCCGCAGGCCTCCAGCCGCTTGAGCTCGGGCGCGGTCGGCCACGTCTCGCGCGGGATGTCGAGCCCCATGCGCCCCCCGAGCGGACGCCCCTCCTGCGGCGGGGCGGGATCGGCGCCCGCCCATCCGCGCGTGCGATGGATCGTCACGTCGGTCATGGCGCGACGGTACGCCCACGCGCGCGCGTGGGTGTGTCGCGACTGTGACGAGGCGGTGATCGATTGGTCACAGGATCCCGCGCATTTGCAGGAGGATCCCGCGCTCGTGGCGCGACGGCCGCTCCGCTACCCGGCGACCCGCTCGTAGCGCGCGTAGAGCTCCTCGACGGCGCGCTTCGCGGCCGCGTGGCGCTCCGTCGCGTCCGACGCGCGATCCGCGTCCGACCACGCGGCCGGATCGGCCAGCTCCTCCTCCAACGCCTGCAGCGCCGCCTCGGCGGCTTCGATCTCGCGCTCCAGCCGCTGCGCCTCGCGGACCGCGTTCTTCGAGCGGGCGGGCTTCGCGTGCCCGTTGCCCGCGGCCGGCTTGGCCTTCGCGCGCCTCGCGCCCGCCTTGTCGGCCGCCGCGCGCGCGGCGGCCGCCGCCTCCTCCAGCGCTCTGCGCTCCTCGCGCACGCGCAGGTAGTCGGCCCAGCCGCCCTCGTAGCTGTGCAGCGTGCCGTCCTCGACGGCGACGGTGCGCGAGCCGACCGCGTCGAGCAGCGCGCGGTCGTGGGAGACGAGCAGCACCGAGCCGGGAAAGCCCTCGAGCGCCTCCTCGAGCGCCTCGCGGCTCTCGACGTCGAGGTGGTTCGTCGGCTCGTCGAGGATCAGCACGTTCGCGCCGGAGTGCACGAGGATCGCGAGCGAGAGCCGCTGGCGCTCGCCGCCCGAGAGGCCGACGATCGGCTTCTCGGCCTCCTCGCCGCTGAACAGGAACTGCCCGAGCAGCGCACGCGCCTTGTTGGGCGTCAGCTTCGTCGCGCGCTGCGCCGCCTCCAGCACGCTGCCGGTCTCGCCGAAGTGCTCGGAGTGCTGCGAGAGGTAGCCGACCTGCACGTTGTGGCCCTTGCGCAGCTTGCCGGCGGCGAGCGGCCTGTTGCCGGCGAGCGTCTCGATCAGCGTCGTCTTGCCGGAGCCGTTGGCGCCGACGAGCGCGACGTGCTCGCCGCGCTCGAGCCACAGCTCCGCGTGCTCCAGCAGCGTCCTGCCCGGCACCTCGACGCGCCCGTCCTCCAGCTCGAAGATCACGCGTCCGGCGCGCTCCGGTCTCTTGAACGAGAACGACAGCGTCGTGACGTCGCGCGGGTCGCGCTCGAGCCGCTCGATCCGCTCCAGCCGCTTCACGCGCGACTGCGCCTGCCTCGCCTTCGTCGCCTTCGCGCGGAAGCGCTCCACGAAGCGCTCCAGGCGCGCGATCTCGGCCTGCTGCTTGTCGATCGCGCGGCCGAGCGCCAGCTCGCGCGCCGCCTTCTCCTGGCGCCAGCGGTGCCACGGTCCGGCGAAGAAGCGCGAGCGCCCCGCCTCCAGCTCGAGCACGCTCGTGCCGACCGCCTCCAGGAACCAGCGGTCGTGCGCGACGAGCACGACCGCGGCGTCGAGCTCGACCAGGTATCTCTCCAGCCACTCCAGCGAGGCGATGTCGAGGTGGTTCGTCGGCTCGTCCAGCAGCAGCAGATCGGGCTCGCCGGCGAGCGCGCGGGCGAGCGAGCCGCGCGTCAGCTCGCCGCCGGAGAAGGTCGACAGCTCGCGGTCGAGCTGCTCGTCCCCGAAGCCGAGGCCGTGCAGCATCGTCTGCGCGCGGTCGCGCCAGCGGTAGCCGCCGTGGCGGTCCAGCTCGCCCTGGGCGCGCGCGTAGGCGTCGAGCGTTCTGTCGTCGTGGGCACCCTCGGCCATCGCCTGCTCCAGGCGCGCGAGCCGCGCCTCGACGGCGAGCACCTCCTGCGCGCCGGAGAGCACGTAGTCGCGCAGCGTGACGTCCCTTTCGCGGGGCGGGCGCTGGTCGTGCAGGGCGACCTTCGCGCCCTTCTGGAAGGCCAGCTCGCCGACGTCGACCGACGCCTCTCTCGCGAGCATCCGCAGCAGCGTCGTCTTGCCGGCGCCGTTGCGGCCGGAGAGCGTCATGCGGTCGCGGCGCTCGAGCTTGAACGAGACCCCGCGCATGAGCGGCTCTCCCGCCATGTCCTTGCCGATGTCCGATGCGATCACGACCGCCATGTCGACGCTCATGGTACGAGCCGCACCCGCTCGCGGCGGGGCCGCACGCCGGCCGGATCCTTCGCTATCGTTCCTGCCCGCATGAAGCGCCTGCGCACCGTCCTCGCCGCCTGCGTCACGAGCTGCCTGCTGCTGCTCGCGCTCGCCCCGGCGGCGCTCGCCGACGCCCCCACCGGCGGCACCGGCACGTACGGCGCGGCCGACGACAAGGTCGTCACGAACGCCGGCTTCATCGTGATCGCGTTCTTCCCGACGCTGGTCCTCGTGCTGAGCCTGCTGCAGTGGCGGCTCGACAAGCGCAGAGACGCGCGCAAGGCCGCCGCGAAGCGGCGCGCGGGCAGCGCCGACTGGTCCGGCGGCTGGTAACCCGCGGCGGGCGGCGGCCCGTCGGCGCCTGCTGAGTAACCGCGCACCCTCGCGCGGGTAAGGTCGTGGCATGAGCTACTTCGTCACCGGGGCGACGGGGTTCATCGGCCGTCATCTGGTCGAGCGGCTGCTCGCGCGCGAGGAAGGCGAGATCCACGTCCTCGTGCGGCCGCAGTCGATCGGGCGGCTCGACGCGCTGATCCACCGCTGGGGCGGAGCCGGACGGGTCAGGCCGGTGCTCGGCGACCTCGGCAAGCCGCTGCTCGGGCTCGACCCCAAGCAGGTCGCGGAGCTGCGCACCACGATCGACCACTTCTTCCACCTCGCCGCCGTCTACGACATGACGGCGAGCGAGGCGCAGGACCGCCTCGCGAACGTCGAGGGCACCCGCCATGCGGTCGCGCTCGCCGCCGCGCTGAAGGCGGGGTGCCTTCACCACGCCTCCTCGATCGCGGTCGCCGGCGAGTACAGAGGCGTCTTCCGCGAGGACATGTTCGACGAGGGCCAGCCGCTGGAGCACCCCTACCACCGCACGAAGTTCGAGGCCGAGCAGATCGTGCGCGAGGAGCGCGCCGTGCCGTGGCGCGTCTACCGGCCGGGCGTCGTCGTCGGCCACTCGGTGACCGGCGAGATGGACAAGATCGACGGCCCCTACTACTTCTTCAAGCTGATCCAGCGCCTCGGCGACAGCGTCCCGTCGTGGCTGCCGCTGATCGCGCCGGAGCTGGGCGCGACCAACATCGTCCCGGTCGACTACGTCGCCGCCGCGATCGACGAGCTGGCGCACCGGCCGGGGCTCGACGGGCGCGCGTTCCACCTCGTCAGTCCGCAGCCGCAGCGCTCGGCCGAGGTCGTCAACGCGTTCGCGCGCGCGGCCGGCGCGCCCCGCATCGCGGTCCAGCTCGACGACGAGCTGACGCTCGGCCTGGCGGGGACCGCACGCTCGCTGGCGCTGCGGCTGCCGGGCGCGCGGGCCGTGCGCCGCGCGGCGCTGGCGCAGCTCGAGATCCCGGACGAGGTGGTCGACCACATGGCGCTCGTGCCGCTCTTCGCGACCGAGGAGACCGAGCGCGCGCTCGACGGCAGCGGCATCGAGGTCCCCGAGCTGGCGAGCTACGCGCGCGTGCTGTGGGAGTACTGGGAGGCGAACCTCGACCCGGACAAGTTCCGCGCGAGCCGCTCGCTGACGAACGCGGTCAACGGCAAGACGATCCTCATCACCGGCGCCTCGAGCGGCATCGGACGCGCCGCCGCGATCAAGCTCGCGCGTGCGGGCGGGATCCCGCTGCTCGTCGCGCGCAGCGCCGACAAGCTCGAGGACGTGCGCGACGAGATCGCGGCGTTCGGCGGCCACGCGTACGTCTACAGCGCCGACGTCTCCGACCCCGAGTCGATCGACCGGCTCGTCGCCCAGGTGCTCGCCGACCACCCGGCCGTCGACGTGCTCGTCAACAACGCGGGCCGCTCGATCCGCCGCTCGATCGCGCTCTCCTACGACCGCTTCCACGACTTCGAGCGCACGATCCAGCTCAACTACCTCGGCGCGGTCAAGCTGATCCTCGCGCTGCTGCCGCACATGCGCGCGCGCAAGAGCGGCCACATCGTGAACATCTCCTCGATCGGCGTGCAGACGAGTCCGCCGCGCTTCTCCGCGTACGTCGCCTCGAAGGCGGCGCTCGACGCGTTCACGCGCGTCGTCGGCTCCGAGACGATCGCCGACCGCGTCACGTTCACCACGATCCACATGCCGCTCGTGCGCACGCCGATGATCGCGCCGACGAAGCTCTACAACTCCTTCCCGACGATCTCCCCCGAGGAGGCCGCCGACCTCATCTGCGACGCGATCCGCTCCAAGCCGAAGCAGATCAACACGCGCCTGGGAACGTTCGGCGAGGTCGCCTACGCGCTCGCGCCGAAGGCCGTCGACCAGCTGTTGCACCTCGCGTACCGGATCTTCCCGGACTCGGCGGCGGCGAAGGGGACGGTGGGTGGAGACGAGGTCGTCTCCCGCGAGCAACTGGCCCTCGCGCACCTCACTCGTGGGGTGCACTGGTAGGTCGTCGCGCGTCTGCCCTGGTACGCCGGGGCGCGTGGAGCTTGCCGTCGAGACCCTCTCGTGGGCCGTGCTGGCGCGGTGTGTTGCCGTGCAAGCCGGTGGGGGGTCTCGCCGACAAGTCCACGCGCCCGGCTGCGCGGGCGCCTGCGCGCCGCCTACCAGCGGCCCGCGCCGAAGCTGCGCTCATGCCAGGAGCAGGCTCGGGCCCAGTGTGCTGAAGCGATGAGAGCGCGGGCAAGCCGGCGCCACGTCGGCGGCTCGGTTGCACGGACGCCGCTGGTCAGCCGGGCGCGGCGTGTCCCTCGCGAGACCCCCAATCCGGCTTGCACGGCAGGCCACGGCGCCAGCCCGGCTCACGAGAGGGTCTCGCGAGGGAGCACGTCGCGCCCCGGCGTACCCAGCAGCCCGGGCGCGGCCGAGTCGCCACAGCGCTAGATGCGGAAGACCGGCAGGAGGCGCTTCTCGTGTTCGGCTTCGATGCGCGCGATCACCTCGACATGCTGCTCCAGCCCGCTGCCGCGCAGCTTGGTGGCGAGCAGCTCGTCGAGCTGGAAGATGCCGGCGCTGTTGGACATCGCGATCTCGACGCGCACGGCGCGGTCCTTGCCGGGCGTGATTCTCACTTCCTCGATCGCGTAGGCGGAGAGTGAGTGGATGTTCTGGTGGCCGGCCTCGAACGGGACGCGCGAGCGGCCGCGGGCCATGTCGAGCGCATCGGCGACGCGCACGATGCCTGCCTCGATCGTGAACGGGTCGCCGCGACGGCGGTGGCCGATGATCGCGTGCAGCGTCTCGGCGACGACGATCGAGCGCTCCGGCTCCTCGTAGGCGTCGGCGAGCAGCGACCCGAGCTTGTCGGCGGTGAGGAAGAGGCTGTAGGCCTCGTGGTCGGCGCGGTGGATCGTCATGCCGGTGTCGTGGAACAGGGCGCCGGCGGCGATCACGACCTCGGCGTCGCGCTCGCTCATGCCGTAGTCGGCGACGACGTTCGGCACGACGCCGCGGCGGAACAGCAGCCGCGCGAGCCGCAGGGCGACGTTCACGACGATCTGGATGTGGATCCACGAGTGGTCCGACATGCCGAGCCGGCGCGTGGCGTTGACGGCCGAGAC
>Ga0207664_10001003_pt1 | contig 18920 bp, 15 predicted proteins | sample LARL83metaG_FD_184349 | JGI IMG/M metagenome (GOLD analysis project Ga0207664, IMG submission 184349) | Corn, switchgrass and miscanthus rhizosphere microbial communities from Kellogg Biological Station, Michigan, USA - LAR L8-3 metaG... | ecosystem: Host-associated > Plants > Roots >... | reverse complement strand
CGCTCAGAACACGCACTGTGGGGATGAGGGGTGCGCGATCTGCCCGTACAGGAAGCCGCTGCGATCTGCCCGTACAGGAGCCGGGGCGATCTGGGCGTGCCGGAGCTGGGGCGATCTGGGCGTGCCGGAACCGGGGCGATCTGGGCGTGCCAGAGCTGGGGAAACTGCACGCACGGGCGCGCCTGCGACAGTGTGCGCGCACTTTGCCCCACCATGTTGGGGTGAGGCTCCCCGCGACATCGCGCGCCGCGTCGTGCGCGCACTTTTCCGGGCCGGGCCGGGCCATGGGCGGCCCCCGCCCTGGCTAACCGAGCGCTAACAACTCCAGCCGATTGCCGAACGGGTCGGCGGTGAAGAAGCGACGCACACCCGGCAGCTCGGAGTCCCACGCGACCGGCGCGCCGACCGCAGCCAACTGCCGGCCGAGCATCTCCAGCCGGGCGATGCTCTCCACCCGCAATCCCGGATGGGCCTTGCGGGCCGGGGCAAAGTCGTCCGCCACGCCCACGTGCAGCTGCGCGCCGCCGCCCAGCGCGAACCACACCCCGCCGCGCCCCGCCAGGCCCGCGGGCTTCTCCAGCTCGGCCAGGCCCAGCAGCTCCCCGTAGAACCCGCGCGCGCGCTCCTCGCACCCCTCCGGGGCGGCCACCTGGACGTGATCGAGCGCCGGCGGCGCCTCCCCGTCAGGACTCATGCGCAATCACCTCCGATACGGTTGCGAGCCCATGCCGATCGACGTGACACCCGTGAACGGCTTCAGCGACCTCAAGGAGTTTGTCGCGTTGCCGTTCCGCCTGCACGCCGGGACCCCGTGGATCCCGCCGCTCAAGCTCGAGCGCTACGCGTTCCTGACCCGGCCGCTCAACGCGTTCTTCAGCCACGGCGAGGCGCGGTACTTCCTGGCCCGTCGCGATGGCCGGGTGGTGGGCCGGGTGACCGCCCAGGTGGACTTCGCCTTCAACCAGTTCCACGGCAGCCGCTGGGGCATGTTCGGCTTCCTGGAGTTCGAGGACGACCAGGAGATCGTGGACACACTGCTGGCCGCGGCCGACGCGTGGTGCCGCTCGCGCGGCTGTGACCGCATGGTGGGGCCGATGTGCTTCCAGATCAACGACGAGGCCGGGGTGTTGATCGAGGGCTTCGAGCGCGAGCCGCTCATCCGCGAGCCCTGGAATCCGCCTTACTACCAGGCGCGCTGCGAGGCCGCCCCGGGGCTGATCAAGGCGATGGACCTGTTCGGGTGGGACCTCTCGATCAACGACCGCGAGCGCATGAACCCGATCCTGCCCAAGGTCGCCGAGCGGGCCCACACCAAGCACGGGATCACGTTCCGGAACATGACCCGGCGCCGGCTGCGCAGCGATATGGACGAGTTCGCCAAGGTCTACAACGCCGCCTGGTCGCACAACTGGGGCTTCGTGCCCTACTCCAAGGCCGATCTGGACGCCTACACCATCGACATGCAGCTCGTCTTCTCCCGCGATTGGTTCATGATCGCCGAGCAGGAGGGCAAGACGGTGGCGATGGTGATCGCCATCCCCGACATCCACCAGGTCTACAAGAAGATGAAGGGCCGCCTGCTGCCGCTGGGCTGGCTGTACTACCTGGCGCGCAACCGCATCATCGACCGGGTGCGGGTGGGCTTCCTCGGCGTCCTGCCGGAGTATCAGCACACCGGGGTGGCCGCGGCGCTGTACCTGGAGCTCTTCGCCGTCGGCGAGCGCGCCCGCCAGAACCACGGCGAGGCGAGCTTCATCCTCGAGGTCAACAGCTCCATGAACCGCGGGCTGGAGGCCATGGGCGGGCGCCTGGTCAAGCGCTGGCGCGTCTACGAGCGGCTGCTGGAGGCCGGGGCCGAACCCTCGGCGCCCGCCGCGGCAGACTGAAGGCCGCCCCGTCCCCTGCGATAATGCCGTCCATGACGGTGAACTTCGGCTCGATCCTGACCGCGATGGTCACGCCTTTCGACGAGCGCGGCGCGCTCGACGAGGATGCCGCGGTGGGGCTCATGCACCACCTCATCGACCATGGCTCCGACGGCCTGGTCATCTGCGGCACGACCGGTGAGGCGGCCACCCTCAACGACGAGGAGCACCTGCGCATGATCGAGCTGGCCGCCACCGAGATGCGCGGCACGTGCTCGATCGTCGCCGGCGTGGGCTCCAATGACACCCGCCATGCGGTGATGCTCACCGAGCGCGCCACCGCGTTCGGCGTCGACGGCCTGCTCCACGTCAACCCGTACTACAACCGCCCCAGCCGCCGCGGCATCGTGGCCCACTTCCGCGAGGTGGCGCGCGCCACCGACGTGCCGATCCTCGTCTACAACATCCCTCAGCGCACCGGTGCGGACCTGCCCAATGACCTGCTGGCCGAGCTGGGCCAGCTGGAGAACATCGCCGGGGTCAAACAGGCAAACCACGACAACCTGGATCACGTCGACGGCCTGATCATCTACGCCGGCAACGACGACATGCTCGTCGATGTGCTCGAGATGGGGGAGGCCGGCGGAATCCTCACCGGCAGCCACATCTTCGGCGAGGAGATGCGCCGCATGGTCGACGAGCCCGAGCACCGGCGCGAGATCGATGCCGGCCTGCAGGACGTCTACCGGGACATGGGCATCGCCCCGGCCGCCTGCAGCAACAAGGCCGCGCTGAACATGATCGGCGTGCCCGTCGGCAAGCCGCGGCTGCCCTACGTCGAGCTCGACGCCGACGAGCAGGCGGTGGTGCGCGCCATGCTGGAGCGCCACGGCATGCTCGCCGCCGCGGCATGAGCGCAGTGACCGCGTGACTGCGTGACCAGCACGCTTCGCGTCCTGCCGCTCGGCGGTCTGGGCGAGATCGGCAAGAACATGACGGTCGTCGAGTACGAGGACCGCATCGTCGTCGTCGATACCGGCCTGCGCTTCCCCACCGCCGACATGCTCGGCATCGACCTGGTGCTGCCCGACTTCGCCTACCTGCGCGACCGGGCCCAGGACATCGAGGCGATCGTCATCACCCACGGCCACGAGGATCACCTCGGGGCGCTGCCGTGGGTGCTGCGCGAGCTTGACAACGGCGACGGCATTCCGGTCCTGGGCGGTCCCCTGACGATCGCGATGGCTCGCTCCAAGCTCGACGAGCACAACCTGCGCGAGGTGGACCTGGAGGACGTCGCCGCCGGCGAGCAGCTGAACCTGGGGCCGTTCTCCGTCGAGCTCATCCACATGACCCACTCGATCCCCGATTCGTGCGCGGTGGCGGTCGGCACCGAGCTGGGGACGGTCCTGCTCACCGGCGACTACAAGTTCGACCAGACGCCTGTGGACGGGCCACCCGCGGACGTCTCGCGGCTGGCCGAGCTGGGCTCCGAGGGCGTGCTGCTGCTCTGCGGCGACTCCACCAACGCCGACCGTCCCGGCTTCTCGCCCTCCGAGCGTGTCGTCGGCCCGCACCTGGAGGAGGTCTTCAACCGTGCCGAGGGGCGCATCGTGGTGACCAGCTTCGCCTCCAACATCCACCGCGTCCAGCAGGTGATCGACGCCGCCGCCGCGCTCGGGCGCAAGGTCGCGCTGGTGGGACGGTCGATGCGCAAGAACGTCAACATCGGCCGCTCGCTGGGCCACATCGAGGTCCCCGAGGGGATGCTCGTCCAGCCCCATGAGGTCGAGGACTGGCCCGACCATCGCATCGTGGTCATCTCGACCGGCTCCCAGGGCGAGCCGCTGTCGGCGCTGCGGCGCATGGCCTACAACGATCACCGCCAGATCACGCTGCGCAGCGGCGACACCGTCGTCTTCTCGGCCACCCCGATCCCCGGCAACGAGCGCGCGGTCAACGAGACCGTCGATCGCCTCTACCACATCGGCTGCAATGTGATCACACCGCGCGAGGCGCCGATCCACGCCTCGGGCCACGGCTTTGCCGAGGAGCTCAAGCTCATGCTCAACCTCGTGCGCCCGCGCTACGTCATGCCCATCCACGGCGACCACAAGCGCATCCACCTGCACGCCCAGCTCGCCGACGCGGTGGGCATCGATCCCGAGGCGGTGTTCCGGCTCGAGAATGGGCTGCCGCTGGAGATCGGTCCGTCCGGCGCCACCATCGGCGAGCGCCAGGCCGCGGGCATGATCTTCGTGGACGGCGTCGACATCGGCGACCCGGCCGACGTCGCCCTGCGCGATCGCCGCATGCTCTCCGCTGACGGCATCTTCATCGTCGTCGCTACCGTGTCGGAGCAGACCGGCGAGTCGGTCGTCCCGCCCGAGGTCATCTTCCGCGGCGTCCCGTTCATCGAGCAGGCCGACGAGCTCGTCTCCGACATCCGCGGAGAGGTGGAGCGCTCACTCACCGTGGCGGCGCGGGAGGGCGTGCGCGAGATCGACCTGCTCCAGCAGGGCCTGCACGACGATCTGGCGGCGTTCGTCTACGACCGGCTGCGACGGCGCCCGATGGTCCTGCCGGTCGTCGTCGAGGTCTGAGCTCCGCCGTTCTTGGCCGCGTCGCCCACCGGCACCCGCGCCCGGACCACGTGGGGGCTGGGAATGCGGATGACGAAGCGCGTGCCCGCGCCGCTCTCGGGCGTCTGAAGCTCGACGGTGCCGCCGTGCGATTGGGCCACCGAGCGCACGATGGCCAGCCCCAGCCCCGAGCCCTTGGCGCCGTCGCGCCCGCCGCGGACGAACCGCTCGAACACCCGCTGGGACAGCTCCGCCGGGATCCCCGGCCCGGAGTCCTGGACGACCAGGATGGCCGCGCCGTCGTGCGCCTCGGTGAAGGCCTCCACGCGCGTGCCGGGCGGGGTGTGGCGCACCGCGTTCTCCAGCAGGTTGAGCACGAGGCGGTGCAGCTCGTCGCGCACCCCGTCGACCACCGCGGGCTGCGCGTCGATCGACAGGCGGTGGCGCTCGGCCATGGGCCCGAGCTCCGCGGCGGCCTCGATGAGGATGTCGCCCAGATCGTTGGGGCGGTGGGGCTGAACCCGGCGCGCGTCGGCGCGGGCCAGCAGGAGCAGGTCGCCGACCAGCCGGCGCATCCGGCGCGTGGACCGCAGCGCCGCCTCGGCGGTCTCGGCCTGCTCCCCGTCGAGCTCCTCGGTGAGGAGGTCGAGGTTGGCCAACACGCTGGTGAGCGGCGTGCGCAGCTCGTGGGAGGCGTCGGCGACGAACTCCCGCTGGCGGTCGAGCATCGTCTGGGTGTCGCTGCGCGCCGCCTCCAGCGCCGCGAGCATGCCGCTCAGCGTGCGCGCCAGCTCGGCGATCTCGTCGTCGGCCTCGGGGCCGGGCATCTCGCGGTTGGGGTCGCGGGTGCGCTCGATCTCGCGCGCCGTGTCGGTGAGCTGGACGATCGGGCGCATCGCGCGCTGGGAGACGAACAGCCCGGCCAGCATGGCCAGCACGGTTCCGCCGAGCACGCCGAGGAGCAGGAACGCCTCGACGCGGGCCAGCGTGTGGTCCACGCTGGACAGCGGCAGCGCGTAGAGCAGCGTGACGGAGCCGACGGGCGCGACGTTCAACTGGCGCACCTCCACGCGGTAGCCCGACTGCAGGAAGTGCCCTGACTTCTGGTACGGGACGGTCGCGAACAGACCTTTGGTTGCGTGCGCCTCGAGCCCAGGGAACGAGATCTGCTTCTCCGTGCCCAGCAGCGTGCCGTCGCTGTTGTCGAAGATGCGGATCTGGGCCGGCTCCGCGCCGGCGAAGTCCGCGAGCGACACGTTGCCGACCTTCGACCAGTCGAGATAGGGGTCCTTGCTGTCGAAGGCCAGCTTGCCGTTCAGCTCCGTATACAGTCGCTCGACGGCCGCGGCCTGCTGGTCGTCGAACTGGGTCCGCACCTGTCGGCTGGTCAGGACGCCCACGATCACCGCGAAGCTGGCCAGGATGACGAACGTCAGCGCCGCCGAGCCACCGGCCAGGCGCCAGCGGATCGGGACCCGCCTATACGCGGAGTACGTAGCCTGCGCCGCGGATCGTATGGAGGAGCCGTGGCTCGCCACCGGATTCCAGCTTCCGTCGTAGGTTGGAGACGAACACCTCGATCGTGTTCGTCATGGAGAACGGGTCATACCCCCACACCTCGTCGAGCAGACGCTGGCGCGAGATGACGATCCGTTCGTTGCGCATCAGGTATTCCAGCAGCTCGAACTCGCGCTGGGTGAGGTCGACGTGGCGGTCCCCGCGTGTGACCTCATGGGTGTCGGGGTTGAGCTTGAGGTCGCCGACCGCGAGGTGGGCCTGACCGCGTGGCGGGCGGCGCCGCAACAACGCCCGCAGGCGCGCCAGCAGCTCCTGGCGCTCGAAGGGTTTGACCAGGTAGTCGTCGGCGCCGGAGTCCAGCCCCTCCACGCGCGACTCGACCGCATCGCGCGCCGTGAGCACCAGGATCGGGACGTCGTCGTCTGATGCGCGCAGGCGCTTGGCCACCTCGATCCCGTCCATCCCCGGCAGCCCGAGATCGAGCAGCACCAGGTCGGGCAGGAACGCGTGAGCGCCCTCCAGTGCGGCCGGCCCGTCGACGGCGAGTCGCACCTCGTAGCCCTCCATGCGCAGGGAGCGCTGGAGGACCTGTGCGATCGCGTCATCGTCCTCGACGACCAGTACGCGCGGGGGACGCTCGAAATCAACCATCTGCAGGCAGATGGTAGGGGTCAAAAGACCCGTGTAGCCGATGCCCTTATCAGACCCTTAGACACGGTCCGCGCCCGCGCGTGCGCGCATCCGCGCGGCAGGAGCTCGGGCGTCGCCGTCGAAGCGAGCACTTCGGACATGGCCACCAGCACGAAGTCTCGCCCCAAGCCCAAAGCGCGGCGCAAGTCACCCCCGCCCAAGGCCCGGGCGCGGCGCTCGATGCTGGCCGGCCGTCCGGCGCTGCCCACCCTCGCGCTGGAGCCCCATCACGTCGACATCCTCGCGCTGGCCCTGATCGCGGCGGGCGTATTCCTGGGTGGCGTCTCCTACCTGCATTGGGCCGGGGGGACGCTCGGCAACGGCGCGGTCCGTGCCACTCGCTTCGTGCTCGGCGCGCTCGGCTACGCGGTGCCAATCGCTCTTGTGCTGGCCGGGGTGCTCACGCTGATGCGCGAGTGGCGCCCGCCGACCCGGCCCCTGCGCACCGGACTGGCGTGCCTGGTGGCGGCGATCACGCTGATGCTCGCGGCGGGCACGCTCGGGATCGGGCCCGGCGCGGCCTCGGCGGCGAGCTTCTGGCATCCGGCCGTCTTCGAGCAGCGCGGTGGAGTGGTCGGCCAGGCGGAGTTCTGGGTCATGTCGCATCTGCTCTCGACGCTGGGCGCCGACATCCTCGCCGTGTTCCTCTTCATCGCCGGCCTCATCCTGGTCAGCGGCGCGACCCTCGCCACGGTGGTGCGCGTCACGGGCGCCGGCATGGTGGGCACCGGCCGGGCGGTGCGCCGCTCCACCGACAGTTTCTCGGCGACGCTGGGCGGGCGGCGGCCCGAGACCTCCGCGGCCACGACCCGCTCCCGCGCTCGGGGCCGGTCGGTCACCGTCACCGGCGACGCCGACGCGCCGATCACCGCCGACCGCCTGCTCAACCCGGATCTGCTCAGCCCCGATCAGATGCCCGAGCCGCTGCTGCCCCCTGAGCCCGACACGGCTGAGCTCATCGTCCGCGCCACCCATGTCGAGGCTCCGCCCAATGACAGCCGTGTCGCCGATGACGATGATCCCGCGCCGCCGCTGTTCGATCCCGACGGGGACGGCGGGGAGGGGGAGATCGAGGCCTCCGACGCGCGTCCCGAGCCCGGTACCGAGGCCGGCCGGCCCAAGCGCCCGGACGTGGATCCCGCAGACCTCACCCCGCAGGGCCGCTACCGCGAGGCCATCACCGACGATCCCGACTTCGAATGGCACGTGCCCAACGGTCGCTTCTTGACCCGCTCGACCGGCGAGGCCGCCAAACCCGATACCGCCGGGCAGGAGCAGGTGGCCCGCGTCCTGGTCGAGACGCTCGGGCACTTCGGGATCGAGGCCAAGGTCATCGGCCGCGTCACCGGCCCGCACATCACCCGCTATGAGATCCGGCTGGCTCCGGGCATCAAAGTGTCCAAGGTCGCCCAGCTCAAGGACGACCTCGCCTATGCCCTGGCGGCCACCGACATCCGCATCCTCGCGCCCATCCCCGGCAAGCAGGCGGTCGGTGTCGAGGTCCCCAACGCCCGGCGCAAGATCGTGCACCTGGGTGACGTCTTCCAGGACCCGCCCGCCGACTGGTCGCCGCTCACGGTGTGGCTGGGCAAGGACATCGCCGGGCGCGCGATCGGCGCGGACCTGGCCAAGATGCCGCACCTGCTGGTGGCCGGCACCACCGGCGCCGGCAAGTCCGCGTGCGTGAACGCGATGCTGTCGAGCATCCTGCTGCGGGCCACGCCCCACGAGGTGCGCATCGTCCTGGTGGACCCCAAGCAGGTCGAGCTCAACCACTACGAGTCTGTTCCGCACCTGCTCACCCCCGTGATCACCAGTCCGCGGATGGCCGCCAACGCGCTGCAGAACCTGGTCAAGGAGATGGAGCAGCGCTACGGGATCATGTCGCTGGCGCGCACCCGTAACCTGCCCGAGCTCAACCGGGCGCGCGACAAGCGCGGCGAGCCCCGCCTGCCCTACATCCTCTGCGTGATCGACGAGCTGGCCGACCTGATGATGGTCGCGCCCGCCGATGTCGAGGACTCGATCATCCGCCTGGCCCAGAAGGCCCGCGCGGTCGGCATCCACCTCGTGCTGGCCACCCAGTCACCGCGCGTGGACGTGATCACGGGAATGATCAAGGCCAACGTCCCGTCGCGCATCGCCTTCGCCGTCTCCAGCCAGACCGACTCGCGGGTGATCCTCGATCAGAACGGCGCCGAGTCCCTGCTGGGCCAGGGCGACATGCTCTTCTCGCCGGTGGGGTCCTCAAAGCTCCAGCGCATCCAGGGTGCCTACATCGACGAGGAGCAGATCCTGGAGCTGACCGAGAGCTGGGGCCGCCAGGGCGAGCCCGAGTTCCAGGAGGAGCTCCTGGAGGAGGTGGAGTCCGAGGACGAGGGCCCCGCGGGCGACGAGGATGCGCTCTCGGCCGACGAGGATCCCCTGCTGGAGGAGGCCATCTACCTCGTTGCCTCGATGGGCACGGCCTCGACCTCGATGCTCCAGCGCCGCCTCCGGCTCGGCTACACCCGCGCCGGGCGGCTCATCGACATGCTCGAGCGCCGCGGGATCATCTCCGGCTACGAGGGCTCCAAGCCCCGGCAGGTGCTGATCACCGAGGCCGACGTGCCGCGCATCCTGTCGCACCTGGCGGAGGCCGAGTCGGCAGGCGGCGGCGCGAGCGCGTCCCGAGCCGCCCCCGATCCCCAGCCTGAGCCTGAACCGCCCGTTGACCCGCCCGTCCCCGAGCCGGAGGAGCCGGCTGAGACCGACGAGTTCGGGAGCTAGATGGTGAATTCCACGACCTCCCACCCTTCCACGGCGGCCGCGGCATCCACCACCTGCCGGCGGCCCCGTCGCCGGTAGCCTTGTCGAGGCGATGGCAGATATCGGCGCCACCCTGCGGGAGGCGCGGATGCGCGCCAAGATCGACATCAATGAGGTCGAGACGCGCACCAAGATCCGCGCCAAGTACCTGCGCGCAATCGAGAACGAAGAATGGGGCCTGCTCCCCGGCGACGTCTACGTCAAGAGCTTCCTGCGCACATACGCGGACTATCTGGGCCTGGACAGCCGCCAGCTCATCGATGACTACAAGCGCCGCTACGAGCGGCCGAGCGATCACGAGATGCGCCAGATCGCTCCCTTGGGACGCGAGCGCGACCGGCGGGACAAAGGACCCCGGCCACCCGGCCCACCTCGGGCGCCCCGCCAGCCGCGCGGGCCTCGCGGGCCGCTCATTCCGCCGTGGGCGCTCATCGGGGTCGTGCTGGTGGGAGTCGTCGTCGCCCTGTATCTCGTCGGCAACAACAAGGGCGGGTCGACGACCTCGAGCTCCACGCCCACGCACGCCACCACGCCGCAGACCAAGCGGCCTCACCACCGTGCGCCTCACCGGGCGCGCGCGGTGGCCAGCACGGTCAAGCTCCAGCTCGTGCCCACCGGGGCGGTGTATGTCTGCCTGGTCGACGGGAGCGGCAAGCGCCTGATCCCCGGGGAGATCTTCAACGTCGGTCAGACCATTCCCACCAAGCGGTCGTCCAAGCTGATGCTGACGCTCGGCAACGCATCGGTGAGGATGAAGGTCAACGGCGTGACGGTGACCGTGCCATCCACCGGCAAGCCGGTCGGGTTTGACCTCACGCCGGCCTCTCACACGATGCTGCCCGCCGGCAAGCAGCCGCAGTGCGCATGAGCGCACCGGCCGCCGAGTTGCCACCGGACGGGAGCGCGCCGCCGCGGGCGGGGATCCTCGTCACCGGAACCGAGGTCCTCACCGGGATCATCTCTGACCGCAACGGCCCCTGGCTCTCGGAGCGCCTGCGCGAGATCGGCGTGGACCCGGCGATGATCCAGATCGTCGGTGACCGCCCCGGGGACCTGCTGGACACGCTCGAGTTCATGCGGGACGCCGGGATGGCGCTGATCATCACCAGCGGGGGCCTGGGCCCCACCGCCGACGACCTCACCGCCGAGATCGTGGGGCGGTTCTGCGGGCGCGAGATGGTGCTCGACGCGCCGCTGGAGGAGCGCATCGCCGAGATCCTGCGGCCGCTGATGGAGCGCTGGCCCGACCTGGACCCCGAGTCCGTGCGCGAGTCCAACCGGAAGCAGGCGGTGATTCCGGAGGGCGCGACGATCCTCGAGCCCATCGGGACCGCTCCCGGCCTGGTCGTCCCGCCCCGCAACGGCGACGGGCCGACCGTGGTGGTGCTTCCGGGGCCGCCGCGCGAGCTTCAGCCGATGTGGGAGATCGCTCGCCAGACGGAGGCGTTCGCGGCGGCCATCGCCGGCGCGGTGGAGTACCGGCGCGAGATCGTGCGGCTGTTCGGGATCCCGGAGTCCGAGATCGCCAACACCCTGCGCGCGGCCGAGGCCGCGGGCCTGGACCTGACCCCGCTGGAGATCACCACCTGCCTGCGGCGGGGCGAGATCGAGGTGGCGACGCAGTTTCAGCCGTCCGGCCAGGCCGCCTATGACCGGTTTCTGGCGTTCATCCGCGAGCGCCACGCCGACACGCTGTACTCCGAGGACGGCTCGACGATCGACGACCAGCTCGCGCAGCTGCTGGCCGGCCGCACGTTGGCCTCGGCAGAGTCCTGCACGGCCGGTCTGTTCGCCGGACGGATTACCGACCGGGCGGGCTCCTCGGCGTACTTTCAGGGCGGCGCGGTCGTCTACTCCAACGAGGCCAAGATCGACCTGGCCGGCGTCAACCCCGAGCTGATCGAGCGTTTCGGGGCGGTGTCCACCGAGGTCGCCGAGGCGCTGGCCGAGGGCATCGCGGAGCGCTTCGACGCCGACCTGGGCGTCGGCATCACCGGGATCGCCGGCCCTGGAGGGGGCACGCCCGATAAGCCCGTCGGCCTCGTGTGCTTCTCGGTGTGGATGAGAGGGCACACGGACCCGTCCGCTCCGCCGCGCCGACTGACCCGGCGCACGGTGCTGCCCGGCTCGCGGTCGGACATCCGCGACCGCTCGGTCACCGTGGCCATGCACATGCTGCGCCGCGTCCTGCTCGGCGAGTCGGATGAACAGCCGGGCGGGCGGGAGCCCGAGCGCGCCGACGCCGCCTCGTGAGCGGCCCCGCGAGCTGAGCGGTGAGCGGAGCGGTGAGCGGCGAGCGCGCGCGGCTCTTCGTCGCGCTGGAGGTGCCCGCAGAGGTGAGGCGGGCGCTGGCGGCCTGGACCCGCGAGCACACCGCCGGCGTGCAGGGGCTGCGGCCGGTCGCGGCGGAGTCGCTGCACGTGACTCTGTGCTTCTTGGGCTCGCGGCCGGTGGCCGAGGTGGGGGAGATCGCCGCGGCGTGCACCGAGGCCGTGTCGGGGCTGCCCGCGGCGCCGCTGACCGTCGGCCGCGCCCTGTGGCTCCCGCCGCGCCGTGCGCGTGTGCTCACCGTCGAGCTGGGCGACGAGGAGGGCCGACTGGCCGCGGTGCAATCGGCGGTGGCGCAGGCGCTGGCCGATGGCGGCTTCTACGAGCCCGAGACCCGTCCGTTTCTCGCCCACGTCACCGTGGCCCGCGTCCGGCGCGACGGCCGGCCACCCCGCCGCGGCGGGGAGTCCCGCGACGGCCGGGCACCCCGCGACGGCCGGGCACCGCGCGACCGGGCGCCTCGCGGCGAGCTGCCCGCCCCGGCCAGCGCGCGCTTCACCGCTGACCGGGTGACCCTCTTTCGATCGCGTCTGGGCGGCGGCCCCGCGCGCTATGAGGCGCTGTCCAGCGTGGAGCTATCCCAGAGCTGAGCGCGGCCCGCGCTACGGCAGCTGCGACTCGATCCACTGCTCCATCGCCGGGCCGCTCTCGACGCTGGTGATCAGCGCGTAGCGCGTGCCCGGGCCATGGTGGAAGCCGCCGTGGTACAGGAACTCCGAGTCGACCACCGCCTGCTGGTACTTGGGCAGGGCGATCTTGACCTCCGAGGCCTTGGAGAACTGGTCGCGCCGGACGACCAGGGCGCTCGAGTCGTCGTCGGTGAGCTCCAGCCACGAGCGCACGACCCAGCCGTTCTCCTCGGGGTTGTTGGCGGCGTTGTTGTTGTCCAGGTGCAGGCCCCAGCGGCACTCGCGCATCGTGTTGGGCTTCATCTTGAGCAGCTGGACACGGCCAAAGCGGGCGCCGATGGACTCGACGTACTTGACGATCGTCGGGCACTTCTTGGCGTTCTCGGTCCACACGCCGTCGAGGTCGGGCTTGCCGTAGGACTCAAACCCCTTGAGCTCCAGCTCGCCGGTGCACGACGTGATCGGCGCGAACGTGGTCGAGTCGTCGGAGGAGTAGGTCGTGTACGTGAGGTTCTCGTACTCCTCCCGCGGGATCTCGGGGCCGTCGTACTTCTTGAGGCGCAGGTAGCCGCCGTTGGCCTGAAGCTTGGGCATCCGGTAGTGCGGCGTCTCGCGCTGGGTGAGGGACGGGCGGCGGACGCCGGTGACATAGAGGATGCGTTTGGTGTGCTCGTTCTTGAGCGCTTCGACGAGAGGGGACACGGTCTCTCCAAAAGGTCGTTAGTTATGTCTACCTTGTGATTCTCGCAATTGGGGCGGCGGGAGCGCGGCGTGCGGCGGCGCGCACGGCCAAGCGTGGCGCTTCCCTTCCCCCTACGCAGATTCCATGTAACCACCTTCGCTCCTGCCCGGCGGTCACGCTGGGGTGCCGGCGGGGTCTTGGGTGCGGGGGGCGGGTCTTGCGCGCGGGGGGCACCGCGGGGGCAGCCCGGCGAACACTTGGGGCACCGGCGAACGTCAACGGCGGGGTCGGGGGGCCGGCCCCGGCGAACAGCGGGGGACCAGCGAACGTCAACGGCGGCAACGAAGGGGGCGTCAGCGACGGCCGGACGCGGCCGGAGGACTCCATGCGGATCGCGGGAGCTAACCACGCTGACAGCACGACTATCTCCCAGAATCCCCTGCGCAGAGGGGGTTCTGGGAGCAAATACGCGTGGGAGGCGCAAAATCACCCAAGACCCCCTCGCGGCGGCCGCCGACACGCCAAGGCCCCTCGCGGCGGCCGCGACACCCAAGACCCGTCGCGGGCGGCGGCAACCGCCGAGCCACCTCTCCCAGGCGCCGTTGACGTCCGCCGGCACCCCGCCGCAGCGCTGACGGACGGTCAGCCCGAACGGCAGGACGACTCTGGGACAAAAGGCCGCGTTTCCCGGCGTCTTTTGTCCCAGAGTCGCGCCCGGCTAACCCTTGCGCACCTCGGCCAGGTAGGTCTCGGTCTCCGCGGGATCCAGTCCACCGTGCTGCCCGCGGAACCACCGCTCGTTGGCCGCCGCCGAGCGCAGCCACACCTGGCGCCCCGGCGCCGCCAGCACCGCCACCTGGCCCAGGCGGGCATCCAGCCGAGGCCCGATGCGGTCAAACAGCTCCGCGGCGGGCAGGACCCGAGCGCCGTCGCCCAGCCGCACCGAGAGCTCGGCGACCACGCTCTCCACATGCTCCTCGCGCACGTGCAGGAAGACGTCGCGTGAGGACCCGGCGGGCCGGGCGTAGGAGAGCATCGCCGGCAGCTCGGGCCACAGCTCGTCCAGGTAGTCGACGCGCTCGGGGGACACGGGCACCTGGCCGTGATCGGCGGTGAGGAGCACGGTGACGTCGCTCAGCTCCTCCAGCCGCTCATGGATGGCATCGAGCGCGGCGCTCGCCATCGCGTGAAAGTCGGGCGAGTCGGGGCCGCGCTCGTGGCCGGCGCGGTCGATCTCGTCCCAGTAGAGCATCGCGTAGGCGGGCCCGTCCACCGCGCCGATCAGCTCCGCGAGCGCCCGCACGCCGTCGGCCGGCCCGTCGAAGGCGTGCACGCTCGCGCCGCGCGTGGCCCGGCGCGTGAACACCGAGTCGGCGATCGCCTCGGGCTGCAGCACGAAGCAGTGGACGCCCAGCGACTCATACAGCGTGGGGCCGGGGAGGAGGACGGCCGGGTCCAGGCGTCCCTCGAGCTCACCTGAGACCTTGGACTCGGCGGTGGTGAAGCGCAGCGGGCAGATGATCCGATCCAGCTCGGGCTCCAGCACGTTCCACTCGTAGAGGCCGTGATCCTGCACCGCCAGACCGGAGTGGATGGTGGTCACATGCGCGGTGGTGGTGGAGGGGAACTGTGAGCGCAGCGGCGTGATCTTCAGCCGTTCCAGCAGGGGATGGCCGTCATGGCGATGCAGGAAGCGCAGCCCCAGGGCGTCGAGCAGCAGCAGCGCGACGCGCTCGCCGGCGGCCACGCGGCGCCGGACCTCGTCGGGGATGTCGGCGAAGGAGCCGTCCGGCCTCATGAACAGAATCGTCACGCATTTGTTTGAGGGCCGTCACGGACGCGTCTTGTTTCGTCACAGGGTCCCGAGCTAGCGTGATTTTTCCGTCCGCCGGCGGACGTACCGTGATGGGTTCAAACGCGCAGAGACAAGGAGCCGGAGAGCGAGCATGAGCGAGAACGAGAGAGGCGCAACCGTCGGCGCGTCTGACCCCAAGGCCGACGCCAAGCGCCAGGCTGCCCTGCAGGGGGCCCTGACCCAGATTGAGCGGCAGTTCGGCAAGGGAACCGTGATGCGCATGGGCGATCCCGGTGCGCGCGTGAACGTCGACGCCATCCCCACCGGCGCGCTGTCGCTGGACGTCGCCCTCGGGATCGGCGGCGTGCCGCGCGGGCGGATCGTGGAGGTCTTCGGCCCGGAGTCCTCGGGAAAGACCACGCTCGTCTATCACGTCATCGCCGAGGCCCAGAAGCTCGGCGGGGTGTGTGCCTTCGTCGACGCCGAGCACGCGATGGACCCGCTGTACGCCCGGCAGATCGGGGTGGACATCGACGAGCTGCTCGTCTCCCAGCCCGACTATGGCGAGCAGGCGCTGGAGATCGTGGACATGCTGATCCGCTCCGGTGCCGTCGACGTCGTCGCCGTCGACTCGGTGGCGGCGCTCACGCCGCGCGCGGAGCTGGAGGGCCAGATGGGCGACCAGACCGTCGGCGCGCAGGCCCGGATGATGTCCCAGGCGATGCGCAAGCTCGCCGGCAATCTGAACCGCGCCCAGACGCTGTGCCTGTTCACCAACCAGATCCGCGAGAAGGTCGGCGTGATGTTCGGCTCGCCCGAGACCCAGCCCGGCGGCCGGGCGCTGAAGTTCTACGCCTCCCAGCGGTTGGACATCCGCCGGATCGAGACCCTCAAGGACGGGACCGAGGCCGTGGGCAACCGGGTGCGGGTCAAGGTCGTCAAGAACAAGGTGGCGGCCCCGTTCAAGCAGGCGGAGTTCGACATCGAGTTCGGCAGGGGCATCTCCACCTCGGGCTGCCTGCTGGACTACGGCATCGAGCAGAACATCATCTCCAAGTCCGGCTCGTTCTTCTCCTATGGGGACGAGCGGCTGGGGCAGGGACGCGGCAACGCCAAGGCATTCCTGGACGAGCATCCGGAGATGGCCGCCGAGATCCAGGACAAGATCTACGACGCCCTCGGCATCGGCCGGGACCTGGTCAAGGAGATCGAGCGCGACGAGACGCCGCTGGCCGCCGTCGCCCCCGCGGCCTAGACGGGCGGAGGCCGTCACACCAGTCGGAAGGCAGCGGTGCGCCACGTCGAGTACGAGCCCGACCCCCCGGAGGTGCCTGAGCGCGCTCCGGGGGCGCGCGGGGCGGGTGGGCCGATCTCCGAGGAGGAGCGTCTCCAGAAGGCGCTCGATCTCGCCTACGCCTACCTCAACGCCCGCGACCGCACGGTCAGCGAGGTCCGGCAGCGCCTCCAGCGGCGCGGGGTCTCCGATGAGGTGAGCGAGAACGTGATCGGGATCCTCGGGGAGCAGGGCTTTCTCGACGACACCCGCTTCGCGCGGTTGTTCGTTGCCGACAAGCGGACGCTCGAGCAGTGGGGCAGCGAGCGCATCCGGCGCGGGCTGCTCTCGCGCGGGATCGATCGCCACCTGGTCGACGCCGCCCTGGCCGAGGGGGCCGACTCGGTGGGCGATGACGAGGGGGTGGGCGGGTCCTTATCCGAGCTCGACCGCGCGCTCGCGCTCCTGCGCCGGCGCTTTCCCGAACCGCCCGAGGACCGCCGCGACCGCAACCGCGCGCTGGGCATGCTGCTGCGCAAGGGTTATGAGTCAGAGCTGGCGCTCGACGCGCTGGCCGCCTACGCTCGCGGCGACTAGTGGACCGCGCCGACTTCGCCCGCGAGGGTCTCGACGAGCCGTTCACGCTGCAGTGGGAGCCGGTCGCCGTCGAGGGCGACGTCGGAGTGGCCGTTCTTTCCCGGGCAGCCACTCAGCGCTCGCTGACGGACGTCTTGCAGTTTGCGCCGCGTGTTACGAACGCGTTGCGCCCGCATCACTCCGGTACTACGATGGGACCAGTGAACGAACGGTCCTCGTGGCCGCAAAACGCCAGCAAATCTCCAGATATCGAACACAGATCTTCTTTGTCGACGGCAATCCACAACGGACCGGTGCGACGGTCCAGATCGGTGTCGGGCTGCTCGGTTTAGCCGACTAGCCGGATCGCATAGTGCCGTGTGCCTGGAATGGCTGACCCGTGCGTGCGCACGGGGCCGCTCGGTCGCTCTCAAACATCATGAACAGTGGGATTGTGGCTCAGTGGGCTTGGGCCAGATGAGAGGAAACGACCATGGAAATCATCGGTGCCGCAGCGCTGATTGCGGTCGGAATCGTGGTTGCCGCGGTTCTCTACGGGCGCACGCACGGCGCCAGCTCTCAGGGCACGGAACGGGACACCGCGACCGCGGCGGCGCTGCAGTCGGCGCTGACCGAGCGCAGCGCAGCTCTGGAGCGGCGCGAGCACGCGCTCGACCGGCGGGAGGCCGAGCTGACCGCACAGGGAGAGGAGCTCACGCGCGAGCGCGCTCAGGTTGAGAACAACCTCGAGCGCCTCGCCGGGATCTCGGCGGCCCGGGCCAAGGAGCTCCTGCTCAAGGACCTCGAGGAGCAGGCCAGGCACGAGTCGGCGCGGCGGATCCGCCAGATCGAGGAGGAGACCAAGCGCGAGGCCGAGCGGCGCGTGCGCAACATCCTCTCGGTGGTCATGCAGCGGCTGGCCGCCGGCCACGCCGCCGAGACGACGGTGTCCGTCGTCCAGCTGGCCACCGACGACATGAAGGGACGGATCATCGGCCGCGAGGGCCGCAACATCCGCGCGCTGGAGAACCTCACCGGGGTCGACTTCATCATCGACGACACGCCGGGCGCCGTCGTGCTCTCCGGGTTTGACGGCGTGCGCCGCGAGATCGCGCGCCTGACCCTGGAGAAGCTGCTCCAGGACGGTCGCATCCACCCGGCCCGCATCGAGGAGATGTACTACCAGACCAAGTCAGAGCTCGAGGGCCACATCGTCGAGCTGGGCGAGCAGGGCGCGTTCGACGCCGGCGTCCAGGGACTGCACCCCGAGCTGATCAAGATGCTGGGCCGCCTGCGCTTTCGCACCAGCTACGGCCAGAACGTCCTCGCTCACTCCATCGAGGTGGCGCAGCTGGCCGCGATGATGGCCCAGGAGCTCGGCGCCAGCGCCAAGACGGCGCGGCGCGCCGCCCTCCTGCACGACATCGGCAAGTCCGTCACCCACGAGATCGAGGGCCCGCACGCCCTCGTCGGCGGCGATGTGGCGCGCAAGTACGGCGAATCGGCCGCGGTGGCCCACGCGATGGAGGCCCACCACAACGAGGTGGAGCCCCAGACGATCGAGGCCGTCATCGTCCAGGCCGCCGATGCGCTGTCGGGCGCCCGCCCCGGCGCCCGCGGCGAGTCGCTCGAGCAATACGTCAAGCGCCTGCGCGACCTCGAGCAGATCGCCACCCGTCACAAGGGCGTGGACAAGGTCTACGCCATGCAGGCGGGCCGCGAGATCAGGGTGATGGTGGCTCCGGGGGACATCGACGACGACGCGGCCACGCTCCTGTCCTACGAGATCGCCCGTGAGATCGAGAAGGAGCTCGAGTACCCCGGACAGATCAAGGTGACCGTGATCCGCGAGTCGCGCGCCGTGGAGTACGCCCGCTAGGGGCGCGCTCCCGAGCGATGGCGGCGCCGCCGGAACCCCGCCCGCTAGGGGCGCGCTCCCGAGCGATGGCAGCGCCGCCGGAACCCGGTCCAGCGTGCCATAAATCCTGTTAAACAGGGGTGTTCAGTGAACCGGAATCGGGTAGGTGACCGGGTGCGGGCCAGCGACGGGAGGCTGGCGGCTTCATGGGCCCGCGCCGCCCAGAAAGGACACCCATGTCTCACGGTTCTCGGCCGTTCGGCGGACGGCTGTCGGCTCGCCTTGCTGCGTCTCTCACCATAGCGCTGGCCGCCGT
>Ga0207664_10001001_pt1 | contig 18953 bp, 19 predicted proteins | sample LARL83metaG_FD_184349 | JGI IMG/M metagenome (GOLD analysis project Ga0207664, IMG submission 184349) | Corn, switchgrass and miscanthus rhizosphere microbial communities from Kellogg Biological Station, Michigan, USA - LAR L8-3 metaG... | ecosystem: Host-associated > Plants > Roots >... | reverse complement strand
GGTCATCCCGCCCATCCCGCCGAGGGCGCCGGCCTGCCGGCGCGCGGCGCGGACCGCGAAAAAGATGAAGCCGCCGAGCAGCAGCAGCGGCAGCAACCCGATCAGCACAGCCGACGGCGAGGACGCCATCGCGGTAGTGGCGGTGACCTGGACGTGGTGGGCGGCCAGGTCACCGGCCAGGCCGTTGCCGCCGAGCGCGACCGGGATGGTGGTGGTGAACGGCCGCCCGCCGGCCAGGAGGCCCGTCACCTGGCCGGCCGGCCCGATGGTCACCGTCCGGACCGTCCCGGCGCCGACATCGGCGGTGAACTGGGTGTAGCTCAGCGCCGTGCCTGGGGCTGCGCCGTGCGGCAGCGCCAGTAGCGTCACGAAGGTGGCCGTGACCGCCGCCGGGAGCAGCCACCGCCGCCACGGGGCCGCGTGTGCGTGGCCGGGCGGACCAGGCTGGGACATGCGCATGGTAGTGCTCCTTCGAGATGCCCGGGGCGCACCCCGGGCGGGGGTCTAGCAGGGTCCGGGGACGGCCGGGCCGGGCTTGCCGTCCGGCCGGGCCGGGCCGGGTCAGCCGGGATGGCTGTATTCGGGTGTGCGCCGCACGGCGGGCCGGGGCCCGGCAGCCACGCTCGCCGCACGGGCCCGCGCCTGCCAAGTGGCGAGTACGGCGAGCAGGATGATCAGCGTCTCCACGCTGAGCGCGGCGATGCCTAGCGGGCACCTCCAGTTGCTGACATCGCCGTGATCGCCCAGGAAGCCTCCCGGCAGGGCACGGGTCAGCACGTAACCGCCCATCGCCGAAACGGCCAGCCCGCCGGCGGCGGCCCAGACCAGCCAGTGCGACCGGGTGATCATCACCCCGCCGATCAGGACCGCGGCGGTGATGATCCCCAGATACCCGAGGCCGACCAGCGGGAGCGGGCCCAGCGTGCCCGGCAGGTCGACCACGTGGATCACCGCCAGCGCAGCAAGCGCCAGTGCGCCCACCGCTCGCGCGACCACATCCGCGCCCTGCGCCAGCTGCGCTTGGCTACGATCAAACATCGTTCTCCTCCAGTCCTCAGGACCCCGCGACCCCCAGGCCACGGCGAATCTGGCAGTAGTTCCACTCTCAACTACTAACACGGATAGAAGACAGAGCGAGTTCAGCGCAACTGGGCCGACCCGGTGCGACATGTATCACACGGGTCCTGAGTGCTCGGGGCTACTGTGTGAGCCCGGGCCGGCCGTACCGTTCACCGGGCAGCCGCGCAGGTGGATTCGGGTTTACGGACGGCGATATGTCAATGCATCCGGCTTGCGCCATGCGGCTACGGCCGCTGGCGACGGGCCGCCGGCCCTGCCGGGCGCCGGACCGCTGAGGCTCTGGTCCCTCATATCTCCGGTACGAGTGAAAACGAGCACGTCATCATGACGTTGCGGCTTAGTGACGGGACCCAGTGACTGGTCACCCACCGTGAGTCGATCACCCAGTTGCTGGCGATGACGATGCGCCGCACATCATCTGGCCGTTCGCCGTCCGGCGGCACGTCGTCCGGCCGGGTGTCGCCAGGGTGCAGGTCGAACTGGCAGGCCAGTTCATGCTCAACGTTCTTGATCCGCAGGTGGCCAACGGCCCGCCAGCCCGCGGGGACCCAGGCCAGCAACTCGGACCGGAAGCTGATCTCCGGGAAGGCCACGGCATCCAGGAAGCGCGGCCCGGCCAGCAACCGGTTAAGCGCCGGTGACCCGGTACTGACCGCATTCGTCCTGGCAGCAAGGCACGCCGTCGAGTCCTCGATCGGTTCCGCAATGATCACCCTGCCGGCCAGGGGCATGCGTCCCCGCACGACCTGGCCGCCGACGCGGGCGGCAAACGACGCATGTGACTGTGCCGGGTCGACGCGCCACCGGCCGGTCGCCAAGCGTGGTCGCCGGCTGGGGCTGGGCTGAATGCCGTATCCAGTCTTGATCACGAGCGTCTCCTTTGACGTGCCGATCCAGCCAGCCGGCGGCTCCAACGCCAGGTGTCCCTGCGCGTGCGCCCCGCAGGCGATGTGCGAGGCCAATCTCTTACTAACACGGATAGGAGAGTTTGCTTGTTCACCGGACGGACAGGCCGGGCCCGTCGTGCCCGGTGCGGCTACCCGTCCGGTGAAGCGCCCGGCCGGGTATTGGCGATGATCGCGAGGCGTTGGAGTGTGGCTGCCGGCGGCTGCCCGGTTGCCTCGTGCAGCTCGTGAAGCAGCAACTCGGACAGGACGTGCAGGCCTGCGAGGAGGTCACCGAGGGCCGCCGGGTCTTCTGCCGCCAGGGTCCCCGCGGCCCATGCCAGCAGTTCTGGTGAGTCGAGGGCGGCGGTGAGCAGCCCGATCGCCAATTGGACGGCGCCCGCCGCCGTCTGGTCGGCGTAGGTGGCCGCTGGTGGCGGGCGGCGGGCGGCGCCGCAGTGCCTGCCGTGGCGCAGGCACCAGCGGCGGCGGCATTCGCCGGGGACGTTCCTCATGTTGTCCTCCCAACCCGGCGAGCGAACCTGCCGTGTTGATGTTGGGTGCGCCAATATCTGGCGATACGCAGGAAGGTGGCCGGGCCGTCCATTGCCGGCCCGGGCGCGGTAGCTGCCTGAGCGGTCAAGGCAGAACGACCTTCGGGTCCGGCGGGCATCCGGCCGTGGCCCGGCGCCGTGGCCGGCCCCGTTGTGGCCATCTGCTAGGCGGCAGGTACCCGGCCCAGGACGAGTGCGACGACGGCAGGAGTCAGGGCCAGCAGGACCGGGGTAAGCGCGAGCCCGGCGGCCCCAGCGCGCAACAGGTGACGCCGCACTCGGCCCAGCGGTTCGGCCGGCCCGAGCAGCCGGTGTATCCGCTGCACCGCGTCGGTGGCGGCCGCGGCCAGAGCCGGTGCCGGGCTGGCCGCGGTGGCCAGGACTACCAGGGCAGTGGCCAGCGACCGGGGATCGCTGGCTCGCGTTGCCGCGTCATCGGCGTGCAATTCGACCAGCCGCGCCACCTGCAGGTCCGCATCCCGCATCAGCGGCACGAACGGAAGCACCTGCCGGCCGATCCTCGCCATGGCCAGCAGCCGGTGGTGTTGCCCGGCGAGGTGCGCTTGTTCATGTGCCAGTACCGCCTGGAGCTGGGCAGGATCCAGTGCCGCCACGGCGCCGGTGGTCAAGATCACCGTCGGGTGCCGCCCGGCGACGCAGTAGGCGGCCGGCTCTGGATGTTCCACCAGCACCGCCCCCAGGGCGGGCTCGGGCCATCCCGCCAGCCGGGCGGTCTGCGCGTGCCGCAGCGCCTGCCGCCCCGCGGCGCGGAGATGGGTGACGGCGGTGAGCGTGGTGCGGGCCACCACGGCGCCCGCCAGGGTAAGGCCCAGCCCGGCTACGGTGGCGCCCCCTGGTGTGGCGTAGGTGGCGCGAAGACGCAGCACGCACGCCCCGATCAGGTGACTGAGCCCTCCGCCGAGAGCGGTCGCGTGAACCGCCAGCGTCAGACCGGCCAGCCCGAGCGCGGCGACAATCGACCACCCCGCGGCCAGGTAGGTGGCAATGCCAAGCAGCGGCGCCCGGCCCATCCACCTGCCCCGGCCAAGCATCCTTGCCCCAAGCGTTCCGGCGCACGCCGCATAACCCAGCAGCACCGCGGCGACGGTCACCGGTTCCCGCCCGCCTCAGGCTCCGGGCGCGCCTGCTCCAGCGCCTCGCGCAGCAGGGCCGCGTCGTGCGGGCTCATCTGAAGTACGAAATGCGCCAGCGCCCTGCGCCTGTCCGCGCTGGTGCCCAGCGCGTCGCTCATCAGCGCAGCGGTATACGCCGACCGGGAGCCGGTGGGCTCATAGCGCCACGCCCGGCCATCCCGCTCCCGGCGCAGCCACCCCTTGCGGTGCAGGTTCTCCATCACCGTCATCACGGTGGTGTAAGCCAGCGGCCGGTCACCATGGAGATCGTCGACCACCTCACGGACCAGCGCCGGCCGCCCCCACTCCCACAACCGGTCCATGATCACAGCTTCCAGCTCACCGAACCGCCGCATCCTCACTCCCAGCTAATCGGCACACCCGTCCGTTGTATCTACTATCACGCATAGATTAGGTCGCCGGTTCAATTACGGTGCCAGACTCTTCTGGCAGGCTGCCTGCGTAGTGCCGCGGCAGCCAGCGCGGTGAACGAAACTCTTCTACTATCCGTGATAGTAAGCATGCCGACTATCACGACTGCTTCCCGCGGCCAACTGCCCGCCGACGCCGATGCCGCGATCCGCGAGCTGTACTCCCATCACGCCAAGGCCCTGCACGGTTACGTCCAACGGTTCTGCCCCGACCAGACGAGCGCCGATGACATCGTGCAGGAAACGCTCATCCGGGCCTGGCGGCACCTGCCGCAGCTCACCGCCGACGACCGGCCGGTCCAGCCATGGCTGTTCCGCGTCGCCCGCAACCTGCTGACCGACGCCGACCGGGCCGCGCGGGCACGGCCGGTCATCGCGGCCGCTGAGCCGGCCGAGACGGCCCGGGACGACTCGGGGCTGGACCAGATCCTTGACCGGCAGCTCGTCGCCGACGCCCTCCAGCACCTGTCGCCCGCGCACCGGGCCGTGCTGGTGGAGACCTTCTACCACGACCGCGCCCTGGCAACCGTCGCCCGCCACCTCGGCATACCCGCCGGCACCGCCAGATCCCGGCTGCACTACGCGTTGCATGCGCTGCGCAAGCAGATCCAAGAGCGCGAAGCGGTCGCGTGCTGATGAACGACCGTCCGGCCTGGCAGCTCCCCGGCGCGAAGGCCGGTGAGGCGGCTACACCCGCAGCTGCCACTCGGCCCGGCCAGCGCGTGATTACCATGATGCTGCTCGCTGCGGCCGCCCTGGACCTGACCCGGTGCGGACTCGTCCTGGCCACAGCCCAGCACCCGGCTCCGGCCGCTGGGCTGATCGCAGCCGGGCTTGCCGCCGCCGCGGTGAGCACTTGGACCGCTCGGGGATGCCGGGGCGGCCGCTGCTGGGCAACCTGGGGCGCCTTGCTGATTGGTGCCGCGTCCGCACCGCAGGCTGCCGCGAACGGCTTCCATTCCCCCTACGCGATTCCCGATACCGCCACCGCCGCGCTCGGGGTGCTGCTCACCGTCGCGGTCCTAGCCACCGCCGGCCGCACCGGGCAGCCAGGGGACACCGAAACCCTGTGCGGGCCTGTCCGATCGGACGGCGGCGACGATGCCACCATCGCGCCGCGAAACCTGAGGAGCTGGTTAGTTTGCCCGGCATGGCATTCCGCGCTGTCATCGGCCATCGGGGTGCCGGCCGGCCCGGATGGCTGCGGCTGCGTCGCGGCATGGCGGTGCTGCGGCTCTTCGTGCGCGGTGGGATCCGGTACACGGGCAGTGGGCCGCGATTGTTCGCGGCCGCAGGCGAGAAGCGCCAAGAGCTGCGAGATGACCTGGCCTTGCAGACCGCCGAGGACGTCGCCGACACCCTGGGAGCGATGAAGGGCGTCCTGATGAAGGTCGGCCAGATGGCCAGCTACGTCGACGACAGCCTGTCCCCAGCCGTCCGCCGCACGCTGGCTCGCCTGCAAGATAGCGTCCCGCCGATGAGCCCGGAGCTGGCTGCGGCCGTGGTGCAGGAAGAACTCGGCGCGCCGCCAGAAGGGGCCTTCGCCCGCTGGGATCCGCAGCCCATCGCCGCCGCATCGATCGGGCAGGTGCACCGCGCCATCACCCTCGACGGCCGGGCGGTCGCTGTCAAGGTCCAGTACCCGGGCATCGCCGAGACGATCGCGGCTGACCTGCGCAACGTCGCCCTGCTGCGCCGGATGCTGCGGATCACCGCGCCGGCCCAGGACGTCGACGCGCTGATCGCCGAACTGCGGGAGCGTGTCGCGGAGGAGCTTGACTACCGCCGCGAGGCCGCCAGCCAGCGGCGCTTCGCTGCCTACTACGAGGGGCATCCGACGATCCACGTGCCACGGATCGTCGGCGGCCTGTCCACCCGGCGGGTAGTCACCAGCGAGCTGTCCGATGGTGCCCGGTTCGCCGAGCTGTCCGGCTGGTCTCAGCAGGAACGCGACCTGGCCGCGGAGACGATCTACCGCTTTGTGTTCCGGAGCCTGTACGACGTCCGCGCGTTTAACGGCGACCCGCACCCCGGCAACTACCTGTTCCACGGCGGCGGCAAGGTCACCTTCCTGGATTTCGGGCTGGTCAAATACTTCACCCCGGCCGAGCTGCAGCCGCTCATGGAGATGAACCGCAGGCTGTGCGTAGAGCACGATCCCGAGGCATTCCGCCGCAGCCTGGAGAACGCCGGCTTCCTGCGCCCGAACGCACCGCTGAGCACCGAGGCGATCGTCGAGCACCTGGCCGTCTTCTACGACACCATCCGTGAACCAGGCCCGCTGACCATCACCGGGGACTACGCCTCCTCAGTCGTGCGCCGTTTCTTCGATGTGCGCAGTCCCGTGATGGGCTTCGTCAGCGTCCCAAGGTCATACGTCATCCTCCAGCGCATCAACCTCGGCCTGTTCGCCATCCTCGGCGAGCTGTCCGCGACAGCTAACTGGCGGGCCATCACCGAGGAGATCTGGCCCTTCGTCCAGGGCCCGGCCGCCACCCCGATGGGAGAGGCCGAGGCCGCATGGCGGGCACGGCGCCAGGCGATCGCGGCATAACTGGCCTGAGCCCGTACCTGGCGGACCGCTGGGCCGCGCCGACGGCGGCCGGCGCCTGGGCAGCGGCCGGCGGGGCGCCCCTCACCCGCCGGGGCGCCCCTCACCCGCCGGCAGATCCCTCTGCGGAGTGAACGGAGACATCTCTACGATCCGTGTTAGTAGATAGCTGGCACTATGCGGAGCCCTTCTACCTGGGCAAACACGTAAACGCAGAAGGAGGATGGTCGAGATGGCCGACGGACACCCGCGCCCGCAAGGGCCATGGGGGACGGCAGGGAACCGGGAGCGGCCGGTCCTGCCGACCGGCGCGCTCCGGCGTGGCAGTCGGCTGGCGGTGCTGCCGCTGCGGCACGCGGCACGCACCGCCGCAGCCGCCACCCGGCTGTCCCGGGCCGCTGCGGATCAGGTCGCTGCCCGGACCGCCGAGCAGGTGTTCGCCACCCTTGGTGAGCTCAAGGGCGGGGCAGCGAAGCTGGGGCAGGCGATGTCGGTGTTCGAGGCGGCAATGCCGGAGGAGGTCGCGGCGCCGTACCGGTCAGCGCTGCGGCGGCTCACCGACGCGCAGCCGGCCATGCCGGCCGGGACCGCCCGCAGGGTGGTCGAGGCCGACCTCGCTGTTGCTTATGGGCCGCACTGGCGGGAGCGGCTCGTGGCGTTCGACGACCGGCCCGTGGCGGCGGCCTCGATCGGCCAGGTACACCGCGGACGGTGGCGGGCCGACGGCGGCCGCGTCGTAGACGTGGCGGTGAAGGTCCAGTACCCCGGCGTAGGCAAGGCGCTGCGCTCGGATCTGCGCCAGGCGCGGCTGCTGGCGCGGGTGATCGCCCGGCTCACCCGGCTGAACGTGTCCGGGCTGGCGGACGAGCTCGCCAGCCGGATCGTCGAGGAACTGGATTATGTGCGCGAGGGGCGGGTCCAGACCGAAGTCGCCGCTGCCTTCACCCGCCGCGCCCCGGAGGCAATCGCCGCAGCCCGCGCCGCGGGGGTGCACGAGCCGGAGGGCCGCACATGCGTCACGGTTCCATCCGTGTACGCTGCGACGCCACGGGTGCTGATCACCGGCTGGCTCGAGGGGGAAAGCCTGTCGACGCTGCTCGATGGGCGTATGGACCTGCTCCCTGCCGGCTGGCGCGAACTCGATCGCAGCGACGCCGCCGACCTGGCTGCGCGGCTGCTCGGGCACGCCATCTACGCGCCCGCAGCGTGTGCTGGCTGGATGCACGCCGACTTGCACCCTGGCAACTTCCTGCTGCTCCCGGGCGGTCGGCTCGGCATGCTGGACTTCGGCGCGGTCGCCGCCACGCCCGGCGGCATCCCGGCGCCGTTCGGGCAGCTCGCCGCGGCGGTGCTCGCCGGTGACGGTCCGGCTGCGATACGGCTGGCGCGGCAGGTCGGGGCGCTCGCCCCGGACGCGCAGGTCGATCCAGAGCTGATCGTCGACCTGCTCCATCCGATCGCGGCGACCGCGGCCACTGACAGTTTCACCTACTCCCGCCCCTGGCTGCGCGGTCTCATGGCCCACCTCACCGACCCGCGTTTCGCCGCAGCGCTGCGGAACCTGACGCCGCCCCCCGAATACGCCCTGGTCTGGCGGGCAACGCTCTCGGCCGCCGGGCTCTTCGCGCAGCTGGGCGCAACGGTGCCCACCCGCGGTCTCCACCTGGCCTACTCCCCGGGGTTCCGCGGCAGCCTCCCGAGCCCTGCCAGGGCTAACCCGCCCGCCCCCCCGCTGCACCAGCTGTACGGCGCCCGCCCACCAGCTCCGGCATGGGCCGCTGGCCGGGTCCGGTAGGCCAGAAACGAAGGCCAGCAATCTCGCCTGCATCCGCGGCTGTGGCGCCCCGGCCCCCGGCGTGCCAGCGGGCCAGACCTCCGTTCAGCCAGGATTCGGCATCCGCGCGGCCGATGGCTTACACGCAGGCCCCGGTATGAAACGTTCGGCTACGGCGCTGGCAGGTGGAAACCGTTGTAATACCACAGCGCTGAGGTGTACCAGAGCACGCCGACGAGGATAGCGAGGATTCCCCCCGCAACCGGCAGCGCCCAGCCTGGCAGCCGCCTGCTCTGAACGAGCAGCACTTTCGCGGCAAAGGCACCATAAAAGAAACAGCCCGCGAGCGAGTGCACCGCCACCCTGAGGCTAGTGAGCTGCACCCCATAGGCGAGAAGGCAATGCACGGCGACCGGCACGGTGAGCGCAAACAACCCGAAGCCGATGACCCGGTGCGCCAGCGGCACCGGCCGCGGCGGGCTGCCCGCCAGCGGAAGCTTCCGGTAGATCCACAGGGCCAGCAGGACCTGCAGCCCGGCCACACCCAGAGCGATGGACGACAGCGTGGACTTGAGTGCGACAGCGTCCAGCCCGGCCTGCCCGAACAGGCTGATCGTGTAATTCGGCGTGTGCAGCCGGCCGACGGCGTACAGGCCCACGGCGACCCCGACCGCAAGCAGGCCAATAACGGTCAGGCGCACCCCGACAGACCTCGGGCCTGCCGCACGGGGTGCCGTCATGTCATTGCACTATGCCACACCGGGCCCGGAGGCCCAGTGCAGGACGTAGGGCACCCGCAGGTTCCACGGCGGCGGGGCGGCCGCCGCAGTCACAAGGCGGGGCGCATCAGTGGGCCGGGTACATGGCGCAGAAGAGGTTTCCCTCCGGGTCCGCGAGCACGGTCCAGCGTCCCTTTGAACCGTCCCATTGGCGGGTCGCGCCGAGAGTGATCAGCCGGTCCAGGTCGCCGATGGCGTCGAGGCGCACGTCGAGGTGGATGCGGCCGGGGGCGGGCTCGAGCTCGCGGACCGGGGTCAGCCATACGTGCAGGGCGTCGCGGGAGCCTAGCAGCACCGACTCATCCTCACCAAGCGTGCCCGCCTCGATCGCAGCCACGTCCGCTGCAGCGACCGGCAGGCCCAGAAGCTCGGCGTAGAAACCTGCGAGTGCCGCGGGCTGCTGGCAGTGGATGACAATGGCGTCCAGGTGTGGCACCGCTCCTCCTCACACGGCCCGGTGTGGCTGGGGTGAGGATAGCCTGCCGGTGGGTTCCCGCGGCTCGTCACCGCATCGGTACCCAGGTACCGCTCGCCCTGGTAGTCCGCGACGACAACCGAAGGCGAGATCGTCTTGCTTGTGTGGGAATAGGTCCACCGCCCGGCCGCACCGATGCGCAGGCCGGCGCGCTCACCACTGGATGAAATGGGAGGCTGCGTGTTCACTGGCCGGGAGGTGCAGCTCCCAGGGGCGCGAGACTGCTTGGCTGCTTCGGCGGCAGCCGGGAGATGATGCGGCCGATTTCATGCCATTGGGGTGATGGCCGCTTCGTCACGGTGGCGCATTCTGAAGCTGCAGGAGTGCACCCGACAGGCAGGTAGCTAGTCAGCGTCCTGTTCGTTCTGGCCCGGCCAGCAGGACGTGCCAGCGGCATGTTGTTGTCGGGTGGCGCCCGATCGCAGGGAGGTGGGCCAGATGGCGGTGCGAAAGGTCACCCATATGAGCATCGAGGAGCGCACAGCTCAGGGAGGCGCGGCGCGGGAGCAGGCACCGTTGTCGAGCCACACCAAGTGGCGCCCGGCGGCGGACCGCCCTGATCCGGTGGCCCTGCTGGAGGAGCAGGACGTGACCCGTGAGCAGGATCTGGTGCCGGTGCGACATGGCCGGATGATGGTCTCGCCGTTCACCTTCTACCGGGGGGCCGCCAAGGTCATGGCGGCGGATCTTGCGGCCACGCCGGTGGCGGGGCTGGACGTCCAGTTGTGCGGGGATGCGCATCTGTCGAACTTCGGCGCGTTCGCTTCGCCGGAGCGGCGACTGCTGTTCGACCTCAACGACTTCGATGAGACGCTGCCGGGGCCGTTTGAGTACGACGTGAAGCGGATGGCGGCAAGCTTCACGATCGCCGCCCGCAACAACGGGTTCGCCAAGGCCGACGCGCGCGCGGCGACGGCGGCGTCGGTGACCGCCTACCGGGAGGCGATGGCCTCCTTCGCGCAGATGCGGACCATGGACATCTGGTATGCGCACCTGGACGAGGACGAGCTCAGGGCGGGGATCCGCAGCTTGGTGGCCGGGACGGCGAAGCAGGAGAAGACGGCGAAGAAGGCCGAGAAGGCGGACAAGCAGGCGAAGGCACCCAAGAAGGCCGAGAAACGCGCGGCGAAGCAGGAGAAGGCGGACAGGGAAGAGGAGAAGGCGGCGAAGGCAGCGGAGAAGCGGGCGGAAAAGAGCCTGGCGAAGGCGCACACCCGCGACAGCTTGCAGGCGCTGTCCAAGCTGTGTGAGCTGGTCGATGGCCAGTACCAGATCGTCAGCCAGCCGCCGATCGTCGTCCCGGCGCGGGACCTGGCCGCCACCTACGGCATGTCCCCGGACGAGGTCGTGCCGGTGATCCACGATCGGTTCCGCGCCTACCGGGCCACCCTGCAAGACGACCGGCGCCACCTGCTGGAGCGGTTCGAGTTCGTGGACGCGGCCCGCAAGGTGGTCGGCGTCGGCAGCGTCGGCACGAGGGCGTTCATCATCTTGCTCCAGGGCCGCGACGAGAACGACCCGCTGTTCCTGCAGATCAAGGAGGCGACGGCGTCGGTTCTTGAGCCGTACGTGCGCAAGAGCCGGTACCAGCAGCACGGACAGCGGGTCGTGGAGGGGCAGCGGATGATGCAGGCCGCCAGCGATATCTACCTGGGCTGGACCAAGGGACGGGACGTGAACCGCCACTTCTACTGGCGCCAGCTGCGCGACATGAAAGGCTCGGCCCTGGTCGAGGCGATGATCCCGCTGGGGCTGACGTACTACGCCCGCATCTGCGGATGGACCCTGGCCCGCGCCCACGCCCGCTCCGGAGACCCGGCCGCCATCGCCGCCTACCTCGGCGACAGCGACGCGTTCGACAAATCGATCACCGACTTCTCCGAACGCTACGCCGACCAAAACGAGAAGGACTACCAGGAGTTCGTGAACGCGGTCCGGTCCGGGCGCCTCGAAGCCCTCGAGGGCGTGTAAAGGGGCTGGCCGCAGGTGAAGGCTGACCGGCGATGAACGCCGAGTTCTTCGCGCTGGCGGTCACCGCCGCGCTGAACCCCAAGCTGCTGGCCATCGACCTGCTGCTGATCGAGAACCGGCGGCCGCGGGCGATGTTCCTGTGCGTCCTGCTCGGCGGCCTCACCGTGGGCATCACCGTCGGCCTGCTGGACGTGCTCGTATTCCATGCCGATGCGATCAGTTCGCAGAAAACGGTGAGCGCCGGCGTCGACCTGGCCCTGGGCCTGCTGTTGCTCGCCGTGGGCGCACTGGTGTCAACCGGGCGCCTGCACGGCCGGCGCAAGACGGAGGTCCCGGCGGGGGACGGCCAGCATAGCCAGCCGGACAAAGAGAAGAAAGACAGCTGGGCCCGGTTGCTGGCCGAGCCCCGGCTGGGGCTGGCCATGCTGCTCGGCGCGGTGTGCGGCATCCCGGGCGCCGCTTATCTCAGCGGGCTGCACATCCTGGTCACCAGCAAGTCCTCGACCGCGAACCAGATCGTAGGCGTCATCCTGTTCGTCCTCATCGAGTTCTTGCTGATCATCATCCCGTTCGCGTCCTTGGAACTGCGGCCCGAGGCCACCAGAAGAACGCTCAAGAACACCCATGACTGGTTGCTGGGCCACGCGCGGCAGCTCATGGCCTACACCGCACTGATCCTGGGCGCTTATCTGACCGTCAGCGCCCTGGTCCGCCTGGCCTGACCGCCACGACGCCGCCGCTGACCCGCGAACATCCGTAGGCAGGCAAGGGCCACTGGGTGCCCCTGGCCGCGTTGTAGGCCAGGGTTGCGAAGTGTGTGCCGTTCGGCCCAGCAACCCGGCTCAGGAGAACTGGGGAACATCAGAGCCTCCAGAAATGCCGTGGCGATTCAGAGGCGTTCGTGTCCAGCGGCGGTGACGCCACCGTGACGATGGCGTGACGCCTCATTGAGGGAGTTGGGTGGGACGCAACGCAGGAGGCAGCCATGCCCTACCCACCGCAGGTCTTCAATCTTCCCATGACGGCACTCGGGGCGACAGGGAACGCCTCGGTCACTTTCGATCTGGGGAGACCCCGTCCGTTCTTGTGCTGGGTGTCGATCACCATGATCGACTCGTTGTCCAGCTTCGACCGCGATAACGCCGTGGCGGCCGACATTTTTACAATCGACGGCGTCCAGCAGCCGACCCGCGTCTTCGGCGGCGACCACTTCGGTTCCAACGGGTCAGCCAGCAATCTTATGCCGGGCGTGCGGGTGGGCTTCGGGCGCACTATCAACTGCTGGTTGCGAGTGTTCCACATAAGCGATCTTGAGGCGTACGGCGAAGCCGTCGTCATGGCACTCGACTGACGGAAATAGGAGCAAGCAGATGGAGCAGCACCGATTCATCTTCTTCGACAACTCATCAGGTGAGATTCTTGCCACGCATACGCACTTCAGCGTCGAAGGGCAGGGAGAGCCGCCAGATCGGAACGAGCTCCGAAACCTTTACCGCTCCTTCCCGAGCCAAGAGATCGATCCCGATCGGCTAGACGTTCTCAATGTCGACGAGGACCTTCTGGGCCGCGGCATGAGTAGCAAGAGTGCGGTTGTGGACACGGCGACTCGGCGGATCGTGTGGCCGGAGAACGGTAACGGCTAGCCCACAGGGTGAAGACCCAGCCGGGAAGTGTCGCCCGGCGACCAACGCAACGCCACTTCAGCCTCGGTCGGAGGAGCTATGAAGCCCGGGAGCGAAACGGTCGATCTGAGCAGGATCGCTACCGACCACTGCACGCTGCCGGGCGAGATGATCGACTGTCTCCTGCGCCTTGCATGTCGGTCGATCAGCCCCATCGTCGTCAGCGGAGAGCAAGGCCATTCACTGCAGCTGCACGGGTACTTCGAGGTCGAAGAAACGGTCGAGGCCCGGTGGGAATTCGCACGAGCCGTTCTTGCATGCGTAGGAGCAGAACACGACCTCGAACTGAAACGTTGTGAAACGGACGAGGTTCGCGATGGAACCGAACGATTCGAGTTGTTCTTCCACGATGTTCCGGTCTACCGAGGTGGTGTCAGCCTGACACTGAGCGGTGATCCCGGCGTGATCGAATCCGTCGTGGTCGCGCTCCCGCGCGAGACGCCGTCGCCGGCGGAGTGGGAAGATGCGAGTGTCGCCGAGGCGACGTTGCGCAAGCAGTGGGGCCTTGAGGACGTCGATGCAACGTGGCTCCTGCAGCGCGGGCGGAAGATGTGGTATTCGCCCTCGCTGGTTTACGGGTCGGTCGACGCCGATTCGTGGCAGCCAACGTGGATGTTCAGCAGCGGCGGCGGCGTTGAGAATCCGTTCGACGTCGTCGTAAGCAGCGATGGCACGGCCGTTGTCGACACCATTGTCGTCGGAGACGGCACGAGACTCGCACCGATTCCGCGCTATCACGTTCGACAGGAGACGGGCGTGCCCGATTTCGTCACGTGGGGACAAACCGGGCTGCTGCTTCCGGAGGCGGGCAGCGGTGATCCTCAGCGAACGGCCCGCGCGCTCTTCGACCGTTACCCGACGCTGTTCGGCACGGGCGATTCTCTGCGCCAGCTCACCGCGGTCACGACCAGCGTTTCGACCGGGGTCCCACGCACGAAGCACGTCGTCTTTCAACAGATGTTCGGCCCCGTGCCGGTCTACGGCTGTCAGCTCCGCGTTCATCTGGCGCCGACGCTCGCGATTCGTTCTGTGACAGGCACGTATTTGCGTGATCCGCAGGTCTCGCTCGACGTGAAGGTCTCCGAGGCGCAGGCGATGTCGGTTCTGAGCGCCGGCTACGTGGCCGGAGACGACCAGCCGGCCGTGCACCCGAACGAGATGACGCCGAAGGGACTTGTCCTCTTCCCCGCTGTACTCGCACCCGGTGGAGGCGCGATCAATCACCTCGCCTGGTGGATCGTCACGCCGAAATGGCACTACTTCGTCTCGGCGGAGTCCGGACGCGTCGTCTATCGGATCACCGCCGAGGAGAACGCGCGTCTGACATACGACGCGAACCAGATGACGTCAGGAGAAGTGCTCGACGTGCGCGACGGTATCGTCGTGACGTCTGGAGGCTCGCCTGACGCCGACTCGGTCGGCGCCGATTCGAGCCTCGGCCTCTTCGAAGGATTTCTGGTTGGCCTGTTCGGCTGGCGCAGCTGGGACAGCCGCGGATCCGATGACATCGCGATCGTCGACTACCCCGACGGGAGTAATGCGCACTGGTCGTCACGGGACAATCGTGCGCGCTTCGACCGGAACTTCACGACGAGCGAGGTGATTGGGCACGAGTTCACTCACGGCGTTGTGCAAAGCACTGCCGCGCTCAATTACGTCGGGGAATCCGGAGCGCTCAACGAGTCGTTCGCCGACGTCATGGGCAAGCTCGCGTTCCCGGGTTCGCCGCCCAACTGGTTCGCGCGCAACAACGACGGAACGGTCATCCGCGATCTGGCGAATCCTTCCGTCGCGAAGTATTCGCAGCTCAACAAGTTTCCGCTCGACCACTTCAGCGTCCACTCCAACTCGGGAATCGGAAACCGCTGTGCGGTCCTCACGTGTGACGGGAGTACTGCCGCCGGGCTCACGGGGATTGGGCGGGAGCTCACGACCAGGTTGTGGTGGGACGTTCTGACGTTGCGCCTGCATCCCTGGGCGACGTTTCTCGACTTCAGCCATGCGCTGAGAGAGGCGGTCCGCGATCTCGCAAGCACGGGGGCGGCGGGTGTTGCTGCCCCTGCGAGTGGAGCGGCCGTTGGAGGCCCTCTGCCGGCCTTCGACCTCACCAGCGTCGCTCAGGTCGATGGGGCGCTTGACCAGGTCGAGCTGTCACCGTCGCTCCACTCGGGCTGGTTCACCATTCCGGGCGCGTTCTCGGAAACGCGTACCTTCTTTCCCGGCGCGATGGTTCCTTCGAGCGAGGTGGTCACGGCCGCAGAGGTGCTCGTCACCAGGCGCCGGGACGCCGACAAGACGCAGTTCCTGTTCGGGCGGGCAATCGCGCCGGCAGCGCCACTGTTCGTCGACCAGAGCGGCACCGTGATCGTGAAGATTACGTCGCACGGGGTCGGCACGCAGAGCAAGCAATTCGTCGCGGACATCACGAACACGAGCGGGCTCAACACCGAGGCGGTCGGCAACGTCTACACGCAGCCCGTTGCGCCTCCGCCGCCGGCACCGCCGCCGCCGGTCATCCAGTGGACGTCGCCGTACATCGCACATTGGTTCGACAATCCGTTCTTCCTCGGACGGAAGTACGGCGACCTCATCTACGAGATGGTCGGCGTCGACGCGACGACGTGCACCCTCCTCGACGTGTGGGTGGAGATCCTGGAGAAGACGGCGAACGGCGTGCTCGTGCCTCGCGGCCAAGCACGGATGGGAGACCCGGGGGCTGTGCTGCGAGGCACAGGTGTCGTCCTCGTCGAGGCGCATGCCGGCGCGTCTTTGCTTGAGGCGAAGGTGCGTTCGTGGCACGACTTCGGGCAGATCGTGCGCTACCGCATCGTCTACGAGATCAGCGGCGGATGCACACCGCCCGCCTTCAGCCACCGGGACGTCAACCCGTTTACGTTCACGTAGGGCAACGACTGGCTGGCCGGCGACGTGGAGCACGGTCGTAGCGCGCGGCACCGTTTCGCCGGCGTTTTCACCCGGTGCCCAGCGTTCCCGCGTACGCCGCCCGTGCGGCGAACTAAGTCTCCGCCTGTCCTCCACAGCCTCTGCATCCCGTCGACATAAGCATGGCCCCTGCTGGGGAGGGGCAACAGAAACCGCGATATCACCGAAGTGGTTGGAGCCCGCCGTCACGTGGCCACCGGATGGTAATTGGTACCCGGTCGGTTGTGTGCGAGGGAGCCAGCAGCCCGTATTGCACGAGCCAAAGATGCGGCAGGACGTCATCCGGGGGCAGTTCCATGAGCATTGCCTTACAGCGCGACAGCACATTGCCATCGCCAAAATCGGTCAGGATCGCCGACGTTTGCCGACAGGGCCGCTACATGCGCTCACCCGTCGCCGGGCACCGGATTTGAGGACCATGGTGTATGGGCGGACGTTGCGCGATGCGGGAGGTGGCCCAGAGGCGGCGGGCTTGACCCTGATGGGAGAGTTTGAACTGGTCATCAGTGGACGCCAGTTGAGGATTCCGCACAGTGCCGAGCGCGTGCTGACCTATCTTGCCTTGGCTGAGCGGCCGGTGGCCCGGACACGGTTGGCCGGCGTTCTTTGGGAGGATGGCTCCGAGCAGAGCGCAGCCAAGAGCCTTCGCACCGCGCTGTGGCGGATCCGCCATGCCGGGGCGAATCTTGTGCTGTCCCGTGATGATCGCCTTCGCTTGTACCCGGATATCGCGGTTGACGTCGCTGACTTGACGAGGGTAGCCAAGCGATTGATCCATCAGCCGGATCCAGAGGCAATAGCGCGGCTGCCGCTCTTGGTCGAGTGTGTCGAGCTTCTGCCTGACTGGGATGACGAATGGGTAGTGGCCGATCGAGAGCGTTACCGTCTGCTGCGACTGGAAGCACTTGAACGTGCGGCTTCGGCACTGCTGGAGCGAGGTCACCCCGGTGATGCCCTCATCACAGCGTTGGCCGGGGTACAAGCCGAGCCGCTCCGTGAAAGCGCGCGCCGTCTTGTTATGCAGGTGCAGATTGCACAGGGCAACGTGGCCGAGGCCGTCCACACCTACCGCGAGTACCGATCGCTCCTGCGCCAAGAGCTTGGCCTTGAACCATCGCCACTCATGGACCAGTTGATCCAGCCCTTGCACCGCCCAGCCATGACTAGCAGCTGACGGGGGGATGCACTTTGAATGCCGCGATTCCCGGACCCGATGATGAGCGCCATGCAGTGGCAGTAGTACGTGTCGAAGTTCGCGATGCGACCTCGGGCGAGTTGCTGATCGAGTTGATCGAAGTCGGCCGGGAACACGATCGACTTCTAGGGCGGGCGACGAACACGGCCGATGCGTGCCTGGTGCTCGAAGCGTGGCTGCAGGATATTTCGACTTGAACCGAACGTGAACGGCTCGCCAGCCCGACGACGAGGGCGATGCATCACGCCTCCGGCAGCAGCGCGGCTGCTATCGATTCGGCGAGGAAACGTCCGTACCGGGTCAGATTCCATCCGCAGCGAATGACCAGGAGCTCGTAGAGTTCGGGGGCGCTGTACGTCCACATCACATCGGTGGCATCCTCCAGCGTGATGCCGGGCTTGAGGTGACCGCGGTCGGCTAGCGTTCGCGCGTTGTCGCGCATGCGTTCCCGGCGCTGGCGGTCGCTGTCGCGCAGCAGGGCAGCCATTTCGGGGTCGGTGGCTGCGGCGTCGCGGATCAACAGGTGGACAGGTGCCACCAGCGGGGCGACCTCGGTGCTGAGGATTCCCCAGCGCTGCACGATGGTGTGCGGGTCGTGCTCGGCGGCTTGCATGTCGTCAGAGCGCCGGGGCGCTGCGACCGGGCCTTCGCCGCCGAGGCTCCGCTGGTAGATCGCCCGTACGAGGCCGGCCTTGCCGCCGAACGCCTTGTGCACAGTATCCACCGACAGCCCGGCTTCGCCGGCGATCGACGCCATCGTGGTAGCTGCGTAGCCACGGGCCAGGAAACCGGCGCGAGCTATGTCGAGGATCGCGTCGCGATTGCGGCGGGCCTGTGCCTGACGTCTGCGGGCGTCATAGGCCCGGCTCTTCTTGCCCGCATCCACAAAATTAATTCTATGCTATCGTATTGAATCTAGCCAACTAGAATAGATTTGAGGTCCGGCATGAACGGATCAACCGACCCTACGTCGCTGGTGCGGCGGCTCGCCGCTGCGACGAACGCCCACGACCTCGACGCGCTCACCGCCTGTTTCGCTGACGACTACCTGAACGAAACGCCGGCCCATCCCGCACGTGGATTCCGCGGCGCCGAGCAGGTGCGGCGCAACTGGGCTCAGCTGTTCGCCGGCATACCTGACCTCTCCGCACGCATCCTCGCCACCGCGGGCGCCGGCGACACAGTGTGGGCCGAGTGGGAAATGTCAGGTACTCGCCGCGACGGCGCCCCTCATCTGATGCGCGGCGTCATCATCTTCGGCGTGGAAGCTGGCAAGGCCAGATCGGCACGGTTCTACCTGGAACCAGTGGAAGGCATCAGCGGCGGCGTCGACGCCCAGATCTCCCGCGTCGCCCCGGCCGCACCACAGCACCACGCCAGGCCGTGATACTCGTCGCCGGCGGCACCGGTACCCTCGGGACACTCCTGGTCCGGGCACTGACGGCCAGCGGCGAAGCGGTGCGGGTGCTGACCCGCGACGCAGGCCGTGCCGACGCGCTCC
>Ga0207664_10001000_pt1 | contig 18979 bp, 19 predicted proteins | sample LARL83metaG_FD_184349 | JGI IMG/M metagenome (GOLD analysis project Ga0207664, IMG submission 184349) | Corn, switchgrass and miscanthus rhizosphere microbial communities from Kellogg Biological Station, Michigan, USA - LAR L8-3 metaG... | ecosystem: Host-associated > Plants > Roots >... | reverse complement strand
CACCGTGGGCAAGCGGCTGCTCGGCATCCGCACGATCCGCACCAACGGCAGCGCCCCCGGCTTCAAGTGGGCCGCGCTGCGCACCGCGCTCTTGATCTGCGTGATCCCGGCGTGCCTGTCCGACCGCGACCTGCGCGGCCTCCACGACCGCGCCGCGGACACGATCGTGGTACGGATCTAACGCTGCTGCTTGGGCATCTTCGGCATGCGGGCGCCCTTGGGCATCGGCCCCTTGGGCATCTGCATGGACGGCTGCAGCGCCTTGAGCCGGTAGTTCAGGTCGGACACCGCCGCCGGCTTGAGCGTGCCCCGCAGCGTCATGACCTTGCGCTGCAGCTTGCTGACCGGGATCTGCCCCTCGCCGCTGCCCACCTGGAACTCGTGGATCGGCACGCCGTGCGCCACCCGCTCGGTCTTCTTCCGCTCCGCCGCGATCAGGGTGGCCACCCGGGCGGGCACGCCCTCGCCGACCAGGATCACGCCCGGCTTGCCGACCACGCGGTGCACCACGTCCATGGTCCGGTTGCCGTTGACGGCCGGGGTGACCGTCCAGTCGCCGCGCATCGACTGCAGCACCGCGGCCGCCGCGCCGAGCTGCCCGTCGATCGCCGAGTACTGCGCCCGCTGGGCGAACCGCCCGAACAGGATCATCCCGGCCATCACGCCGAGCAGCACGCCCAGCGGCGCGAGCAGCGCGACCAGCCCGGTCAGCAGCCCGATGACCACGAAGACGACGATGATGCCAACGGCCGAGCCGAAGACCATCGGCAGCGCCCGCTTGTCCTGCCGGTTGACCAGCTTGGCGACCATCCGGATCTGCTTGAACCGCCCGGCCTTCTCAAGATCCTCGGCGCTGTATTGGTCAACCACGGCTCAGCCTTTCCTCTTAACGCGCTCCGCGTCCCTGCACCAGTGAGCATACGGTTTCCCGCCCGCCGGGCTGTAACCGAGGAACCCCAAAAGTCCAAGAGCCAGGCTACAGAACGGTAGCGGGTACTCCCGGTCCCGGGTCATGGCCCGGCCCGGCGTGCCAGCGGCGGAGCCGGGCATCCGAGGCGCGGGACGGGTCGCTCCCTACCCGAGCGCCGGGAACGCGACCGCGCGCTCGCCGAGGAAGGCGCGCTCGGTCTCCTCGAGCGGCAGCCGCCCCGCGCCCTTGAGCAGGTACCGCTCCGGTGTCCAGGCCGCCGGGCGGGCCGGGGCGCCGGTGAGGTCGTCGAGGGTGCGCAGCGCGAGGGTGAGCGCGTCCCGCCGCGGGGCCAGCCGGTCGCCCGGCAGGTGCGCGGTCAGGTCAAGCTGGTGGATCACCCATTCAACCGTCCACATCGCGAGGATGTCCTCGGCGGTCATGACGTGACCGTGCCGCCGGAACGTCCCGGCCGGCGCCTGCCTGCTCATCCCTGCCGCCTGCCGGGCGGTGTCGGCGAAGTGCCGCCGCAGGGCGCCCGCGGACGCGTAGGCGCTGCTCGTCGCCCAGTAGAACCGGGCCTGCCCGAACGTGACCGGCTCCGCCGCCGGCGGCCAGTCCCGCCAGTAGCTCACGTAGTCCCGGTCCGCCACGTCCCGCGGCCCCGCGGGATCGGCGAAGCTGGCGGCCTGCTCGGCCAGCCCGAGCCGCAGGTGCATGAGCAGGTGCGCGACCAGCCAGCCGGAGCACAGCGTCGGCGCCACCAGGTCGGCGTCGCTGAGCCCGGCCACCAGGTCGGCCAGCCGCTCGACCTGGCCGGCCGCGATCTCCCTGATGCCATCGGGTAGCCGTTCGCTCACAGTCGGCCAGCCTAATTCATCAAGCCGGCCCCTGCCCGCGAAGCCACTGCAAGCTCTTTTCTCCTGCGGATTTCGGTCGGCGGTCCTCTTCACCGCAAATCAGGAGAAAAGAGCTCGCTCGTTCTGGCTAACCGCAGGCGGCACCGCGACGCCGCCGCGATGGACCGCGCCCACGATCGCCGGGAACGGCGCCGTGAGCGGGACCTCGCCCTCAGCGTCAGCGACCCGCTCTCCTGAAAGTGGTGCTCCCCGGCCGCCGCGGGGTGGGGCACGCGGTGGCCGGGGAGGGTTACGGGGCGGACCCGCGCGGTCACAAGCCTGGCGAGCCAAGGGGCTTGTCGCCCGCGATCAGGCCCGCGGCCTGCATCGCCGCGGTGAGCGGCTCATGCGGTGTCCGCCCGTCGGGGGTCGGCGCCGGCGCCGGGTACGGCATGGACAGGGGCGGGTGGGTCGCCCACGGCGCGACGCTGAGGGCGACGGCCGCGTCGGGCATGCCCGCCCCCGTCCGCGCCGGGTCAAGCTGGGGGAGCGGGCGGCACGAGCCCTTGATCACCTCAAGCAGCCGGGCGGGCCGGGCGGAGTCCCTGCTCATGTCGGGCCTGCCCGGTTCCCGCCGGAACAGCGGATGGTGCGCCAGGATCAGCGCCGCGAGCGCGGTCACGTGGGCGGCCGCCGTCCCGGTGCCGCTGAGCGGCCCGTAGCTGGCCGGCGGCAGGCCGGAGATGACGGCGACGCCCGGTGCGCAGCAGTCCACGGCTGAGAACTCCTGGCCGCCGCCGAAGACGGGGCTGGTCTCGCGGTCAAACGCGGGGACGAAAAAGCCCTCGGGGGTAAGCTGCGCGGTCAGCGTGGCCGTGTCGGTGTCTCCGGGCGGGAACGTGCCGAGCTGTCCGATCGCCCCAACCGCCAGCACCTGCGGCAGCGCGGCCGGCCAGCCGGGCCCGCCGGAGTCGGCGGCGGCGATGCACACGATCCCGTTCTGCCATGCCTCCTCGACCTTCGCGGCCAAGAGCGCCGACGGCTCGGGAATGCAGGCGCCGAACATCGCCACGTCCACGTGCTGGTCGATGCAGTAGTCGAGGGCCTCGATCAGGTCCGCGGCCGAGCCGCCCGGGGATACCCGGCAGACATGGATCTCCGCCTCGGGCGCGAGCCCGACGATCCCGCTGTCGTCGTCCCGGCCCGCGATCAGGGTCGCGTGGTGCGTGCCGGTTCCGATCAGGTCTTCCTGCCAGCCCTTCTTCTCATCCCGGACGGCCAGGCTACGGCTCAGGTCACGGCCGTGCTCGAGCAAGCCGGAGAGGTCCGGATGGCCGGCGGCCACGCCCGAGTCGATCAGCGCGACCCGGACACCGTTGCCACGGTAGGTCGGCGGCAGGCGCCCGAATCCCATGACGCGCGCCCCCCAGGAATCCAGTGCCCGTTCCGGGAACTCCGGGTAGGTCGTGGTGATCCGGGTGCAGACCACGCGCACCGGATCGCCGGCGCCGAGGAGCGGCCGGCGCACCCGGGCCGGCCAGCAGCCCCGCGGCGGGTGAACTTCGATCGCCGTCGGGTCGGTGAGCATCTGGGGCGGGACGGTGAGCTCGGCGCGGCCGTCCGGCCCGGTGAATCCCGTCGCGGGGAAGCCCGAGCGGGAGTCCGTCATGGTGATGGCCGCGCCCTCGACGGGATGCATGCCGTCGTCCAGGACCTCGAACGCCACGCGCTGCGTCGTCACGGCGGGCAGCATCGCGTGGGCCCGGGCCCGGCGAGCGGTGCCGTAACCGAGGCCGGCTGTGTAGTCAGGTTCGATGTGGATTCCCGGGCACGCTGCCAGCAGGCCGGCGTGCTCCGGTGTCATCTCGAGCACCGCGATGTCGGGGAAACCGCTACGCGAGCCGGATCCGCTCAGGGTGCGGACGACACGGCAGGAGCGGTCGTTCTCAAGTTGCGCGATGACCGCCCGGCCATCGGCGGGGGGTACGGCCGCGAGCAGGTAGCGATCCGGCCGGATGCGCGTCAGGGGGCGATCAGGGCGGTTCGTCCCGGCGGCCCCCTTGCCCGCCCTGGCCGCGGCAACGCGGTCTTGGCGCGGCGCGGCGGTGCCGCGGTCCCGCGTTTCGTCGGTCATGGTCTCGACCCTTCCCATGCCCGCCCCGGCCGCGCTCGGCGGCCGGGGCAGGCATTTCTCTAGGGCTGGTAGGTTCGGGCTACAGGGGCGGAAGCGCCGGGTACGCCTGGCGTGCCTGGTGCAGCAGGGCCACGACGCCCGACAGCTGCCGCAGCGCGGCCGGGTACTGCCCGGCGTCGTACAGCTGCACCGCCACGGTCAGCGGGGGCGCCGCCCGGGTGATCGCCGGCGTAACCTCACTGGCCGCCCGCACCCAGCGGTAGGTGTGCTGGAGCAGGCTCGCCGTCTGGTACCGCATGGCCTCGCCACCCGGTGACGGGTAAGGGTTTACCGTCATGGCGCTGTCCGGTCAGAAGCTTCCCTGCTGGGACCGGCCGAACAGGTGCTGGCCCGGCTGGCCGAACTGCGGCTGGCCGAACTGCGGCTGCCCCGGCTGGCCGAACTGCGACTGCGCCCAGCCCGGCTGCTGGCCGAGCTGCCAGGCCACCTGCTGAGCCACGAACTGGTACAGGTGCTGCGGGATCTGCTGCGTGGCGGTGGCCACCAGCTGCGGCAGGATGACCTGCTGCGCGGTCGGCAGCAGCTGGCTCACCAGCGTCTGGATGATCTGCTGCATCGGGACCTGCTGCTGTCCGCCGAACTGCTGCCCGCCGAACGGGGACGGCAGGTACGGCTGCTGCCCCGCGCTCCCGTACGGCTGGGAGAACCCGTACTGGGAGATCCCGGACTGGGGGAACCCGCCGTGCTGCTGCGACTGGCCGAAAAGCTGCTCGATGCCGAGCGGGGGCGGGAAGCCAGGCCCGTAGCCCTGAGGCATGCCCTGGACGGTAGGCCCCTGGGTAGCGACTGGGGTGGTCATAAGCATCCTCCTCTATCGGGACGTCGACGACTGTCCGGTGACTCCGGATAAATCGTCCGATAAAATTGGACAGTAGTCGGCCGCGCGTCCCGATGCAACCCCCGCGACGCGAAGACAGCCGGCCGCCCCTGGCGTTTGGGCTACCCTTCATAGGAACGGGGAAGGCAGCCGATGAACGCTCTCCAGCAGCTCATCAGAACGCGGATGACCGAGTTGAACCGCTCCTACGGTGACATCGCCCGCCGGGGCGGCCTGCCTCGATCAACCGTCTACCACCTCGCGTCCAACCAGCGGCCGGTGCGGGTGCCCAACCCGCGCACGCTCGAGCGGCTCGCCGTCGGCCTCGAGGTTCCCGAGCACGTCGTGCGGACCGCGGCCGCCGCTGCCGCCGGGTTCGTGATCGACGAGCAGGCGGCCGACGACCCCGAGATCGAGGTGCTCGTGGCCTCACTCGCCAAGCTCAGCCCGGAGGAACGCAGGCATGTCAGCGCCCTGGTGCGCTCGATGTTGAAGGCCTCCGGCCCGGAGATGCAGGAGTCGCGCTAGTCGCCCTGAGGTAACAAAATGGTATCGGGCTGACGGGTCGCCGGCCCTAGCCAGGCGCGGTCATTCGGCTTAGGTTAGAGAACTGGTCCTGCTTCCACCTACTAGGCCCAGGAGCACGACATGCGGATCATCCGCTCGTCCGACCTTCCGGCAGTCGTCCTAGTCAAGGGCCGCGGCGTACGCGCGCTAGCTATCCCTGAAAGCCTCCCCGCCGGCGAGGTACTCGAACTGGCCAGCCTCGTGCTGTCCACCAGCGAGTACGAGGAACTCCGGCACGCCGTCCAGGCCCCGTCAGCGGGCCCGTGACGGGGACAGAGCACTAGTCAGCGACAAGCGCGTCGGTCAGCGGATCGATTCCGGCCAGCTTCGCCGCCAGTTCCTCGTTCAGCCCGTACCGCGCGGCGAGCGCGGCGGGTGAGTAGTACGTGACGTTCGTCCGGCTGTCGTCCGCCCAGATCAGCACCTTGAGCGGCAGGTCGAGGGCGGACAGCGGCGCCGCGTCCATGACCGGCGTGCCCGCGGCCGGGTTCCCGAAGATGACCAGGGTGGTGTCGCGCAGCGCCAGTCCGGCCCCGCGCGCCTCCTCGCTCTGGTCGATCACCGCGAAGACCTTCATGCCTTTCGCGGACAAGATCCCCGTCAGCCGGGACACGGTGTCGGTAACCGACCGCGGGCTTGCCTTGGTGGTGACCTGAGTCTCGGCCCAGTCGGCCATGGCTGGCTCCCTCTTCGGCTAGCTGGCCGCCCCGGCCCGCTGCGCTATCGCCTGCGCGTACAGCTTGCCCGCCCGGTAGGAGGACCGGACGAGCGGGCCGGACATCACCCCGGCGAACCCCATGCCCAGCGCCTCCTCGCGCAGCGCGACGAACTCATCGGGGTGCACCCAGCGGTCCACCGGGTGGTGCCGCTTCGACGGCCGCAGGTACTGCGTGATCGTCAGCAGGTCCACGCCCGCCGACCGCAGGTCCGCCAGGGCCGGCGCGATCTCGTCACGGGACTCGCCCATGCCGAGGATCAGGTTGGACTTGGTGACCATCCCGGCCTCGTGCGCCTGGCGCAGCACGTCGAGCGACCGCTCGTAGCGGAAGCCCGGCCGGATCCGGCGGAAGATCCGCGGCACCGTCTCCAGGTTGTGCGCGAACACCTCGGGCCGTGCGGCGAATACCTCGGCGAGCTGCGCCGCCTCCGCGTTGAAGTCGGGCACGAGCAGCTCGACGCCGCAGCCGGGCACGGCCGCGTGGATCTCGACCGCCGTCTGCGCGTAGAGCCAGGACCCGCCGTCTTCCAGGTCGTCGCGGGCGACTCCGGTGACGGTCGCGTAGCGCAGCCCCATCGCCGCGACCGACTCGGCGACGCGCCGCGGCTCGTCCCGGTCGAGCGGCTGCGGCTTGCCGGTGTCGATCTGGCAGAAGTCGCACCGCCGCGTGCACTGGTCCCCGCCGATCAGGAAGGTCGCCTCGCGGTCTTCCCAGCACTCGAAGATGTTCGGGCACCCGGCTTCCTGGCACACCGTGTGCAGCCCCTCGGACTTCACCAGGTGCTGCAGCGCCGTGTACTCGGGCCCGGTGCGCACCCGGGTCTTGATCCACGGCGGCTTCCGCTCGATCGGCGTCTCGGCGTTGCGCGCCTCAAGCCGCAGCATCCGCCGTCCGTCAGGTGCCAGTTCCGAGGTAGCCACGTTTCCAGCCTACGTCAGCGCCGGTTACGCGGCGGTCGCGAGCAGCGGCGCCACGGTGTGGATGCGCCGCCAGGTCCGGTACCCGAGCGCCGCCGCCAGGTGCCGCTCAAGCAGCGGCGTCACGTCGGCCACCGACACGCGGATACCGGTCTCGGCGGTGAGCGAAGTCACCCCGGCGTCCCTGATCCCGCAGGGCACGATCCGGTCGAACCAGGACAGGTCGCAGTCGCAGTTCAGCGCGAGCCCGTGCATGGTGACGCCGCGCGCGACCCGGGCGCCGATCGCGCCCACCTTCCGGTCGGGCAGCCCGCGCGACGCCGGGATCCACGCTCCGGTCCGCCCCTCCACCCGCACCGCGAGCAGCCCGAACTCGGCGCAGACCCGGATCATCGACTCCTCGAGCGCCCGGACGTAGTCGACCACGTCCAGCGGCTCGCGCAGCTTGATGATCGGGTAGGCGGTCAGCTGCCCGGGCCCGTGCCAGGTGATCTTGCCGCCCCGGTCCACGTCGACGACCGGTGCCCCCGGGTCGCCAACCGGACGGTCGGAGGCCGCGGTGCGCTTCCCGGCGGTATAGACGGGAGTGTGCTCAAGTAGCAGGCAGCTATCGGGTACCTCGCCGCTGACCCGCCGCGCGTGGACGGCTCGCTGCAGTTCCCAGCCACGGACGTAATCCACGGCGGAAGAACCGAAGCCAGCGTGCGCGTAAACGAGTTCAGCATTCACAGCATTGAGACTACGACGCGGGTGAGACCACCGCTGTCGGGCGGGCGGGCGGGCGGGAGGGCGGGCTGGCCGGCGGGAGGGCGGGCGGGCCGGAGCGTGGATCCCGGCGTCGCGCGACCGCGCAGACCGCCCTCGTTCTGGAGGAATCTCACAGGCGGCGGTGGTAGACCGGCAGCCGCGCGCGGACTTAACCTCATCGCCATGGCTACCGATTTCACCGAGGAAACCGCGGCTGACGCAGTCATCGAGTCCTTCGGCCCGGACACGAACCCACGGCTGCGTGAGGTCCTCACCTCGCTCGTGAAGCACCTGCACGCGTTCGCTCGCGACGTCGAGCTGACCATCCCCGAGTGGGAGAAGGCGATCGACTTCCTCACCCGCACCGGCCAGAAGTGCGATGCCGACCGGCAGGAGTTCATCCTGCTGTCCGACGTCCTCGGCCTGTCGATGCTGGTGGAGACGATCTCCAACCGCAAGTACGGCGTCGCGACCGAGTCGACCGTGCTCGGACCGTTCCACGTGGTGGAGTCGCCCGTACTCGAACTCGGCGCCAACATCGACCAGGTGGGCACCGGCACGCCGTGCGTGGTCACCGGCCGGGTCGTCTCGGTCGACGGCTCCCCGCTGCCCGGCGCCACCATCGACATCTGGCAGGCCAACGACCAGGGCTTCTACGACGTGCAGCAGCCCGACGTGCAGCCGCGGACCAACGGCCGCGGCCTGTTCACCGCCAACGAGAAGGGCGAGTTCTGGTTCCGCACGATCGTGCCGAGCTACTACCCGATCCCCACCGACGGCCCGGTCGGCGAGATGCTCATCGCGACCGGCAGGCACGCGTTCCGCCCGGCGCACATCCACTTCATCGTCGAGGCCCCCGGCCACCGCCCGCTGACCACGCACATCTTCGTGGCGGGCAGCGAGTACATCGAGTCGGACACGGTGTTCGCCGTAAAGAAGTCACTCGTCGTCGACTTCGAAGAGGTCACCGACCAGGCCCAGGCCGCGCAGTGGAACATCGGCAAGACCCCGTTCCGCCACGCCGACTTCGAGATCATCATGCAGCCAGGCTCTTAAGATTCGTCCGAACGGGCGCGTGGCTCCGCATTCCCCGCCCCGTTACCCGTCGACAGCCCAGCCACGCCCGCCACGGCCACCGCCTTCCACCCGCCGACCCCGCTCACCCCGCGACCGCCGCTCCCACCGCCAGCGCCGCCACCGCTGGCCCACCGGCGCTGGCCCCACCGGCACCGCCACCGACGCAGGCCCCACGGCGCTATCCACCCCGACGCAGGCCCACCCGCGACCGCCACCACAACCCGCGACCGCCCGCCGACCCTGCTCGCCCCGAGACCCCATCTTGCAGACCCCTGAGGCATCACCCGCCCCATGGGTCACTTGGAAAATTTATTGGGCGTTGTTAGTGCCCATATGGGAGCGTTTCGGAATTAGGTGATTTCGGGGCGTGTCGGGGGTGGCTAATGTGGCTGCTGGCGGGGTGTCGGCTGCGGGGGTGCTGAGTGTAATGCCGTGGCCGGCGGCGTGCTCGCGGAGGTCGTGGAGGGTGCGGACGCGTCGTGCGGGGGGCGGCTGGGCAGGCGGCGGGAGGGTGGTCCTGGCGTCGCGCAGGATGGCGGTGGTGACGCGGACGGCGTGGCGGACGGTGGCGTCGTGGACGCCGAGCAGGGCGGCGGTGACGTGGGAAGGGACGCCGAGGTGGCGCTTGAGGAGCGTGGCGAGGAGGTAGTCGGCGGCTTCGAGGCGGCGGGAGGCGCCGGCGCCGCGGGCCTTGGTGCGGGGGCCGTGGCGGACGCGCAGGTCGTGCTCGAGGCGGGCGTCGAGCCGGCTCGCGAGGGCGGCGGCCAGGGCGGTGACTGCCTCCGGGCTGGCGCCGGTGAGGGCCGGCTGGTTGAGGCCTTCCCGGCTCAGGAGCCGGGAAGGCGCGGCCGGCGGGGGCGGCGGTGCCGGCGGCGCGGGGCGGGGGACGGCGAGCAGGGCGTAGTTCCAGTCGCCGTGGAACTGGTGGCGGCTTAACTGCCGTTCCTCGATTTCCCTCATCTGCCGGTCGCTGACTTGCAGGCCCGTGGGGTAGGCGTTCTCGTCCAGGACGGCCGAGCAGGTCAGGCCCGTGGCGGTGGTGACGGCGCCGATGGTGGAGATGATGACGTCGTAGCTGGTCAGGGGACGGCCGCGCCAGGCGAGGGTGATCTGGCAGAACAGGCGGTGCTCGATCTTGTTCCACTTGCTGGTGCCGGGCGGGAAGTGGCAGACGGTGATGTCCAGCCCGGTCTCCCGGGCGAGGGCGGCCAGGCCGGCCTTCCAGGCCCGGTTCCGGTAGCCGTTGGACCCGCCGGCGTCGCAGGTGACCAGCAGCCGCGTGGCGCCGGGGTAGGCGTCCTTCCCGGCCAGCTGCCACCAGCGGCGCACCGACTCCACCGCCAGGGCGGCGGTGTTCCCGTCGGTGCCGACGTTCACGAACCCGGCGTCCGCGGCCTGGTCGTAGACGCCGTAGGGGACTGCGTGCGAGCCGCCGGGGTCCGGGAAGTCATGAGACCGCACGACGTGCGGGCTGCCCTGCGGCCGCCACTCGCGGCCGTCTTGCCCGTAGTTCCCGACCTGTTCCTTCTTCTTCGCGTCGACGCTGATGACGGGCTGCCCGGCGGCCATGTGCTCTTCCGCCTGCGCGGTGATGTAGCGGAACTGGGCGTCCCGCTCCGGGTGCTGCCTGCCCTCGGCCGCCTTCGAGTTCGACTGCAGGGTGTACCCGGCGCGGCGCAGCGTCCGCCACGCCGTCGACGGCGCGCACGGGTGCCCGGCCGCCGCCAGCTCGCCGGCCAGGTTCCTCACGCTCCGCGTCGTCCACAGCAGCGGCGAGCACGGGTCGCCCCGCATCGAGTCCCTGACCAGCGCCTCCAGGGCCGGCAGCAGCCCGGGATCGGCCACCGCCTTCGGCGGCCGGCCGGCCCCGGGCCGGCGGACCCGGCCTGGCGGGGCCGACTCGCCCGAGGCGACCTCGGCCGCCCCGTCCGCGACCGTCTGCCACGACGCCCCGGTCAGCGACGCGACCCGGCCCGTGCCGCCATGGCCGGCGGCACGGGCCACCGCGCCGAGCACCAGCCGCCGGGCACGCTCGTCCAGCATCGGCAAAAGCAGCTCAAGCTCCGGCCCCATCCGGTCCAGGACCGCGTTTTCATCGCCCATAACACGAGCCTGCCACGCGACACGCCCATGACTCAGCTAAATACAAAACGCTGCCATATGGTCAGAAATCACGCCCAATGATTTTGCGCCGCGGCGGGTGTGGCCAGTGCGCCGGATGAGGCCGGACCGCGGGCGCTTACCCGAGCCCGTGCAGCAGGAACAGGATTAGCAGCGCTGCCGCCGCGGCCAGCGCCGCGATGACCGCCGACTTGGGGATCAGCGGCAGCTTGCCGCCCTGGCCGGCCGCAGGGGGCGGGGGCGGCGGCAGGCTCGTGGCGGGCCGGCCGACGCCTGCCCGGGGCGTGGCCTGATTCCCCCGATTGAATGGACTCGCCGGGCTGACCGCCCGCGGGGCACCCACCGCCCCACCAGGCGCTCCCGGCCCGTACGGTGCGGCGCCAGCGGCCGGCGGCACCGGAGTCGGCGTCCCCGCGCCGGCCGACGACTGGGTTGGCCACGTCGGCTGTGATCCGCCGGCTGGCGGCTGCGTGGTCTGCGTCGGCTGGAACGCGGCGGCCGGGGCGGGCGGGTCGGATGCGGGCCAGGGCCACGACGGCGCGAGCGGCGAAGCCGAACCGCCGGATGGCGCGGGGGATGACCCACGCGGCGCGGGCGAGGACAGGGAGGCCACCTCGGTCTCGGGCGGGGCGCCGCCGGGCGCGTCCGCCCACGGCTTGGTGTCCGGCCACACCGCCGTCTGCGGTACCTGCGGCGGCCGCGACGCACGCGGTGCGGACTCCAGCCGCGTCGGCCCGGCGCCGCTCGGGCTCGCCGCGCCCGAACCAGCGCCTGAGCCCCAACCCGCGCCTGAGCCAGAACCAGCGCCTGAGCCTGAACCAGCGCCTGAGCCTGAACCAGCGCCTGAGCCAGAACCAGCGCCTGAGCCTGAACCCGAGCCTGAGCCTGAACCCGAGCCCGACTGCCCGCCCGTCAGCGCCGCCCGGAGCGCCGCCGCGAACTCGCCGCACCGCGCGTACCGGTCCTGCGCCTCCTTCGCGAGCCCGCGGGCGAGCACCGCGTCCGTCCCGGCCGGCAGGTCGCCGCGGAACCGGGACAACGGCGGCACCGGGTCGTTGAGGTGCGCGAACAGCGTCGCCATGGTTTCCTGGCGGTGAAACGGCAGGTTGCCGGTGAGCAGGGCGAACGCCATGCAGGCCAGCGAGTACTGGTCGCCGCGCCCGTCGACCGGCTGCCCCCTGATCTGCTCCGGCGGCGCGTAGTCCGGCGTGCCGAGGAACGTCCCCGTGGCGGTCAGCCCGGTGGCCGCCATCGCCGGCTTGCTCAGCCCGAAGTCCGACAGGTACGCGTGCTCGCCCCGCCCCTGCACCACGTCGACGAGGACGTTGCCCGGCTTGACGTCCCTGTGCACCAGGCCCGCGGCGTGCGCCGCGTCAAGCGCCGCGGCCACCTGCTCGATGAACATCGCGACCCGCGGGGGCGGCAGCGACCCGCCGGCCCGCTGCAGCACGTCGGCCAGGTCGCCGCCGGAGACGAACTTGGTGGCGATGTACAGCACGCCGTCGGCATCCCCGGCCCCGTACACCGGGATGATGTGCGGCTCCTCGACCGAGGCCACCGCCCGCGACTCGCGCAGGAACCTGACCCGGAACGCCTGGTCGGCGGCCAGGGCAGGGGAGAGGACCTTCAGCGCGGCCAGCCGGCCGAGCACCGAGTCACGGGCGCGGAAGACCACGGCCATCCCGCCGGCGCCGACCTGCTCCTCGATCACGTAGCCGGCCAGCTGGCTGCCGGGCACCAGTCGGGCCATCGCGGCGTACTGCTGTGCGCTGAACTCGCTGCTCACCCAGGCCTCCTCGGGCGCAGAAGCGACCCCGCGCTCCCGCCGAGGATAGTGTGACAGCAATTGGCCGTTTAGTCCGCACACTTCGCCGCGCAGGCCCGTCGCGGGCCGCCAGCCGGTGAGCCGTAAGGCACATAACGGAGGCGTGGAAACCCGGGCAGTTAACGGTGACGCCTGCACGCAGGCGTCAGCGCCGCCTGGCCGGCGCGCTCGTCGTCCGTGCCCGTCTCCTTTCCCGCCGCTGGCCGGCCCTCGCCGCAGCCCTGGCCGGCTCGCTGGCCTGCGCACTTGCTAAGTTGATCATGGGGTCGGCTACCGCGGGGGAGGTGCCGCCATGGCAAGGGCAGCGTATGTGGTGCGGGACGATAATCCTGGCGGGCCGTCGGGAAACGTGGACAAGCTGTACCCGTACACGCTCAAGGGACTGGTCGAGGCGCTCGAGGAGGCGCGGTTCCGGAGTTACGCCGGCCCGCCGCAGGTGGTCATGGCGATGGCGGAGGGCGGCATGAAGCTCATCCGCCGCTTCGAGCACGGTCGTGAGATCCCCGTCGAGGCGCCCGCTGATCCGCCGCACTGAACGGCTGCAGGCGGCCCGTGCCCCTTCCCGGCGGGGGACGGGCCGGTGCACAATGCCCTCATGCGGACCGGTGTGTCCGCGTAAGGAACGTCGCAGTGCCTCCTGGCGGGAGCAGGTGTGCCCGAGATAGTAACCGACCCGGAGATCCCAGCTCCGGCGCGGCTGGAGCTAGCGCAAGCGCCGGTGACTGCCCTGCTGGCCTTCGGCGACCCCAGGGGCAAGCCGGAGGTGCCCGTCGACCGGGCCGCCCCGAAGGCGACCAGGGCGCCGGCCATGACCGGCGCGCAGTATGTCGCGGCCGGCAGCATCGTGCTCGCGATCCTGCAGACCGGCGCCGGCCTCCTGGCCGGGCAGACTTACCTGGTCCTGATGGCGATGTTCATCTGGCTGCCGTGCGCGATCGTCAGTGCCCTGATCGGCTTCCACGATCAGGAGTCCGGGCCGCGGCCGCCCCGTAGCCGGCGCGGAGCACGGAGCGCGGCGGCCACCTACCATCGCCGGTACGTCGTGCCAGAACTTGACCTGCATGATTCCGGGCAAGTCCGCTGGCGGCGCGCGCGTAAGGCGGCCAGGGCGATCCAGGCGTCGGAGGCCGTGCGCCTCGGGCTCATCGACACGGTGGAGATAGCTGCCGTCCTGCCGTATCACCTGTGGGACATCGCGGAACGGCTGGCGCTGATGTCGGCGGCGGAACGGCACCTGCCGGTCATCTTGCAGGGCGTGGACACCAGCGACGCAGAGATCCAGGCCGTCCTCGGTCCGCAGCGGCGGGTGCACGACCTCGCGGTCGCGGACGTCGAACAGCGGATCGTCCGCCTCGAGGAGTTCGCCGCGCTCGCGGCCCAGGCGGACGCGGCCCGCAAGCGGAAGAACACTGTCGCCGAACTCGCGGGCCTCAACCCTCATTACGAGGAGATGCTCATCCGGCTTGGCGAGCCGGCCAGCGAACTGACCGTAACGGGTCATTCCGGTGATCAGCTGCGCGCCGTGGTGGCGGCGGAGAACGATGCCGTCCGGCGCGCTAACGAGGCAGGCCGCGCCCTGGTCATCCCGTCCGCCGCCGACCGCGAGCCGGAGTACTGACCGGCGCAGCCGCCACGGGCTCTTTTCTCCTGACGATTTCGGCCGGCGGTCCCGTCAAGGCGATGCAGGAGAAAAGAGCCCGCCCGTTCGCGATGATCAGGGCGTGAGCCGGACGCGGCGGGACACGGGAACGCCCAGGCCAGCCCCTGCAGGCCGGCCTGGGCGTCCAGGCAGGGCGAGCGGTCAGGCCAGGTCGAACCGGTCCGCGTTCGCCACCTTGGCCCACGCCGCGACGAAGTCGGCGACGAAGTGCTCCTTCGCGTCGTCGTCCCCGTACACCTCGGCCACGGCCCGCAGCTCGGAGTTCGCACCGAAGATCAGGTCGACCCGGCTGCCGGTCCACTTGACCTGGCCGTCAGCGGTACGCCCCTCGAACGTGGTGGCGTCCTCGGAGACCGGCGTCCAGGTGGTGTCGTAGTCGAGCAGGTTGACGAAGAAGTCGTTGGTCAGCACACCGGGCGTCTCGGTGAAGACACCCAGCTTGGACCCGTCGTAGTTCGCGCCGAGCACGCGCAGCCCGCCGACGAGGGCCGTCATCTCCGGCGCGGACAGCGTGAGCAGGTTCGCCTTGTCGACGAGCAGGTACTCAGCGGGGAGCCGCTGGCCCTTGCTGACGTAGTTGCGGAACCCGTCCGCCTTCGGCTCAAGGTGCGCGAACGACTCCACGTCGGTCTGCTCGGCCGTGGCGTCGGTGCGGCCCGCCTGGAACGGCACGGTCACGGTGACGCCGGCGTCCGCGGCGGCCTTCTCGACCGCGGCGTTGCCCGCGATGACGATCAGGTCGGCGAGCGAGACCTTCTTGCCGCCGCCCGCGGACGCGTTGAAGGAGTCCTTGATGCCCTCGAGCGTGCGCAGCACCAGCGCGAGCTGGTCCGGGTTGTTGACCTCCCAGCCGCTCTGCGGCTGCAGGCGAAGCCGCGCGCCGTTGCCGCCGCCGCGCTTGTCGCTGCCGCGGAACGTCGAGACGGACGCCCACGCGGTGGACACCAGCTGAGACACCGTCAGGCCGGAAGCGAGGACCTCGCGCTTGAGCCCGGCCACGTCGTCGGCGTCGACCAGTTCGTGGTCCACCGCCGGCACCGGGTCCTGCCAGATCAGCACCTCGGCGGGCACCTCGGGGCCGAGGTAACGGGCCACCGGGCCCATGTCGCGGTGGGTCAGCTTGAACCACGCGCGCGCGTACGCGTCGGAGAACGCCGCCTGGTCGTCCTTGAACCGGCGGGAGATCGGCTCGTAGATCGGGTCGTAGCGCAGCGCGAGGTCGGTGGTGAGCATCCGCGGCTCGCGCTTGCCGTCGCCGAACGCCTCGGGCACCAGGCCTGCGCCGCCGCCGTCCTTCGGCCGCCACTGGTTGGCGCCCGCCGGGGACTTGAACAGCTCCCACTCGTAGCCGAACAGGATGTGGAAGAACTCGTTGTCCCACCGGGTCGGGTGGTAGGTCCAGGTGACCTCGAGCCCGCTGGTGATGGCGTCCGCACCGACGCCGGTGCCGTAGGTCGACTTCCAGCCGAGGCCCTGCTGCTCGATCGGCGCTGCCTCCGGGTCGGCGCCGACGCTCTCCGCCGGGCCGGCGCCGTGGGTCTTGCCGAAGGTGTGCCCGCCGGCGATCAGCGCGACGGTCTCCTCGTCGTTCATCGCCATCCGGCCGAACGTCTCACGGATGTCGCGGCCCGCCGCGATGATGTCCGGGTTGCCGTTCGGGCCCTCCGGGTTCACGTAGATGAGGCCCATCTGCACCGCGCCGAACGGGTCGGCCAGCTCACGGTCACCGCTGTAGCGCTCGTCGCCGAGCCACTCGGTCTCCGAGCCCCAGTAGACGTCCGCGTCGGGCTCGAACACGTCCGCGCGGCCGCCGCCGAAGCCGAACGTCTGGAAGCCGCCCGCCTCCATCGCGACGTTGCCGGCCAGCACGATCAGGTCGGCCCAGGAGAGCTTCTTGCCGTACTTCTTCTTGACCGGCCACAGCAGCCGGCGGGCCTTGTCCAGGCTGACGTTGTCCGGCCAGCTGTTCAGCGGCGCGAACCGCTGCTGTCCGGAGCCGGCGCCGCCGCGGCCGTCGCTCACCCGGTAGGTGCCCGCGGCGTGCCACGCCATCCGGACGAACAGGCCGGCGTAGCTGCCGAAGTCGGCGGGCCACCAGGGCTTGGAGTCGGTCAGCACCGCGGTGATGTCGGCCTTGACGGCCGCCAGGTCGAGGGTCTTGAACGCCGCCGCGTAGTCGAATTCCCCGTGGTACGGGTCGGTCGCGACCGGGTTCTTCGCGAGGATCCGCAGGTTCAGCCGGTTGGGCCACCACTGGCTGTTCGCGTCGCCCTGGGTGGGGTGCACGCGGCCGTGGACAACCGGGCAGCCGCCCTCGGCGGGCGCTCCCGCGGTCTGCTCCGCGACCTCCGGGCCCCCCTGGTCGGCAATGATTGGATCGTGGTTCTCGGCCATGAGAAATGCCTCCGGACTTGTCGGATCAGCGGTGTTCAGGATTTTCAGGCTGCTCAGGGGTGACTGGAACAGTCAGCGCATAGTCCCCAGTAGATCACTTCGGCCTCATCGAGGCTGAAGCCGCGGTCGTCTGAGGGGACCAGGCACGGGGCCTCGCCGACCGCGCAGTCGACGTCGACAACGGCGCCGCACGACCGGCAGACAAGGTGGTGATGGTTGTCACCGACGCGCCCCTCGTACCGGGGCGGACCGCCGGCCGGCTCGATACGGCGCACCAGGCCCGCCGCGGTGAGCGCGTGCAGCGCCTCGTAGACCGCCTGCAGTGACACGTGGCCCACCCGGGCACGTACCCCCGACGCGACCCCGTCGACGCCGAGGTGGTCCCCGGCCCGGACGGTGTCGAGCAGCGCGATGCGGACGGCCGTCACCCGCAGGCCGGCGCCGCGCAGCTCCTCGGCGGCGGTCGGGACGTGGGGCGACGCGTTCACAGGGCCAACCTACCCCTCTAAAGGCGAAGAGTTCAAGTTAACGAAGCGATCAAGCTGAATGGCGATCCCTGGCCGGGACGTCGTTACCCCCGCTGCCGCCTGGGAATACTCATAGTAATCAAATGACTACTATCCGGTTAGTCTCTGGTTGCCCTGACCCCCGGCGGGCGAGCGGGAAGCCGGCGGGGCGGAAGGTGAGCAGCTTCATGGGGGCAGGGACACCGCGGGTTCTCGCGTACGCCGGCCCGGCCGCGCTCAGGACGGCCGCGCTCAGGGCGGGGACGCTCGGGACGGCTGTGCTCGGGGTGGCGCTGCTGGTGAGTGGGTGCGCCACCGCGGGGTCGTCGTCGTCATCGTCGCTCGCGCCCGGGCAGTCGCCGTCGGGCCGGGCCACGCCCACCGTGACCTCCCAGGCGGTGCCGGTGCTCGGCTCGATGAGCTACGGCACCTTCCCGGCGAGCAAGGACGGAATGGACGCCCTCATCGTGTGCGAGCAGTGGGCGGTGCTCCGCGACGAGTACGTCGAGCGGGTCCGCGCCGACACCCCGTACCAGCTTGAGCAGTGGTTCTCCAGCCCCGCCTGGCTACCCGCCTTCCGGGCCAACACCCCGCTCAAGACCGACCCCGACTACAGCCAGATCAGCACCGCCTTCGGCCTGGTCAGCACCGGGGCGGCGGCGAGCGTCGCGAACGCGGAGCTGCTCGACAAGGCCTGCGCGAGCGCCGACTAGCAGCGCAGGCGCAGTCTAGGTGGACGCCCGGCCGTCGGGCGGGTAATTCTCCTCCCGTAACGTTGTCGACTGAATCATGTACCGCAGCGAATCCGGGAGCAGGCAATGACCCAGACCCCGCCCTACCAGGTGACCGACCCCGCGACCGGCGAGGTGTCACAGACCTTCCCCTTCGCCACGGACGCGGAGGTCGAGGGCGCGCTCAGCGCCGCCACCGAGGCCTTCGCGGAGTGGAAGCGCCGGCCGGTGACCGAGCGCGCCGCCATCGTCAAGCGGGTCGCCGAGCTGTTCACGGAGCGTGCCGCCGACCTGGCCGCGCTGATCACCAAGGAGATGGGCAAGCGGCCCGCGCAGGCCGTCGGTGAGGCCGAGTTCTGCACCGCCATCTTCGACTACTACGCCGACAACGGCCCCGCGCTGCTCGCCGACCGGCCGCTGCCCGGCCATGACTCCGCGCGGGTGGAGTACCTGCCGGTCGGCCCGGTGCTCGGCATTATGCCGTGGAACTACCCCTACTACCAGGTAGCCCGGTTCGCAGCGCCCGCGCTCATCGTCGGCAACACCGTCATCGTCAAGCACGCGGAGAACTGCCCCACCTCGGCCCGGGCGATCGCCCAGATCATGAAGGACGCCGGCGTGCCCGAGGGTGTCTACACGAACATCTTCGCCACCCACGAGCAGGTGGCCGACATGATCGCCGACCCGCGGCTGCGCGGCGTGTCGCTGACCGGCTCCGAGCGGGCGGGCACCGTGGTCGCGGCGCAGGCCGGGCGCAACCTGAAGAAGGTTGTCCTCGAGCTCGGCGGCTCCGACCCCTACATCATCCTGGACAGCCCCGACATCGAAGGGGCCGCGGAGACCGCCTGGGGAACGCGGATGGAGAACGTGGGCCAGGCCTGCAACTCCAACAAGCGGATGATCGTCATGAACGACGTCTACGACGACTTCGTGGCCGCCCTGGTCACGCGGGCCGCCG
>Ga0207664_10000998_pt1 | contig 19004 bp, 12 predicted proteins | sample LARL83metaG_FD_184349 | JGI IMG/M metagenome (GOLD analysis project Ga0207664, IMG submission 184349) | Corn, switchgrass and miscanthus rhizosphere microbial communities from Kellogg Biological Station, Michigan, USA - LAR L8-3 metaG... | ecosystem: Host-associated > Plants > Roots >... | reverse complement strand
ATGCTCTTGCTGGCCGTGGGAGCCGTCGCGCAGGTAAACAAGCCCAAGGAAGAACGTCGCACGGTGACGATGGTGTTGGATCATACGGTCAGCAATCTTGAGGAGGAATTTATTCCGGCGGCAGAAGCCATGCCCGAAGACAAGTTTGGATTCGCTCCCAGCGAAGGCGAGTTCAAGGGTGTGCGTACATTTGGCCAGCAGATCAAGCATGTGGCGGCAGTCAACTACGAGCTTGGTGCTGCCATTCTCGAACAAAAATCTCCGGTGGATATTGGCGAAGAAGCCGGGCCAGCTTCTATCACGACGAAGGCCGACATTTTGAAGTATTTGAAAGATTCATTCGCCTATGTGCACAAGGCGATCGCCACCATCAATGAAAAGAATGAGGTCGAGACCGTAAGAAGCCCGTTCGGAGAAGGTAAAGTCAGCCGCCTGGGATTGGCCACCAGCGTGACTTGGCACGGATACGACCATTACGGGCAGATGGTGGTCTATTTGCGTATGAATGGAATTGTTCCGCCCGCGAGCCGGCGTTAGGCGAATCGCCTAGCCTCGGCGGCGGGGCCTAACGGCGGTAGTTTGGACCAGGCTGTTGCGGTGCTCTTCGAAGGTAATTTTAGGCTCCCGGGCAAAGCGGTCTGGATAAGAATCGAGTGCCCGCAAGAAGCTTTGAATCTCTGTTCGGACCTGTTCGTCAGCAGACATCTCGCCCTCACTCCCCCGGACTCGAATCACTTTACCCTTCATTTCCGCGGCCCTCTGACTCGAGACGTCCGCGGGCAAGACACTGCCGCGACTCCGAGCCTGCCGCTTTCTAAAAACACAGCAGTCACAAATTAGTTTCGCCAGGGGGAAGATTCACCCTAACTGGATTGAAATTGCGGGTAAATGGCACGTTCAGGCTAAGGTGTTCTCTGCAGTCTGCGGCTGATCAGGATCTGGCAAACGACGAACGCGCCCCGCGCAGAGTAATCGAGGTGGGAATCAGTTCACCGGTGAGTTTGTTTCGTGCGAGATGCGCCGCGACAGATTTGCGAACCTTCTCCATGGACGCACGCGGATCAAGAAAGATCAGCACTGAGGGCCCGGCGCCGCTCAGAGCCGCACCCATGATGCCCTCTTTTCCTTTCAATTCCTGCAGGCTCGGAAGCGCCGGGCACAACGGCGCGCGATAAGGTTGGTGAATGCGATCCTCAAGAGCTGCGGAGAGCAAATCGTGGCGGCCCTGCATGAACGCCGCGAGCAGCAACATGGAGTTCTGCACATTCGTGACCGCGTCGGCCCGCGAATAATTCGCGGGAAGCGCGCGACGCGCTTCCTCCGTTGCAAGGCTTTGCTCGGGAACCGCGAGCAGCAGCGGCCACTTCCCTTTCGGGCGCACACACACCACCTGAGATTCCGACTCACCACTCATCCGGGCTACTGTCAGGCCACCCATCCAACAGGCCGATGCATTATCAGGATGATGCTCGCGACGCGAGGCCTCGCCGATGATCTGAGCGTCGGTCCAACCCAGGCGGCCGAAGTGCACAGCCAGAGCGATCCCTGCCAGGCGCGCAGCTGCGGAGGAACCACAACCCTTGCCGATCGGGATATCGTTGGCAACTTTCAGAGCCAGCGGATAAATTTCGGCGTCAGCGAATTCGAGCACCTCGCAATAGGTCTTGAGGATGAGATGGTTTTCAACCTTCCCGCAGATTTCCTGGTCGCGGCCAGAAGCCGCGATGGAGAATGCTTTTGCTGGACGGGCATCAATCTTGATATAGAAGTCCATCGCCAGCGCGGCGGCGTCGAATGCCGGACCAAGATTCGCGGACGTGGCCGGAAGCGCTAAGCGCAGCGGCCGCTTCGAGTTCTTGCTTTTGGATGACATGGTTCCGGTTAGGACTTTCCTGCTTGTTCCAGCGTGCGCATCACCGCGTCCAGCGTGGCATCGAGAACAATCGGTGGACGACGCAACGAGTTCAGTGCAGCGCTTGCACCCTCGTCACCCGTGCCCTTGAACAAGTCGCCGCGATGAAAATCAATCGTGTAATCGGGATCTTTCAACAGATTTCCGGTCAGAACCAGCACTACACTCTCTTCCCGCTTCACGAATCCCTGCTTCACCAGCTTTTTCAAGCCTGCAAGCGTCACGGCCGAAGCCGGCTCGCATCCAATGCCTTCCGCACCGATCTCAGCCTTCGCTTGCGCGATCTCGATCTCGGCCACCTGTTCGCAAGCACCGCCAGTGGCTTCGAGAACATGGGCAGCCTTCTTCCACGACGCCGGGTTGCCGATGCGGATCGCCGTCGCGCGGGTATCAGCCTGCACACTGACCAGGCGCTTGCCCCCGGCTTCGCGCAGCGTGCGAACCAGGGCATTCGCTCCTTCAGCTTGAATGACTGACAACTTCGGCAGACGCGAAATCAGGCCCAGTTCATGCATTTCGAGCAATGCCTTCCCGATCGCCGAACTGTTCCCTAGATTTCCTCCCGGAACAATGATGTGGTCGGGAGCCAGCCAATCGACTTGCTCCAGCAATTCGATGGCAAGCGTCTTCTGTCCTTCGAGGCGAAAAGGATTGATCGAATTCAATTGATAAACCGGAGCCCGCAGCACAAGTTCCTGCAGCAGTCGCAGGCATCCGTCAAAGTCAGTGCGCAACTGGCAGGTTACGGCGCCATAGTCGAGCGCCTGCGAAAGCTTGCTCCAGGAAATCTTCCCATCTGGCACCAATACCAGGCTGCGCATTCCTCCGCGGGCGGCGTAAGCCGCCATGGACGCCGAAGTGTTCCCCGTGGATGCGCAGGCGACCCACTGAAATCCTGCCCGCCGCGCGAAGGTGGCGGCGACCGTCATCCCGGCATCTTTGAAAGAGGCGGTCGGATTCATTCCCTGGTGCTTTGCGAACAAGCGCGGCACTCCGGTGATGCGAGCACACTGTGGAAGCTCGTAGAGAGGAGTATTACCCTCGCGCAGCGTAATTGCATTCGCTTCATCGCCAAGTTCCGGAAGCAGATCGCGAAAGCGCCAAACTCCACTCAATCAACCGCAGACTGAGACAAGCGGCGCTGGCGCCATGCCCCTTTCAACTTTTCCGCGTCAGGCTCAGCTTCTTTCCAGCGAGGGTAGGTTATTTCGAGCAGGTCTCCGCAGTGGGCGCAGCGAAAATCCTGACTGGCCGCCTCACTGAGGTCGCCGCAAGCGATGCAACGGAAGCGGAAGTCTGCTTGACGCACGCCGGGCGCAGAAGTGGAAGGAGACATGGGAGGGATCTACTTCTTTCCCCGCAAATACTGGTCCGTCTTGTTTATCCAATCGGCGCGCGGCGGAGCGAACACGTCAAGGTCGATGGTGTCTTCGAGGGCCTCTGCTTTGTGTGGCATATGGGACGGAATGCAGAGAGTCTCGCCGGCGTTGACCACGATCTCTTTCCCGTCAATCCAGAACTTGAGCGCGCCGTCGAGAATGTACGTCAATTGCTCGTTGTGATGGCTGTGCTCGGGCACGATGCATCCTTTTTTCAGGAGCACACGCGCCACCATAATTTCTTGCCCAACCACGAATTGACGCTGCAGCAGCGGGTTCAAATCCTCAAGCGGCACCGTATGCCACGGAATGTACTGCAGCGCCGCGGGGCTCGCCGCATGCTTTGTTACGGCACGTTTGGCACGCGAGTGGGCCGCAGACGGTTTCGCCTTCGCACGGCCCGACGTCTTGGATTTCGCTTTCGCCTTCAGTTTCTTTTTTGCCATAGTCTTAGTGCACTCGTCCTTCGTACAGTTTCACCGCGGTGTCGTGCAGGTAGGCATGTGCCAATTCCAGAGCCCTGGCCTCGGTGATTTCATTCTCTGAAACCATCTCCGCCAACGCCGCCGCCAGTGCTGTGCGCGCGGAATAATTGCCCAGCCAGTAGCTCTCTTCCGCACCCAGCACTTGATTGTAAGGGAAACAATCGGTGCCGAAAGTTATCTTGTCTGGAAAAGTTTCCAGCCACATCTTCAGAGTCTCTTTAAAAGCCGAGGGATATTGCACCAACTCGCCAAACGAAGAATCGAGGTACACATTCTTCATGGCCGCCAGCCAGACAGCTTCGCGCTCCAGAGGATATCCGCCGTGAATCATCACGAATGTAGTCGAGGCGTAGCGTGGATCTCGCAACACGCTCTCCAGGTTCATGATGTTGCTCTGCGACAGGTTGAAATAGTCGCCAATCCCGACCGCCGTGTGAATGTGAATCGGCAAGTGCAACCGCCCGCCCTCCAGCACGAGAAAACGGAAAATATAGTCCTGGAAGGTGCGGTATTCCCTTTCCGTCGGAATTCCGCCGCTTACGTAACGCTGGTACAGGTCCTCGGCCTGCGCACGAGACGGATCGCTGAATGTAGTGGGCCGGAAATAGGCAACCTCGAACTTGATCGCAATACCGCCCCGCTTCGAATTGTCTTCCAGCACCTGGCTGATGAATTTCAGATAATCGCTGAAGCTGGCCGGCAACTTGGCGACGTTCACCTGCTGCATCCACCGGTGCAGCATTTTTTCCTGCAGCGGAATGTACACTCCTTCGTCAGGATTGCGCACCGTCTCGCGTTCATTATTGAAGGGCCACATGAACGAATCGCCGAAGAAAACCCAGGGAAAGCGCTTGCCGTCGAGGTAGTCGGGCATCATGGCGCGGTTGGCGACGGAGCTCTCAATATTGAGTTTGTCGAGAATCGAGTTGAAGTAGGCCGTTCTGGCCATCTGCTTCTTCAGTTCCGTCTTCTTGTTGAGCAGCCACTTCGCGTGTTCCGGCGAAAGATCAGAGTAGGGATAGCCGAACAACGCTTTGGCCGCCACCGCGAGCTCAGGATTGTCGTCGCGCGTGCGCAAGCCTTCGCTGGCATCGGGCGGTGCGGCCATCGCGTCCACATCGGGATCGTCGGCGTATCCCGGATGCGCGTGATGATCAAACGCCGGAATCTTTTCGATTTGCGGCAACAAACGCTGGTAGATCTGCTGCACGTCGGGCCCCGGAAACGGCCGCGCCTGCGCGGCAGCGTCTCGCACAGAGCAAGGAATGAAGACTGCCATCACGATCACGATCAGTCGCTTCATAGTTGTTCCTTGAAAATGTAATCGCAACGGCATTGTCATTCGAGCGGATGTCCGCTCGGGCTCAGCGAACCGCAACCGTCCCCTGCCATGCCGTCGATACTTTTGCGATGCGCTCGACTGCCTCATGCAGGGTCGCCATGGATGACGCAAACGAAAAGCGGATGAAATCCTTGCCGGACGGCCCAAACGCAACGCCCGGAATGCCGGCGACGCCCGCATCCTCCAGCAGAATGCGGCACAGATCCTCGGCGCTCATACCCGTTCCGGTGATGTCGACCCATGCGTAGAACGCGCCCTCGGGCGGCAGGCAACGAAAACCGGGCACTCGATTCAGATCGCGCACAAACTGATCGCGGCGTCGCGAGAATTCTCCAACCATGTGCGCTGTATTCCCTTCTCGATCGCGCAGCGCATCAATCGCGGCGTACTGCGTGAACTCGGCAACACAGGTGTAGGTGTTCACGGCCATCATGAGCAGCGCGGGCACAACTTCTGGCGGTGCCACCGTGTATCCCAGCCGCCATCCGGTCATGGCGAAGCTCTTCGAGAATCCGTCAATGATCAACGTGCGTTCCGCCATCCCGGGATAGCGCAGCATGGAGAGATATTCGCCGCCATAAATAATGCGCGCGTAAATTTCGTCGGAGAGCACCCAGAGGTCGTGTTTCACCGCGAGTTCAGCCAGGCCGCGCTGTACCGCGTCGGTGTACACCGTTCCCGTAGGGTTGCCCGGAGAATTCGTGAGCAGCATGCGCGTGCGCGGGGTGATTTTCGACGCAACCTCCGCCAAGTCGGGCTGGAGGTTATTGCGAGCCGCGAGCGTGAACGGCACAGGAACCGCGCCCAGTCCGAGCGCGATCGACGGATATCCCGGAAACCCCGGGTCGGGATAGAGCACTTCGTCGCCCGGTTCGAGCAGAGCCATCATCCCGAGAAACAGCGCGATCTTGCACCCGGGCGCGAGCACAATGTTAGCCGCCGAAACCTTGATGCTGCGGGTGCGATCGAGATAGTCCGCAATCTCCTCGCGCAGCGCCGGTACGCCCGCCACGGCGCAGTATCGATCTTTGCCCTCGGCAAGTGCGCGGGCAGCCGAATCGATCACCGACTTGCCGGGATGAAAATCGGGCTCCCCCAATTCCAAATGAATGATGGAGCGCCCCTGAGCCTCCAGTTCTTTCGCACGGGCAAAGACCGAGAGCGCGCCTTCCCCGCTCATCACCGACATTCTTGAAGCAATCGATCGCATGAGTCTCCGTTCGGTTACAAGCCCTTGTACATACCGCCATCCACGAGCACGGTTTGCCCCGTCACATACGACGCGCGCTCTGACGCCAGCCAGACGATCGTATCGGCAACTTCGCGCGGTTCGCCCAGACGCTTCAGCGGAGCATCCGCCGCCCATGCGTCGAAAAATTCCTGCTCGGCCTTCCCCGATGAAGCAGCTCGCGCTTTCGCCAACTCCTTCAGACGATCCGTCGCCGTGAAGCCAGGTCCAACGTTATTGACCAGAATTCCGTCTTTGCCGAACTCATTCGCCAGACTCTTGACCAACCCAACGACGGCCGCGCGCACCGCGTTCGATAGCACGAGGTCCGTCACCGGCTGTTTCGTCGTGATCGAAGTAATCGTGACGATGCGGCCCCACCGTTTCCGCTGCATGTGCGGGATAACTTCGCGAGCAAAATAGACGGTGCTCAGGAAGTTGGCATCGAGAGCGCGCTGCCAATCTTCGAGACTCGAGGCGAGAAATCCCTTGGCCGGTGGCCCCCCGGCGTTGGTGACGCAGATGTCCACGCTGCCGAACTTCGCGGCCACTGCTGCGACGAATCGTCCGACAGCGCCAGCGTCGACCACGTCGAAGGCTTCGGCAAGAACCTCGGCCTTGTGTTGTTTTCTGATCTTCTTTGCCGCACCCTGCAACGTCTGCGCGTTGCGCGCGCACATGGCGACGCGGCATCCTTCGGCGGCGAACGCCTCTGCCGTAGCTAGCCCAATTCCCTGACTGGAGGCGGCAACCAGGGCAACACGGTTTTTCAGTCCCAAATCCATGGCTAAGTATGAACGGGCATTATAAATGGTGAACAGCGAATCATGAACGCTGCGCGGCGCGCTTTTGCTTGCCGCAGGAGAATCCCCGCAATTAATCTGGATGGGCGAGGTTCCCATGAAACGGCCCACCCGTTGTCCCGAAACCGCCGCCGTGCACGGCGCATCCGACCTGGAAAAAAAGAACGGCCCCGTCGCCACGCCGATCTACCAGACGTCCACGTTCGAAGTCACCGACAACGACGAACAGGAGCGCGTCACCACGACCGACCGCTACTACACGCGTTGGGGCAATCCCACGAACACCGTCGCCGAACAGACCGTCGCTGAGATCGAGGGCGTCGACGCGGCGCGTACTTTCGCGTCCGGCATGGGAGCAATCACCACGACGATCCTCGCTCTGCTCAAGGCGGGCGATCACATCGTTGCGCAGCGCGACATCTACGGAGGCGTGACCAAGTTTTTCTCGCAGTGGCTGCCGAAGATGGGCATCGAGACGACCTTGGTCGAAACCAACGACTTCGAACAGCACGCGCAGGCGATCCGTCCGAATACGCGACTGCTATATCTCGAGTCGCCGACCAATCCCTCGCTGCGCGTAGTTGACATCAAGAAAGCCGCCGCTCTCGCGAAGCAGCACAAGCTGATCAGTATGATTGACAGCACTTTCGCCACTCCGATCAACCAGCATCCCGCAGAATATGGCATCGACTTGGTCATGCACTCCGGCACGAAATACTTGAGCGGACACGCCGACTTGACCTGTGGAGTCGTCGCCGGACGCGCCGAACTCATCGACGAAATCGACGAGTCCCGCAAGTCGCTGGGAAACGTCATGGACCCGCATGCCGCGTGGATGCTGATTCGCGGCCTCAAAACGCTGGCCGTCCGCGTCGCGCGCCAGAACGAGAATGCCTTGCGCGTAGCGGAGTTTCTGGAAAGCCACGCCAAGGTGCGCCGCGTGCACTATCCGTTCCTGAAGAGCCATCCACAGTACGCCATCGCACGCGAGCAAATGACCGGCGGCAGCGGCATGGTGACCTTTGAGGTCGAAGGCACCGGCGAAGACGCCCGCCGCGTCAGCGAAGCCATGCGCCTGTTCACATTGGCCACAAGCCTGGGCGGCGTGGAGTCGCTGGTTTCGATCCCCGTTCTCACGTCGCACGCCATGATCTCCGCCGAGCAGCGCCAAAAGATGGGAGTGACCGAACAAATGGTGCGCCTGTCGGTAGGAATCGAGAACGCCGACGACCTCATCGCCGACCTGGAGAGGGCTCTCAAAGCAGTCGGTGCTCATCAGACTGTGCCGGTGGGTTGACGCCGCTCTGGGCTCCCAAAAAATAATCCCGGCCTCACATGGAGGCCGGGATTTCTGTTTTCCGCGCAGTGTTAGAAGAGGAACTTCGCACCCAGTTGCAGGATGCGCGGGTTGTGAGCGGAACTTACATACCCAAAGTTATCGCTCGGGAAAGCATTGTTGCCGGCTCCGCCTGCCGATCCGGCATCTCCAGCGATCCCTCCCCATTGCGTGTGGTTAAACACGTTGAATGCCTCTGCACGGAACTCAAAGCCCAGTCGCTCAGTGAACGCAAAGTGCTTGAAGAGGGCCATGTCGAAGTTGATACGGTGAGGGTTCCGCAGGATGTTCCTTCCAGCGTCACCGAAGGTTAACCCTCGCGGCGCCGCGAAAGCGTCCTGACTGTAGAACTGGGGACCCAGTCCTGCGACTGCCACGTGAGTGAAGCTGGCATTCGGATCGCCGACCAGATCGGGTCGCGAGGATGTGCCCACGCCGTTCGCAACCCCGGCGTTGTCACTGATTGTCGAGAAGGTGGGGCTGAACGGAGTACCAGTCGAGAAAGCCGTAATTCCGGAATACTGCCAACCACCCAGAACGTTGTGTGCTATCCCCTTGCCCTTGAAGAACGGCATATCCCAAACATAGCTGATGTTCAAGATGTGACGTTGATCGAAGTTCGAACTCGCGCGATTCGCCGAAGGATTATACGAATCAACAAAGCTGCCGTCGCCACGATCCGAGGAATCGTCGATGGAGTGGCTGTACGTGTACGCTCCGCTAACCGTCAATCCACCCATTGTGCGGCGAACGGACATCTGGAAAGCATGATAGGTGGACGACGATGCCGGCTGAAGGTGGACGATGTTTCCATACCCAGGGACGGGACGGTAGACATCCGGGTTCGCCCCGCATGCCACGTTCAAGTTAATCAATGCCTGTCCGCTGACGGGGTTGCCGTCCACTGTTAAGAGGTTGCAATCCGTTGTAGTGCTGTTGTTTGGTTCGCCGGGCGCATACGGATTCAGCGAAAGGGGCAACGCTGGAATTTGGTTAAAGTCGGTCTGCCTTGTCAGATGCGTGCCCTTGCTCCCGACATAGGAGACGGTCGCGACGGTTCCCTTTATCTCATGCTGCACGTCGAGGTGCCACTGCTGGATGTAAGGCCAGATGGCCTTGGTGGGGATCATATTGACGTTCAACGGTAACTGGGCTCCAGCTACGGCGGAGACGCCAACCTGCGTGTACCCAATAATGTTGTTCTGTTGAACGGCATTGGCAAGCGGCGGAGAGTTTTCGAGAGACTCAGTATTTCCCTCGTTCCCGTTTGTATGTTCAAAGAACACCCCGTAACCACCGCGTAGAGCCCACTTCCCGTTGCCGAAGGGATCATAGGCAAAGCCAACACGTGGAGCAGGGTTGAACAGGTGGCCTTTCATGCAACCCGCTGGCACACCGGAAGTCACACCGCACTGCACGATTCCATTCGGCAAGTCACTCACCGAGGGTGTTCCGTTATCAGCAGTGAGGGAATTCACCGTCCCGTCAGCATTCACAGTGGTCTGACCCGCCACATAGTGCGCCGGATCAAAGTTAAACGCCTGGTGCTGCTTCTCACGGTAAGTGCCGTATAAACTAAGCCGCAGACCAAGGTTCAAAGTGAGTCGATCCGATATACGCCAGTCGTCCTGGAAGTACGGCTCGACCAGTTTGTAGCGGTTGAAATATTTGACGAACCGGTCCTGCTGCCCGAAACTCGAAATATTTCCCAACAACATGTCCGCGAACGGATTGCCACTGGTGACACTGGTATTTGAACTGTCGAACGTCAGGTAGCCATTGACCGAGCCCGCACCGAGTTCGCCCCCGTTTTCATTCTTCTGCGCGAACGCCATGTAGACGCCCATCGTCAAATTGTGTTTTCCGACAATCTTGGTCAGATTGTCACGATAGGTATAAGTCGGGTTGGAGTTGTAAATGCCATTCGGGATGTAACCAGCATCCTCTCCGAAGCCGCCGCCATAAGCGTTGCCGCCAACCAGATTGATTCCTGGGAGAACTCCGTGACCGTTTCCGCCGAAGAGGTCACCGATCGTCATGTTTGATGGGCGCTGCCAAACTCCCACATTGTTGAGGATGATGTGATCGGTCGTGTAGCTAAAGACGAATTCATTCAACAACGTCGGACTGAACGTGGAAGTGAGCCTGGCTACCAAAGCGACACCCGGCCCCTTGAAAGCGGTTCGGGTTGTCGGAAAACTTCCTGCGTTTGTCCACAGAGGAGTGGAGGTCACCGTGTCCCATGAATCGTGGATGAAGCGGAAACTGAGGCGCTCCTTTGAACTCAAGTTGTGATCGAGCCGAATCAACTCCTCCCTCCAAGTTGTGGGCAGGACGGTGGCCACATTGAACAGTTCAGCACCCGGCTGACCCTGTGTGGGCAGGGGAATCATCGGCAGCAGTGCCTGCACATTGGGATCATTTGGATCGTTGGGTATCTGATTCAGAACTCCATTGGTGACATAGGGGTTGAACTGACTAGAATTGGGTATGGCCGTTCCCGGACAATCCGGAAAGTAGTTGCTGGAGTTAGAATCATCGCGCTGAAAAGACGTATTCGTACTCGGACACAGGTCGCTGAAGTCCCCAGTCCGCTCCGCTGGAGACGGCACAAGCTGATTGAAGTTGGTGGGGACGCGCTCTTTCCGCCACTCCTGCGACCAGAAGAAGAAAGTTTTTGTCTTGTCCTTGTTGTAAGCCCCCGGGATGTACACCGGACCACCGATTGTGTAGCCATAGTCGTTCTTTTTGTACGGAGGAACGCTCGAATCGAAGTAGTTCTTTGCGTTGAACGCATCGTTGCGCACAAACTCGTAGACATCGCCGTGAAAGGTGTTCGTGCCAGATTTCGTTTCGACTTCGACAGTGCCCGACCCGTTTCGTCCGTACTGCGCACCGTAATTCGAAGTAAGCACTTTGAATTCCGCGATCGCATCCACGCTGGGATACACGTTCAACGTAGAGTTGCTGCCGTTGTCCATGTTGTCGCCGCCATCCAACTCCCAGTTGTTGTACTCGACGCGCCCGCCATTCATGCTGTAGCTAACGTTGCCATACACCCCAACCGTGCCCTCATCTTGTCCCGTTTGATTGCTAACTCCGGGTACCAGGGTTACGAGTTGCGTGAAGTTCCGACCGTTCAGTTCAAGTTGGGAGATTTCCTTCCCGTTCACCGTCCCGGAGAGATCCGAGGACTGAGTCTCGACTTGGGCTACACTCTCGCCCTCGACTATGACCTCAGTGGTCGCGGCGCCAACTTGCAGGGCTAGGTCGACGCGCGCCTTCTCGGCTACGTCGAGTTTTACACCCTTCGCCTGGTATTTTTTGAACCCGCTTGCAGTCACGATAATGTCGTAGGTGCCGCCGGGAAGTGCCGATTGGTTGTACTCGCCGGAGGAGTTGGTGACCGTCTGCCGGTTAATGCCGTGATCGAGGCTGGAGATCACGACGGTGGCGCCGGCAACTGCAGCGCCGGAGGGATCCTTGACCGTGCCCGTGATCGAACCTGTATCCTGCGCCCACGCTGCTCCGCACAACGTCGCCAGCACCAACACCACCCACAACACCCGTTGAGATCTCATGGTCACGCTCTCCCGTTTCGCGCAGCCATCACCTGCGCTGGTTCAATTGGCTTTGTCGTGTTTCTTTCGAGCCTTGCGGCTCGAGGAACTCCCATTACCCGGACGGACACAACTCCCGCTGATTGGCTTATTAAAACGTATGAATAGTGCTTTTATACGGCATCCACTGTCAAGAAAAAAGCGAAGCAACTGTTGCCTTGGACGCCAGATTTTCCACAAAATCGTTCTGTGTCACGCAAAAACAGAATCAGAAATTTGCGCGATTGGCCGACCGGCGACCTACGAAACGCTCCGGGTGGACTCTCTCACCACCAGTTCGGGTGCGACCTTGCGGTGCGTCGCGCCGACTTCACGCTTTTCGAGTACTGCGTTGATTCCATCGACGACGATGCCCACCGCCGACGAACCCATCGCTTCCATGGGTTGGCGCACCGTGGTGAGCGATGGCGTGTACAAGGCCGAAGTCGCCACATCGTCAAAACCGATCACGGAACACTGCTCCGGCACGCGAACACCCGATTTCGCCAACGCCCGAATCGCCCCGAACGCGCTCATGTCATCAAACGCCAGCAGCGCGGTGAAGGGGCGCTTTTGCTTGATGAGTTCGTCGGTGAGTTTTTGTCCCGCCTCGAAGCTCGACAGCGGATCGCGCGACTCCGGCAGATCCACAATCAAGCGCGCGTCGAGTTCCAATCCGCAAGTCTTGGCACAGTTGCGAATGCCGCGCCACCGTGGCGAACTATCGGTCAGGGCCTTTGGCCCGCGAATGAATGCGATCTTGCGATGCCCCAGCGAATGCAAATGCTCGAGAGCAAGATAGCCGCCGACCTCGTTGTCAACAATCACAGAACTCATCGAGTCCGTATTAAGTTCGCAGCCGATCATCGCGGTGGGAATGCTGCTCTTCTCCAGATCACCGAGCAGGTTAATGTCGAGAAAGAGCCAGTTGGCGAGCACAATCAGGCCCTCGATGCGGCGGTCGAGCAACATTTCCAGATAGCGCTCAAAGCGGCTGCGCTCGTTGTGCACATCGGTGAGGATGGGGAGATACGACGACTGGTACAGAGTGTTTTCAATGCCGCGCAGTACCAGCGTGCAGTACGGATCCGTCATGTCAAAGACCATGACACCGACGGTATGGCTGCGTTTGCTGCGCAGCGAGCGCGCAAATTGGTTGGGACGATAGCCGAGCTTTTGCGCGGCCTTTTCGATTTTTTTCTTGGTGGCAGGAGGAATGTATCGGGCCAGTGGCGCGTTGTTCAAAACGATCGACACCGTGGTCGAGGAAAAACCGCTCTCCTTCGCCACGTCACGAATGGTCACCATCGCAGCCCTTGCACCGGAACAGAGAACCGCGGCAGTTCCGCAGAAATCTCAAGATTTATTTTCAGAGTTCGCCGTGCCCGCTTGAATTTCGTGCGAACACTGGCGGACACTACAGCAGAGACTACAACCAGTGTCAAGCGCACGAATCCTGTCGAGATGTTTCTTTTTGCTGCTTCTGGCTGGCGCAGCGAAGGGAAACTCGTCCGCGCAATCGACGCCTGCCGCGAAAGAAAAGCCGCGAAACACCGCGCCAATCAAGGCATCTGATGATGCGAAGACGGCCAATCCCGCACAACTGTTTCAGCTCGGACAGGACGCGCTCGCTCACAATCGACTCGACGAAGCGGAACACAACTTCCGCGGCGTGCTGGTGATCGATCCGCAATCCGGAGGGGCTTACGCCAATCTTGGAGTCGTCTACATGCGGCGCAAGCAGTGGTCGAAGGCACTGGTAGAGTTGCAAAAAGCCGAGCACCTCATGCCGCAAGTTGCCGGTATTCGTTTGAACATCGGCCTCGCGTACTACCGGCAGAACGAATTTCTCGCCGCGACTGCGCCCTTCGAATCCGTCGTGCGCGATCAGCCGGATGCTCTCCAGCCTCGATATCTTCTCGGTCTCTGCTATTTCTTCGCCGAGCGCTGGAGCGACGCCGCGACCACGCTCGAACCGCTGTGGGCGCAGGAATCCAGTCAACTTCCTTACCTCTACGTGCTCTCGATCGCGGCCCACCGAGCCAAAATGAAAGACCTCGACGATCGAGCCACCGCGCAACTCATCAAACTCGGCGACGGCACGCCGGAATACCATCTTTTCGTCGGCAAATATCACCTGAATCTCGAACAATACGATCTGGCGTTAACCGAGTTTCAGGCGGCGGCAGAGGCCAATCCCAAGCTTCCCTTCGTTCACTTCAACCTGGGCCTGACTTATCTCAAGAAGGGAGACTACGAACGCGCACGCGACGAATTCCTGAAAGACGCCGCAGTCGAACCAGATCTCTCCCTCAACTACGACGAACTCGGAGACACCTACTCGCTGATGCAACAAGAAGCCAATGCCGAGAAGAGTTATCGCGAAGCGCTGCGCCGCGATCCACGGCTCGTGAACTCTCATATCGGATTGGTGAAAATCTATCAGCGGCAAAAAAAATATGCGCAGGCGCTCACTGAAATCGATTCTGCTGGCAAGCTCGATCCCTCGCGCACCGACATCCACTACCTGCGGGGACAAGTGCTCGTGCACATGGGCCGCAAGGAAGAGGGCAAGAAGGAACTGGAGGCGGCGGTGCGCATCGACAACGAACGCCGCGCCGAACGCCAGAAGCAGGTGGAGTCTGGCACCCTGCCTTCGCCCGAGCTACTGCAAGACCCGGAGTGATACACTGGCGGTCTCAGCCACTTTCCTCGCAAACACGACCACTATTTGCCGTTCTGGCAGGAGGTACAAATCATGAAACGCATTTTGAAAATTGTGGGGATCGTCGTCGGCGTCCTGATTCTCATCCTGATCGCGCTTCCCTTCTTCATCGACGCCAACACCTTCCGTCCGAAACTTGAATCGGAACTCACCGATGCCCTCGGCCGCGAAGTCAAAGTCGGAAACATTTCCCTCTCTCTGCTTTCGGGCGGTGTTACGGCCGACAACATCTCCATCGCTGATGATCCGGCGTTCAGCAAGTCGCCTTTCGTGCAGGCAAAGTCGCTCAAGGTGGGCGTGGAAATGATCCCGCTGATTTTTTCCAAGACGCTCAACGTCACCGAACTCACGCTCAACCAGCCCGAGATCGGCCTGGTGAAATCGCAAAACGGCGAGAAGTGGAATTTCTCCAGCCTGGGGGGCAAGAATCCATCTGCGGCGAAACCAGCCACGCCCGCCTCCAGCACCAATCCGAATCTTTCGGTCGCGAAGTTGAACGTCAACGACGCGCGACTCACGGTGTCGGAGGCCGGCTCAGACCACAAACCTCATGTGTACGACAAGGTTAATATTGAAGTGGAGAACTTCTCTCTAACTTCGTCGTTTCCTTTCACCATGAAGGCCAACCTGCCGGCGGGTGGAAGCTTGAAACTCGACGGCAAAGCGGGGCCAATCGATGCCAACAACGCCGCACAAACTCCGCTCGAAGCCAAAGTCGCGATCAACAAAATGAATCTGGCGGAATCTGGATTCATTGATCCAGCCACGGGCATCGCCGGAATTGCGGACTACGATGGAACCATCAAGTCCGATGGACGCGAAGCCAAAACCAGCGGCAAGCTGACCGCCACGAATTTACAGGTCGTAAAGAAGGGTTCACCCGCCGGCAGACCGGTGGAGGTAACCTATGTCGTGGTGCATAATCTGGCAAAAGAAACTGGCACGATCACCCAGGGCGATATTGCCATGGGCAAGGCGGTCGCTCATCTCTCCGGCACCTACGATGCTCACGGCAAAGTGACTTCCGTGAATTTGAAGGTGAACGGACCCGGCATGCCAGTGGACGAACTCGAAGCCATGCTCCCCGCCTTGGGAGTCGTGTTACCTCCGAAGGCAACACTCAAGGGCGGCACCCTCAACGCGAACCTTGCAATCGCTGGTCCGGTTGACAAACTCGTTACTACCGGGACCGTCCGCCTCGAAAATTCGACGATGGCCAATTTCAATCTTGGTTCGAAGCTCTCGGCCATCTCCGCACTCTCGGGCAAGAGCACTGGCAACGACACTACAATTCAAAACTTCAGCTCTGATGTTCGCGTCGCACCCGAAGGCACGCAAGCCAACAACATCAATCTCACGGTTCCAGCCATCGGAGTCGTTACCGGCGCGGGCACGGTCAGTCCAGCCAACGAACTCGCGTTCAAAATGAACGCCGCACTCGGTGGGATGGGCATCCCGTTCACGGTTCAGGGAACAACGTCCGATCCCAAGTTCATGCCTGACGTCAAGGGCATCGCCGGTGGAATGCTCAAAGACGCGCTGAGTGGCAAACCGAGCGCGAACAATCCCCTCAACGGACTGTCAGGCTTGCTAAAGAAAAAGCCCCAGTAACGATTGCCCCAAGGAGCCACGTCACCCGGCGTGGCTTTTTTCTTTGTCCAACTATTTACTATTGAGAATATATATTTTAACGTGGAGCAACATGCCCGGCATAACCGAAGCGATTTCCGACGGCTTAGGCCGCTACTCCATCGGCGAAAAACTGCGCACTCTACGCCTCCGCAAGAGCATGGGATTGGTCGAACTGGGCAAGCATACCGGCCTCTCGGCGGCCCTGCTTTCGAAGTTGGAAAGGGGAAAGTTGTTTCCTACTCTGCCAACATTGTTGCGCATTGCCATGGTGTTCGGCGTCGGCTTGGACTATTTTTTCACCGACGAACGCAAGCGCCGCGTCGTAGGCGTGGTTCGCAAAGCCGAGCGGGTCCGCTTCCCCGAGCGCCCCGGCACACAAGATGTGCCCTACTTCTTCGAATGCCTCGATTACCGGGCGACCGAGCGCAAACTGAGCGCGTTCCTCGCCGATTTTCAGGAGCAACCGCTCGACAAGATCAAGCCGCACCAGCATGCCGGAATCGAATTTCTCTATGTTTTGAAGGGATCGCTGACACTCAAGATTGGCAGCGATGAATATTTGCTCGACGCCGAGGACGCCATCTATTTCGACTCCGCCATCATGCACAGCTATCGCCGGCGCGGCGCGAAACCGTGCACCGGTGTCATTGTCACAGTCCCGTAGTCGCCCTTCCCCGGACAGGTCGAGGTATCGCCAACCGCCCCGAAGGCCGCCCACCGTGTTCGGGAACGTCGAAAATGCGTGGGTGGTACCTAAATTGCTATCGCCCCTTGATTGACAACATCATTTTCACGATTCCATACTCTGGCCACAGTTGCATAAACTTGCACTTTTACCGACTCCAGAAGAGCGGCGTACGATTCTCTGATTAGTTCGCCCTCGGGCCGAGTCTATTCTCACAAAGTAGTGTTTCAGCGTTTGATCACAGGAGGATCGTCTTGTCCAAGCCATCAGCCCCAAGAACCTTCATGCCCGCCGGATGGGTCGTTGCGATCGTCGCCGTAGCCGCAGTCGCCGTGTTAGCATCCGCAACCGGATTGCCCCGCCATGGCAGTAATTCCAAACGGTCGGCGGTCTCGTCCCGGCAACCATCGTCGAACTCGACGCTGACGCCCGCCACTCGCGCTCACCTTCAAGCCCACTATGCTGCTCTGCCTTTGGCTTTCGAGGCCAACCAGGGACAGGCCGATCCGCAAGTGAAGTACATAGCGCGGGGGAATGGATACAAGCTCTTGCTGACCTCGTCGAAAGCGATCATGTCCCTGCCCGGTCGCAATCGGTATTCCGAGGTCCGCGAGGTGATGATGCACAAACGGCGAGGAGCGGCAGGTGTCAAGGCGATGATGAAGAAGCAATCTGCGAAGGGCCGGCAAGCGTCGCCAATGGCGTCCCTTCAGATGAACTTTCTCGGAGCCAATCAGCATTCGCAACTCGTCGCGGACGATCTGCAATCGGGCAAGGTCAATTACTTCCTCGGCAATGATCCATCGAAGTGGCACTCCAATGTTCCGCTGTATGGCCGGGTGAGCTACCGAAATATCTATCCAGGAATCGATCTGGCATTTCACGGCGCCTCCCACCAGTTGGAGTTTGACTATGTAGTAAGCGCGGGAGCCGATGCCGCTGCGATCGCACTCGATTTCCAAGGTGCGGAGAACGTCCAGACGGATGATGCAGGTAACTTGGTTCTCGCGACGAGTGCGGGGCCGGTACAAGTGAACAAGCCCGTAGCGTATCAATCGAAGAACGGTGCACGGGAATTTGTGGACGCAAGTTTTGTGTTGAATGCGAAGAATCAAGTGAGCTTCGCGCTCGGTTCCTACGATCACAATCGGGAACTTGTAATCGATCCGACGGTCACCTATTCCACGTATTTCGGCGGGAGCGGCGCTGATTACGGCATTGCCATTGCAGTGGATGCGAGCGGGAATTCCTATGTTGCGGGTGCTACGGATTCTAGCGCCATTCCCGGCTGGAACAGCGCCACGAACAACGCCAGCTTTGACGTTTTTGTCACGAAGATCGATTTCAACGGAAACCTGATGTTCACGACCGAGTTCGGTGGAAGCCTCGATGAATTTCCCGGCGGTATCGCGGTCGACAGTCAGGGAATCTATGTCTCGGGAACCACAGCTTCCAGCAATTTCCCGGTCACTGGTGGCGCGGCCCAGACCGTGTTCCAGGGGGGTATCGCCGGAGGAGCGAACGACGCGTTTGCTGTGAAGATGGCCCTGAATGGATCCATCGCATGGGGCACCTATATCGGAGGGAATGGGAGCGACACTGGCTTAGGCGTCGGAGTGGACAGCAGTCACAACGTCTATGTCGTCGGCGAAACCTTCTCGACTAATTTAGGTGGAGGCGTGATAAATCCTCTGCCCGGTGGCAGCCTCCTCAACCTCGGGGCGAGCACTCAGGACAACGACGGCTACATCGTGAAGATCAATGCCTCAGGTGCCAGCTTTGGTTTGGTGAGCTACCTGGGAGGCAGCAGCGGCGATTTGGCCACTGGCGTGGCTGTGAACAGCAGCGGCACGATCTTGGTCTCGGGGGAAACCATTT
>Ga0207664_10000996_pt1 | contig 19036 bp, 13 predicted proteins | sample LARL83metaG_FD_184349 | JGI IMG/M metagenome (GOLD analysis project Ga0207664, IMG submission 184349) | Corn, switchgrass and miscanthus rhizosphere microbial communities from Kellogg Biological Station, Michigan, USA - LAR L8-3 metaG... | ecosystem: Host-associated > Plants > Roots >... | reverse complement strand
CCTCGGCCCCGGGCGGTCCGTGACTATCAGCGAAGAAAGGAAGACTTTAATGGCTTACACCAGTTGGCGCGGCGTCGTCGGATGCGTGAAACCGACCATGCGGCCGGGCGGCATCGAGGAACTGATCCGGATACTCCCGGACGGCATCGGCATTCTGCCGCTGTTCCTCGACATCCAGGAAGGCACCGTCGACGAGTTCAAGCGCGCCGTCGATCCCTATGTGCCGCTGGTGGAAAAACTCGCTTCGAAGAAGGTCGATCTTATCCATCCCGAGGGTGCGCCGCCGTTCATGCTGCTGGGCCACAAAGGCGAGGCCAAGCTCCTCGAGAAGTGGGAGAAGAAATACGGCATCCCGATGTTTACCTCGGGCACCAACCATGTGCGCGCGCTGAAGGCGCTCGGCGCCAGGAAGATCGTCGGCTGCACCTACTTCACCGGCAAGATCAACGGCATGTTCGCCGACTATTTCAAGCAGGCAGGCTTCGACGTGCTCGGCATGGAGGGGATCGACGTCGCGTTCGACAAGGTCGGCCATCTGTCGTCCCACGAGATCTATGCCCATGTGAAAAAGGCGTTCCTGAAACACAGGAAGGCCGACGCGATCTACCTCCTCGGCACCGGCTGGAGGGTGATGGACGTGATCGACACGCTGGAACAGGACACCGGCGTGCCGGTGGTCCATCCCGTGCCGGCACGGTGCTGGGAAATCCAGCGGCGGCTCTCGATCCGCCAGCCGGTGCCGGGCTACGGCCGGCTGCTCGCCGAGATGATCCAGGACTGATGGGCTGAATGCGAACGGCCGGCTCGAACGCATCGAGCCGGCCGTCTTTCTTGCCGCGCATTGCGGTCGGTTGCGTGGACCGCTCAACCCTTGAGTCGCGGCACCAGCTTAAGCGCGTTGTCGCGGTAGATCGCCGTGAGCTGAGCCGGCGTCAGGCCGACCGCCTCGATCCCGTGCAGGTTCTCCCCTTCGGTGTAGTAGGGGAAATCGCTGCCGAACACGATTTGCGGCAGCGGGATCAGCTTTGTCAGGGCCGCCATCGTCGGCGCCGACGTGGCGTTGGCGGTGTCGTAGTGGAGCCGCTTGAACTCCGCCTCGACCCCGTCAGGGGCCACCGTCTTGAGATTCTTCACGCGTCGCGATGAGCTGGCGATGCGGCCCGCAAGCATCGGGATCGTGCCACCGCCGTGCGAAAACAGAAACCTGATGTCGCGGTGTTTGGCGAAGGTGCCGTTGAACAGCAGGCTGAGAACCGCCCGGCTGGTGTCGTGCGGGTACTCGATCCACGAGGTGCCGACCGGGGGGTTGATGTTGCCGCAACAGAAGGGCGCGTTGGGGTGGAAGTAGACCACCGCCTTGCGCCGGTTGAGCTCGTCGAAGATCGGCGCGAACGCCGGATCGCCGGGCCACTTGTCGCCATAGCTCGTCGGAATTCCGACGCCGTCCGCTTTCAGGGTATCGAAGGCGTACTCGATCTCTTTGAGGGTTCCGTCGACATCGGCGATCGACAGGAACGCGAATTGTCCGAAACGCTTCGGCTTGTCGCGGACCAGCCCGGCGGCGTAGTCGTTGATCGTGCGCGTGGTCTTGCGTAGCCATTCCTTGTCTTTGCGCCACCATTCCTCGGGGACCGAGGAGACCGAGAGGATGCCGGTGGCGACGCCGTTCTTGTCCATCTGGTCGAGCGCGACCTGCGGCGACCATTTGCCGGCAACGCGCCCACCCAGCTCCTTGCCGAGCGCCGGCGGGTAGACGTGAAAGTGCGTGTCGATGCGATGGCCTGCCAGCAGGCCGGTTGTCGCCGCCCGCGCCGGAAGCGCACGCGAGGCCAACGCTCCGGCTACGAGCGCACCGCCGGTGACGAGAGCCGTGGTTCTGAGAAAATCCCGCCGTGACGGTCCACAGCAGCCGTTGTGACCGTGAACGTGGACGTGCGCGGTCGATCGATCATGAGTCATAGTGCCCCTCTGTATGATCTGGTGGCGCAATTGGCTCGCGCTCGTTGAGTTGATGTCTCCCTTGGGCGTCTACGTTCCTCCGAATTTTTCTGGTTTTCTTCAGGCCTTCAGTCGCGGCACAAGCCGCAGCGCATTGTTCATCTCGATCGCCTTGAGATCGGCGGCCGACAATCCCGCCTTCATCAGTCCCTCGGCGGTCGCGGCTTCCGTTACGTACGGATAATCGCTGCCGTAGACCACCTGCGACGCCGGAACCGTCTTCAGGAGCGCCGCCATCGGCGCGGGATAGAATGCGCTCGCGGTGTCGTAGTGGAGCCGCTTGAATTCCGCGGCGATGCCGTCGGGCGCCACCGCCGCGCGGTTCTTCATGCCCTTCGACAGCCAATCGATGCGGCCGGCCAGCATGGGAACTGTGCCGCCGCCGTGGGAAAACAGGAACTTGATGTCGCGGTGGTGGACAAACGAGCCGCTGAACAACAGGCTGAGGATGGCGCGTGTCGAGTCGTGGGGGTACTCGGCCCATGATACCGCGACATTGGGCACCAGATTGCCGCCGCAGCAGAACGGCGCATTGGGATGGAAGTAGACGACGGCCTTGCGGCGGTTGAGCTCGTCGAAGATCGGCCCGAAGGTCGGATCGCCCGGCCATTTGTCGCCGTAACTGGTGGGCACGCCGACGCCATCGGCCTTCAACGTGTCGAAGGCATATTCGATCTCCTTGAGCGTGCCATCGACGTCCGCCATGGACAGGAACGCGAACTGACCGAATCGCTTGGGCTTGTCGCGCACCATCTGGGCGGCGAAATCGTTGAGGGCGCGGACCTTGCCGCGAAGCTGTTGCGCGTCGAGACGCCACCAGCCTTCCGGCGCCGAGGATACCGACAGCACCGCCGATACGATGCCGTTCTTATCCATCTCGTCCATGGCGATCTGCGGCGACCAGCGCTTCGATATGCCGCTGCCGAGCTCGCTGCCGACACCCGGCGGGTAATAATGGAAGTGGGTGTCGATGCGCTTCCGCGCCGCGCCCGCGGGCGCCTGGGCGAGCAGGGTGCCGGGAACGAGAGCGCCGCCAGTGACGAGCGCCGCCGTCTTGAGAAAACTCCGCCGGGAGGGACCGCAGCAGGCATTGTGCCCATCGTCATGATGATGGTGCGCGCGCGGATTGGCCACCGCTTCGTCGTGTGTCATGAAAGCCCCCAGTGCTGTGGTCCGTTGCCCAGTCCCTTGGCCCTATTGTCGCCCGACTTCGCGCCCGGTGTCCACGCGATGGATGGTAGCCGAGAGCCGGGGTGGGCCTGTTGGCGCCGCCACATCGAGGTGCTACGCTTATCGCCATCAGTCACCTACGAAGCGCGATTCACGCGCCCACCGACACCAGGGGGAAGCCATGCACCGCATCCTTGTCGCCGCCGCATCCATGTTGGCGGCCGGACTCTTCGGCCTTCACGGCGCGTCCGCCGACGCCGTTTCCGATTTTTACAAGGGCAAGCAGATCAGGCTGATCATCGGCTACCCGGCGGGATCGGGTTACGACGTCCACGCCCGCCTCTTGGCCCGCCACATGGCGCGCCACATTCCCGGCGAGCCGGCGATTATCCCGCAAAACATGCTCGGCGCCGGCAGCGTCCGTGCTGCGAACTATGTCTACAACGTCGCCGCCAAGGATGGCCTGACAATGGGCGCAATCAATCGTTCGGTGCCGCTGTCGCCGCTGCTCGGCACCACCGAGAAGGAGCAGGCGCAGTTCGATCCGCTCAAGTTCGGCTGGATCGGCAGCATGAACTCGGCGGTCTCGATCGGCATCGTCTGGGCGGCGAGCGGCATCAAGACCTTCGACGAGCTTCTGACGCGGGAAGTCATCGTCGCCGCTGCCGCGCCGACCAGCGACTCCTATGTCTTCGCGCATATTCTCAACAATATCGTCGGCACCAAGCTCAAGATCGTTTCCGGCTATCAGGGCTCAACCGAGAATTACCTGGCGCTCGAGCGCGGCGAGGCGACCGGCTATATGGGTACGTCCTATTCGTCGCTCAAGGCGACCAAGCCCGACTGGATTCGCGATCACAAGGTCAACATCCTCGTTCAGGTGAGCCTCAACAAGGATCCGGCGCTGCCCGACGTGCCGCTGGTGATGGACTATGCCAAGACCGAATCCCAGAAGCGGGCGCTCGATCTGATTCTTGCGCCGCAGCAGATGGGCCGACCGTACATGACGACGCCGGGCGTTGCACCGGAGCGGCTGAAAGCGCTCCAGGCCGCCTTCATGGTGACGATGACGGACCCGGCGTTCGTTGCCGAAGCCGGCAAGGAAGCGATCGACATCGACCCGATGGACGGGCCGGCGGTGCTGGCACTGTTGGCTAAGCTCTACAAGTCGCCGCCCGCCGTCGTCAAAGCCGCCCAGGACGCTCTTCGCGTCGGCCCGTAGCCGCTATCGCCAGCGTTCGTTTCAGTAATGGAGAGAGTGTTTATGACGCAGTCCGCAACCGCCGAGATTCCCTGCATCGATGCCGACGGCCACATCATGGAGCGCGTCGCCGACGTGCGCCGCTATCTTGCGGCTCCGTGGAAGGACCGCAAGACGCCGATCTGGCCGGGCGATCAGCCGTGGGACACGCAGCTCTTCGAGAGCATCGGCTATCCCGCAAACTATGAGCGCGAGATGACGCCGGACGTGCAGCGGGAGATCTGGCTGAAGGCGATGGACGAGCACAATATCGAAACGGCGGTGCTGTTTCCGACCGGCGTCCACTCGACGCCGAAGCTGCAGGAGACCGACTTCGCCATCGCCGTCTGCACGGCTGCGAACACGCTGTTCGGTAGGGAATTCTCCGGCAAGCGATTGCGCTCCGTCGGTGTGCTGCCGATGAAGGATCCCAGGGCCGCGGTGCGCGAGCTGGAGCGCTGCGTCGACGAACTCGGAATCACGGCGTTCGAGATCGCGACCACCGGCCTGCCGTTCGCCCTGGGCGATTCGTTCTACGACCCGGTGTACGAGGCCGCTCAGCGCAAGAAGGCGCAGATCTGCATTCACGGCACGCGCCACTGGTCCCACGAGGTCGGCGCCGACAAGCTGCGCACCTTCGCCGAGATCCACGCCTATGCGTTTCCGGCAGCCCTGATCATGCAGTTCACCAGCGTCATGTGCCAGGGTGTGCCGGTGCGCTTCCCCGACCTCAAGATCGCCTTCCTCGAGATCGGCGTCACCTGGCTGCCCTATTACCTCGACCGCCTGGATGAGCATTGGCATCTCCGTCGCCGCGAGATGCCGCATCTTTCCGAGCGGCCGAGCGACGTTCTGCGCAAGTCGTCGATCGTGCTGAGCATCGAGGCGGACGAGACCTTCCTGCTGGACACCATCGATTTCGTCGGCGCTGGTCACTTCGTCTTCGCCAGCGATATTCCGCACTGGGACAGCGAGTGGCCCCACAACATCCAGGGCATCCGCCGCCATCCCAAGCTGTCGGCCGACGTGAAGCGCAAGCTTCTCTACGACAACGCCAAGGAATTCTACGGCCTGTAGCTCGTTCGGCGGCGTGGGCGGGGTGTTGCCTCTCGGTCCGCGCCGCCTGCCATTCCTTCCACGGCCCATTCTTCCGTTCATCTCTGAGGTTACATGCTCGGCGCTCTCCTCGCCGTTTTCTCCGCGGCGACCTTCGGTTTCAACAATGCGAGCGTCCGCCGTGGCGTGCTGTCGGGCACCGTGAGTCAGGCACTCGCCATCACCGTGCCGCTCGGCCTGCCGCTGTTCATCGTTCCGGCGTTCTTCATGGGGCTGCTGAAGGACATTGGCGCCATCTCGCTGTTCCAGTGGGGCTCGCTCGGCATGGCCGGCGTGCTCCATTTCGTTTGGGGCCGTTATTGCAATTACCGCGCGGTGCAAGCGATGGGCTCCAATCTCGCCGGCACGGTGATGCAGGTGCAGCTTCTGATTGCGCTGGTGCTTGCGATGGTATTTCTCGGCGAAGTCCTGACGCCGCTCAAGGTCTTGGGAATTGCGATGATCGCGTCGGGGCCCTGGATCATCTTTCAAGCGCATGGCAAAGGGAAAGAGGCGGTTGCCGAAGGTCCGGCGGGATTCAAGCCTGATCTGGTGCAGGGCTGCGTGTTCGCGCTGCTGGCGGCCACCGGCTACGGCGTGAGTCCGGTCCTGATCAGTGCCGGTCTCGACGGGATGCCAGGGATCGGGGCCGGCGTTCTCGGCGGCTTCGTTTCCTATGCGGCCTCGACGGCGGTGGTCATCGCGTTCTTTCTCGTGCGGCCGAGCGAGCTGCGCCATGCTTTGGCGGTCGATCGCATTGCCGGCAAATGGTTCGTGATCTCCGGGTTCGCCGTTTGGGTATCGCAGTTCTTCCGGTATCTCGCGCTCGGCATCGCGCCGGTCACCGTCGTTCAGCCCCTCCAGCAGCTCTCCCTGTTGTTTCGGATGCTGTTCGGCTGGATGATGAATCGCGAATATGAGGTCTTCGACCTTCGCGCCATAATGGGGATCATGGTCTCGTTCGCCGGCGCGATCCTCCTCGCCTCGTCAACCGAGATCCTCAACGGCTGGATCGTCCTGCCCGATGCGTGGCGGGATGCCCTGGCGTGGCATTGGCCGTGAGCGTCTTGACCGAACGGGGCATCGGCTCCCTGATTTGAAGTGTCTCAATCGTCGCCGACCGAGAAGCCCGCGGGGGCTTCTCCGCGCTGATGTCGCTCCCACATCGTGATGTAGGCCCGCTCGAGATGGCGGCGATAGCGATCGGTGTCGAACAAGGGCATGGCGGTCCGATTCCGCGCGAGTTTGGCTCTTAATTCGCGAAGCATGACGCAGTCCGTCGCGAGTTTGAGCGCCAGAGCCTCGTATTCGCCCAAATCCGCCGTGATCAGCTCGGGCAGCCCGACGGCATTCAGCAGGCTCGCTGCCACGCGTGCCGCGAACGCCTCGCCCGTGCACGTCAAGACCGGCACGCCGGCCCACAAGGCGTCGCAGGTGGTGGTGTGGCCACCGTAAGGGAACGTGTCGAGGGACAGGTCCGCCAATTGCAACCGCGCGAGGTGATCCGCGTTTGTGCCGGTCCGGGCGGCAAATACGATCCGATGCGATGCGACGCCTCTGCTCTCGGCTTCCTTGAGGAGATTCCGGGTGGTCTCGGCGTTTGGGGTCGGCAGCCACAGAACGCTCCGGTCGACGTTTTTCAGAAGCCGCATCCAGACGTCGAACATCCGCGGATTGAATTTGTAGAAATTGTTGAATGAGCAGAACACGAATCCATCCTGCGGCAGCTTGGCGTCGTCTCGTGTCGGCATCAGCGGCGCGATCGTCCGTGCCGAGTCCGTCGGCATATAGGAATTCGGCAGATGAACGACGGCTTCCGAATAATTCGCCGCCCGATCGGATGGAATGACGATCCGGTCGGCTACGATGTAGTCGATGAACGGCGCGCCCATGGTTCCGGAGTAGCCGAGATAGCTGACTTGAAGCGGGGCTGGGCGTCGCGCGAGAATGCCAGTGCGGCTGCCGCCGGTATAGCCCATGAGATCGACGGCAATGTCGATCTCGAGATCGCGCACCAGCGCCGCCACCTGAGAATCGTTCTGCCCGCTCACGTCGATAAAGCGATCGAACGCGTTCGCGATGCGCGCTCCCGTGCCGCTGTCGGCACGTGCTTTGAACGAGATGGCGACGGTATCGAACCGGCTCCGATCATGGCGCTCCAGTACGCCCGCGAGCAGATACGATACCGCGTGTTCGCGTAGATCGGCTGATAAATAGGCGATGCGAATCTTTTCTTGCGTGTGGCAACGCCCGGTCCACGCCGATGGCAGACGGCGAGGGTACTGCTGCTGGTGGTAGCTCTGGGCGCATTGTCGTTGCTCAGCGGCACACCCACTGATCGCCAGGAACATGAACGGCCGGATCGGGCATGTTCCTGTTCGCACCGCCGTACGGATGCGTTCTGCAAGCGACGCGTAGTCGCGCCAATCGCCCACGTGGAGCTTCGTCTCGAGCAGATTCCCCAGCGCGAGCTCGTAATTCGGCGCTTGTTCCAGGATGCGTCGATAGGCTTGCCCCGCTTCCTCCACGCGGCCGAGATCGCGCAGGACCGTTGCGCGATTGTTCTGCGCGTCGAGATAGTCGGGCTTGAGCGAAAGCGCCTTGTCGAAGCTCGTAAGCGCGTCGTCGAGTCGGTCGATGCTTCGCAGCGCGTTCCCGCGATTGTTGAAGGCCTCCGCGCTTTGCGGCGCGATGGCGAGTGCACGATCATAACTGGCGAGCGCTTCCTCCGGACGATCGAGATCGCGGAGGGCGTTGCCGCGATTGATTAACGATTCGAGATGATCCGGGGCGATCTTCAGCGCGCGATCGTAGGCGGCAAGCGCGTCTTTCGGGCGATCGATCTCCCGCAAAACATTACCGCGGTTGTAGTGTAGCTGTGCGTCCCGCAACGCGAGCGTGAGTGCCCGGTCGATGCCGACCAGCGCCTCCTCGTGTCGTTTCAAGGCGACGAGGACAGTGCTGCGGTTGTTGAGCGCCTCGGCGTGATCCGGCTCGATCGCCAGCGCCCGGTCGTATGCGGCGAGCGCCTCCTCCTGCCGCTCGAGGCTCTGCAGGACGTTGCCGCGGTTGTAGTGCGCATGGGCGTAGTCCGGCTTGATCGCCAGCGCCCGGTCGTAGCCGGCGAGCGCCTCCTCCGGGCGATCGAGCATCGCCAGCACGTTGCCGCGATCGTTGTGCGCCTCGGCGTTGTCGCGGCCGAGCGTCAGCGCCTGATCGTAGTGCGCGAGGGCATCGTCCAGCCGCTTCAGGGCGATGAAGACCTTGGCCAGATTGGCGTGCGCGGCGGCATTGCCGGGGTCCACCGCCAACGCTTGGCCGATCAATTCCGCCGCCGCCGCGTTGTCGTGCCGCTGCGCCTTGATGATGCCCAGCAGGTGCAGGGCATCGGCATTCCGCGGCGCTTCGCGCAGGACGTCCAGGTACAGCGGCTCCGCGGCATCTGTTTGGCCTTGCCGATGCAGTCCTATGGCGCGCGCCAGAAGGGCGGCCTGTTCGGATGCCGATGCCGGCTCTTTGCGGGGCGGCGGGTAATGTTCAGGGCTGCCGTTGTCACGGCTCATCTTTTTTCTCGACGGATTTCGCCATGGCATACGCTTTTTCCAGCGGGACGAAGGCTCGCTGGGGCCGGAAAATTAGCTGTTTTCGCCTTTCCCGTGAACGACTACAAACGCTGGCGATAAATGAACCCGTTTCCAGTGGCAGGACGAACATAATGGCCGCCTATCAGTACGTCTACGTGATGAAGAACCTGTCCAAGGTCTATCCGGGCGGCCGGGAGATACTGAAGGGGGTGACGCTCGCGTTCCTGCCAGGTGCCAAGATCGGTGTGTTGGGCGCCAATGGCGCCGGCAAATCGACTCTCCTCAAGATCATGGCCGGCATCGACACCGACGTGAATGGCGAGGCGTTCGTCGCCGACGGCGCCAGGGTCGGCTATCTGCCGCAGGAGCCGCAGCTCGACTCCAAGAAGGACGTGATGGGCAACGTCCTCGAGGGCGTCGGCGAGGTGAAGACGCTGCTCGACCGCTTCGATGCCGTCAGCGCCCGCTTCGGTGAGGATCTGAGCGACGATCAGATGAACGCCCTCATCGCCGAGCAGGCCGAGCTTCAGGAGAAGATCGACGCTGCCAACGGCTGGGAAATCAACCGCACCGTCGAGATCGCCATGGACGCGCTGCGCTGTCCGTCCGGCGATGCCGACGTCACCAAGCTTTCCGGCGGCGAGCGCCGACGCGTGGCGCTCTGCCGTCTCTTGCTGTCGAAGCCGGACCTCCTGCTCCTCGACGAACCGACGAACCATCTCGACGCGGAATCGGTGGCGTGGCTCGAGAGATTTCTCGAATCCTACGCCGGCACCGTCGTTGCCGTGACTCACGATCGGTACTTTCTCGACAACGTCGCGGGCTGGATCCTCGAGCTCGATCGCGGTCAGGGCATTCCCTACGAGGGCAATTATTCGGGCTGGCTGCAACAGAAGAAGAAGCGGCTCGAGCTGGAGTCGTCGCAGGAGACGGCGCGCCAGCGGACGCTCGCCCGCGAGCTCGAATGGATCGGCACCACGCCCCAGGCGCGGCGTTCGAAATCGAAGGCGCGCATCGCTGCTTACGAGGACTTGCTGGCACAGACCAATGAGAAGACCGCCGGTGAAGCGCAGATCGTCATTCCCGCCGGGCCGCGGCTCGGCGATTTGGTGGTAGAAGCCAAGGGCCTGCGCAAGGGCTTCGGCAATCGGCTGCTGATTGAGGATCTGGATTTCAAGCTGCCGGCGGGCGGCATCGTCGGTGTGATCGGCCCTAATGGCGCCGGCAAGACGACGCTGTTCCGCATGATCGTCGGCCAAGACGAGCCGGACTCGGGCACCATTCGCGTCGGCGACACCGTCAAGCTCGGCTACATCGATCAGTCGCGCGACGCGCTCAATGCCGACAAGTCGGTGTGGCAGGAAATTTCCGACGGCAACGATGAGATCGTGCTCGGCAGGCGCGCCATGCCGAGCCGCGCTTATTGCGCTGCTTTCAATTTCAAGGGCTCCGACCAGCAGAAAAAAGTCGGTCAGCTCTCGGGCGGTGAGCGCAACCGGGTGCACCTTGCCAAGATGCTGAAATCCGGCGCCAATGTGCTGATGCTGGATGAACCGACCAACGATCTCGACGTCGACACCTTGCGCGCGCTCGAGGAGGCGTTGCAGGACTTCGCCGGCTCGGCGGTCGTCACCAGTCACGATCGCTGGTTCCTGGACCGCATCGCCACCCACATTCTCGCATTCGAAGGCGACAGCCAAGTGGTGTGGTTCGAGGGCAACTACCAGGACTACGAGGCCGACAAAAAGCGCCGCCTGGGCGCCGATGCCGATCAGCCACACCGCATCAAATTCAAGCCTCTGACGCGGTAGCGGTGCGGCGGGATCGCGACCGAACCTGCTCTCCGGAACGAAAAGGCGCGTCGGTTGCCCGGCGCGCCTTTTTACGTTGAACGCGAGCGCGCGCTACTCGGACGGATTTTCCGCCTCAAGCTGCTTGGCTTTCGAGCGCATGGCCTGGAGAAGTCCCTCGACGCCGTTACGGCTGCGGTTGATAACCGAGCTGTATTCCTTGCGATGCGTCTGCGGCATGCTGACGCCGTCTACCTTGATATCGACCGCGCGCCATACAGAGCCGTCCTTTTGCACCTGGAGCTCGACCGGAATCGGCGGGGCTCCATTGGTCTGATCGATCTGCGCGTTGACGATCGTCGCATCGCCGTCGGTGCGCTGGCCCAGAACCTGGAAGGTCTGTCCGGAATATTTCTTGAACAGACCGGCGTAATTATGGGCGACGACGATTTCGTAGAGCTTTTCGAATTCCGCGCGCTGCGCTTCGGTGGCGCGATTCCAGTAGGTGCCGAGCACGAACTTGGATACCGCCGGCTCGTCGAAGTTGTCGCGCAGGAACGTACGCATCTGCTTGACCCGTTCGCTGTCCGACATGCTCTTGTCGGTCAGGTTATGGATGGCTTCGTTTCCGACTTTCTGGACGAATTCCTTGGCCGATGGCGCTGTTTGCGCCGTCGCCGCCATGGTCAAGGTGAAACACGCGACCAGCGCAACGGCGCCGGCGCGAAGAGACCGGGCTATGGCCGTCATCGCTACCTCCTAAATTACCGTCCGGCAGAGGATTCCGCTGTCGCCGCTTCCTGGCGATCGGGTGACGGCAGAGCCTCGGGCGCGCCGCTCAGAGGCGTCGGGCCGGGTGATTCCGATGTCGGGCGGGAGTTCCGTATTTCCTCCGCCCGACGTTGCCGGTAGAGGCTACGGACGGCTGCGTAGAAGTCAATCGAGGTCTTTTGCAGCTCGTCGATGGTTTCGATGTTGCGCGAGCGCGCATCGATTCCGGTCAGCCCGGCGCGGGTCCAGATCGCCCAGTCGCGATCGGTATTGTCCATCCACCGGTTGAACGGATCCAAATACCACTCGGTGGCCAGCCCGGCGGCGTCGCGCGGGTTCGATGGGCCGAGGATCGGCAACACCAGATACGGACCTTCACCGATTCCCCAGGTGGCGAAAGTCTGGCCAAAATCTTCACTGTGAGGCTGGTATCCGGCTTCCTTGGCAACATCGAAGATGCCGAGTATGCCGACGGTGCTGTTGATCAGGAAACGCCAGGCGGTCACTGCGGCGCGCTGGGTTTCACCTTGGAGAACGTCGTTGGCGAAGACGATCGGCGAGCGCAGATTCTCGAGCGCATTGTGAACGCTGTCGCGCGCGGGTTGGGGGACGACGTCGCGGTACGCCACAGCCGCCGGCTTGATGATGGCGCCGTCGACAACGAGATTGAAATCGAAGACCGCCCGATTGAACGGCTCGATGGGATCGTTGTCCGCCTCGAAATCAGCCCTGGCTTCCGGATCCTGGGGGGGGGTTGCGCACGCGCCGAGCGCCAAAAGAGCCGCGAATGCGCCGAGGCTCAACAATCGCCGACAAAGCTGATCCACCGTTTCCCCCGTCTCTTATGGCCGGACCGGGCAACTGACCCGGGCCATGCGGGCGCTTTTATCCACTGCCGCGCCGGATGGTTTCTAGGAGGAGTTGGATGAAAACACGGTAAAAACGGGTGCCGAAAGCACCCCATTTCACCACTTCTTCACTCCGCATCCCTCCCAGGCGCTGCGGACGACCCACCCCAAGTAGCATAAAGCTCTTGAAACCACTAGATGGCTGAGGGGCTTAGCGTTTCAGGGCAGACGCATGTGGCAAAAATATCCTTGAGGCCCCTGGCGATTAAATGGGTACTTGTGAAAATAACATAACGATATACTTATATACGCATAAGCCCTGACGCACGCGAGCCGCGAAGAAACGCATGAGCGCCTTGGAAGACTTTCTCGCCGGCCTCAAGGCCGCTGCTGAGCCGACCCGGCTCCGGCTTGCCGCGTTGCTGTCCCATGGCGAGCTGACCGTGACGGAACTCACCGAAATTCTCGGCCAGAGCCAGCCACGGGTGTCGCGGCACCTGAAGCTGATGGTCGAAGCCGGGCTCCTCGAGCGCATCAAGGAAGGCACCTGGGCGTTTTACCGCTTGGCGCGCGGCGAGCCGACGGCGCAATTGGCGCGCACGCTGTTGGCGCTTCTCCCTGCCGAAGACCCGGGTCTCGCGCTCGACCGCTCGCGTCTCGCCCGCATCAAGACAGCGCGTGCCGCCGCGGCCGCCGCCTATTTCCGTGAGAATGCCCAGTACTGGGACGAAATCCGCAGGCTCTATGCCGACGAGTGCGAGGTCGAGGCCGCGCTGTCGCGCGCCGCAGGCTCCGAGCGCCGGATCGACGAATTTCTCGACATCGGCACCGGGACGGGAAAGATCCTGGCCCTGTTCGCGCCGGTCGTCGGCCATGGCGTCGGAATCGATCTTTCGCGCGAGATGTTGGCGCTGGCGCGCGCCAACCTGGAAGCTGCGGGACATTCGAACTGCGAGGTGCGCCTCGGCGACATGTATGGTCTGCCGCTTGCGGACCGTTCGGTCGATGCCGCGGTGCTTCATCAAGTGCTCCACTATGCCGACGATCCCGCCGCCGTGATTCGCGAAGCGGCGCGCGTGCTCCGCCCCGACGGCCGGCTGATGATCGCCGACTTCGCGCCGCATGAACTCGAATATTTGCGCGAGGAGCACGCCCACCGGCGTCTCGGGTTTTCCGATGACGAGGTGGACTCCTGGTTCATTGCCGCAGGCCTTGTGCCGTCGACACCGGAGCGGGTCCCGGGAGCTCCCCTCACGGTGGTCGTATGGGCTGCCGATCGGCCGGAGCCGGTGCTCGGTCGCCGCCACGGCTCGCGGTCAGAGGCGCGCGCGTCATGAGTCCGGATCGCGATCGCAACCTCGGCGCTTTGAAGCCGCCGGGCGATGGCGCGCTTGCTGTGTCGTTCGAATTTTTCCCGCCGAAGACGGCAACGATGGAAGAGGCGCTCTGGGCGTCGATCCGCCGACTTGCGCCCCTGGGCCCGCGCTTCGTCTCGGTGACCTACGGCGCCGGCGGCTCGACCCGCGAGCGTACCCACGCGACCGTGGTCCGCATCCTCAATGAGACCACTCTCACGCCGGCCGCCCATCTGACCTGCGTCGGATCCACCCGCGACGAGGTGGACGATGTCGCCCGGCGCTACTGGGAAGCGGGCGTGCGTCACATCGTCGCCCTGCGTGGCGATGCCCCGGAAGGGCAGGCGCCCTATACGCCCCACCCCGGCGGCTACGCCTATGCCGCCGACCTTGTCGGCGGCCTGAAACGCATCGGTGATTTCGAGATTTCCATTGCTGCCTATCCGGAGACGCACCCGGAAGCGAAAAGTGCCGATGCCGACATCGACAACCTGAAACGGAAGGTCGATGCCGGGGCGACGCGAGCCATCACTCAGTATTTCTTCGATCCTGCGGTCTACTTTCGCTTCCTGGAGAGGGTGCGTAAGGCGGGCATAAAGGTTCCGGTGGTGCCGGGAATCATGCCGGTGACGAATTTCGCCCAGACGGTGAAGTTCTCGAAAGCTTGCGGTGCGAGCGTGCCGCCGTGGCTTGCGCGTCTGTTCGAGGGCTTGGAGGAAGACGCCGATACTCGCAAGCTGGTCGCCGCCACCGTCGTCGCCGAGCAGGTGCGGGCGCTGCGCGCGGGGGGCGTGCGCGAATTCCACTTCTACACGCTCAACCGCGCCGATCTCGCCTTCGCCATCTGCCACATCCTGGGCGTCCGTCCCGCCGTGACCTCGTCCTCTCGTCAGGAGTCCCGCGTATGAGTCGCATTCTCGAAGCGCTGTCCGATCGCGTGCTGCTCGCCGATGGAGCGATGGGGTCGCGTGTGCAGATGATGACCCTGGACGTCGAGCGCGATTACGGCGGTCAGGAGAACTGCACCGACATTCTCAGCCGGACCCGTCCCGACATCGTCCGCGACATCCACAAGAGCTATTTCGCCGCCGGCTCCGACGCCGTCACGACCAACAGCTTCGGCGCTTCGCCCGTCACCCTGGGTGAATTCGGCCTCTCCGCCGAGGCCTTCGAGCTCTCGAAACGCTCGGCCGAGCTTGTCCGCGAGGCGGCCGAGGCCTTCAAGAGCGACGGCCGCGAGCGGTTCGTTCTGGGCGACATCGGCCCCGGCACCAAGCTGCCGACCTTGGGCCACATCGATTATCAGTCGCTCGAGGACGCGCTCGTTGTCCAGGCAGCCGGGCTGATCGCCGGCGGCGCCGACGCGTTCCTGATCGAGACCTGCCAGGATCCATTGCAGATCAAGGCCGCGGTCAACGGCTGCAAGCGCGCCAAGGCCGAAGCCAAATCCGACATCCCGATCTTCGTCCAGGTCACGGTCGAGACCACGGGCACTCTGCTGGTCGGCGCCGACATTGCCGCCGCGGCGACGATCGTGCAGGCCCTCGACGTGCCGCTCATGGGGCTCAACTGCGCCACGGGGCCGCGCGAGATGGCCGAGCACGTGCGCTGGCTCGGTGAGAACTGGACCGGCGTGATCTCGTGCCAGCCCAACGCGGGGCTGCCTGAGTTGGTCGACGGCAAGCCGCACTACCCGTTGGCGCCGGCCGAGCTCGCCACCTGGCTCGAGCGCTTCGTCACCGAGAGCGGCGTCAACTTGATCGGCGGCTGCTGCGGCACCACCGACGAGCACATCGCAGCGCTCGACGCCATGCTGAAGCGCATCGCCGGCAATGAGTTGCGGCCGAAGCCCAAGGCGCGCGGCAGCGTATGGGTGCCGTCGGCGGCATCGCTCTATCAGCAGGTGCCATTCCGCCAGGAGAATGCCTATTTCTCCATTGGCGAACGCTGCAACGCCAACGGTTCGAAGCAGTTCCGTACCTACCAGGAGCAGGGCGATTGGGACGGCTGCGTCGAAATGGGCCGCGAGCAGGTGCGGGAGGGCTCTCATGCCCTCGACGTCTGCACCGCCTTCGTCGGCCGCGACGAGATCGCCGAGATGACCGAGGTGGTGAGCCGGATGCGTGGCGCCGTTACCGCGCCGCTGGTGATCGATTCGACGGAGCTTCCCGTCCTCGAAGCCGCTCTCAAGCTTTACGGCGGCAAGGCCATCATCAACTCGATCAATTTCGAGGACGGCGAGGGGCCGGCGACGAAGCGGGTGGAGCTGGCGCGCCGGTTCGGCGCCGCGGTGATCGGGCTTACCATCGAAGAGCCCGGCATGGCCAAGACGGCGAAGGATAAGCTGCGCATCGCCAGGCGGCTCGCCGATTTCGCCTGCGGCCGCTTTGGCCTGCCGCCGTCGGATCTGCTGATCGACCCGCTCACCTTCACCATCGCCACCGGCAATGCCGATGATCGCCGCTTGGGCCTGGAGACGCTCGACGGCATCGCGATGATCCGCGAGGCGCTGCCCGAGTGCCAGATCATTCTCGGACTTTCGAACATCTCGTTCGGACTGTCGCCCGCCGCGCGTCACGTCTTGAACTCGGTGTTCCTCGACCATGCGGTAAAGCGCGGCATGACCGGTGCCATCGTCCACTTCTCGCGCATTGCGCCGCTGCACAAAATTCCCGAGATCGAGGTCCGGACGGCTGAAGATCTGATCTTCGATCGCCAGCGGGAAGGCTACGATCCGCTGCAGGCATATCTCGCTCTGTTCGCCGGAAAGACCGGGACGGCCCAGGCCGCGAAGCCGCGTGCGGCAACTGCCGAGGAACGCCTGAAGCAGCGCATCATCGATGGCGATCGCAAGGGACTCGACGTCGACCTTGCCGAGGCGATGACCACGCACAAGCCGCTCGACATCATCAATACCTTTCTCCTGGACGGAATGAAGGTGGTGGGCGATTTGTTCGGCGCCGGCAAGATGCAGTTGCCATTCGTCCTCCAGTCCGCCGAGACGATGAAGGCGGCGGTGTCGTATCTCGAGCCGCACATGGAGAGAGTCGAGGGCCAGGAGAAAGGCACGATCGTGCTCGCCACGGTGAAAGGGGACGTCCACGACATCGGCAAGAACCTGGTCGACATCATTCTCACCAACAACGGCTACAAGGTTGTCAACCTCGGTATCAAGCAGCCGCTCGACACCATCCTCGCCGCCGCCAAGGAGCACAAGGCGGATGCCATCGGCATGTCGGGGCTCCTGGTGAAATCGACCGTGGTGATGCGTGAGAATCTCGAGGAGATGAGCCGCCAAACCCTCAATGTTCCCGTCATCCTCGGCGGTGCGGCGCTGACCCGCCAATATGTCGAAACCGATTGCCAGCAGTCGTACGCCGCAAAGCGCGTGGCCTATGCCGGCGACGCCTTCGACGGCCTGGCGCTGATGGAGAAGGTCAAGACCGGCGCGTTCGACAGCTACGTCGCCGAGCGCACGGAAAAGGCCGCCGCTCGGCCGAAGCGCACGCGGCCGGCGGCGCAGGCCGGTGCCGCGGCACAGCCGAATCTGCAACCCGACGAGACGCCGTCGCTCGACGCGCGCCCGATCGAGTACCAGGAATCGCGTCTCAAAAAGGCTGAGCTCCTGGCTGGCGTACCGGTGCCGGTGCCGCCGTTCTTCGGCGCGCGGACAATCGACAGGGTATCGCTCAAGGCGCTGGCACCCTATCTGAACGAGCGCATGATCTATCAATTCCACTGGGGCTTTCGCAAGGACGGCCGCAAGCTCGACGAGTACATGGCATGGGCGCGGAAGGAACTGCGTCCGATCCTCTACCGTCTGGTAGAGCAATGCGCGAAGGAGAACATCCTCGAACCGAAGGCCGCCTACGGCTTTTGGAAGTGCGCGGCACAAGGCAACTCCGTGATTCTGTTCGCGGAGGACGGAAGGAATGAGGTCGCGCGCTTCGAATTTCCTCGCCAGAAGAAGCCGGGCGGGCTGTGCCTCGCCGATTTCTTCCGCGATCTCGACGCGCCCGAGCGCGACGTGATCGGCCTTCAGGTAGTGACCGTCGGTCAGCACGCCAGCGAAGTGGCGCGCGAGTGGTTCGCCGCCGACCGCTACAAGGATTACCTCTATCTTCACGGTCTCGGCGTCGAGATGACCGAAGCCATGGCCGAGTACGTCCATAAGAAGATTCGCGCCGAACTCGGCTTCGCCGACGAGGACGCCCGCGATATCGATGCGCTTCTCTCACAAGGCTACCGCGGCTCGCGCTATTCGTTCGGCTACCCGGCCTGCCCGAATCTCGCCGACCAGCGCCAGATCCTGAAGCTCCTCGGTGCCGAGCGGCTGGGCATCATCATGAGCGATGAGGATCAGCTTCACCCCGAGCAGTCGACGTCGGCGATTGTCGTGCATCATCCGCAGGCCAAGTACTTCGGAGTTTGATCGCGCGGGCGGCGCGGCACGGAGCCATCTTGACTCCTGTGCTTTAAGACCTACATTCAACGGCGACATGATTCGGAACGCCCGCCTTCGCCGTTTTTTCACGCACTCGGGATGCCTGCGAGCAGGATCCGTCCCCCGGGTGCGGTAGGCCGTTCGCGCTAAAAGCCGCTCTCCCCGCCCGGGGCCATTTCTCCACCATTCCCACTTTCGAGATTGCCCCACGCGTTTTCGCGCGGGGCGAATGGAGGCGTCATGCGCGCAGGTCCTATTCTCTGTCCATTTTGCAATGAACGAGTTCCACGCGCGGCGATTCGCTGCGCGTACTGCAACACTTGGCTCGCGGTCGGCATCTTTCGTGCGGATGTCGAGCCAAAAACGCCCGATCCGGTCGCATGGCGCGCCGGCGCTCTTGGGCGGGTGATCTATCTCACGCCGGCCGATTTCGCCCGGCTCGAATACCTGGCGACGATCGAACGGAACCCGAACGACGATCCTCTCGCCAAGGCGCTGCTCGATAAGCTCGGTCATGCCGTGGTCGTGTCGTCGCGCGACATTCCGCACGGCATGGTGACGATCCATTCCACGGTCCGAATCGTCCTTCGCGCCGACATCGTCAAGGAAGTGACGAGCGTCACGTTGCGCTACCCCGATGAAGGAGGAGCGGCGCACGACACCATTTCGGTGCTTTCGCCTCTCGGCCTGGCGCTCCTCGGCTTGGCGTCGGGCGAGGCCACGACATATCGGGAGGCGGAC
>Ga0207664_10000994_pt1 | contig 19046 bp, 18 predicted proteins | sample LARL83metaG_FD_184349 | JGI IMG/M metagenome (GOLD analysis project Ga0207664, IMG submission 184349) | Corn, switchgrass and miscanthus rhizosphere microbial communities from Kellogg Biological Station, Michigan, USA - LAR L8-3 metaG... | ecosystem: Host-associated > Plants > Roots >... | reverse complement strand
CGGTCGTCGTCCGAGTCATCGTCGTTTGAATCATCATCTGAGAACCTCCTTTCCTGGTTGGGTCGCCCGGCGGCCGGCTGGTGCACTCAGCGGCCGCCGGAGCGACGCGGCGAACTCTGCCCCAAGCCGAAAACGAAGGGAAGATAGTGGCGGAGCACCTGTGGAGAAAAACCGAAAAAACCCCGAAGAAACGGGCGAGCACAACACGGGGATTCGTTGCCCGCGCTATGCTAGCCTTTCGCCATGACGTCTGGCACCGATCCCGCGCCCACCGACCCGCTTCGCGCCCTGCTCGCATGGCAGATCGACGCCGGTGCCGTCGATGCGATCGGCACCGCGCCGGTCAACCGCCTGGCGCGGCCGCAAACGACGGTGGCGCCGGCGGCGACACCCCCGCCGAAGCCCGCAGCGCCTCCGGTCGCGCCCGCGCGTCCGGCTATTCCGGCCACCGCTCCGGCGACAGCGGCGAGCGATGCGACCGGGCCGCAGCTCGCTGCGGCGGCTGAGACCTTCGAGGAGCTTCGGGCGGCGGTCGCGGCCTTCGAGGGCTGCGCGCTGAAGAAGACCGCCACCAATCTGGTGTTCTCCGACGGCAACCCCGCGGCCCGGCTGATGCTGATCGGCGAAGCGCCGGGCGCCGACGAGGACCGGCTCGGACGCCCGTTCGTCGGCGTCTCGGGCCAGCTTCTCGACCGGCAATTGGCGGCGATCGGCTACGACCGCACCAACGCGCTGATCACCAACGTCCTGTTCTGGCGGCCGCCGGGAAACCGCACGCCGACGCCGGCGGAGATCGCCGCCTGCCTGCCGTTCGTCGAGCGCATGATCGAGATCGTCGATCCCGCCGTCCTGGTGCTGGTGGGCGGCATCGCCGCCAAGACCATGCTCGCCCGCAGCGAAGGCATCATGAAGCTGCGCGGCCGCTGGCTCGAGTTCAGCACCGCACGGATGGGACGGCCGGTGCCGACCATCGCCACCTTCCATCCCGCCTATCTTCTCCGCTCGCCCGGCCAGAAGCGTCTCGCGTGGCAGGACTTCCTGGCGATCCGGCATCGCCTGACCGCCGACGGTTAGCCGCCGACACGCGCTAAATGCCCAGGGCGCTTAAGTAAACCTTAAGGAGCGGCAGGGTTAAGTCGGCTGGTACCAAAGCCGGCCCCGAAAAAAGCACAGACTGGTCGGTATAATTTTAACCTTAATGGCTTGCCGTTTCTTGGACGGCTCGGTTAAGAACGACCTCATGCTCGGGACCGAACGAAGCCCTGGCCGCGCGATGCGGTTGCGAGGGGGGAGGCTCACGGCTCTGATCGTCGCGGTGTCCGCGACGGCAGGGGCGTTGACGCTGCTTCCCACCACAGCCATCCAAGCGGCTCCCCAGAAAGCCTCCGTCGCGCCGGGCAAAGCGGTGCCGATGCCCGCCCATCGTCCCACCGCCCATGCCCACGACAACCTGCCGCGGGTGCTGTCGGCGGTCGACGCCGAACGCTATCGCGAGATTTTCGAGGCTCAGGACCGCGGCCGGTTCGGCGAAGCCGACCGGCTGATTCACAGCCTCTCGAACAAGCTGCTGATGGGCCACGTGCTGGCTCAACGCTATCTCCATCCCGCTTACCGGACCAAGTACGCTGAGCTGTCCTCCTGGCTCGCGCACTACGCCGACCAGCCCGACGCGGCGCGCATCTACGCGCTCGCGAAGAAGCGGCACGGCCATGCGCCGATGCCCAAGGCGCCGACCTACAGCGCCGGCAACCTGCCGCAGACGGTCGAGCAGATCGCCTTCAACGCGGCATCCCGCGCCGCTCAGGGCCCGTGGGATTCGGGCCTCGCCGAGTTCCGCGCCGGCCGCTACAGCGATGCCGCCAAGCAGTTCGAACGGGTGGCGCTGACCCCCGGCCTGTCGCCGTGGACGGCGTCGGCCGGCGCGTTCTGGGCCGCGCGCTCGCATCTGCGCGCCGGCGAGCCGCAGAACGTCGACCGCTGGCTCCGGGTCGCCGCCGAGCAGCCGCGCACGTTCTACGGACTCCTGGCGCTGCAAAATCTCGGCGTCGCGCCGCCGCTCAACTGGAAGACGCCGGACGCGAGTTCGACCGGCTTCAAGAATCTGCTGAAGGAGCCCGCCGGGCAGCGCGCGATCGCCCTGATCGAGGCGCAGAATTCCGAGCGCGCCGAACGCGAGCTGATCGGCCTGCGCGCCAACGCCTCGACCGACGAGCTGCTGGCGCTGGTGAGCGTCGCCCAGGAAGCGAACCTGCCGGCCCTGTCAATGAAGATCGGCCGTCAGTTGCTCGACCGCGGCATCGCGCTCGACGCCGCCCTCTACCCGATCCCCGGCTGGCAGCCCGAAGGCGGCTACAGCGTCGATCGCGCCATGATCTACGCCCTGATGCGCCAGGAATCGGCGTTCAATCCGGAAGCGACGAGCCCGGTGGGCGCCCGCGGCCTGATGCAGTTGATGCCGGCGACCGCGGCCTTCATCGCCTCGAACAAGAGCCTCGCCGGCAAGGGCCGCAACGAACTCTACGACCCGACGCTCAACATCTCGCTCGCCCAGCGCTACGTCGCCCATCTCCTCGCCGACAAGGGGATCCTGAACGACATGATCGTCATGACCGCCGCCTACAACGGCGGGCCGGGCAACATCGCCAAATGGCAGCGCAACGTCGACTACAAGGACGATCCGCTTCTCTACATCGCGACGATCCCCGCGCGCGAGACGCGTCAATTCGTCGAGCGCGTGTTCGCCAATCTGTGGATCTACCGCATCCGCCTCGGCCAGCAGCCGCCCGAACTGATCGCGCTTTCCGAGGGCAAGTGGCCGCTCTATGCGGCGCTCGATTCCCAGGACACGTCCGTTGCCGAAAGCTTCGTCGGCGAGGACGGCACCGTGAGCAGCGGCGATTACGGCCGCCTTCCCAATGGCGGGCGTTGACGAAGGCCGCACGTTCCTCCCGGTCGCGATTGCGGTGCTCACGGTATCCGACAGTCGCGGCCCCAAAGAGGACGAGTCCGGCAAGACCCTGATCGACCGTCTGCAAGCCGCCGGCCATACCCTTGCCGCGCGCGCCGTCGTCAAGGACGACGTCGGCCAGATCCGCGCCCAGATCAAAGCTTGGATCGCCGATTCCGCGATCGACGTCGTCATCACCACCGGCGGCACCGGGCTCACCGGCCGCGACGTGACGCCCGAGGCGGTCGAAGCCCTGTTCGAGAAAAAAATCGAAGGCTTCGGCGAGCTGTTCCGCTGGATTTCCTACGGCAAGGTCGGCACCTCGACGATCCAGTCGCGCGCCGTCGGCGGCGTCGCCGGGGGCACCTACATCTTTTCGCTGCCGGGCTCGCCATCGGCGTGCCGCGACGGCTGGGACGAGATTCTCCGCCTCCAGCTCGATTCGCGCTATCGCCCGTGCAATCTCGTCGAGCTGATGCCGCGGCTGATGGAGCACATCAAGGCATCGCGCAAGGCGTGAGCGTCCTGCGCTTTCCTATCGGTACGTTTCGAGATTGACGTTCAGCGATGGAGCCGCGCGACCCGCGTCGCCGGAACGCCCGCCAGCCAGAGCCCGACGCACAAAGCGTCGTGCATCATGCGCTTGAACCAGCCCTCGCCCTGATAGCGCGCCGCGGACGTCACCGCGGCGATGGGCAGCACGCGCAACCGCTCGCTGCCGATGCGGCCGATCATGTCGACGTCCTCCATCGACGGCAGATCGGGATAGCCGCCGAGCGAGTCGTAGAAGGTGCGGCCGATGAGCAGCCCCTGATGGCCGGTCGGCAGCGCCAGCCAGCGCGAGCGGCGCTCGACGAACGCCTCGAGGCGGCGCGCCCACGGCCGGTCGTCGTCGAGGCGAAAGCGGAACGCAGCGGCTTGTCCGAGATTGGCTGGGTTGGCGACGAAGCCTGCGACACGCGCCGCCCAGCCCTGGGCCAGGCGCGTGTCGGCATGCAGAAAAAGAAGCCATTCGCCGCGCGCCACGGCAGCGCCGGCACGGAGCTGCGAGCCGCGGCCTTTGGCTGCCGTCACGACGCGGGCGCCGAGGCCGCCGGCGATGGTCGCCGTGCCGTCGTCCGAGCCACCGTCGCTGATCACGACCTCGATGTCCGGAACCTGAAGCCCCTTCACGGCTCCGGCGCGCGCCACTTCGTCGCGCAAGGCGGCAAGCGTCGCCGGCAACACGTCGGCGGCATTCAGGGTCGGAATCACGACGGTCAGCAACATGGAGTCACACCTGCGAAAAGCGTTCGAACGCCAGTTTGCGCGGAAATCGTTAACAACTGGAAACCGCGGCGTTCCGCCGTGTTCCGGCGCCAAGACCGGTCGGTCGGAAACTGTTCTTGATTTGTTCTTATAGCCGGATTAGCGTCGCCGATCCCATGGACGATGACCTTCCAGACCGAGCCCGCAAGGGACGCGGCGCCGTCAGCAACCGCGACGGCCGCTACGAGCGCTTCAGCCACCACGCCGTCGACGATGGCTGGCGGGATGCGGACGGCCGCGTCCGCGACGACGAGGATGGGCCGTCGAAGCTCGTCACCAGCGTCCAGAAGGACACCAGCCGGACGGTGATCGCCCGGAACGATTCGCCCGACATCGGCTTCGACCGCTCGATCAACCCCTATCGCGGCTGCGAGCACGGCTGCATCTACTGCTACGCGCGGCCGAGCCACGCCTACCTCGGGCACTCGCCCGGCATCGACTTCGAGACAAAGCTCTACGGCAAGTTCGACGCCGTCGATCGCCTCAAGGCCGAGCTCGCGGCACCCGGCTACACGCCGCGGCCGATCGCGATCTCCGGCATCACCGATCCCTACCAGCCGGTCGAGCGCCAGCTCAGGATCACGCGGTCAATCGTCGAGGTGCTGATCGAGCATCGTCATCCCTTCACGATGATCAGCAAGAATGCGCTGATGGCGCGCGACATCGATATCCTCGGTCAAGCGGCGAAGCTCGGTCTGGTCTCGGCGGCACTCTCCATCACCACACTCGACGCCGATCTCGCCCGCACGATGGAGCCGCGCGCCTCGACGCCGGCGAAGCGCCTTGCGGCCATGAGGACGCTTGCCGACGCGGGCGTGCCGATGACGGTGATGATGGCGCCGATCGTGCCGGGGCTCACCGATTCCGAGATCGAATCCTTGCTCGAAGCCGCGCGCGACGCGGGGGCGACGAGCGCCGGGTTCGTGATGCTGCGGCTGCCGCTCGAGATCAAGGATCTCTTCACCGAGTGGCTGACCGAGCACGTCCACGACCGCGCCAAGCACGTGCTGACGCTGATGCGCGAGGTGCGCAGCGGCAAGCTCTACAACGCGCAGTTCTTCAGCCGCCAGCGCGGCACCGGCGCCTACGCCGAGATGATCGAGGGACGCTTCCGGCTCGCGGTGAAGAAGCTCGGCCTCGACCGCGGCCGCACGGCGCTGCGCTGCGATCTCTTCACGCCGCCGGCCGTGCCGCCCAAGCCTTCGAAGAAAGACGACCCACGTCAGATGTCGCTTCTTTGAATTCTGAATGGGCGGCTCCAGCCGGGCAGCTCGATGTTTAGAGCAGCTACTCACAGCGAGGCTTGACCGCTGCTCACTCGGGCTGTTGCCACTCCGGCACACGCCCCCGATTTCTTGCCCACCCTGGAACCGACAATCGCAGACTCACGTTATTGGCGTGTCGAAGCGGTGCGATTCGCCCGCTCCGGCCAGAACCATCGTCCGTGATGGTGAACGGGTCCGACCTCCCGGAACAGGCGGCATAGGGACTTCCATCGATGCGCCAGCCAAATGACGCGCGCCGTTCCGATGATGATTGGAGCGACGCACGGCTCCTGCGCGCCTTCAACCCATCAGAGGAGTGACGCCATGGCCGACACTCTGATCCTTCGCCTTTCCGAAGACGCCTATCAAGGCGACGCGCAGTTCGCAGTGCTGGTGGACGGAAAAGAGATCGGCGGGCCGATCAGCGTCACCACGCTTCACAGCTCCGGCACCTTCCAGAATTTCACGTTCAACGGCGACTTCGGCACGGGTCCGCACACGGTCGAGGTGGACTTCCTGAACGATGCCTACGGCGGCACGCCCTCGACCGACCGCAACCTCTATGTCGGCGGCATCACCTTCGACGGCGTCGTTTACGCCGGCAACACGGCGACCGACAACGCCGCCAACGGCCACGCGGGAGACGATCCGAACGCGGCGGTGATGGACATCGACGGCAGCGCCATCTTCAGCAACGTCGGCGGCTCCAGCCCGCCTCCTCCGCCGCCGTCGGAAACGTCGACGATCGTCCTGCAGGTCTCCGAGGACGCCTGGAACGGCGACGCCCAGTTCCTGGTGCTCGTCGACGGCGTGCAGCAGGGTGGCGTGCAGACGGCGACCGCCTCCCACAGCGCGGGCCAGGTGCAGAACATCACCATCACCGGCGACTACGGCCTGCTGGGCCCCGACACCGTCGAGGTCCAGTTCCTGAACGACGCTTATGGCGGCACGCCCTCGACCGACCGCAATCTCTACGTGCAGGGGATCGGCGTGCAGTTGCCCGGCAGCCCCGAGGTCCACTCCTTCGCGGGCAACACCGCGATCGACGACGCCGCCAACGGGCACCAAGCGGACGACCCCTCGGCCGCCGTGATGGACATCAACGGCACCGCCACGTTCAACGTCATCACCTACGGCGACACCTCGGGCGATCTAGGCGATAGCGATCATGCGGCCGCGCAGTCCTTGGGTGGAGACTGGATCACCATCGGCGACGCGCATACGCTCCTTGGGAACGCCGTCGGCGGCGGCGACACTATCTCCATGGGGGGGACTAGCGGCTCAGTGACGGCGGTCGGCGACGCCCAGACCATCACCGACAACGCGATCGGCGGCAACGACACCTTAACGGCGAACGGCAACATCTTCAGCGCCACCGTATACGGCGACGCGCTCACCCTCAGCGGCGATGCCCACGGTGGGGACGACAACATCAAGGCGTCCGGTCGCAGCACAGTCACCGCCTACGGCGACGCGCAGACCATCAGCGGCAATGCGCAAGGAGGGAACGACACCATCGCGCTCGGCGGCAACCGCTTCGGTGAGGTCGCCTACGGCGATGCGGAAACGATCGCCGACCATGGACACGGCGGGAACGACGTCATCACGGCGATCGGGGCGGATACCGTCCAGCCGACGCAACTGTTCGGCGACGCCCATACGCTGAGCGGCTTCGCGATCGGCGGCAACGACACGATCACCGGCGCGCAGTTCAGCACCCAAATGTACGGCGACGGCTACGAGCTTCTCGACAACGCCCAGGGCGGCAACGACACGCTCATCAGCGGCCCCGCCAACGACCAGATGTGGGGCGATGCCGCGGTCGTCTCGCCCACCGCCCAGACCGGCGACGACACCTTCGTGTTCAACCGCACCTCGTTCACCAACCTCGGCAATGACACCATCGAGGATTTCCAGCCGGGGAAGGATCGCATCGAGATGCAGAACTACAGCGGCGTTTCGAGCTTCAGCGACCTTTCGAGCCACATCACCGACACGAGCGGCGGGTCGTTGATCACCTTCGATTCGCAGAACACGATCCTCGTCGCCAACGACCATAACCTCACCGCCGGCGACTTCCTGTTCGCCTAGCGCCGCTGATGGGCACGAAGCGGACGATCCCCCGCTGCGTGCCACGTTCTCCTGCCTTCCGGCCATACACAACTTTCCGATATTCAGCCGAATCCGCTTCCATCGTCCACTCGTCCCGCTACAGTCGCGCCCAGGGGATACGACCGTGGTGGGGATGCCGAGTTTCCGATTGGAGATCGACGTGGGCGGGCAGGACGGACGCGTCGCGGGCATCGACGAGGTCGGCCGCGGTCCCTGGGCGGGGCCGGTGGTCGCCGCCGCCTGCGTGATCGAGCGCCGCAAGCTGCCGAAGGATCTCCGCGACCGCATCGACGATTCCAAAGCGCTGACCGCGAAGAAGCGCGAGGCCGTCGCCGCCGAGTTGATCGCGCGGGCGCGGGCCGGCCAGGGAATCGTCATCGCGCTTGCTGCGGCAAGCGTCGCCGAGATCGACCGCATGAACATCCTGCGCGCGACCGAATGCGCGATGAAGCGCGCCGTCGACCGCCTGCCGTTCACGCCCGACCATGTGCTGGTCGACGGCAACCGCGCGCCGGATTTCGGCTGCCCGGTCAAGGCCGTGGTCGGCGGCGATCACCGCTCGCTGTCGATCGCCGCCGCGTCGATCGTCGCCAAGGTCGCGCGCGATCGCCTGATGACGCGCCTCGCCCCCTTCTATCCGGCGTTCGGCTGGGAGAAGAACGCGGGCTACGGCACCGAGTTTCACGCCGACGCGCTCTCCCGCGTCGGACCGACGGTGCATCATCGCCGCTCGTTTGCGCCGGTCGCCCAAGCGTTCGACCTGTTCCGCGCCATGGCCGCCACCCCTACATGTTGAGTCGAAGAACGGCCAAGACTCCCATCGGTTGATAATAACGCATTGATTCAAAAGACTTATTGACGGATTCCCCCGGGATTCACAGGATGGGGATATGAATCCACCGCTCGACAACCCACCCGACCTCCGCCCGACCCAGATTCTCAACGGCGACTGCGTCGAAACGATGAACTGCCTCGCCGCAGGTTCCGCCGATCTCGTCTTCGCCGATCCGCCCTACAACCTTCAGCTCAAGGGCGAACTGACGCGCCCCAATCAGTCGCGCGTCGCCGGCGTCGACGATGCCTGGGACCGCTTCGACGACTTCGCGGCCTACGACCGCTTCACCGAGCGCTGGCTCAAGGCGGCGCGGCGCGTGCTGAAGGACGACGGCGGGCTGTGGGTGATCGGCAGCTATCACAACATTTTCCGCGTCGGCAGCATTCTTCAGGATCTCGGCTTCTGGATCCTGAACGACGTCGCCTGGGTGAAGACGAATCCGATGCCGAACTTCCGCGGCCGCCGCTTCACCAACGCCCATGAGACGCTGATCTGGGCGGCGAAGTCGAAGGAGTCGCGCTACACCTTCAACTACGCGGCGATGAAATCGCTCAACGACGATCTGCAGATGCGCTCCGACTGGCTGATGCCGATCTGCACCGGCCCCGAGCGCCTGAAGGAAAAGGGCGAGAAGGTCCATCCGACCCAGAAGCCCGAGGCCCTTCTCCACCGCATCCTGCTGGCGACGACGCGGCCGGGCGAAGTCGTGCTCGATCCCTTCTTCGGCAGCGGCACCACGGGCGCTGTCGCCAAGCGCCTGGGCCGCGGCTTCATCGGCATCGAGCAGGACGCGCGTTACGCCGCCATCGCCCGCTCACGGCTCGCCGCCGTGTCGTGGCCGAGCGACGAGAACATGCTGACGGTGCGCGAGGCGCGCGCCGAGCCGCGCATCCCGTTCGGCTGGGTGGTCGAGCGCGGGCTGCTCAATCCCGGCGACGTGCTGTGCGACGAGCGCCGCCGTCACACCGCGCGCGTGCGCGCCGACGGCAGCCTGATCACGATGGATTTCACCGGTTCGATCCACAAGGCCGGCGCCCATGTCCAGGGAGCGACCGCGTGCAACGGCTGGACCTTCTGGCACATCGAGGCCGACGGCAAGCTCATCGCCATCGACGTCCTGCGCCAGAAGCTCCGCGCCGAGCTGGTCGCGGGCGGGCTTATCGCCGCGAACGCGAACGCGAAAGAGGCTTAGGCTCTCCGCCGCCGCCGAGCGCCTGCCTCACCACCTTCGCCATCACCGACGGCAGCGCTTCCTTCGAAAGCGCGGCGATCGGGCGCCATGCGTAGGGTGCCTTGAGCGTCCGCGCCTCGTCCTCCGAGGCTGTCGCCGTCATCACCGTGAGCTCGAGCGCGAAGTGGCTGAACACGTGCCGCACGCGGCCCTCGATCCTGTGCCAATCGAGAGCGAGCGGCGCTTCCTTCAGGGGCGAGGTGCGGTCCATGCGCCCTTCCCGCCACGCGCTCGACGGCACCTCCATCATGCCGCCGAGAAGCCCCGACGGCGGGCGGCGGCGCAGCAGCACGCGACCTTTGGCGTCGACGATCCAGAAGGCGATGCCGCGCCGCGTCGGCCGCACGCTCTTGGGTACCCGCGCCGGCAATCGCTCGGCGATCCCCTGGAGGCGCGCCGCGCACATTTCCGCCAGCGGACACAGCATGCATTTCGGCGCCACCGGCGTGCAGATGCCGGAGCCGAGATCCATCAGCGCCTGGGCGAAGTCGCCCGGCCGCGCATCGGGCACGATCTCCAGCGCGCGGGCGCGAATGGTTTTTTTCGCCGCCGGCATCGGCTCGGCGATGGCGAACAGGCGGGCGATGACGCGCTCGGCGTTGCCGTCGACGGCGGCGGCGCGGCGGTCGAACGCGATGGCGGCGATGGCGGCCGCCGTATAGGCGCCGATGCCGGGCAACTGCAGGAGCGCTTCTTCGCTGTCCGGCAGGCGGCCGTCGAAATCTGCAACGACCGCCTGCGCCGCCTTGTGGAGATTGCGCGCGCGGGCGTAATAGCCGAGGCCGCTCCAGGCGTGCATGACATCCTCGACCGGTGCCTGCGCCAGGGCCGAGACGGTCGGGAAGCGCGCGAGGAAGCGCTGGAAATATGGCCCCGCCGCGGCAACCGTGGTCTGCTGGAGCATGATCTCCGACAGCCAGACACGGTAGGGATCCGGCCTCTCGCCCGGAACCGACCGCCACGGCAGCACGCGGCGGTGACGGTCGTACCAGGGCAGCAAGCGCGCAGGAATCATTGCCGCAGCGGCCTGGCTGCGGCGCGCTTTCCGTCCCACGGTCCGATCCGGCGCCGTCGCGTTCGGTTTGCTGTTCATCGCGCTCACAGTTAGCATGGCGCGGCCGATCGATCGGCCCCGAAAATGGGCGCGAACACAGGTTCGATTTCCACATATGGCTGAGCGCGACACGTCCGACCGGCGGCGCGGCGTAGTTCCGGTGGGGGCAATGGTGGCGCGCATCGCGCGGCCGCTGTTCCGCCGCCGTGGCTTCGCCGAGGGCGCCATCGTCACCGACTGGGCGGCGATCGTCGGCGCGCATCTGGCCTCGATCGCCACGCCCGAGCGGCTCGCCTTCGAACGCGGGCGGCGCGATCAGGGGACGCTGATGATCCGCGTCGTCTCGGCGTTCGGGCCCGAGGTTCAGCATCTGTCGCCGCAGATCGTCGAGCGGGTCAACGTCCACTTCGGCTATCCGGCGGTGGCGCGGCTCAAGATCCTGCCGGGGGGCATGCCGGAGCCGCGCAAGCGGCGGTCGCAACAGCCGGCTCCCCCGCCGCCGACCGAGAGCACCCTGGCGGCCGTCCGCGCGGTCGAGGATCCGGAGCTGCGCAACGCCCTCGAACGACTGGCCCAGGCGCTGAAGTCGACCGCCGACGCGCGGCCGCCCGCGAACCCCGCGGAACCCGCCAAAAACCGTGGGGATAAGTGAAAATGGACCCTTGCGAGGGACCGGCGAATCATGGACGGTAGCGGCGCTTTTGCGCTATAGGTTGTGTCTGCAGAGGGCATCATGCGGAAGATATTGATCGCGTTGGGAATCATCGCCGTCGCGGCCATTGCCGGGGTGGCAGTGGTCGAGATGCGCGCGACGCCGAAACCGTCCCCGAGCGCGGCGGCCGCTCCGTCCTCGTTCGTTGACGCGCCGATCCTGCCCTACAAGGTGTTCCCCGAGGATCGGGTGATGGGGAGCCCGAACGCGCCGGTCACCATCATCGAGTACGCCTCGTTCACCTGCCCGCACTGCGCCCACTTCGACACCGAGGTGCTGCCGGCCGTCAAGGCGCCGCTGATCGACAGCGGCAAGGCGCGTCTCGTGTTCCGCGACTATCCGCTCGACGCCCTGGCGCTGCGCGCGGCGATGCTGGTGCGCTGCGCCGGTCCCGAGCGCGCGTTCGGCATGATCGACCTCCTGTTCCAGCGCCAGGTGGCCTGGGCCACGGCCCAGGATCCGCGGGCCGGGCTTCTCGGCATCGCCAACCAGGCGGGCATGAGCGAGGCCGACTTCAACGCCTGCATGGACAACAAGACCGTCCAGGACGCGGTGGTGCAGAGTCGCGTCACCGCCGAGCAGTCGTACAAGATTCAGAGCACGCCGAGCTTCCTGATCAACGGCCGTCTCGTTGTCGGCGCACCGCAGCCGGCCGAGCTCGTGCAACTGGTCGATTCCCTGGTGACCGGCGGCGCGCCAGCCCCTGCTCCCGCACCGGCACCGAGCTCCTCCAGTTCTCCTTCATCCACTCCGGAGCGTTAACCTCGTGCAGTTTTCCAGGCTTCGCCTCTCCGGCTTCAAGTCCTTCGTCGAAACCACCGAACTCGTGATCGAGCCGGGCCTCACCGGCATCGTCGGCCCCAATGGCTGCGGCAAGTCGAACCTGATCGACGCGCTGCGCTGGGGCATGGGCGAGCACTCGGCACGCCAGTTGCGCGGCACCGAGATGGACGACGTCATCTTCGCCGGCACGCAAAGCCGTCCGCCGCGCAACATCGCCGAAGTCGGCCTCGTCCTCGAGAACGACACGCGCACGGCACCGTCGGCATTCAACGACCAGGACGAGATCGAGATCACCCGCCGGATCGAGCGCGGCTCCGGCACCGCCTACCGCGTCAACGGCTCCGAGATGCGCCAGCGCGACGTCCAGACGCTGTTCGCCGACGCCGCCACCGGCGCGCGCTCGACCGCGATCGTCAGCCAGGGCCAGATCGGCGCGCTGATCGCCGCGAAGCCGACCGAGCGCCGCGCCATCCTCGAGGAAGCCGCCGGCATCACCGGGCTTTACTCGCGCCGCCACGAAGCCGAATTGCGCCTGAAAGCCGCCGAGGCCAACCTCGCCCGCCTCGAGGACGTGATCAACACACTGGAAGCGCAGCTTCAGGCCCTGAAGCGTCAGGCGCGCCAAGCCTCGCGCTACCGCAACCTGTCGGACCACATCCGCCGCGCCGAGGCGCAGGTCCTGCATCATCGCTACACCGATGCCGCCGCGGCGGTTGCCGAATCGACCGCGCGGCTCGCCGCCCTCGAGCAGGAGGTCGCCCGGCTCACCACCGAGGTCGCCGCGGCGACGACGCGCGAAGCCGAAACGTCCTCCGCCTTGCCGCCGCTGCGCGAGGCCGAGGCCGAAGCCGCCGCCAAGCTCCAGCGCCTGAAGCTCGCCCGCGAGGAGCTGGACCGCGAGGAGGAGCGCGTGCGCGCCGCCGAAGCGCAGCTCGCACAGCGGCTGGCGCAGATCGCCGGCGACACCGAGCGCGAGCGCGGCCGCGCCGAAGATGCCATGCAAGCCGCCGCGCGGCTCGACGCCGAGGCCGAGCGCATTCAGGACGAGCAAATCTCCGAGCCCGAGGCCGAAACCGTCGCGCGCGCGGCCCTGGAGCGGGCGACCGCCGACCGCGTCGCCGCCGAGGCGGCGCTGGCCCGCCTCACCGCCGAGGTCGCCGCGGCCGAAGCCCGCCTCAAGGAATTGTCCCGTCGCCGCGCCGAGGCGGAAGCCCGCGCCACGCGCCTCAACGAGCGCCTGCGCGACGCCGAATCCGAGGCCGAGCGGCTCGAGATCGCCGCCGCCGACCGCGCGGCGCTCGCCGCCGCCGAAGCGCGCCTTGCCCACGCCCAGCAGGCGGCCGAGGCCGCCCGCGCCCAGCTTGCCGCCACCGAGGCCGATGCCCAGCAGGCGGCCGAAGCCTCCCGCGTCGAGGTTGCCGCCGCCGAGGCCGAGCGCGAGGACGCCGAGGCCGAGGCCCGCCGGCGCGGCGAGGACGCCCAGGCGGCCGACGCGGCGCTCGCCAAGCTCGCCGCCGAGGACGCCGCGCTCAAGGATCTGCTTGCCCACGCCGAGGGGGAGCCGTGGCCACCGTTGATCGACGCGGTCGCGGTGACGCCGGGCTACGAAGCCGCCCTCGGCATCGCCTTCGGCGACGATCTCACCGCACCCGCCGACGAAGCGGCGCCCGTGCACTGGCGCACGCTGCCGCCGCTGCTGCCCTCGGCGCCGTTGCCGGACGGCGTGCGCCCACTCTCGGATTTCGTGCGCGCACCGGCGGCGCTGGTTCGCAGATTGTCGCAGATCGGCGTGGTCGAAAACGGCCATGACGCCGCGCGCCTAGCGACGCAGCTTCGGCTCGGCCAGCGGCTCGTCTCCCGCGACGGTGCCCTGTGGCGCTGGGACGGCTACACGGTCAGCGCCGGCGCGCCGACCGCCGCCGCCGTGCGCCTCGGCCAGCACAACCGCCGCATCGAATTGGCGCCGCTCATCGCCGAAGCCGAAGCGGCCGCCGATCGGGTACGCGCCACGCGCGACGCCGCCCGCGACCGTCAACAGACGGCAACGGACGCGGCCCGCGCCGCCCGCGATGCCGCCCGCGACCGTCAGCAGGCCGCCGCCGATGCCGCGCGGGTGAGCCGCGACACCGCGCGCCAGGCCGACAACGAGGAACGCGCGGCGCGCGATTCCCATACGAGCCATGCGCAGAAGGCCGCGCAGATCGCGACCAAGCTCGACGCGGTCCGCAGCCAGATCGCCCAGCTCGCCGCCGACCGCGACGAGGCGGCGGCGGTCGCCGAGGCCGCGCGGTTCGGACCCGAGGACGAACAGGCCTTGGCCGAGCGGCGCGGCGAAACCGAAGCCGCGCGCGATGGGCTCTCGAGCGAGCGCAACCGCGAGGCCGAGGCGGCGCGGGCCCACGATGATGTGCTGCGCCAGGCCGCCGCCCGGCGCCAGCGCCTGGTCGAGATCGGCAACGAGCGCCAGGGTTGGCAGGAGCGCGCCGACACCGCTCAGAAGCAGATCGACGAGCTCGACGGCCGCCGCATCGGCGCCGAGGAGGAGCGCGCCCGCCTCGCCGCCCGGCCGGCCGAAATCATGGCCGAGCGTCACGCCCTGGGCGACATGATCGACGCAGCCGAGAGCGAGCGCAGCAAGCGCGCCGATGCCTTGGCCACCGCCGAATCGACGCTCAACGACGCCACCCAGGACCTGAAGAAGGTCGATGGCGCGCTGCGCGACACGCGCGAGGAGCGCGTGCGCACCGAGGGCCTGGTCGCCCAGGCGACGCAGACGCTCGCCGCGGTCGAGGAGCGCATCGCCGAGCGCGTCTCATGCCTGCCGTCCGAGCTTCTCGCGGTCGCCGAGAAGACCGAGGAGGACATCGAGGCGCTGCCCGAGGCCGAGGCGCGGCTCGCGCGGCTCACCCGCGAGCGCGACAACATGGGCCCGGTCAACCTCCGCGCCGAGGAGGAGGCCAAGGAGCTCGGCGAGCAGATCGTCGGAATGACGACCGAGCGCGACGACCTCGTCCAGGCGATCGCGCGGCTGCGCCACGGCATCAACGAGCTCAACCGCGAGGGCCGCGAGCGCTTCCTCGCCGCCTTCGAGAAGGTCAACGCCCATTTCCAGACGCTGTTCACGCGCCTGTTCGGCGGCGGCCGCGCGCATCTCGAACTCACCGAGGCCGAGGACCCGCTCGAGGCCGGCCTCGAGATCATGGCGAGCCCGCCGGGCAAGAAGCTCCAGGTGCTGTCGCTGCTGTCGGGCGGCGAGCGAGCGCTGACGACGACGGCGCTGCTGTTCGCCGTGTTCCTCACCAACCCGGCGCCGATCTGCGTGCTGGACGAGGTCGAGGCTCCGCTCGACGACGCCAACGTCGGCCGCTTCTGCAACCTGGTCGAGGAGATCGCCGCCGCCACCAAGACCCGGTTCCTGCTCGTCACCCATCACCGCATCACGATGGCGCGGATGGACCGCCTGTACGGCGTCACCATGCCCGAGCGCGGCGTGTCGCAACTTGTTTCGGTCGATCTCCAGGGCGTGAATCGCCTCCGCGCGATCGCCTGATCGTCCGCACCGTTTCGCATCCCGGAAGTGCCTGATCTTCCTGGGTTCTTTGCCTGCCGCCGATGGGGTTTCGGCCTTGACACTGGGGGGGCCGGTTTATAAGGTGCGCGCGCTTTCGGCGCCGCCGTTAAGCCTCGCGCTCATCGCGCAGGAACCTTCCCATGGACGAGCGCAAACCGCCTTCCCTGGAGGACCTCGACGCCCGCTTGCGGGCAGCCCGGGACCGGGTCGATCCCCGGGCCGCGGGCCGCAAGGCGGGCGACGGGGAACCGATGAGCGGCTTTGGCTTCGCGTTCCGGGTCGGAATCGAATTGGTTGCGGCGCTGGCCGTCGGCGTTGGCATCGGCTGGTTGCTCGATATCTGGCTCGGCACCAAGCCGTGGTTTTTGGTGGTGTTCTTCTTCCTCGGCGCCGCTGCGGGCATCCTCAATGTCTGGCGCGCGGTATCGGGCATAGGCCTCGGGCCGGGGTACCGGCCGGTGGCGGAGAAGGACGATGACGAGATGTCTGGCGGCCGTTAGGCCGTCGCTTGCAAGCCCCTGGGGGAACGCGCGTGGCGTCGCCGCTTGAGCAGTTCGAGATCCACACCTTGGCCCCGATCGACGTCGGCGGGATCAACGCCTCGTTCACCAATTCGTCGCTCTTCATGGCGGTGGCCGTCGTCGCCGTCACCGCCTTCCTGGTCCTCGGCATGCGCAAGGCCGCCCTCGTTCCCGGGCGCTGGCAGTCGATGGCGGAGATCCTCTACGATTTCGTCACCGGGATGATCCGCGACAACGCCGGACACGACGCGAAGCGCTTTTTCCCGTTCGTGTTCACGCTGTTCATGTTCATCCTGTTCGCCAACCTGATCGGTCTCATTCCCGGCGCCTTCGCCGTCACCAGCCACATCATCGTCACCTTCGCGCTCGCCGCCGTCGTCTTCCTCGGCGTGACCCTGGTGGCGTTGTTCAAGCACGGCTTCAAGTTCTTCACCTACTTCCTGCCGCCCGACACGCCGCTCTACATGGCGCCGCTCCTGGTGCCGATCGAGATCATCTCCTATCTCGCCCGTCCGGTGACGCTGTCGCTGCGGTTGTTCGCCAACATGATGGCGGGGCACACGATGCTGCACGTGTTCGCGGGCTTCGTGATCCTCCTCGGCCTGTTCGGCGTCGCGCCGCTGGCGGTGATCGTCGCGCTCTACGTGCTGGAGCTCCTGGTCGCGCTCCTCCAGGCCTACGTATTCGCCATCCTCACCTGCCTCTATCTCCACGACGCGCTGCACCTCCATTAAGCCGCGCGCCGCCATCCACCACGTCAACAACCAACGCTAAGGAACAAAAGTCATGGACGCTGCTGCCGCAAAGCTCATTGGCGCCGGTCTCGCCGTTATCGGTCTGGCCGGTGTCGGCGTCGGTATCGGCAACGTGTTTGCCGCCTTCATCTCGTCGGTCGCCCGCAACCCGGCCGCCCGTCCGGTGGTGTTCCCCTACACCATGCTGGGCTTCGCCCTGGTCGAGGCGGTGGCGCTCTACGCGCTGCTGATCTCGTTCCTGATCCTGTTCTCCTAATCGCCTGGCGCGGAGCTCGCGCTCCGCGCCGTCGCCTTCAGGACCGGAACACCTCGATGCCGCAGCTCGACGTCTCGACCTTCCTCCCGCAACTGGTGTGGCTCGCCATCACCTTCATCGGCCTCTACGTGCTGATGACGGCGCTGGTGTTGCCGCGCATCGGCCGCGTCCTCGCCGAGCGCACCGACCGCATCGAGGGAACCCTGGTCCGCGCCCAGGCGCTCCGGGCCGAGGCGGAGGCCGCCCGCGACAGCTACGACACCGCGCTCGCGGCCGCCCGCGGCAAGGCCCACGACGAGGTCGTCAGGGTGATGGAGCGGGCCAAGGCCGACACCAACAGCCGTCTCGAGGCCCAGGCTCATTCCCTCGCCGCCAAGGCGCGCGAGGCCGAGGCCAACGTCGAGCGCGCCAAGGACCGGGCGCTCGCCGGCATCAACGAGGCCGCCGCCGAGATCGCCAAGGCCGCCGCCGAGAAGCTGTTGGGCGCGCCGGTCGATACCGGAGCCGCCCAGGCCGCGGTTGCCGGCGTGCGCGGGGGGAAACGCTGATGCTTGCCTTCATCGCCACCGCGGCCGCGCAGACCGCCGATCACGCCGGCCATGGCGAGGAATCGCTCCTGCAATCGCCCGAGCTCTGGCTCGGCGTCGCCTTCGTCATCTTCATCGCCGTGATCGCCAAGCCGATCGCCCGCGCCGTCAGCGGAGCGCTCGACACGCGCGCCGCCGAGATCGCCAGGAACATCGACGAGGCCCAGGCGCTCCACGCCGAAGCCAAGGCCGCGCTCGAAACCTACAAGGTCAAGCTGGCGGCCGCCGGCCGCGAGGCCGCCGAGATCATCGCCAACGCCGAGGCCGAAGCCAAGCGCATGCGCGAGAATGCCGAGCACGAGCTCGCAACAAGCCTCAAGCGCCGCGAGGAGCTGGCGCTCGAGAAGATCGCCCAGGCCGAAGCCCGCGCCACCAAGGATGTGCGCGACGCGGCGGTGGACGTGGCGCTTGCCGCCACCCGCAAGCTGATCGCCGAAGGCCTGTCGCAGGACCGCGCCGCCGCGCTGATCGACGAGGCGGTCAAGAATTTGCCGAAGCAGTTGCACTAGACGCTTCGCTCGTCACTCGTAAGCAAAACCCCCGCGGGCAACCGCGGGGGTTTTTATTATATCTTCGCGAGACTCACCTTCAAGGTCTTGGGAATCTCCTTTAGGAGCTCCGGCACCTCGTCGGTTCGAATGAGGACGCTCCCCGGTTCCTCAACCGGCCATTTCAAATATTTAATTCTGGCCATTTCTTCAAACAGCCTACGATTGCGGCGAAAAAACTCCAACCGCCCCTCTTTTCCAGCATTGTCGGTTCCAAAATGATCGTCGAGAGATGCGCGGCTTATCGCACAGCGTATGAGAGCGCCGTTTGATTCTCCAAAAAATGAAACAACGTCGCGTTCAAAGTCATATCGAGCTGACATATGAGCGAATTGAACGTCAAGATTTGGCACCACAGAACGGGAAGCATTGACGGTTCTAAGAACCGAGTCTCGGACGACGATATGAAGCAGCCCCATGCCTTCGCCGAGCAACTGCCGCCATGTCTTGCCTCGCCCAAACGCTTCTTTCCACGCCTGACTTAAATCATGGGGACGCTTTATAACCAGCAACCCGAGCAGGGCTTCGGCTTGTTGGATATCTTTTTTTTCGGGGAGCCTT
>Ga0207664_10000993_pt1 | contig 19046 bp, 16 predicted proteins | sample LARL83metaG_FD_184349 | JGI IMG/M metagenome (GOLD analysis project Ga0207664, IMG submission 184349) | Corn, switchgrass and miscanthus rhizosphere microbial communities from Kellogg Biological Station, Michigan, USA - LAR L8-3 metaG... | ecosystem: Host-associated > Plants > Roots >... | reverse complement strand
GAGCGTCTGTACCTCGACGGACAGCACGGCCGGCAGGTCGTGCACGATCGCGTCCCAGGTGTCTCCGGAGTCGGACGAAACGTACACCTGCCCGCCGGTCGTGCCGAAGTACACCCCGCACGAATCCAGCGAGTCCACCGCCATGGCGTCGCGGAGCACGTTCACGTAGCAGTGCTCCTGCGGCAAGCCAGCGGTAAGCGGCTCCCACGAGTCGCCGCCAGTCCGCGACCGGAACACCCGCAGCGCGCCGTCCGGCGGGTAATGCAGCGAGTCGCTGGTGATCGGCACCACGTACACGGTCTCCGGCTCGTGCGCGTGCACCGCGATAGGGAAGCCGAAGTCCGTCGGCAAGTCGCCGCTCACCTCCCGCCAGCTCTCCCCGGCGTCGTCGGAGCGCATCACGTCCCAGTGCTTCTGCATGAACAGCGTCGACGGCCGGGCCGGGTGCTGCTCCACGTGATGCACGCAGAAACCGACTTCCGGCTCGTCCTCCGGCAGCGTCCCTTCGGACTGCAGGCCGCGGTTGACCGGCCGCCAGGTCACCCCGTCATCGTCGCTGCGGAACGTCCCCGCGGCCGAGATCGCCACATAGATCCGGCCCGCAACCGAAGGATCGAGGATGATCGTGTGCAGGCACATCCCGCCGGCACCTGGCTGCCACGAAGGTCCCGATGCGTGCGTGCGCAACCCGGTCAGTTCCGTCCACGAGACGCCTCCGTCAGAAGAACGGTACAGCGCCGCGTCCTCTGCTCCGGCGTACACGACGTCAGGGGAGGCCGACGACGGCTCCAGGTGCCACACCCGCTTGAACTCCCATGGCCGCGGCGTGCCGTCGTACCAGAGGTGCGTTCCCGGCGAAGTGGCGTACGTGAAGTCGTTGCCCACGGGATTCCAGGTCACGCCTCCGTCGTCGGAGCGCTGGATCAGCTGGCCGAACCAGCCGGTGCTCTGCGAGGCGTAGATCCGGTCCGGATCAGCCGGCGAGCCCTTGAGGTGATAGATCTCCCACCCGCCGAAGTGCGGCCCGCTGACCGACCACTTATCCCGCATCCCGTTCGCGGTGAGGACAAACGCGCCCTTGCGGGTCCCCACCAGTACTCGTACCCCTGTCATGGACTGACCCTCCAGTAGTCAGGTGAAACGGCGACGAACGGCGGTGCCGGAAATTATCGCAGAGCTTTGGCTGCTCGTCGTCCACATCCCCGCCCGGGCGATCCACAGTCCGCAATGCCACTCCGCTCAGGCTTGCGGCTCCGCCCGATCCACAGCCATGCACCGTCAGAAGGCCCGCCATCCACAGGCTCATGCCGCTTGTGCACATGGCGATCCACAAGCTGCCGGAGGTAGCGTGCTTTTTCCTGGGCAGTGCGGATGAAACCGATCGCATAGGGCAGGGGCTCAGGGAGTGCCTCAGGCGGGCGCAATGCCTTAACGGGCAGGGTGGGGTTAGTGGCCGTGGAACTAGTGGAACGGCGCAAGGTGGTCGTAGACGTCTACCTGCTTCTCGCTAAGGATGGCAGGGTGCTGCTGACTCAGCGGGACGGTACTGGCTACGGCGATGGCGCCTACGAGCCCCCGTCGGGGCAGCTCGCCGACCGGGAGACGATCGTGGAGACCGCGATCCGCATCGGTGACAGAAACGGCGTCACCATCGAACCAGGGAACGTCACGCTCGCGCATGTCATGCACGACGTGTCGGGTGGCGGCCGGATCGCGTTCTTCCTCGCTGTCGCGGGCTGGGCGGGTGAACCGGCAGCGGCCCGGTGGTTCCCGTTCGGCGACCTGCCGACGAACATGCTGGACCGCGCCCGGGTGGCGCTCCGGCACTACGACGCGGGCCTTCGGTTCTCCACGTATCCAGCCTTCGGTCCGGCGCACCTGGCCTCGTTACCCCACCCCGCCCCAGGTGCGCCGGACCGTTCCTAAGCTCAGGCTTGTCTTCTGTGCTCAGGCTCGCCTTCTAAGCTCAGGCTCGCCGGCCGTTCACCAGCTCGCCGTCCACGGCGGGCGCAGGGATCACGGCAGAAGACTTCTTCAGCGTCTCCAGTATCGTCAGGCCCTGCCCGATCAGCCCGGCCATCAGTTCGTTGACCCCCTCGGTCCCGTTCAGGATCGTCACGTTGGAGTCGGCGAGCCCGCGCGCGGCGGCCTCGACCAGGGACGGCAGGATCTCGATCAGCCGGTTGGCGGCGATCAGCTCCTGGTTGCCCTCGCGCAGCGACGCGGCCTTCGCGCGGTTGGCGTCGGCGAGGCCCTCCGCGGACACCCGCTCAGCGGCGGCTGAGGCCTCCGCCCTGACCCGCACCGCCTCCGCCTCGGCGGCGGCCAGCGTGGTGTTCCGGTACGCCTCGGAATCCGCTACCAGGCGTGACTGGTCCCGGTCCGCCTCGGCGATGGACCGCTTGCGGAACGCCTCCGCCTCGGTGGTGAACCGGGCCTGGTCGCGCTCGGCCTCGGCCAGCGTGCGCTTGCGGTATGCCTCGGCGTCGGCCGGCCGCCGCACCTCGGCCTCCAGCTTCTGCGCGGCGAGTTCTGCCTGCCGTACCGCCAGCTGGGTCTGCTGGGCGATGACCTCCTGGGATGCCTGCGCCTCCGCGAGCGGCCCGGCCTGCCCGGCCCGCGCCTTCGCCTCGGAGCTTTCCGCTTCGAACCCGGCGCGCTTGATCGCCAGGTCGCGCTCGTACTGCGCTTTCAACGCGTACGCCTCGAGCTCGCGCTGGGTGGCTTCCTGGTCGGCCCGGGCTTTGGCGATCCTGGCCTGCGAGGCCACCGCGGCGGCGTGCGGCGCGGCAAGGTTGTTGATGTAGCCGGTGCCGTCCTCGATCTCCTGGATCTCGAGCGCGTCCACCACGATGCCGAGCTTCTCCATCTCGCCGTGGCTGCCGTCCTTCACTTCCTGGGCGACCCGGTCGCGCTCCCTGATGATCTCCTCGACGGTCAGGCCGCCCACGATGGACCGAAGGTGCCCAGCGAAAACCCGTCCGACCAGATCCTCCATCCGGTCCTGCTCGGACAGGAACCGCCGTGCCGCGTTGGCGATCGACGCCTCGTCGTCGCCGACCTTGAACGCCGCCACCGCGCGGACGTTCAGCCGGATGCCCTGATTGGTGATGCACTCCTCGACGATCTCCGCCTCGCGCAGCGCGAGCGATAGCATCCGGGCCTTCTGCTTGACCGGCAGCACGAAGCTGCCGTGCCCGGTGACGATCCGGAATTGCGCCTCGGTCTTGCGCCGCTTCGATCCCGAGATCAGCAGCGCCTCGTTAGGTGCCGGTACATGCCAGAAAAGCATGACGAAACTCCCTCATGGTTAAGAAGACAGGAGTCACGAACACCGACCGCGCCGAAATGCACTCGACGACAACTACGCGGGTATGCCGTCGGATCGGCTCGTCGGACCAGGCCGCGAATGCCTCACTGCCGCCGCGCACGGGCAGCAGCACCTCGCCGGGTCCGTCCGCCGGAATGGAAACAGTGACCCGCCCGATCTTGCCGAGAATGTTCTCGGTTTCCCCGTGTGCGGACACGTCCCACCGGCTTTCTCATGATTCGTGCCAGTTCCCGGTATACACCCGCCCTCGCGACCTCGGATACGCTGGCCCCTGATGACCGAGATCCTCAAAGCACACGGCTCGAAGAACGACATCTTCATCGCGCAGCTCACCCCGGCCGACTTCCGGACGGATGCTGACCTGCGCGAATTCGTCCGTGCCCTGTGCGACAGGTCCGGGCCGCTGGGTGGCGACGGCATCTATTTCTACGACGCCGCGCGGGCCACGCCCCAGGCCTGGTTCGTCAACCCGGACGGCTCCAGCGCCGAGTTCTGCGGAAACGGCATGCGCTGCCTCGGTCGTGTGATCCTCGACACACACGGTGTAGCCGAGGCGGTCATCCAGTCCGGCAGCACGAGCTACACGGCCGGCCGCGGACCGGTCACCCCCGAAGGCGTCCAGCAGATCCGCCTCGAGCATCCCCGGGTCGGCTTCCAGGCCACGCGCACCACGGTCGAAGACCTGGATCCAGCGGTCAGCTTCACCGCGCTGACCGTGCCCAATCCGCACCTGATCACGCTGGTCGACAAGTATGTCGAGGCGGACCTGGTCGCGATGGGGGAGATCCTCGCCCGCCGCCACGGCCCCAACCTGTCGTTCCTGCTCCCCATGACACAGGACGACATCTTCGTGCGCACCTTCGAGCGCGGCGCCGGCCTCACCCCGTCCTGCGGCTCCGGCATGGTGGCCGCCCGCGCCGCCTACTCCAGGCTCGGCCGCGCCCCGCAGGACCTGCCGGTCACCATCCACAATGCCGGCGGCGCCGCCACCGTGTCGCTGCGCGACTGGCACCCCGTCCTCGAGGGCAACGCGACCTACGTCTACCGCGCCGAGGTCAACCCCGCGGCTCCGCTCCCTGCCGCCGTTGAGGTCGAGGTCTTCGCCGAGGAGGCCGCCGCCTACTCGGCTTTTGATATTCAGAACGAGCGGTGGCTCGACACCCACCACATCGACACTCCCTCCGCACGCTAAAAAATATCTGGCGGGTGTGTCGAGTCCGGGTCTGGCCGATCGAGGCGTAGGCAGAGGGCGGATCGAGCAAACGGTCCCCCGAAGCCGAAAGGGACCTCGTCATGACCACCCAGACCGCCACCGCCGCCCCGGCCGCCACGACGTGCTCGCCGCGGGCGCGGGTCACCAAGTCGCTGCTGGGCTACGGCCCGCTGGCCGGCGCCGTGTTCGTGGGCTCCATTCTCGTTCAGGGCCTGACCCGGCGCGGGTTCAGCATTCCGCACGACGACGCGAGCCTGCTCGCCAACGGTCCGCTGGGCTGGATCCAGGTCGTAACGTTCCTGGTGGCCGGCGCGATGACGATCGCGGCCGCGGTCGGCGCCCGGCGCGCGACGCCGAGCAGGTGGGCGCCGCGGCTGATCGGGCTTTACGGCGCCGGCCTGATGGCGGCGGGCGTGTTCCGCGCGGATCCGGCCGACGGGTTCGGCCCCGGCGCGCCGGCCGGCCAGGCCACGCACATCAGCTGGCACGGGGACGGGCACCTGCTGGCGGCGAGCGTCGGGTTCGTCGCGATCATCGCGGCGTGCTTCGTCGTGGCCCGCTACCTGTCCCGCGCCGGGCATCGCGGCCTGGCGATCTACTCCCGCGTCACCGGCGTCGCGTTCCTGGCCGCCTTCGCGGGCGTCACTACCGGGTCCAGCTCACCCGGGATCGTGCTGCCGTTCTACGCGGCGGTGACCGCCATCTTCGCCTGGCTGGCGATCGTCTCCGTGCACCTGTACCGTCGCACCACTAACTAGAGGGAGAAGAACAATGCGCTACCTGATGCTGCTGTCCGGTGCCAACCCGTCGACCCCGCCGCCGCCCGAGTTGTTCGAGGCGATCATGAAGCTCGGCGGCGAGGCCACCGAAGCCGGCGTGCTGCTCGACACGGCGGGCCTGCTGCCTAGCGCAAGCGGTGCCCGGGTGTCGCTGGCCGGCGGTTCGATGACGGTGACCGACGGCCCGTTCACCGAGTCCAAGGAGCTAATCAGCTACGCCCTGTACGAGGTCCGGTCGAAGGAAGAGGCCGTCGAGTGGGGCTCCAGGTTCATGAAGCTGCACCGCGACCTGTGGCCGGGCTGGGAAGGCAAGACCGACATCCTCCAGGTGATGGGACCGTAGCACGGTGCCTGAAGCTCCGCCAGCTGAAAACCGGGTGCGCGCCGCGATCGAGACGGTCTGGCGGATCGAGTCGCCTCGTCTCATCGCGGCCCTGGCCCGGATCACCGGCGACGTGGGCGCTGCCGAGGAGCTCGCCCAGGACGTCCTGGTGATCGCGCTGGAGCAGTGGCCCGTCCAGGGCGTACCGGACGGGCCCGGCGCCTGGCTGATGGCGACCGCGAAACACCGGGCCATCGACCTGGTCCGCCGCCGCGCTCGCTATGAACAGAAACTGCAGGAAGTGGGCCGTGACATGGAAGCTCAAGCCCAGCGGTTCGTGGAACCCGACGTCGACAAGATGGACGACCACATCGGCGATGACCTGCTCCGGCTCATTTTCATCGCCTGCCATCCGGTGCTGTCCGCCGAGGCGCGCGCGGCGCTCACGCTGCGCCTGATCGGCGGACTGACCACTCACGAGATCGCCCGCGCCTTCCTGGTCGCCGAGCCGACGATCGCGCAGCGCATAGTCCGCGCGAAGCGGATCCTCGCCGAGAAGAAGATCCCGTTCGAGATCCCCGCGCCGGGCGAACTGACGGGCCGGGTCGCCTCGGTTCTCGAGGTCATCTACCTGATCTTCAACGAAGGCTACGCGGCCACTTCCGGGCAGAGCTGGATCCGCCCGGAGCTGTGCGCCGAAGCGCTCCGGCTCGGCCGCGTCCTGGCCGGCCTGATGCCGCGCCAGGTCGAGGTGCAGGGGCTGGTCGCGCTCATGGAACTCCAGGCCTCCCGCATCCCGGCCCGGACGAACCCGGCCGGGGACCCGGTGCTGCTCACCGACCAGGACCGGCTGCGCTGGGACCGGCTGCTGATCCGCCGCGGCCTGGCCGCACTGGAGCGCACCGAAGAAATCGACGCTCCGCCAGGGCCGTACGCGGTGCAGGCCGAGATCGCCGCGTGTCACGCGAGGGCGGTGTCGGTGAAGGACACGGACTGGGAGCGTATCGCCGCGCTGTACGTGGTGCTCGCCCACCTGTCCCCGTCTCCCGTCGTGGAGCTGAACCGGGCCGTCGCCGTGGGCATGGCCTACGGCGCCGCCCGGGGCCTGGAGATCGCCGACGCCCTGACCAGCCAGCCGGCGCTGGCCGGCTATGTCCAGCTCCCCGCCATCCGCGGCGACCTGCTGGCTAAGCTGGGCAGGCTGACCGAGGCGCGCGCGGAGTTTGTCCGCGCGGCCACCCTGACCAGCAACGAAAGCGAACGTTCGATTTTCAAAGCGCGCGCCGAAGCGTGCGGCGCGGACGAACAGGAGCAGCCATGATCGCCAGGGAGTGGCGCGGCGTCATCCGCGCCGCGCAGGTCGAGGAGTACATCGCCTACATCTGGGCGACCGGCGGCGGCGAGTACGGCAAGACGCCGGGCAACCGCGGCGCCTGGGTGATGTCCCGGATAGACGGCGACCGCGCCGAGATCGTCGCGCTCAGCTTCTGGGACTCCCGCGAGTCCATCAAGACCTTCGCCGGCCCCGACATCGAGCAGTCCGTCCTGTACGACGAAGACGCCAGGTACCTGCTGGCCCCGTCCACCATCACCCACTACGAAATAGCCCCCGACCCGGCAGCAGCCGAGTAACAACCCAGCTGGCGCGCCGGGAAGATGATCTCCACGCTGAGCCCGCCGCCCGGCTCGGGACGGCCGGACAGGTCGGCGCCGTGAGCGGTGGCGATGGCCGAGACGATCGCCAGGCCCAGGCCGAGGCCGTCCTTGCCGGTCGCGTCCCTGGCCGGATCGAGCCGCTGGAACGGCTGGAACAGCCGGCCGAGCTGGTCCGGCGGCACCCGTGTTCCGGTGTTGGTGACGGCGACGAACGGACGGCCGCGCCGCATCCCGGTCGAGACGTCGATCCGTCCGCCCGGCACGTTGTACCTGACCGCGTTGTCGATCAGGTTCGCGACGAGGCGTTCGGCGAGGCGCTCGTCGCCACGCGTCGGTGCGGGGGACAGTGCGGTGCTGACGGTCAGCCCCCTGGCGGCCGTGTCGCCGGTGGTGGTGCTTGTGAGCAGCGCGTCTTCGGTCACCTCCGCGAGGTCGACCGGCTCGAAACGGTCCAGGCCGCGCTCGCTTTGCGCCAGCGTGAGCATCGCCGCGATCAGCCGCTCGTGCTGCTCGCCGGCGGCCAGGGCGCGCTGGCAGGCGGTGCGCAGTGACTCGTTCGAGGCATGCTTGTCCCTGAGGGCGACCTCAAGCAGCGTCCGCTGCCTGGCCAGCGGGGTGCGCAGCTCGTGCGAGGCGTTGGCCACGAACTGGCGCTGCGCCCGGAACGCGGCCTCCAGCCTGCCGAGCAGGTCGTCGAACGTGTCGCCCAGCTCCTTGAGCTCGTCGTCAGGACCGGTCAGCGCGATGCGCTGATGCAGGCTGCGCGCCGAGATGCGCCGGGCCGCCGCGGTGATCGTGCGGAGCGGGCGCAGTACTCGTCCCGCCATCAGCCAGCCCAGGCCGACCGAAGCGACCGCCATGATGCCCAGCGCGATGCCGGATTCCACCAGCAGCTTGTCCAGCGTGTCGCCGCGCAGGCTCACCGCCACCTGCCGCGCCCCGGCCACCTGCCGCTGGAGATAGAGGACATAACCGCTGTCCGGGCCCGCGGATTGCGGTCCGAGGGCGCCCGGCGCCGCGGCGCAGCCCGCGGACGGGCCAGGCGGGCTCGCCGGGCCAGTCGTGATCATCAGCGAATTCCCGGTGCCAGCGGCCGTTCCGGCGCAGCTGCCGAACCGGACGTCCGGCAGCTGCTGCGCGGCAAGGAAGTAGATGATCACCAGCAGGCACGCGGCGGAGGCGAGGAACAGGCCCACGTAGAGCAGCGTGAGCCGCAGCCGGACGGTCCGCCGCGGCAGCCGGCTCGCCAGCGCCGGCGTCACGCCAGGATCCGGTAGCCGGCCTGGGCCATCGTCTCGATGACCGGCGGGTCGCCGAGCTTGCGGCGGAGCCGGCTCATCGTCACCTTGACCGCGGAGCTGAACGGGTCGGCCATCTCGTCCCAGACACGCTCGAGCAGCTCCTCCGCGGAGACGACCCGGCCGTCGGCGGCGAGCAGCAGCTCGAGCACGCCGAACTCCTTAGGCCCCAGCTCCAGCAGCTGGCCGTGCCTGCTGGCGTTCCGCCGCGCCGGGTCCAGCCGGAGGTCGCCGGCCTCGAGTACCGGCGCGAGCGCCGGCTGGGCACGTCGCAGCAGCGCGCGCACCCGGGCGACGAACTCCGCGAACGCGAACGGCTTGGGCAGGTAGTCGTCGGCGCCGAGGCCAAGGCCGTCCACCCGGTCTTCGACCGCGGCCGCCGCGGTGAGCATCAGCACCCGGCTGCGGCAGCCCGCCCGGACCAGCTCCGCGCACACGTCGTCGCCGTGTTTTCCTGGCAGGTCCCGGTCGAGCACGATCACGTCGTAGCCGGTGAACAGTGCCCGCTCCAGCGCCGTGACCCCGTCGTTGGCGACGTCCACCGCCATCCGCTCCTGGCGCAGCCCGGCCGCGATCGCGCCGGCCATCTCGGTGTCGTCCTCGACCACCAGCACCCGCATGCGCGCACCTCCATCCGCTCACGCTGCCCCGGCTCCGGTTGCGCTCCCAGCGTCTCGCGCCCGCTCCGACCCCCCGCTGAAGATTCCCTGCACGTTTCCTCCCCGGCCCCGTCCCAAGATCGTTGCGTCCACAGCAACGCGTGCTGACGGCGCGTCGCGCGGCCCGGCCGTGATACCGCTGCTCACAGCCCCATATCGGGACATTTAGTATCGTTCCGGGCGTACCGTCAGGTGCGCCAGATTATTGCGGACACTTACCCCACCGAACTGGGAGGGTAAGTATCCGCAATAATTGCGAACCGCATAGCACAGCACGAGGCCGACCTGCAGCTCCGCCAGGCGCGGGCGGGCGACCGCTACCTGCTGTGCTCGGACGGCCTGCACGCGACGGTCAGCGCCGAGGCCATCAGCAACGTCCTGCGCCGCACCGAACGCCCCGATCAGGCCGTACGGGAACTCATCGCGCTGGCCATCGAGGCGGGCGGCCCGGACAACGTCACCTGCATCGTGGCCGACGTCACGACATAAATCATTTGCCCCCGCAAACCACTGCGGCTACCTTCACACATCGTGACCAACAGCGATGAGCCGCCGGCGGTAGCGTCGGGATCCCGCCTGAGCTTCGGCAGCCCGCTATCCGAGGAACGGGCCGCCCGGCTCACCGCCGAGCTCGCGGATGCACGGCCGGGAGCCGTGCTCGACCTGGGCTGCGGGTGGGGCGAGCTGCTGCTGCGCATCGTGGCCGCGACGCCGGGCGCCCGCGGCACCGGGATCGACAACTATGCTCTGGACCTCAAGCGCGGCCAGGACAACGCGGCCGCGCGAGGCCTGACGGACCGGGTCACGTTCATCGAGAGCCCGGCCGCCGAGCACATCACGGGCAAGACCGCCGACCTAGTGCTGAGCATCGGTGCCTGGCACGCGCTCGGCGCCACCATTCCCGAGGCCCTGAACATGCTGCGCCCGCTGGTCGATCCAGGCGGCCGCCTGCTGTTCGCCGCCGAGTTCTGGGAGCACCCCCCCACGGACGCCGAGCTGGACCGCATGTGGCCAGGCATTTCCCGGGACGACTACACCGGCATCGCCGACCTCACGGACCTGGCGATCGCCGTCGGATTCCGGCCGCTCCGTATCGAGTCGGTCACCCGGGGTGAGTGGGAGGATTTCGAATCAGGCGTCGCGGCCGACCGCGAGGAGTGGCTGCTCGCCCACCCGGAGCATCCGCGTGCCGACGAAGTCCGCGCCCAGCTCGACGAGGCCCGCGCCTTCTGGCTGCGCGGTCACCGCGACATCTTCGGGTTCGCGTACCTCACGCTCGGCGTCGCGTTAACATGCACATTGTCGCGTTATGTCTAGTCAGGGGGCCAGCACTGAGAAGGAGCGCGCCACCGCATGGCCGCTACTGAGCTGAAAGCGCAGAGCGACGAAGTCAAGGCCGCGGTTACACCTGCGCTGTGGCGGCGCCCGTGGGCCTGGCCAGCCGGATTCGTGCTTGGCGGGCTCATCCTGTTCGGCATCTACCTGAGGCAGGCGGACAACTTCCCGATCCAGTCCGACGGGGCGTCGAACGCGCTCCAGGCCTGGGACATGCTGAACGGCAACTGGCTGCTGCACGGCTGGACGCTCACCGACCTGTCGTTCTACACCCTCGACCTGCCGCTGTACGCGCTGGTGGAGGCCGTGCACGGGCTGAACGCCGGCTCGGCGCACATCGCGGCGGCGCTCACCTACACGCTGGTCGTGGTGTGCGCGGCGGTGCTCGCCAAGGGCCGCGCGGACGGCCGCGAGGCCCTCATCCGGGTGCTGATGGTCGCCGGCATCATGCTCACGCCGCCGATGCTGTCCGGCGCCGCGACCTTCCTGTCGGACCCGGACCACACCCTGACCCAGGTCCCGCTGCTGCTGGTCTGGATCATCCTCGACCGGTTCGCGGACCGGCCGCGCTGGCCGGTACCGGTCGCGATCGGCGTGCTGCTGGCCTGGTCCCTGGTCGCCGACCCCCTGGTCACCTACGAGGGCATGCTCCCCATCGTCGCCGTCTGTGCGCTGCACCTGTACCGGCACCGTGACATGCTGCCGCGCCAGCCGCGCCAGTTCTGGTTCGAGGGCGCGCTGATCGCCGCCTCGGCGGTGGCGGTCGGCGCGGGCACGCTGGCGCTGCGGCTCGTCGGACGGGCGGGCGGCTTCGTCGTCACGCCGCCGGATACCATGTTCGCCCAGGTGCACACCCTCTACACGCACTTCTGGGTGACCGTGCAGAGCGTGCTCAAGCTGTACGGCGCCGACTTCTCCGGGAAACAGGACATCCACGCGGCCCCGGCGGTGATCTGCCTGGCCGGGGTGGCGCTGGCCACCTGGGCGGCCTGCCGTGCCCTGCGCCGGTTCACCGAACAGGACCTGGTCACCCGGGTGCTCGTGGTAGCGCTGGTCGTTCTGCTAATTTCTTACACGGTCACCGGCGGCCCGAACGTCGTCGGCGGACCCCACGAGATCGTCGGTGTGCTGCCGATCGGGGCGGTCCTGGCCGCCCGCCTGCTGACCGCGCAGCTCATCAGCGGCCGCCACCTGGCCGCGTTCGCCGCGCTGCTAGCCTGCTACGGCCTGGTGCTCGCGCACGACGTCGTGCAGCCGCCGGCTCCCGACGCGGACACCCAGCTGGCCGCCTTCCTGACGGCCCATCACCTCGACTACGGCGTGGCGACCTGGTGGGAGGCCAGCGGCGTGACGCTGGACAGCGGCGGCAAGGTCCAGGTCCGGCCGGTGAACCGGTACGAGGTCAACGGGCACCTCATGGCGATCCGGCGGGATTCGGTACCGTCCTGGTACGACGCCAGCCAGCACGACGCCACGTTCCTGGTGCTCCCGCACTTCCGCATGTCCTGCGTGCAGGGCAGCCGCTTCCAGTGGACGCGGACGCTCGCCGCCGACTTCGGCCCGCCGGCGCAGACCTACAAGGTGGCCGGGTTCACCATCGAGGTCTGGCACGAGAACCTGCTCCGCCACATCACCAAGGCCGTCGGGGCGGCCTGCTGATGTAACCCTGCTGCAACGGCCAGCCGCGTAAAACCAGGTCACATGTTCTTCCTCACGTACCTGAAGCGCGAACTGCGCAGGAGAATGCGCCAGGCGATCTTCATCGCCATCGGCCTGGCCATCGGCATCGGCCTGGTCATCACCGTGATCGGTGCCTCCGACGGCGTGAAGCACGCCCAGAGCAAGGTCCTCGCCGACCTGTACGGCGTCGGCACCGACCTCACCGTCACCACAACCCCGCAGCGACCCACCGGACCCGGTAAGGGCCAGACCTTCCAGATTGGCGGCGGCCCGGGTAGTTCGGGCATGAGCGGCCAGGAGTGCACGAACGGCACGTGCCACGCACTCAAGGGCGGCGACGTCATCGACAACCTGGCCGCCATGAACTACGGCAGCATGGCCACCAGCGAGATCAGCGCCATCGAGCACCTCGCCCACGTGAAGAGCGTGACCGGCGGCCTGCTCCTCCAGGACAACCGCATCGTGATCCCCACCAGCAGCGGCGGTTCGCTACCGCAGCCCACCTTCGTCAGCGTCGATGGGATAGACCCCGCCCACGAGTCGGCCGGCCCGATCGCCAACGCCGGCCTCACCAAGGGCCGCGACCTCACCGCCAAAGACACCACGGACGCGCTGGTCGACGCGAACTACGCCGCCACGCACGACCTCAAGCTCGGCGAGACGGTCACCCTCGCCAACACCAAGTTCACCATCGTCGGCCTGGTCTCCCAGCCGGAGTCCACCAGCCCGCCCAACGTCTACGTCCCGCTGGCCGAAGCCCAGCGGCTCGCGATAGATCCGGCCACGAACAAGTCGCTGACCGGCAAGGTGGACACGATCTACGTGACCGCCGACAGCGCGTCCGACATCGGCGCGGTGCAGCGCGAGATCCAGCACCTGATGTCCGGCGCGACCGTCACCTCCGAGTCGAGCCTGGCCAGCCAGATCACCGGCAGCCTGGCGAGCACCGCGAAACTCGCGAACGAACTCGGCAAGTGGCTGGCGATCCTGGTGCTGATCGCCGCGTTCGCCGTCGCGTGCCTGCTCACGCTCGCCGCCGTCGCCCGCCGCACCCCCGAGTTCGGCACGCTGAAGGCACTCGGCTGGCGCGGCCGCCGCATCGTCGGCCAGGTGCTCGGCGAGTCGGTCACCACCGGCATCGTCGGCGGCCTGCTGGGCATCGGGCTCGGCTTCGCCGGCGTGGCGATCATCGACAAGGTGGCGCCCAAGCTGACCGCCACGGTGCCGTCCTCGAACAGCGGCCTCGGCGGGTTCCAGGCGCAGAGCGCGGGAGCCGGCCCGATCTCCCGCTCGATCGATCCGGCCGCGACCGCACACTCCACGGTGTCCGTGCCGATGTCGGCATCGGTGACGGTCGCCGCGATCGTGCTGTCCGTCGTGCTGGCTGTCGCGGGCGGCCTGCTGGCCGGCTCGTTCGGCGGCTGGCGGGCCGCAAGACTCCGGCCAGCCGCCGCTTTCGCGAAGGTGGGATAGCCGTGGATAACACGCTTTACCGGCTGACCGAGGTCAGCCGGATCTACCGCAAGGGCGCCCGCGAGATCCCCGCGGTCCGCAACCTCGACCTGGAGATCCGCGAAGGCGAGTGGCTCGCCATCCAGGGCAAGACCGGCCATGGCAAGACCACGCTGCTGCAACTGCTCGGCGGCCTCGACCGCCCCACCGCCGGCCAGATCGACTTCGCCGGCCGCGACCCGTCCGCCCGCGAGGTGCGCGCCAGGTCACTGGGGTTTATCTTCCAGACGTTCAACCTTGTTCCCACGCTGTCCGCGCAGGAAAACGTGGAAGCCGCCCTGATCCCGCTAAAAATTCATATATCAGAACGACGTCGGCGGGTCGCTCAGGCACTCGAATCCGTCAGCCTGGCTGACCGCGCGCAGCACCTCCCCACCGAGCTATCCGGGGGCCAGCAGCAGCGGGTGGCGATCGCCCGTGCCCTGGTCAAGGACCCGAAGGTGCTGCTCGCCGACGAGCCCACCGGCAACCTCGACGAGGACACCCGGGACGAGATCATGGCCCTGATCGAGTCGCTGTGGCGCGAACGCGGGCTCACCCTGATCCTGGTCAGCCACGACAGCGCCGTGGTCCGCCACGCCCAGCGAATCGGCGTCATGAGCAGAGGCCGCCTGTCGACACGCCAGGACACCCGTACGCAGTGAGGCACCGCCCCGCGCACCCCGCCTCGCCCCCGCCGCGCCGCCGCATGCCCGCGCCCCGCGCCGTCACACCAGTCCCTCGGGTGTGCCTTGCCGGTGAAGTGGTTCGACATTCCCGGACATAGCGGACAAATTCGAACCACTTCTCCGGCAAAGGAGCGGCAAGGTCAGTGGTCGGGCAGGTGCCAGTGGTACGGCGCGATCAGCTTGTCCACCGCGGCCGGGCCCCACGAGCCTTGCGCGTAGGGCTCGGCCGCCGGCGGGTTGTCCAGCAGCGGCTGGGAGATCTCCCACACCCGCTCGACCCCGTCGGACCTGGTGAACAGCGACTGGTCGCCGATCATGGCGAGCAGGATCAGCCGCTCGTAGCCTTCCAGCGCGTTGGCGGCGGCGAACGAGTCCTTGTAGTTGAACACCATCGTGGAATGCCCGAGCGCCAGCTCCGGGCCGGGGATCTTGGCCAGGAACTCGGTGCTGATCGAGCCCGGGTCGGCGAAATCGATGACGATCTCGTTCAGCCGCCCGTTCGGGATGTCCTTGCGGCGGGTGCGGAACATCCGCAGCGGCGGTTCGCGGAACCCGAGCGTGAGCACCTGCCGGCTGGCGCCCATCGACTTGCCGGATCGCAGGTAGAACGGCACCCCGTGCCAGCGCCAGTTCTCCACCTCGGCGCGCACCGCGACCATCGTCTCGGTAGTGGAATCGGCGGCGACGCCCTGCTCGTCGAGGTACCCCGTGTATTGTCCGCGCACCACGTGCCGCGGGTCGAGCGGCCGCAGCGCCTCGAAGACCTTCTCCTTCTCGTCGCGTAGATGCTTGGCGGACAGCGACACCGGCGGTTCCATCGCGACGAAGGCCAGCACCTGGAACAGGTGGGTCACCACCATGTCCCGGTACGCGCCGGTCGCGTCGTAGAACGCGGCGCGGCCCTCGATCGAGAGGGTCTCCGGCACGTCGATCTGCACGTACTGGATGTGGTCTCGGTTCCACACCGGTTCGAACAGGCCGTTGGCGAACCGGAACGCCAGGATGTTGTCGACCGACTCCTTGCCGAGGAAGTGGTCGATGCGGAAGATCTGGTCCTCGCTGAACACCTTGTGGACGTCCGCGTTCAGCTCCTGCGCGGATGCGAGGTCGGTGCCGAACGGCTTCTCGATGATCACGTGCGCGTCGTCGGCCAGCCCGGCCTCGCCGAGCATCGCCACCATCGAGCTGAACGCTACCGGCGGTATCGCCAGGTGGAACAGCCGCCGTACGCCCTGCCCGTTAGCGGAGGCGCCGATCTCCTTCTCGGCCTCGTGCACTTTGGTGACCAGCTCGGCGTAGTTGCCCGGCTCGGCCACGGCGAACGACAGGTGGCTCTCGAACGCGGGCCACTGGCCGTCCGGCTTGGTGTTGCCGAACTGGGTGACCGCTTCCTTGGCGCGCGCCCGGAACACCTCGTCGCTGCACGCGAACGAATGCGGGGAGGAGCCGATGATCCGGAATCCCTTAGGCAGCAGCCCGGCCACGAACAGGTGGTACAGGCCGGGCAGCAGCTTGCGCTTGGCGAGGTCGCCGGTGGCGCCGAACAGCACGATGACGTGATTGTCCGGCCGGGGGTGGCCGTTGCGGGCCATCAGGGCTTCTTCTCCGCGTGACCGCCGAACTCCGACCGCATCGCGGACAGGACCTTGCCGGTGAACGCGCCGTTGTCGCGGGACTCGAACCGCTCGTACAGCGACGCGGCGATCACCGAGGCCGGCACGCCGGTGTCCACCGCGGCGAGCACCGTCCACCGGCCCTCGCCGGAGTCCGAGACCCGGCCGCTGAAGTCATCGAGGTCCGGCGACTTGGCGAACGCGGCGGCGGTCAGGTCGACCAGCCAGGAGCTGACCACCGAGCCGCGTCGCCATACCTCGGCGACCTCCGCCACGTCGATCTGGTACTGGTACGCCTCGGGGGTGCGCAGCGGCGCGGTCTCCGCGTCGATCTCTTCCTGGTGCAGCCCCGCGTCGGCGTGCTTGATGATCGACAGGCCCTCGGCGATCGCGGCCATCATGCCGTACTCGACGCCGTTGTGCACCATCTTGACGAAGTGGCCCGCGCCGGCCGGCCCGCAGTGCAGGTATCCCTGCTCGGCGGTGCCGCCCGCGGCCCGCCCCGGCGTGGGCTCGGCGGTGCCCTTGCCGGGCGCGATGGTCTTGAACAGCGGGTCGAGCCGCTGGACCGCCGCGTCGTCGCCGCCGATCATCAGGCAATAGCCGCGGTCCAGGCCCCACACGCCGCCGCTGGTGCCGACGTCCACGTAGTGGATGCCCTGCTTCCTCAGGTCGGCCGCGCGGGTGATGTCGTCGCGGTAGTACGAGTTGCCGCCGTCGATGACCGTGTCGTCCGCTGCCAGCATCGGGAGGAGCTGGTCCAGGGTCGGCTGGACGATGGCGGCCGGCACCATGATCCAGATGTTGCGCGGCGTGTCCAGTTTGGCGACGAAGTCCGCGAGGCTGGTCGCGCCCGTTGCTCCTTCGGCCTCAAGCGCCTTGACCACGTCCGCGTTGACGTCGTAGGCGACACACGAGTGGCCGTCACGCATCAGCCTGCGGACCAGGTTCGCGCCCATCCGGCCGAGACCGATCATCCCGAGCTGCATCGTTACGCTCCCCTTAGCCCTTCAGTGCCCGGTATTTCCGGATCAGTGCGTTGGTGGACGAGTCGTGGTCTAGGTCGGGCGCTTCGGCGCTGGTCAGCTGCGGGATGATCTTCACCGCGAGCACCTTGCCGAGCTCTACCCCCCACTGGTCGAACGAATCCACATCCCAGATGGCGCCCTGGGTGAACACGCTGTGCTCGTACAGGGCTATCAGCGTGCCGAGCAGCCTGGGCGTCAGGATCTCGGCGAGCAGCACGTTGGACGGCCGGTTGCCTTCCATGACCCGGTGGGGGACGACGCGTTCCGGCGTGCCCTCGGCGCGGACCTCCTCCTCCGTCTTGCCGAACGCCAGGGCCTGCGCCTGCGCGAACACGTTGGAGGACAGGATGTCGTGGTGGTCCCTGATCGGGTTGAGCGTCTTGCCGAAGCCGAGCAGGTCCACCGGGATGAGCGTGGTGCCCTGGTGGATGAGCTGGTAGAAGCTGTGCTGACCGTTGGTCCCCGGCTCGCCCCAGAACACCGCGCCGGTGTCGTAGTCGACGTGCTCGCCGGTGAGCGTGACGTGCTTGCCGTTGGACTCCATGGTCAGCTGCTGCAGGTAGGCGGGGAACCGCTTGAGGTACTGCTCGTACGGCATCACGCCGATGGTCTGCGCGCCGAAGAAGTTCCGGTACCAGACCGCGAGCAGGCCCATCAGCACCGGGAGGTTCTGGCCGAACGGCGCGGTGCGGAAATGCTCGTCCATCTCGTGGAAGCCGGCCAGCAGGTCGCCGAACCGGTCGGGCCCGAGCGCCAGCATGGTGGACAGGCCGATCGCCGAGTCCATCGAGTACCGGCCGCCGACCCAGTCCCAGAAGCCGAACATGTTGTCCGTGTCGATGCCGAACTCCGAGACCCGATCGGCGTTGGTGGACACCGCGACGAAGTGCTGCGCCACCGCGTCCTCGCTGCCCAGCGCGCCGGTGACCCAGTCGCGCGCGGACCTGGCGTTGGTCAGCGTCTCCAGCGTGCCGAATGTCTTCGACGAGATGATGAACAGCGTCTCGGCTGGGTCCAGGTCGCGGGTGGCCTCGGCGAAGTCGGTGGAGTCCACGTTGGACACGAACCGGAACTGTATTTCTCTGGTGCAGTAGTGCTTCAGCGCCTCGTAGGCCATCACCGGCCCGAGGTCGGAGCCGCCGATGCCGACGTTGATCACGTTCCTGATCGGCTTGCCGGTGTAGCCGGTCCACTGGCCGCTGCGCACCCGGAGAGTGAAGTCGACCATGCGGCTGAGCACCTCGTGCACCTCACGCACCACGTTCACGCCGTCCACGATGACGCTCGACGTGCCCGGCATGCGCAGCGCCACGTGCAGCACGGCGCGGTCTTCGGAGACGTTGATGTGGTCGCCGTGGAACATGGCGTCCCGGCGCTCCGCGACCCCGCTCTCCTCTGCGAGCTGGACGAGCAGCCGCATGGTCTCGTCGGTGACGCGGTTCTTGGAGTAGTCCATGTAGATGCCGCAGGCCTCCGCGGTCAGCCGTTCGCCGCGGCCCGGGTCCGCCGCGAACAGTTCCCGCAGGTGGCGTCCCGCGATCTCGCCATGATGCTGGGCCAGCGCTTGCCACGCCTTCCGCTGCTTCAGCGGTGGCACCGCCATGTCGTCTCCTCCCATCGCATGGTCCCACCGCAAACCTACTAGCCCCCGCCCCGGGCACGCGTTCGCCCCCGCAACTCCCGCCGCCTCGGCGATCGCGCCCTCGCGCGCCCGTAATCGCCATCTCCCACCGCCCCCACTGGTAACGCTACACGTGTCTTGTTACCCGTTCGGAGGGTCTGGCGATCCGATATGCCCCTGTTTGTCCCCGCCGTCCGGGTAAGAAGACAGCTGTAGTGTAAAGAACGCGACTCACGGAGCGAGGGTGGCGGGAGTGGCGGGAGTGGCGGGGGAGCTCACGGGGTGCGGGTTGCGGGGGTGCGGGGTGGCGAGGTGGCGGGGTGCGGGGTGG
>Ga0207664_10000991_pt1 | contig 19053 bp, 16 predicted proteins | sample LARL83metaG_FD_184349 | JGI IMG/M metagenome (GOLD analysis project Ga0207664, IMG submission 184349) | Corn, switchgrass and miscanthus rhizosphere microbial communities from Kellogg Biological Station, Michigan, USA - LAR L8-3 metaG... | ecosystem: Host-associated > Plants > Roots >... | reverse complement strand
CACGTCCGGTTCGGCGGGAGGCCGAGCGGAAAAGGACCAGCCCCAGCTGGCACCTCGCCGCTCGGCCGACCCTACCGGCTGGATCAGACACTCCCGGCGTACCGTCCGCGACTACGAACGACTGCCGGAGCACTCCGAAGCCATGGTGCGCTGGTCCGCCATCATCCTGATGACCCGACGAGCCGCCCGCCACGCAACCTGATCATGAGCCGCGAAACAGCTTCTAAGTGCTCTCAACCTTTTCGCGTCGCGGACACGTACTTCTCAGTGTGATGCCACGTGGAGAATCGGCTGGGGGCGGCGATGAGTCAATTGATCAGTTCCACGAGTTCGTCAGTACTCGCTCAAGCGCTCTACTGCGCACCGCTTACCTGCTCACCGGCGACCATGCACGCGCGGAGGATCTGCTCCAGAGCGCTTTGATCCGTGCGCACCGGCACTGGCGGCGCGTGCGCAAGCAGGGCGAGGCCGAGGCGTACGTGCGCAAGATCATGGTCAATCTGAACACTGACTGGTGGCGGCGCAGATCCTCCTTCGAGCAGGTCGTCGGCACGGTTCCGGAGGCGGAGTCCCGCGAGCCTGCGACCGACGCCTTCGCCGCCTACGAGCTGCGCGACGAGTTGTGGGACGCGCTGCGCACCCTGCCGCCGAAGATGCGCGCCACGCTGGTGCTGCGCTATTTCGAGGATCTCACCGAGGCGCAGACCGCTCATCTGCTCGGCTGCTCGATCGGCACGGTCAAGAGCCAGTGCTCGCGCGGGCTGGAGCGTCTGCGCGCCGTCTACGGACTGGAGCAGGAACCCTCGCCGGGCGCATCAGAACCGGAACACCGCGGCGGAATTCCGCGAATCAGCACGAGGAGGTCGTCATGATCACAGACATCGAAGAGGCCCTGCGCGCGGAGATGGCCGTCCGCGCCGAGACGGCACGGCTGCGGCCGGACTTCCATGCCGCGGTGGAACGGGGTGTCACGCGTGATCGGATACAGCGTCGGGTTGCAGGGGGCTCGGCGCTGGTGTTGTTGCTGGGCGTCGGCATCGTGGCATCAGCGGCCTTACACGGCGGTATCCCGCTGCCCACGAACGTGAACCCGCCGATGCATCTCGCCCGCTTCCCGCTGCTGCAGATACCCACGCGCGGCTCTCTCGCCGGCGACGCCGCGTTCGCCGCCGACGCGACACGGGTGGGGCGCGCGGCCTTGACCAAATCCGTGACGGACAACGGGTTCGGCCCGTTCGACCCGTCCTCGTTCCGGCTGCTCTACGCGGGCGACGACGGGGTGCTGCGATTCGTCGTCGTCGCCGGGCTCTTCGCCGACCGTCACGCGGGCGACGGTCAGGGATCGAACGCCTCGTCCCTCTACGAGGCGCTCATCGGGCCGAGTGGAGCGCCGGCTTCCGCGCTGCGGGCGCAAGGGTACACGGGCTCGAGCCAGGGCGAGACGACGTTCGCCTTCACCGGCGAGTCCACCGGCCCCGGAAAGCCGACGCCACTGGTCGTGCTCGGCCCGACCCGGATGACCGATGTCGAGTACTCGGCCGGCGTCACCTTGGACAGCGGTTTGCGGCCGCATCGCGTCGGCGTGTCGATACCGACCGTAGACGGTGCGGCGATCGGCGAGATTCCGGGCACCGACAACGCCGCTACGGCCTACGACTACGCCACGAGCACAGTGTTCAAGGCGGAGCTGAACGGCCGCACGATCTATGACATCGGCGGCGGCAGCTCCACGCCGGCATGGGTGCTCGACGCCCTGAGCAACGACCCTGCGATCGTCGCGGCACATCAGGACCTGCAGAACCTGCTGATCCAGAAGGCCTCGGCCGCCGGAATGACGCTGGGTCCGCAGGACGTGCTCACGGACTCCTCGCGCATGGCGCTCGACGATCTCGCCGCCATCGAACACCTCTCAACGGCGGACCTGCACTACTCCCTCGCCTGGATCGGCCTGGAGAAGCCGGGTATGGGCGCCGTCGTGCTCGACGTCACGGTGTCCGGCCTGCCCGAGCTCCAGCTGTTCGTCGACGGCACCGTGGGCCACAACGGCGGCGGGGGCTTGGCGCCGGACCCGCTGATCCGCATCGCACCGAAACACGGTGCGGGTCAGGTGCCGAAGACGAGGGCGCAGTTCACCGGCGGCGTCGGATTCGAGTTGTCGCAGGGCTCGGCGGCGGGCGGGACGTGGTAGTTGCGCAGTAGCTCCGACTAGGGTCGCATCGTTCACAGCGCGCAGCTGTGCCTCGTCCGCCGTCAGGCGGCCGCTTCGCCGCGAACGTGAACCATTTCGCCGGCAGGCGCAACAGGGACGCGATGGACGAGGACGAAGAGCTGATCGCGCGGATCCGCGCGGGCGAGGACGCGGCGCTGCGGGACCTGGTGTTCCGGCACACGCCGTGGCTCGGCGCACGCCTGCGCGCCGTGCTCTCCCGCGCGGACGCCGAGGACGTGCTGCAGGAAACCTTCCTGGCCGTCTGGCGCGGCGCTTCCGGCTATCGCGGCGAGGGCGAGGTCGGCGGCTGGCTGTGGGGGATCGCTCGGCGGCAGACGGCGCTGTTCCTGCGTCGACGCGGGCCGGGCGACCTGCTCGCCGTGCCCGTGGAGCAGCTCGCGGCCACGGCCGCCGGGCTCGGCGGCCGGTACGAGTCGGGCGCGGATCCGGCGCAGGTCGCGCTTGCCCGGGCGCAGCTCGCGGAGGCGGTCGCCGCGCTGGGGCCGGAAGGCGGCGCGGATCGGGAGGTGTGGCACTTGATGTACGTCGAGGACCGTCCGGTCGCGGAGGTCGCGCGGATGCTCGGGGTGCCGCCCGGCACCGTCAAGAGCCGGGCCCACCGGGTGCGGCGCGTCCTGCGCGGCGTGCTGCGCGGCGAGGATCCGGGGACGCGCGCGGCGGGAGGCGGACGATGAGCGAGCAGGCTGATCCGGGCCCCGGACGTCGCGCGGACGCTGATATGCGCAACGACGTCAACGGTGACGTCGACGTGGACCCGAGCCGAGTCTGGCTGGGCGTGGCCGCGCAGGTGTGGGGGCGTGAGCCCGGTGCGACGGAGCGGCTCGCCGCAAGGCTGCTGCGCTCCCCGGGCCTGGCCCGCGCGCTGGTGATCACGCCGTCGCTGATGCTCTCGTGGCTGATCGCCAGCTTCGCGGTGATCGCGGTCGGCGCCGGCGCGACGGCGGCGACGGGCACACCCTTCGTGGCGCTGCTCGCACCGCCCGTCGCCGCCTGCGGCATCGCCTTCGCCTACGGGCCCGGGATCGACCCGGCCTGGGAGCTTTCGCGCAGCGTCGCGGTCGGTGACCGTCTGGTGCTGCTGGTGCGCGCCCTGGCCGTGTTCGCTCTCAATGCCCTGATCGGTGTGCTGGCCTCGCTCGCCGCTTCGGCGGCCGGTACGGCAGCGAACGGCACGACGTCCGTCGGCTCCGTCACCTACGGGTGGCTCCTGCCGATGACGGCGGTCTGCCTGCTCTCGCTGGCGACGTCCTGCCTGGCCGGCTCCCCGGTCGCGGGCCTGGTCGCGGGGCTGGCCGGCTGGACGCTCGCGGTGATCGGCGGACGGACGGCGGACGGCGCGTTCACCGCCGCGGTCACCGACCCCTCGTGGCGGCTCGTCTACCTGTCCATCGCCCTGTGTTGTGGCGCGGTCGCGGTCTACGCGCTGCGCGGTGTGAGAGGACACCGGTGAACCGATGAACAACATCGATATCGAAGGACTGACCCGGAAATTCGGGGCCGCCCAGGCGGTGGCGGGCGTCAGCTGGCGGGCCGGGACGGGGGTACACGGCCTGCTCGGGCCCAACGGCGCCGGAAAGACGACGCTGCTGCGCATGATCGCCACCGTCATCGAACCGACCTCCGGCTCGCTGCGGCTGCTGGACCGTGACCCCGGCGCCCACGCGCAGTGCCGCGAGATCCGCCGGCGGCTCGGCTACCTCCCGCAGAACCTCGGCTACTACCCGGGCTTCACCGTCGCGGAGTTCGTCGAGTACTTCGCGCTGCTCAAGGACGTGCCGCCGAACCGGGCGCGGGCCGCGGTCGCGGGCGCGATCGAGCGGGTCGGCCTCGGCGACAGGGCGCGGGCGAAACTGCGCACGCTCTCCGGCGGCATGCTGCGGCGCGTCGGGATCGCGCAGGCCATCGTCAACGACCCGCTGCTGCTGCTGCTCGACGAGCCGACCGCGGGCCTCGACCCGGAGCAGCGCGTGGCCTTCCGCGCGATGCTGCGCGAGATCGGCGAGCGCGCCACAGTGGTGATCTGCACGCACCTGGTCGAGGACGTCGCGGCGGCGTGCAGCGAGGTCGCGCTGATGAACGCGGGCCGCATCGTCTTCCGCGGCGGGCCGCAGGACCTGGTGGCCCGCGGCGAGCGGGTGACCGGCGACGGCGGCAGCGGCGATTCGCCGCTCGAACGCGGATACACCGCGGTGCTCGCGCAGGCCCGGCGATGAGCGCGGTCGACACCGTCCCGCAGCGCGCCGGCCGGCCCGACGCGGCGCGCTCCCGCCTCGAGTCGATCAGGATCCTGCTGCGGTTGACCCTGCTGGAGCTGCGCCGCAGCCCGATGCCGCTGATGCTGCCGCTGGTCGCCGCGCTGTTCTGGTTCGACGCGCTGCGCACCGGCGAGAACCTGCCGGCGATCTGGACGCAGCGCGCCGCGATCCTGCCCGACCACGTGCTGCCGGACCTCGGCCCGGTCGCCGCGGGCATGGCCGCGTGGGTCGGCGGCCGTGAGCAGCGCCGCGGCATAGGCGATCTGGCCCAGTCAACCGCACGCCCGGCCTGGCTGCGCCGGCTGGCCGGGTGGGGGGCCGCGACGGGCTGGACGCTTCTGGCCTACGCGGCGTGCACGGCCGTGATCTACGTGCTCGCGGCCCGGGTCGTGAACTGGGGCGGCCCGCCGGTGTGGCCGGTGGTGGTCATCGGGCTGGCTGTCGCGGCGTTCTGCACCACGGGCTTCGTCGCCGGAGCCGTGTTACCGGGCCGTTTCACGGCGCCGCTGGCGGCGCTCGGCACGCTGCTCGTGACCGTCATGATCTTCCAGTCGGCGGTGCACGCGGCGTCCGGCTGGGTGCTGATCAGCCCGGACAACAGCGTGCCCCAGCTGGACTGGGGTGTGTTCCATCCGGTACCGCCGGACCTGCCGATCGTGCAGGCAGTGTTCCTGCTCGGATTCGTCGTCGTGCTGCTGGGCGTGCTCGGCGTCTTCAGCTCGGTGCGCGGCGCGCAGCTGCGCCGGACCGCTAGCACGGTCCTGGCCGCGGGGCTCGCCGCGTGCGTAGCCTGCCTCGCCCTGGCCGCAACGGCGGTGCGCGGCAACTACGGATTCGACATCTCACTGCTGCACGACGCGGCGAGCGATCGTCCGATCCCTTACACGCCCGTTTGTACGCAGGGCTCTGCGATCCCCGTGTGCGTCCACCCGGTGTTCTCCGCCGACCTGGCCGGCGCCTCGGCCGCCTTCGCCCCGCTGCTCGCCGAGGTCGCAGGTCTGCCGGGGGCCCCGACGCGGGTGATGCAGATCGACAACGCCGACTTGCCGCTGCCGGACGCAGGTCCGGGGCACGCGGATTTCACCCGGTTCGACGCGTGGTCCACACTCGCGGCGTCGCCGGGCGGTGCGCCGGTACTCGAGTTCGGGTTCGGCGATCCGTACACCTTCAACATGCCCGGCGCCGTCTCGAACCTGCGCGACCAGTCGGTGCCGCTGGTCATCGGGCACATCGTCGCCCCGAACGGCAATCCGGGCCCGGCGCAGCAGGCCGTCGAGCGAGCACTGATACAGAAGGCGGCGGGCGCACCCGCGGACCCGAACCAGGACCCGTCGACTCCCCCGCCCACCGCAGCCGTGGCGGCAGCGGCTCAGCGCTTCGCCGCGCTCCCGTCGGCGCAGTCGCACGCCTGGCTCGTCGCCGATCTCGACCAGCTGCGGTCCGGGCAGATCACCCTCGAGGAGCTGCCGTGAGCACCCTGATACACGGAGAGCCGGCCGTGCGGTCGTCACGCGTCGCAACGGGCGCGTCGCTCGCCCGCCTGTTCCAGCTGCACCTCACGAGCAGGCGCGTGCCCACGGCGGCCGTCGCGTTGCTCCTGTGCGCACCGCTGTTGCAGTGGGCGGTGCGCAGCGCGCTGGGCCAGACCGGCATCGCGGGCGCGAGGGTTTCGGCGGAGCAACTCAGCCTCCTGCTGGAGGCCGTCACCGCGGCTGTGGTCAGCGCCGCGCTCCACGGGCCGTTCGGCGAATCGGAGAAGATCGCCGGCCGCCGACTGCCCTGGCTGCGACTGACCACGGCGCTGCTGCTGACGGCTCTCGCGCTCGGCGCCGTCTCCCTCGGCGTGCTCGGCACAGGACAGCCCTTGGGCACGTACGTCGTGGTGCGCGACACGGCCGGGCTGATCGGAATCGGCGTAGCCTGCACAACCCTCGTCGGCGGCCACTTCGCCTGGACCGGCCCGGCGGCGTACTGGGTCGTGGGTGCCTACGCGCTCACCGATGATTGGCAGACCCCGTGGACATGGCCCGCCCGGCCCGGCGACGACGTCGGAGCCGCCGTTTGCGCCTGGGGATTCCTCGCGGTCTCCCTGCTCGCCATCACGATCTTCGGCCCCGGACAGCGCACCCACGATTGATCACAAAGGCGTGATCTCGCGGATCGGGGCTCCGGCCAGCCAGCGGCCGAGCCGTTCGCGGTCGATGAGGTGGACGCGGTGTCTCGGATCATGGCCCCACCGGCGTGCGGGTTCGGTGAACGCGCCGTTCGTGACCACGATCTGGTGAGTCGCGTTGTAGCAGGCCGCTGCCGTACCGAAGATCTGATAGAGGACGGGAACACCGACCCGGCGACCGATCGTCGTGTGCTTGCACTGGACCGCGAGCACCAGGCTCCGCGCCGGGTCGGTGCCCACCACGTCCACCGCCATGTCGTTCCCACCGCCCACCACGCGCGCGGCGAAACCGTCGCGCTGGAGCAGCTCCCGCACGATCGATTCGAACCCTCTCGGCGTCGCAGCGTCGACGTCCTGCATGTCCAGAGGCTCGAGCTCCGGCTCGAGTAGCGCGCCGATCCGACCAGGGCCCGCGAAACGAACCACCGCCCACAACACGCTCGGCACGACGATCAGCAAGGCGATGATCCACCAGTGCGCGGCCATCCACTCGAGCGCTTTGACCGCGGCCCACACCGCGACGACTCCGGCCAGAAGCACGACTACGGCGCCGTCCTTGGCCTGGCGTCGGCCGACACGTCCCCTTGCCCGTCCCGCCGGGTTCTTACGCTGATGCGTCCGCACCCATTTGCCCTTGCGATAGTGCCCCCGCACTCGATGTGTCCTCGCCATGGCCCCTCCCGATCGACTCGCGCGCGCCCACCCCGTCCATCCCGGTGTACCGCCCACCTCTGACAGAACTCGAATACCCGTGCATCTTTGCTCCTGTGCGCCGGTACGGGCTTCCCGCGCTCCCCCGTCCGCCAGGACGGAACGCCGCATAACGCCAAAACGCTGGCAGCACTCTGCTAGCGTTCGAATCAGGGGGACGGCGCACGGGGTTGCAACGGTTGGGGATCTCAGTGGCGAATATTCACATCGCGATCGTCGAGGCCGATCCGCTGCGGGCGGAACGGCTCACCCGTGGGCTCAAGCGCGCGCTTGACGAGGTGGAAGGCATCGCCGTCGGCTACGTCGCGACACCCGTCCTGGACTCCGAACGCGCAAAGGGCGGTGTGGTACACGACGTGCTCGAAGCAGCCGTCGTGGGCGCCTGGCCCGTCGCCGCGCCCCTCCTCGCCGAAGCCGTCAAGGCGTGGCTCCACCGCGAGCCGGCGGCCCGCGTGCGAATCACCCTCGGCTGGGACCATGTGGAGATCGAGGGCGAGCCCACGCCCGAGCAGACGAAGCTGTTGCTCGCCCTGCTGGAGCGGCAGGAGGAGGGGTGAGCTCCCCCGGCCGCAGGTTTGCGCTGCTGATCGGGGTCGAGCGGTACCAGGCGAGCACCATCGCCGATCTGCCGAGCGCGTCGGCTGATGTCAGGGAGCTGAGCAGGGCGCTGGGCGATCCGGGCATCGGCCGGTTCGACACGGTGGTCGACGACGTCGGCCCCGCCGCGGACGCCGAGTCGATCCGGGTGCGCATCACCGAATTTCTCCGGCACTGCCGGCCGTCCGACTTCGTCGTGCTCTACATCAGCGGACACGGGGAGCGCACGCGGCGGACCGACGGACAACTGCACTTCCTCGCCGCGGACACCGATCCGGACCGGCTGGCCGAGACCTCTGTTCCGGCCTCCTTCATCAACGAGCAGCTGGAGTCGTGCCGGGCCCGTCAGAAGGTCGCGATCTTCGACTGCTGCATGAGCGGAGGCTACGCGCTCGGTTTCCGAAACCAGGACGCGAAATCCGGCGCGCCGCAGGGGCGCGGCGGCCTGCTCGACACCGAGGGCGTATACGTGGTCTGCTCCTCTCGGTTGTCCGAGGCCTCCTTCACGGGCAAGACCAAGGGCGAGCCCTCGCAGTTCACCGGCGCGCTGATCAAGGGTCTCAAGACCGGCGAGGCCGACATCGACCGCAACGGCGTCGTCGGCATGGACGAGCTGTTCGCCTATGTCAGTGACCGGATGCGCTCCCTCGACGCGGACAACCGGCAGACCCCGGTGAAATCCTCGTTGCAGGTCAGCGGCGAGTTGGTGCTGGCGTACACGGCGCGGCGCACACAGCGTGCACTTTCCCGGGCCCGGCAGGCCGGTTCCCCGGAGCCCGCGTCCGCATCTCAGCACCCGCAGACTGCTCCCGGCGGGCCGCCTTCGTGGCCGGCCCTGATCGAGTACTACCGCCAGGCGGTGATCGCCGAGAAGGCCGGAACACGTCTTCTCGACGCCAGGCCGGGAGTGGGCGGTTACGTCTGCATGCCGGGCAGAGAGCGGTTGCTGAGCGGAAGCCTCGACGACAGAGCCGACATCCCGGTCCCCGCCGAAGCGGCGAAACTGGTGCAGGCCGCGCGCGAGGCGAAGAAGGATCTGGTCTACGGCTATCCGGTGGTCGTCCTGCATCAGGCGGGGGAACGCCGACCGCAGTTCGCGCCGCTCCTCGTCCGCCAGGTCAAGATCGTCGAGGGCGAGTCGGGCACCCGGCTCGAACCGTACGGCACGGCGCAGGTGAACCCCGCCCTCGCCCGGGAACTGCTCGACGAGGACGCCGCCGCGCAGGTCGCCGCCACCTATCGGCCGACCTGGCTGGCCGGCGGGCTGCGGGAGATGGCGCGCGACCTTCGGTTCCTGCTCACCGACGCGTTCGAGCTCACCGAGGTCGAACCCTTACGCCCGGAGGAGCTCAGCACGACCATCGACGTGGCCACGCCCACCGACGGCGCCCGCAACGCGGCGGTGCTGATGCAGGCTCCGGACGACGGCATGACCGCCCGGCTCATCAAGGATCTCGGCGACATCGCGGCCAGGGACAGGGAGATTCCGGCCACTGCGCTCGGCGCGCTGCTCGACGGTCCGCGGGACAACCTCCACGGCGCCGCGCCTCGCCCGGTCACGATCGGTCAGACGAACGAGGCCCAGTCGTCCGTCCTCGCCGCGGCCCTGCGCAACAAGATCACCGTCGCGACGGGCCCGCCCGGAACCGGCAAGAGCGAACTGATCGCGAATCTCGCGGCCACCGGGGTGGCCGCCGGGCGCAGTGTCCTGATCGCCTCGACGAACAACCAGGCGGTCGACGAGGTCTGGCGACGCTGCGAGGCGAAGGTGCCCGGCCTGATCGTGCGCACCGGTAACCAGGAATACCGGCAGAAGGAACGCGATTCGCTCGCCGCTCTGCTCGCCCTGGCCGCCTCGCCACGGCCGACCGGCGCCGCCACCAACTCAGCCGCGCACTCCGCTGCGGTGCGTCGGGCGGATGAGACTCGCATGGCGTGTACCGCCAAAGCCCTGTGGGAACAGCGCATGCTCACGCAGGGCCGGAACCGCGGCGAAGCCGAGGCGGCTCTGCGCAAGCTCGGCTCGCAGCCCCCTGCCTTTCTCGCCACGAGCGTCGAGACGGAACTGGAGCAGTGGAAGACCAGGGCGGTGAAAGCCGCAGACGCCAGGCTTTTCGGCAGGCGGCGGCGTAAGCGGCTGCTCGCGCGCGCGGGTGTGTCCGTCGAGCCCGCGCAGCACATCGAAGCGTGCCGACTCCTGGCCGATCTCGCAGCGGCCGAGCACGGTCTGCGCCGACTAAGGGCCGAGGTCCACCCGGACGACGCCGCGCTCGCCGCAGCCGTCGACCAGGCCGATGCCGATGCGCGCCGCGTCGGCCTCGCCCTCATCTCGGACCGGGTCGCGGCCGGCGCGCGCTCCAGCACCCGGCTCATCGAGGAGCTGCTGGTCGGCCTCCAAGGCGGCGCGGGCAAAAGCGGGGGCCGCAACGAGTGGGCGATCTACCGGCAACTGCTGCCGAAGGTGCGCGGCTGGGCCGTGAGCGCGCTGTCGGTGCGCAACTTCCCCTGGGACGCCGGCTTGTTCGACCTCGTCATCATCGACGAGGCGAGCCAGTGCTCGATCGCGGCGACGCTGCCGCTGCTCTTCCGGGCCAAATCAGCGCTGATCATCGGGGATCCGATGCAGCTGCGGCATATCGCGGGCCTGCTTCCCGAACAGGACACTGCGATCGGCGAGACGTGCGGAGTCGATCCCGGCTGGCTCGCCGAACACCGGCTGACCTTCCGGCGGCACTCCAGTTTCGACGCCTGGGAGGCCGTTGTCGGAGACAGCCTGCTGCTCGACGAGCACTACCGCTGCCACCCGCACATCGCCGCGATGGCGGATGCGATGTTCTACGCCCCCCGCGGCAAGCAGCTCACGGTGCTCACCGATGTCGCGCGTCTGCGCTCGATTCCCGGCTCGACCAGGCCGCGCATCGCCTGGGACGCGATCTCCGGCGGCAGAGCCGAACCGGGCCCCAGACGCAAGTCGTGGATCAACCGAGGCGAGGCCGAACTCGCGGTCAAACGAGCCCGCTGGCTGCTCGAGAACCTGCCCCCGGATTCGAGCGTCGACATCGTCACCCCGTTCAGGCCGCAGGCGAACCTGATCTCGGCGATGCTCGGCGCAGACGCCGCCCGCGTACGCGTCGGCACCGTGCACACCTTCCAGGGCGGGGAATGCGACGCCATGATCTTCTCGCTGGTGGCCACCGAGACCATGGCGCCGAGCGGACTGCGGTTCTTCGACCGGGACGAGAACCTGTGGAACGTGGCCATCACCCGCGCCAAGGCGCTGATGCTCGTCATCGGGGACCGGGCGTTCTGGGACGGGCACGGCGCGCTCGGCGGAATGCTCGCGGCCCGGATCGACGCCGTCCTCGAACAAGCCGCGCGCTGGCGGCACCCGGACGATATGCGGGATCTGCTTTATGACCGGCTGACCGCCATCGGCGCCAAAGACCTGCAGCTGGGGCTCTGCGCCAACGGCTATCCGCTGGACGCGCGCTTCAGCCTCGACGGCGCCGCACCGATCGGCCTCGTTCTCGACGCGAGCGCGGCGGAGCAGACGGATGCGGGCCGGGTGCTGCGCCAGCAGATCAAGCGAGCCGGGCTCATCGCCGCCGGGGACTCAGACCTCGTTGTTCGACGTCTGCCTGCCTGGCTGCTCTATGCATCCGACGAGGAGTTCGCCGCCGCGATGCGGTGACGATGACGGCGGACGCTGTGGCAGCCACCTGGTCCCCGCGTCAAACGACGCGGGGACCAGGTGGCTGTGCGTTCGCGGTTAGTTGGGGATGCTGGGCACGATCCACTGGATCATGCCGACGGAGGCGGTGCCGTTGCTTTGCATGGTGATGCGCAGTTTGCTGGTGGTCACCGGGTCGAAGGTGATCGGGTTGAAGGTGTCCAGGGCGACCGGTTGGCCGCTTTGGTTGGTCACGTTCGTCCAGGCGGCGCCGTCCCAGGCCTGGACGACCCAGGTGGACGGGACGCGCAGCCCGCCGCCGTCGTCGGCCCAGTAGACCTGGGTGGCGTTGGTGGTGATCGGCGCGCTCCAGTCCAGTTCGACCCAGTGGGTGCCGGTGGCCGGCCAGTCGCCCCAGTAGGGGGGCAGGTTGCTGTCGTCGCTGGACTGGATGGGGTAGATGCCGTTGTTGATGGCCGTGACCGTGGTCCACGGGGAGGTGTTGGACGCCGAGGCGGTGGCGGTCAGGGCCAGGTCGGTGGCACCCGGGGGCAGCGGCAGCGGCTTTTGCGCGATCACCCACTGCTCGCCGCCGACCGAACCCGAGGCCTGATCGGGCGCGTCGTACGTCGCCGTGGCGACCAGGCCATTGCCGCCGTTCGCGGTCGTCGGCGGGGTGACGTCGAACGTCACGTCGGCCGCCTTGCCCGGTGCGATGTTGCCCACGGCGACCGCCGGGCTGGTCGTCCAGCCGGTCGGTGTCTGAAGGCTGATGTTCACGCCGGTGAGCGTGGTCGCGCCGGTGTTGGTGACGGTTGCGGTCGTCGTGGTCTGCGTTCCGGTCTGCAGGGTGGGCTGGTTGTGTGTGCCCGGAACCGTGCTTGCGGTCTGGACGGCGACTGCCGGCTTTGCGGAGTGCCCAAGCGTGATCTTGGCGTCACGGCCGTTCATCGTGACGGTGTGGGTGGTGGCGTCGTAACGACCGCCCCACACGCTCTGCACGCCCGCATCGGCGAATATCGGGAGTTGGATTTGCGCGTTCTTGCCAGGTACGTCGCCGCTGAGGGCCACGTGCACCACCTGGTTGCCGCGCTCTTCGTTCGTCCTGATCGACACTCCGTAGGTGTTGCGCCGACCGGTGTTCTCGTTGAACGCCGCAGTGAGGTTGTCCACCTTGATGGTCTGTCCCGGAACGATCCATGCGTCCGGAACCCCGCGGCCGATGTAGAGCACTGTCTGATACGCGAAGGAGCCGTGGGCCGCGGCGGTGGACTGGATTCCGGGGGCGACGAGCGACTGGAGCACGGTCTGGATCTGCCCGGCCATCGGCCAGGCATACGGGACTGCGCCGAACTGCGGGCCGGCGTGGCTGCCCGCCCAGGGGTTGTTCGGGTTGGGCGCACTGCCGTTGGCCTCCCACCAGGCGTTCGGACCGCCGGTGGACGTCGCGATCTGCCACGCGTAGCTGGTGATCGGCAGGTCGCGGTAGGCATTGCCGTACAAGGCGCCCTGCGCGTAGCCGGTGTTCAGCGCGACGCTGTATCCGTTGTACGCGCCGAACGACGGGTACGGTACGCCCGTTCCGGCGAGGCGCGCATATCCGGTCTGGTAGAGGTTGTCGGTCTGGGCGGGATCGCCGAGCAGGCCGTTGAGAGCGCCACCTTGGAGCATGACGTCCCAGACGTTCTGGCCCCACAGGTTCGAGCCGGACCAGTTCGCGTCGTTGGCGGCGGCGCAGCGGTCTGCGGTGGTCGGGGTGTTCACTTCACAGGGCAGGAAGTTGAACCCATTGGCGCTCTCGTTGGCGCTCAGCCCGGCGTTCACCGCGTTGAGCAGGCTGGTGTATGCGCCGTCAGCCCACTGAGCCTCGGCGGTCTCGCCGATCCGGGTCGCAATGTACTTGTACGCCATGAGTCCAGCCAGCGCGGTCTCGTCGTCGAACAGCCAGGTGCCCTCGGAGTCGTTGTCGAAGGAGGACTGGAGGTAGCCGGTAGCCGAGTCGAGCTGCGCGAGGTGGTCCGTGTGCATGATCGTGTACAGGCTCGGGCCCCACTGACTCGCGGCGCTCGCGTCGTCGTGGAAGTACTTGTCCACGAACGCAGTGTCGTTGGTTCCCTCGAGATAGGCAGCCCAAGCGACCGGGGTGCGCCACGGCCCGTCCCAGTACCAGTTCGCGCCCACCTCGTCGAAGTCTGGCGCCTCGGAGATCCGTCCGTTGAGCAGCAGGCTCTGGGCGTCGTTGTAATCCCCCTGCTCGAACTTGGCCGCGAGGATGCCCGGGATGTCGTGGTTGAGTAAGTAGGCGTAGTTATTCGCGGCGGAGAACGGCGCGGCGCCCGTCTGCACCACACGAGTATAGATATATGCAGCCTTATAGGCGTTGTCGATCGACGTGCCGGGCTGCGCGAGGCCATTGGTGCCGGGCAGCGGCACGTCGGGCAACGAGAGCTTGGGCGCCGCCGAAAGGCGCTGGTTCCAGTAGCGCGTCATATCTCGGTACGCGGCGTCGTAAGACAGCGCACCGGAATGCCGGGCCGGGGTGATCGCGGACACCGGGGGCAGTGCAATGGTGGTGCTGAAGGTGTCGACCGCGGCGACGAAGTCGTGGTGGACGGTCTGGCCCGGATTCACCGTGTCCGATGCGGAGTCGAGCGCGACGAGGTTGGGCCCGGACTGCCCTGAGGGCACGGTCACGGCCGCGCTGCCGTTGTTGGTCACGCTGACCCGGGTGTAGACCAGCTCGACCGGGACGCCGCCGATGGACTGCTCGTTGGCGAAGTCGGTGATCGAGACCGCGACGTTGTTGCGGGTGAACGAGGTGATCATCGCCGGCAGGTAACCGTCGGCCTCGGTCCACTGCACAGAACCCGCCGCCGGCGCCTGGCCCGCCGCGAGGCCGTAGGTGTAGACGCCGAAGGAGTACATCCCGCCGCATAACGTCGTGCCCTTGCCGCCGGCCTGGTACGTCTGCGGAACTCCGCGGGCGAAGTACGAACCCGACAGGTACGCGAACGGCGCGTAGTAGTTGCCCTCCCAGCCGATCGCGGTCTGGTTGGCGAATCCGAACCCGAACGGATCGCTCGGCGTCGGGAAGTTGGTCCCGTAGTCGCGCGGCAGGGAAGAGTCCTGACAGATGTTCACCGGCATCGGCTGCAACGGCACGAGCCGACCGCGGCCGGAGTCGCTCGCGGCCGCGGCCGGCACGGCCATCGAAACCAGTGTCGCAAAGGCGGCGGCGCCCACCGTCATCAAGGTGCTTCTACGGCGCTTCGTTGCGCTCATGGGTGAATCCTCCAGAGAGCCGGGAGAACCGCGGCGACCGATGCTCGACCGGCTCTCCCCGGCTGTCGGCCGGGAGGGAAAGTAAGGAAAACCTTTTCCTTTGGAGGAAACTAGAGTTCCAGACGCGTGTCGTCAACCTCGTACACGACCCCGGATCCCGTGCGCCCGGCGCCTCACGGGCCGAAGCCCCCGGGGACCGCGTCCCGGGGGCTCCTCGACAAGCAGTGATCTGATATTCGCTGGTCAGCGCCGACCGCCGTCCGCGTCAGTGCCGCCCCCAGCCGGGGACCTGCACGTCAAGCGTCAGCTCGAACTGGTCGAAGCGGCCCATCAGGTCCAGCAGCTCCTCCTCGGAGGGGCGCCGCCCGTCGCGGTAGAGCTCTGCCAGGCCCTCGAAGTACTGTTCGCGGTTGCGGCCGGGCGTGAAGATGATGAGCATCTTCGCAGGGTCTTCATACGGATTGCGGAAGCCGTGCGCCATGTTCTCCGGGACCTGCACGTACGTGCCGCGGGGCGCGGCGAAGGTGCGGCCGTCGAGGTGCAGCTCCACCACGCCGTCGAGCACGTAGAAGGACTCGAGCTGCTCGCGGTGGATGTGCGGCGAGGCGCCGGGGGCACCGGGTGCCATGCTGTGCTCGAACAGGCCGAGTCGGTCGTCCGTCTCCTTGCCTATCGCTTTGAAGGCCGTGTGCGTGGTCGTGCCGATCTGCACGGAGTCGCCCTCGCCGGGCATCAGGATTCGGGGTACTTGGGTCATCGGGCTTACTCCTCGTTGCCGTGGTCTGCGTCGCTCTGCTCTGAGTCGCGGTGTGCTGCGTCGCCGTGCTCGTCCTGATCGGCCGCGGCCTGCAGCCACGACAGGTAGCGCTCGCCGGTGTCCGGGAAAAGGGTGACCAAGCGCTTTCCCGCATATTCGGGAAGGGAGGCCAGTTCGGTGCAGGCGTGGGCGGCGGCGCCGGACGAGACGCCGACGAGCAGTCCGTGCGTACGCGCGAGCCGCCGGGCGGTGGCGAAGGCGTCGTCGTCCGAGACGGTGAGGACCGCGTCGATCAGGGACGGGTCCGTGGTCGGTGCGACGAAGCCGCCGTTGAGGCCAGGTATCCGGTGCAGGCCGCCCCAGCCCTGGCTGAGCACGGGCGAGCGTTCCGGTTCCACCGCCACCACGCGGATCGCAGGGTTCTGCTCCTTGAGGTAGCGCGCGGTGCCGCTGAGCGTTCCCCCGGTGCCGACGCCGCAGACGAAGGCATCGATCTCGCCCCCGGTGTCGGCCCAGATCTCCGGTCCCGTGGTCGCGTAGTGGGCCGCGACGTTGTCCATGTTCTCGTGCTGGCAGGCGAACCAGGAGCCGGGGCGGTCCCGGTGGATCTGCTCGGCCCGTTCGATGGCTGCGACGTAGCCGTTCTCGGCGGGGGTGAGCACGACCTCGGCGCCGAACGCGCGCAGCAGCTGAATGCGTTCGTTGGTGGCGCTGTCGGGCAGCACGATGACGCAGGCGTAGCCGCGCACGGCGGCCAGGGCGGCCAGCGAGATGCCCGTGTTGCCGGAGGACGCCTCGATGACGGTCCCCTCGCCTCGCCGCAGCTCGCCGCGGCGCTCGGCGGCGTCGACCATGTAGAGGCTCGTCCGGTCCTTGACGCTGGAGAGCGGGTTCGCCATCTCCAGCTTGGCGTAGACGGTGGTCCCGGTGCCGCCGACGCCGAGGTTCAGCCGGACCATCGGGGTGCCGCCGATGAGGTCCTCGAGCGAGTCGGCGAGCGGCCTTCTGGTCTGGGTCTGTGGCCGTCTGGTCTGTGTCAGCACTTGTCCTCCCGTGCGTGTGGGTCGGTCACCAGGCGGGGAAGCCCGCGGGCGTGCGGTCCTGCCGCCGCGTGTGGGCGGGCGCGGGCGCGTCGGGCAGGCGGTACTGCGGCGGGAGCGGGCGCGAGACGCGCGGGCGGCGCACCACCCGGGCCGTGGCGATCGGCGCGAGCACCCTGGAGCCGCTTGGGATGTTCTTCATCACCAGGGCCTGCGCGCCGATGACGCTGTCGGAGCCGATGGTGATGGGGCCGAGCAGGGTGGCGTTGGCGCCGATCGTCACGCGGTCGCCCACCTGGGGGTGGCGGCGGGCGCCCTCCGGGCGGGTGGCGTCGTGCCACCAGCCGATCGAGCCCAGGGTCACCTGATGGAAGAGCGTGACGTCGTCGCCGATGATCGCGGTCTCGCCGATCACCACCCCTGCTCCGTGGTCGATGAAGAAGCCGCGGCCGATGTGCGCTCCCGGATGGATCTCGATCCCGCCGGAGAGGGCCCGGGCGATCACGGACAGCAGCCGCGCAGTGCAGCGCAGGCCGCGCCCGTGCAGGCGGTGCGCGATCCGGTAGGTCCAGATCACCGGAATCGCGGGATGCAACAGGGCCTCGCTGCGCGACTGGATCGACGGGTCGCGGCTGCAGACGGTGTCGAGGTCGGCGAGCGCCGAGCGGACGGCGGCGGTCAGGGCGCTCACCGGCTCTCCCCCGCAGGGACGGGCCGGTCGTCGACAACTGACACTGGGTCAACCGGCACCGCGTCAACCGGCACCGTGGCAGCGGGTTTGCGCGGCAGCTTGAGCCGACCCTCCGCGTAGCCCATGCCGGCGAGCACGATCAGCCCGCCGGCGACCAGGTTCCAGGTGACCGACTCGCCGAGCAGGATCGCGCCGATCAGCACCGCGGTGACGGGCACGACGTAGTTCACCGCCGAGGCCGTGGTCGCGCCGACGTCGTTGATCAGCCGGAAGTAGATGACGTACGCCAGCCCGGTGCCGAGCAGGCCGAGCAGCACGATGCTCCAGGTCGCCCGGGCGTTGAGCTGCGGGGCCTGCCAGGGCAGGAACGAGGTCGCAATGCCCTGCAACACCGCGGCGGCGATCAGCTGGGACGCTGCCAGCGCCAGGGAGGGCAGCTTGCGCGGCGAGAGGTACTTGCGCACGTACACGAACCCCACCGCGTAGCTGGCCGCCGCGCCGAGACAGGCGAGCTGGCGGCCGACGGAGCCGAGCGTGTCGTGCCAGGGGCCGATGACGATGACCACGCCGATGAAGCCGCCCAGCAGGCCGACGGCCTTGCGCATCGTCGCGCGCTCGGCGGGCAGCACCATGGCCGCGAGGGTCAGCGTCAGCAGCGGCGTACATCCGATGATCACTCCGGCGAAGCCGGCGCCGGCGCTCTGCTCGCCATAGGACAAGGCGAGGAACGGCAGGACATTGCCGAACAGGGCGGCGGCGCCGATGTGGCCCCAGACCGCGGCCGACCGCGGCAGCGGGACCCTGCGCAGCCCGGCGACGCTGACCAGGACGACGGCGCCGAGCACCAGGCGGGTGAGGACGAGCTGGCCGGGGGTCAGTCCCTCGAGCGACACCTTGATGAAGGTGAAGCTGCTTCCCCAGAGGGTGGCCAGCAGCAGGAAGCGGGCTAGCGTCGCATTCTTCATCTCAGTTCTTCCGGTCGGGGACTTCAGTAGTTCGGCGTCTTGATCAGCAGGTCGCGGCGGCCGACGATCTCGGGGCCGTACACCCGCTCGTTCCACTCCTGCGGATCGACGGGCTCCAGGGCGATGGACACCACCCCGGCATCGCAGCCGAGGGCCGCGACGACGGCGCTGGTCAAGTCGTCGGCCAGGGCGGCGATCTGCTCCCCGTCGACCTCGACGGGGAAGAACTTGATGTTCACGTGCGGCATATCCGGGCATCCTTCCCAGAGCTCGACGAACCGTTGCGCGGACCGTTCACGGGGCGTCAGCCCGCGAATCCCAGAGCGGGCTGCTCCTCCAGGCCCAGGCCCAGGCTCCGCGCGTCGCGCAGCCGGCGGCGGATCGCCCTGGCCAGCTCGCCGACCCCCGGCTCCCGCAGCAGTTCGTAGTGGTCGGCCGCGAGCTCGAGCACGGTCGGCGGCTCGGCGCTGTAGCCGCCGTGGCTCTCGATGAACGAGTAGTCGTCGCCGTGGGCCTTGAAGATGGTGACCGGAGCCCGCACGCGCCGGTGTTCGAGCTCGTGGAACTCGTAGCGGAAGTGGTAGGTCAGGTGGACGATCCGGATGATCCGGCGCACCAGGTCCCGCCCGAGCTCGGGGAACCGGGCGCTGATGAAGGCGGTGAAGCTCTCCTCGTCGCGGGT
>Ga0207664_10000990_pt1 | contig 19061 bp, 15 predicted proteins | sample LARL83metaG_FD_184349 | JGI IMG/M metagenome (GOLD analysis project Ga0207664, IMG submission 184349) | Corn, switchgrass and miscanthus rhizosphere microbial communities from Kellogg Biological Station, Michigan, USA - LAR L8-3 metaG... | ecosystem: Host-associated > Plants > Roots >... | reverse complement strand
GGGGGGCAGGCTTGCTTGAGCGCCCGGCCTGCCCACGTCGTCAGCTGCTGCGGGCCTGGTGAGCGTCCGGTTTGCGGTGAGCTGGTGCGCCGGGAGTGGTGTCCCGTCGGTTCGCAGTTGTCGGGGTTGTCGTGCAGATCCGAGGTGGCTCTGCGATGTTTGACCCCTTGACTGGCCGGCTTCCCTGGCTCTGCCGGTTTGATAAATGCCCTGGTAGAGCGCCTAGACTCATGATCGGCACGCGCCTTTGGAGGGCCGTTCAAAGGGAAATGGCTCTTTTGGGACATAACTATATTCGAAAAAACTTCACTACCAGTCGGGACGGCCGGATTTGAACCGGCGACCCCTTGACCCCCAGGAAGTGGGGTTAGCCGTTTTGACTGGTCAGTGGGGGAGTGGCGATCTGGTGCTGCGTGTGCCGACGTGCTGGTTGTCCGGCCACATGCATAGCGTGTGGTCCCAAAGTGGTCCCAAGCGTTCGCCTGGCGGCCCTGCAGTGGACCCACGGATTAAAAGACAGGCCCAGCCACGGCCAGAGTCGTCCGAATCGGTCCGACCCTTCGGCCTGAGCAGGCACTTGCTCGCGCGCTGGTCGGAGGCTGTCCGGTTCCGTACGTCGGCGTTGCTGCTCGCGTTGCTGCTTGCCGCTATCCAAATGTCCGCTTTCAGGCGTAGCAGGGCGGCACGTGAGGGTGAGTTGCGAAGCTCGGCCAGATCCTGACGAGCGTCGGTAACAGCCCGAGGTAGTCGACGTTGCTGTCACGGTTGCTGTCAGCCATTGTGGCGTCGTCATCCTCGATGATCTTTTACGCGCCGCTACATTCTTGCACCACCCGGCCAGCGACTCGGTCGGCCTCGGCCAGCACGGCCTCGCGGTAGCGCTCGGTCAGGCAATATGCGGGAGGCATCACATGACATTCCTGGAATTGAAGGTCGTCGTAAGGCAGCGCGAAACCGGCGAGCGGCAGAACCTCGCGCGGGGACTCGCCATCGAAGATGGCAGGCACTTCCTGGCCGATCAGCCTGTGCTCCTCGTCGATGACGGCACCCACGACCAGGACCTCGTTACCGGCGGCCATCCCCCATGCCACGCCGAGCATGCGCCCTGATCCCCCCGCGCACCGTGTCACTTCTTCCTCGATATCGCGGTAAATAAGGTTCGCTTCGTGCCAGGTGAACCTCAGCCAGGACTCGACCCCGAGAGTGGGCCATTTAGTCAGGAAATACCGCTCGTTGACTTTGGAGAACTCATCTTGAAAAGCGATGTCCCGGTCGTGAGGCAGATGGAGCCCATAAATATCCTTCGCAAGCTCGATCGGGATACCTGCCGCCTGGATGCGGTACCCGAGCTCCTGGTCCTCTGCCCCCCAGCCCGTGAACCCCTCGTCGAAGGTCAGGCCGTGCCGCGCGACGAGCGCTGCCGACAGGGCCATCAGGCCGCCCCATACCAAAGTCCAGGGCAGCGGCGGGTCTTCGAGGTCATCACGTAGGTCTTCCACGACGCCGCCATTCCCCTCCAGTTCCGAGAGAAGTTCCCTGTAGTGATCAAAGGGCAGCGCCGACGCTGATGGGATGTCGCTTTTACTGAGCATGTCGTCGTAGCCAGCGGCGCGCCCAAGCACGCAGATCTGACGCCCCTGGGTGAAGTACTCGCTGCTCAGTCGCTCCAGCAGTCGAGGGGGGATCGCCATGTCTGCGTCCAGGATGACAATGACCTGCCCGGTTACCTGACGCAAGGCTAGGTTCCGGGCGCGGCATACATTCCATTCACCTGCGCTCATGACAGTTATGATTGTGAGGCGGTCGGTGAATTCTTGGCAGAGCCTTACAAACTCATCGGAATATTCAATCGCGCCGATGATTACTTCGAATCGGGAAGGATCCATCGTCTGCTCAGCCAATGACTGAAAAACTGGCCTGATGTTGTCCAGGCGCCTTTGATATGGGATTACTACGCTGAACTTCATGCCTTCCATATTCCCTCCGCACATCCTCTCGGGGTTAGCTGCCATTTCGGCACCCGCCAGGCCGACGCCTTTATCGCGAGTGCTGGCGACCAAGCAGACCAGCCTGGCCGACCGCTGGCATCTTTCTCGGCCCCGCGCACGCTCGTCCTGAGCCTCAACGCCGCGCAGAAGATTAGCGTTTGACCTCTTTCCGGCAGGCCAAATGGAACCGTCAATACCTTCTTGGCCAACTACGCCTGCCCAGCAGTAGGGATATAGATGTTCAATCCATAGAGTCTGTCACATCGCGTCAACTGAATAACGGATCCCGCATCGTCCACACCCCCGATGGCTGCTAGAACCGCGACTATCGGGCGGTTCCGACCGACGCCGGACAATCGGTAAGCGGGGATGAGCCGCCTGATCACCTGGGTCGCAGCCTATGGGCGCGTCCGCGCGAGCGGGGCCTCAAGCCAGAGCGCGCCGCGGCGGAGCGCAGCGGAGCCGCGCTTGATACACACCTACGGCCAGATTCGGCAGTGCTAGCGATCTCGTCATCTCAATGTGATGCGCTGCTTGCAAGCCAGGCAACGTGTTCAGGCGATAGCCGCTTAACCAGAGCGGTGGTCAGCGACCCCGGTGTGGCTGGAAAGGTTCTCGTGGTGGCTCAGCAGTCGGGACGGCCGGTGTGACCCGGCGACCCCTTGACCGGCGGCCAAGAAGCGCTAGCAGCGTGCCCGCGCGTTCGATCTTGGTCCCAAATCGGACATAGAGTCGGCCCGGAACTTCGGGTCAGCCTTCTGACCTGCGTCGGGACGGCCGGATTTGAACCGGCGACCCCTTGACCCCCAGGCACGAACACGGGGTCCGGCCAGGTCTGGGAGAGTCGAACGGAGAGCCTTCCACCTGCCGCGACGGTCCAGCTGGGTCGAGATAGGTGGAGGAGAATCTGAGGGCGTTGGCTCCCATGGTTGGCTCCCAGGGAGCCTGGCGGTACGTGACCCGACGTCGACTCATCTGACCAGGCTGTTCGCTCCGTGTAGCCTGGTTCGTGGGAGGAGGTGGCCGCTGTGTCAGAGGCTGGCGCGCATGGGACGGGTTCCGGTGGGACAACCCTGGAGCGTGGCAGGGAGGAAGTGCTTGACGCGGCACGGCCCCTGCCTCCTGATGAGGAAGTGCTTATCGGTGACCTCACAGAGGAGGAGGATCGCCTCTTCGTTGAGGCCATCATGAGCGCATGAATCTGGGTTCGCGCGGGCCCGTCGTCATTGACACCGGGGTGTTCGGCGCCCGACTGACACCGAGCGGCCGGTTACTCGCCGCGCTGTATCGGCCGATTCTTGAAGGCCGGCCGGCAGTGATCTCCTTTGTCACCGTTGCCGAGCTTCAGTACGGAGCCAGGCTGGCCGACTGGGGCCCTGACCGGCTCCGGCGGCTGGAGTACGAGGTTGGCCGGGCCGAGATCGTCTGGCCTGGGCCACATCTCACCGAGATATATGCCGCGTTGCGTGCCTGGTGCGTCAGGACGGGGCATGGCTTGGGCCAGAAGGAACATGAGGCGGATCGCTGGGTGGCGGCGACAGCGCTGTGGCTTCAGGTCCCTCTCGTCGCCCACGATCGGATTTTCGCCAACGTCAACAACCTTGAGCTACTGACGAAGCTCGGCGAGTAGACCGCAGCGCGGTGGCCACAAGAGGGCCGGTGCACAAAGGATCACGCCGGACGGCCGAACCTGTCGACGAGCAGCTCCTCGGACCGGGCCGCTGCACCAGGTCTACTGCCCTCCCGGCGCCGAACCAAGCCGGAGGCCAGGATTTGTTTTGACCCTCGCGAAGGTGGCGGTACACGTTATCGAGCATCGCGGGCACCTCGGTCTCGGGCAGCTCCTCAACCAACTGGAGCAGTTCCTCGCGCTGCGCGCTCATGACCCATTCCGAATGGTCGGCCCCGCTCCATCGCGCACGCGGTATACAGCTCAAGCAGCGCCCGATACTCCAGGATCTGCGCCGGCGGGATCCAGCACTCGGGCAGCCGACCCTCGGCCAGCAGCGACCTGAGGTGCCGGGCGTCGGTCTTGTCGGTCTTGGCGTGCCGCTTGCGGCCCCGCAACGTGGCGGTGTCGGCCGGCTCGCCGACATGCGCGGCGATCCCGGCCGCGGCCATGCCAGGCCACCGATCTGGATGCCGTAGGTCGCTCGACAGGTGACGGGCTCGGGAGAACAATGAAGGCATCTCCAGGTCGACCCCGGATGCGAGAGCGCCGAGACGCTCAATGGACGCCTGCCCGGTGGGGCTTCTGGGGCCGGTGGTCCTGGTCTCCGGAGGGGTCTTGCGGCCGGTGGGGAGTCGTTCCCTGCGCACGCTGCTGGCGGTGCTGGGGCTGCGGGTGGGCGAGGCGGTCCACGTGGACCAGTTGATGGACGCTCTGTGGGCGGGGCGGCCCCCGGTGACCGGGGTGAGCACGCTGCAGCGCCATATGTCCTCGCTGCGAGCCGAGCTTCCTATCGGTGTCACTTTGGCGGCGCAGGCGCCGGGCTACTGGCTGGGCGCCGGCGCCAGTGTTGAAGTCACCGATGTACAGACCGCCGAGCGGTTGATCAAGCAGGCCCGGTCGGCTGCCCGGCCCGTGGATCGGGCGGCTGCGCTGCGGCGTGCGCTGGATCTGTGGCGCGGCGAGCCGCTCGCAGATGTGGCGCCGTCGGAGTATGTGGCTGGCCACGCTGCACGGCTGGCCATGTTGCGGACTCGGGCCCGCGCCGATCTCGCGCGGGCGCGGTTGGAGCTCGGTGACAGCGCCGACGTGGTGCCGGATCTGACCGACCTGACCACCGCCGAGCCGTATGACGAGGACCTCCATGGCTTGCTGATGCTGGCGCTCTACCGAATTGGTCGGCAAGCCGAGGCACTCGCGGTGTCGCGGCGCCTGCGTGAGACCCTGGCTGACCATCTTGGCATCGACCCGGGCGAGGCGATCCAGTCACTCGAAACCCGGATCCTGCGTCAGGACCCGCACCTCCTCGGCGGCCCGCCGAGGAGGCCGTCGGAGCCGGCCATTGCCGCGCGGCTCCTGGAGACACCGGTGCCCGCTCAACTGCCGGCATCGGTCGCCGGATTCACCGGGCGACGGCGCGAGCTAGCCGAACTCGACGCCCAGCTCGATTTCGACGAGCCAGGCGGAGCCGTGGTCATCTCGGCGGTGTCGGGGACCGCTGGTATCGGCAAGACCGCGCTTGCGGTCGAATGGGCCCACCGGGTCGCCGACCGTTACCCTGACGGTCAGCTCTATGCCAACCTGCGCGGTTTCGACCCACAGCGGCCCCCGGTGGAACCGAGTGTGGCGCTGCGCGGCTTTCTTGAGGGACTCGGCGTCGCCACTTCGCGGATCCCCGATGACCTCGACGCCCAGTCGGCTCTGCTGCGCAGTCTGCTTGCCAACCGCCAGGTCCTCCTGTTGCTCGACAACGCCCGCGACGCCGAGCAGGTCCGGCCTCTCCTGCCCGGCTCCTCGAGGTGCCTGGCGATAGTCACCAGCCGCAATCGGTTGAGCTCTCTCGCCGCCCTGGAAGGCGCCCGCCTGGTGCCGCTGGACCTACTCAGCGAGGCCGAGGCCCGTGAGCTGGTAGCCCGCAGGCTGGGCCGCGACCGGGTCGAGACCGACGCCGCCGCCGTCGACGAGATCATCAACCGGTGCGGCGGATTGCCGCTGGCGCTGGCAGTGGTCGCCGGCCGCGCCGCGGCCCGGCCCTACCTGCCGCTCACGTCCGTGGTCGCCGAACTGGCCGGGGCCGCGAGCCGGCTCGACGCGATCCGCGGCGACGACGTCGCCACCGACCTGCGCGCTGTCTTCCTGTGCTCTTATGACGCCCTCTCGCCGGGTGCGGCCCAGATGCTACGGCAGATCGGGGTTCATCCCGGGCCCGATCTGTCGGCCGCCGCGGCTCTCAGTCTGTCCGGGATCGAGCCGGCCGCCTGTGCGGCGGCCCTGTCCGAGCTGGTGGCGGGCAGCCTGGTGAGCGAGCCGATGCCAGGCCGGTTTGCCGTCCACGACCTGCTGCGTGCCTTCGCACTCGAGCAGATGGAGGCGTCCGGCGACGACGTAATGCTGGTCAGGCGGCGGCTGCTCGACCACTACCTGCACACCGCCCACGCCGGAGCCCTGCTGATGGGACCGCTGATGGAGTCGATTACGCTGCGGGAGCCGGTGGCGGGCGTCCGCCCCGAGCATCTCGAAGACAGCGAAGCGGCGGCACGGTGGTTCCGGTCCGAGAGGGCAGTCCTGCTTGGCGCGGTTGACGACGCCGCGGTCCAGGGGTTTCCACGGCATGCCTGGCAGCTCGCGTGGTGCCTCGACACGCATCTGTACCGAGCCGGTCAGTGGTCCGACCAGGTCCGGATGCACACGGTGGCGGCTCGCGCCGCGAGCGCGGCCGGTGAGGGTGTGGGCGCGGCGTCTTGCCTCCGGTTTCTGGCCCGGGCGCAGTGGATGCTCGAGGATTGGCCAGCGGCCGAGGCGGCTGCCCAGCAGGCGCTGGCGTGCTACGAGAGGCTGGGCGAGCCGGCGCAGGTCGGGCACACCCTGATCTACCTGAGCGCGATCGCCGGCCTGAGTGGGCGCGACGAAGACGTCCCCGTCCACATCCGGCGGGCACTGACCTTGTTCGAAACCGTCGACGACCAGATGGGTATCGGCGTCGCCTATAACAACTTGGCCGAGTACTACTACCAGTCGGGGGACTACGGGAAGTCGCTCGAATGTTGCTGGCGCTCGCTCCGGGCGTGCCGCCGGACCGGTGACACCGACATCATGGCGTCGGTCTGGATCATCATGGGCGACGTACACCGGAACCGGGCCGAGTTGACCCGGAGCCTGGCCTGTTACCGGACGGCGGCCCGGCTCAGCGCCGCCATCGAGCACAGGTACAAGAGGGCGGTGGCGCTGAGCTCGGCCGCGGAGATCCACCTGGAACGGGGGAGCCGCGAGGATGCCGTCCGGGCTTGGCGCGAGGCACTGGACCTGCTCGACCTGCTGGACCACCCCGGCGCAGACGAGGTCCGAGTCCGGCTCGAGGAACTCGCGGCTACCTGAGGACGCCGTCTGTCGGCGCTGCCTTGGCTCCCATCGCTTTCCGCGTCCCTTCCGCGCGGCTTCTGACCGGTGCGGCACCCTCGTCGATGGATCACCGACCTCTAAGGAGGACTGGATGGACGAGAGCCGGCTGATGGAGTTCCTGCATCGCTTTGTCGTGGACTTCGGTGCTACCGGGGCGGCCGGGAACGTGCTGGTCGGCGAGCAGTTGGGGCTGTACCGGGCCATGCGCGAAGGCCCGCTGCTGCCCGCCGAACTCGCCGCTCGTACCGAGACCACGCCGCGTTATGTCGAGGAGTGGCTGCGGGGTCAGGCGGCCGGTGGCTACGTGGAGTACGACGCCTCCACCGGTCGCTACTTCTTGACCGAGGAGCAGACGTTCGCGCTCACCAACCCCGAGGGGCCGGTGTACCTCCCGGGCGCCTTCCAGGTCGCGGTGGGGGCGCTGCGGGCGCTGCCGCGGCTGGCCGAGGCGTTCCGGACGGGTGAGGGTATCGGTTGGCACGAGCATCATCCGGACGTGTTCGCGGGATGTGAGCGCTTCTTCCGTCCGGGGTACGCCGCGCACCTGGTCACGGAGTGGCTCCCGGCACTCGACGACGTCCCCACCGCCTTGGCGCAAGGTGGCCGCGTTGCCGACATCGGCTGCGGCCATGGAGCCTCCACGCTGCTGATGGCCCAGGCGTTCCCGCGGTCCCACTTCGCCGGCTCTGACTACCACGCCGCCTCGGTGCAGGTTGCCGGGAAGCGCGCCGCAGAGGCGGGGCTGGCCGACCGGGTGCGCTTCGAAGTGGCTGCGGCGGATACCTTTGGCGGCGGCCCGTTCGACCTGGTCACCAGCTTCGATTGTTTGCACGACATGGGTGACCCGCTGGGGGCCGCCCGGCATGTGCGTGAATCGCTGGCCGGGTACGGGACGTGGATGATTGTGGAGCCATGCGCGGGCGACGCCGTGTCCGACAACCTCAACCCCATCGGTCGTGCGTACTACTCGCTGTCCACTTTCCTCTGCGTGCCCAACGCAATCTCTCAAGACGGCGGGTTCGCGCTGGGCGCGCAAGCGGGCGAGTCGGCGATCGCTGACATCGTGGCCAGGGCAGGGTTCACCCGCTTCCGCCGGGCTGCCGAGACGCCGTTCAACCTCGTCTTCGAGGCCCGGCCATGACCGGGCCGCTGGTAGGGGTCACGGTTCTCCAGCCGGCCAGCGGCACCGTTGCCCGGCCAGTCCATGACCTGTTCGGGGCGGGCGACCGGTCACGGTGGCCTGCAGACAACACTGGTCGACAGGGTGCTCCTCAACCTCGACCGCGGGAGCGACATCGAGGCCGACCAGAGGGCCAGCCCTACCCAGTCTTCGGCAGGCTCGACATCCGCTGGCACCGCCCCGACGTCGTCCAAGACGGCCCGTGACCCTCCAGGCAGCTCTTGCCCCTGGCCGCTCAGCTTTCCAGCCAAGGAGAACCAGCAGATGTCCACAACCCCAGCCCCGCACCATGCTGTCGCCCTAAAGACCGGGCTCGCCGCCCTGCTCGCCCTCGCTACGGCCCTGACCGCATGGCGGCCCGACTGGATCGAAGCCCTCGGGCTCGGTAACCCCGATGGCGGGTCGGGCGCGCTCGAGGCGGCGATCCTCGTCGTCCTCGGGATCGCGACCGCGATCACGGCGACATGGGCATGGCGGGCATGGGCCCGGCTCATGAGCATGAACGCCTAGCACCCTCCTGTCCCAGTTTCCCGTCTCGGGCCACTTGCGCCGTCCACTGGCGACCTGCCCGGGCAGGTCAGGGACGCCGACGAACTTCGGTAAGCGCCGGTCAGGAAGGCCGGAAAAGTGTCAAGGCAACCCCATAGGTAGAGGAGATGCGAGATGAGAGCGACTGTTAGAGCGGTTCTGACCGCGGTGACGATCGGTGCGGGCCTGGTGCCTGCGGCGGCCGCGGCGAATGCGGCCGCCGCCAACACCCCAACCGCGCCGCCCGGATATCAGCGACTGCGAAGTGCGCCGATCCCGGTACCGCCTGGAATGTTCGACGCGGGTGGGCAGGTGGCATGTCCAGCGGGCACGGTGCCGTGGGGCGGAGGTGCCGGCTTCACCGGAGGTTTCGCCGGCGCCGGTGACAGCATCAACACCTCCGCGCCCACCGGCAACGGGTGGGAAGGGCGGTACAACAACAGCAGCACCCGGACCGATGACCACTTCGCGGTCGATGCGATCTGCGCCAAGCAGCCGATGGGCTACACGACCACGTTCACGACGGTCGACAATCCCGCGGGCGCCAAGGCAGCCGCGGTTGCCGTGTGCCCCGCTGGCACGCGGTTGCTGAGCGGTGGCACGCTCTCCACCGCCGACACCACGGATGTACAGCTCCTGAGCGCCTGGCCGCTAGGCCCGGAGCGGTTCAAGAGCGTCATGTGGAACGGCTCAGCCGCCGACCAGCGGCTCACCACGTTCGCGGTATGCGGCCACAGGCCGGCCGGTTACGCCATCACCTCGGCGACCGGCAGCGATACCGGGGGACCCGACACGCTGGCGGGCGGCGCGCAATGCCCGGCGGGGACGTCAATACTGGGCGGGGGCATCCATGTGACCAGCCCGCGGCCGACCGTCACCCTCGGAGCCTCGCTCGACGAGCCCAGCACCCAGTGGCTGTCCGAAGTGGTCAACCTGGATCCGGCACCGGCGACCGTGACCATCTACGCGATCTGCGCCGCCTAACACCTATCCGCCGAACGAGGGCCAGGAGCGGATCAGAGCGTCCTACCGCGGCAGCTACGACCGGCTGGCCAAGATCAAGCACGCTACGACCGGACAACACCTTCCACCTCAACCAGAACATCCCGCCCGACAGCGGGCTCAACCCCTAAGGAGGACCAATCATGGAGCCATGCGCGGGCGACGCCGTGTCCGACAACCTCAACCCCATCGGTCGTGCGTACTACGCGCTGTCCACCTTCCTCTGCGTGCCCAACGCAATCTCTCAAGGCGGCGGGTTCGCGCTGGGCGGGCAAGCGGGCGAGCCGGCGATCGCCGACATCGCGGCCAGGGCAGGGTTCACCCGCTTCCGCCGGGCCGCCGAGACGCCGTTCAACCTCGTCTTCGAGGCCCGGCCATGACCGGGCCACTGGTCGGGATCACGGTCCTCCAGCCGGCCAGCGGCACCATCGTGTTGCCCGGCCAGTCCATGACCTGTTCGGGGCGGGCGACCGGTCACGGTGGCCTGCAGACAACACTGGTCGACAGGGTGGTCCTCAACCTCGACCGCGGGAGCGACATCGAGGCCAACCTGAGCCCCGTAGTGCCCAGGCCGGCGGTGCCGGCCGTCAACTGGGCGGCGTCCGTCGCCGCGCCCGGCCAACCCGGGCCTCACGACCTCACAATCACCGCGTTCCCCGACGACGGCGGCGCGCCGGCGAGCGTGACCATCGGCTTCACCGTCCAGGAGCCGACGATCAGCCTGACCGGGGTCTGGGAGTGCGACGACGGCGGTTTGTATTACCTGCGCCAGAGCCCTGACCGATCGGTTATCTGGGCCGGGCTACATGACTCTGGGTTCCACAAGGGCCTGGACTTCACGAACGTGTTCCACGGCTGGCTGACCGCGGACGGCCGCGCGCTGGCCGGGGACTGGGTCGATGTGCCGCGCGGCGCGACGGCGAATTCCGGGACGCTGGCCGTCGGTATCTTGGACGACGCCGACGGCTTCCGGCTCGTGAGAGTCGACGATGAGACCACCGGCGGCTTCGGCGGCCGGGTCTGGCGGCCGACCGGCTCGCTGCTGGAGGCGCAGGACATCGCCGATCTCGCCGGCCGGGTGCAGCGGTACGACGTCAGCCTCGGCCACAACAACCCGCCGTGCCGGGATTTCACCGTCATGTGGGGAGGCGTCTGGCAGCCTACGGGGCCGACGTTGCCGCCCATCCCCGACAGCTATTGCTCGTTCGTGGGCTGGAAGCCGGCGCCGATCGGCTGGCTGCCGTGGAGCTGGGACGGGGATGGTGACTTTAGCTTCAATTTCACCCCGCTCTGGGGCACGGATTTCCCCAACGGCACGGACCGGAACGATTTCTGGAGCAACGGCTGGGTCACCGAGCAGCCGAGCGAGTTCTCCGAGAAGCCCGTGGACCTTATCGGCAGCCAGTTCCAGCAGTTTCAGCTTTTTCACTGCGAGGCCGCCATGTACGGCCGGGAGAACTCGGGCCCGGAGGACTGCGAGGCTGCGCCGAGGAATCTGCTGCCCGGGTGGAACGAGCGCTCCGGGTGGAGTGTCCTGATCAACGGCCGCCCGGTCGAGGGCCGGCTCACAGTAGTCAATCCCGACGACGAGGAAAACAGGTTCCTCAGCTTCGCGGTCGGACCCGACGAGCAGACGGTCGAACTGCATGCAAACACCTTCGCAAGAGTGACCGGCGTCGTCGCCGATGACGCCGGTCACGACGGCAACCCGCCTGAGTTTCATCCCGTCTACGCGATCGACATGCTCCAGGACTTCACGATGCCCCGCGCGCAGCCTGTGACCCTCAGCGGCGTCTGGCATGGCTCGGACAACGGCACCTACTACCTGCGCCAGATCGGCCACGAGCTGTGGTGGCTCGGCCTGTCACGAGACCAGGGCCGGTCGTTCGCCAATGTCTTCCACGGAACCATCGGACCCGCCGGGGGCCTGGACGGACAGTGGACCGACCTCCCCATGGGTGCCGACGGGGCGTTCTCCGGCGGGACACTGCTGCTCGGCGGCGACCAGGCCGACCTGCAGCTCTTGACAACGCTGATCAGCACCGGGCAGACCGGCGGATTCGGCGCCTCAACATGGACGAAGATCTACGACAGCCCAGGCGTGCCGGCGAGCCCGTGGCCGCCCGCGAGCGAGCCATCCGCCTAGTCCCGGGCTGGCATGACGGCAGCAACACGGCGTACGCGCGGAGCCTGTGGGTGCCGAAATCTCTGTCGCATCATGCGGCCTGCGAATATTCATGGATCAGCCCCCGCCGAGCCGGTCCGGCGCAGAACACGTATACCGGTCACGTCGGCGGGCGGTTGCGCGCGACCGGCGGGCGGGCCCGCTGATGCGCCCGCCACGCCCGGTAGGCTCCGCGGCCGCCATTGGCCGCGCCCTTCCGTGACACCGTCGAGACCGCCTTGCCCAGCCGGGGTCGTTGGGCAGATCCGGGGTGGCTCGGCGATCTTTGACCCCTTGACTGCCGGATTCGCGGGCTCTGCCGTGTTGACGAATGCCCTGGTAGGAGGCCTGGGCACATGGTGGGCGTGCGCCTCTGGAAGGGCCATTTCACGATGGAATGGCTCTTTTGCTGGCTCTGGTGGAGCATAAGTATGTTCGAAAAAACTCGACTACCAGTCGGGACGGCCGGATTTGAACCGGCGACCCCTTGACCCCCAGGCACGAATCCGGTGTCTGGCATGGTCTGAGGGAGCCGAACGGGGAGCCACTAACCTGCAGGAACGCCCCGGTGGAGTCGAGGTGGGCTGAGGGGAATCTGAGGATGTTGGCTCCCGACATTGGCTCCGCAAGTAAGACGGCGGGTGGCACCCCAGGCTGGTGCGCGTCCCGGCTTCGCCCCACATGCCCCTAGGGCCGGTCGATCTCCACAGGCTGCGGCTCGTGCAGACGACAGCTGCACGGATGGGGCGCTATCTGGGTGAGCCCGCCGATTACCAGTGACAGGATGGTCTCGAAAATGTCGTCATCGGTGACGGCTGGCAGTTCCTCCCGTAGCTGCCAGATGTGCGGGTGCTCAGCAGGGTCGACCGCCCGGTACGCGCGCATCCATGCCGCCCGGTCGTTCTCCTGCAGGCGGGTTTCCAGCGCGAGGAACGCGGCTTCGCCGCCGGCCCCGGCCAAGGAGAAATCGGCGATCGCCCTGTAGACCCGGGCGGCCGTGCGTCCCTCGAAGCCCGCGTCGAGGATCGCCCCGATGAGCGTGTCGGCAATCTTCATCTCTGCCGGCCGCTGCGTGGTGCGGCACGCGGCCAACGAAGCCGCCGCCGGGTGGTCGCAATAGGTGCGCCGAATGCGCCTCACTATGTCTGTGACCGTGTCCACCCAGCACGCATGCGGAGCCAAGCCGGACATGGCGTCCTCGATCAGCTGGTCCGCTACGGCAAGGACCAGGTCGTCTTTGCTGGCGAAGTGCCGGTAGACAGCGGTCGGATCCGCGCCGAGAGCGCGGCCCAGCTTCGGCATGCTGAATCCATCCAGGCCTTTCTCGTCAAGCAGCTTGAGGCTCTCCTTGACGATCAGTTCTGGCGTCAGGCTCCCGCGCCGCAGACCGCGCCGCCCTCTGCGCGACGGTCCCCGCTCCGAGGTAGTACCAGCCATCGCATCTCCTCACCTGGCCGGTGACCTTCTCCGACACGCCTGACTGCCCAGCATAACGTTTGTCAGCAGTTTTGTCATAGGCATTGACATAGGCATATGCCCATGGTCTAATCTCCGGCATCGCTGGCCCGGTATCGCGGGTGGCCAGGGGAGGTGAGCGCGCTGGCTGGTGAGGAACTGGCCTTCCGGAACGGCACCGTCTTTGACGGCAGCCAATTCCTCCCTGCGGGTACCGGCGTCCGGATCCGCGAGGGGAAGATCACCGAGGTCGGGCCGCTGGGACCGCCCTTCGGGGCAGCCTCGGTGGACCTTCACGGCGGCACGATCCTGCCCGGGTTCATCGACGCCCACGCGCACCCGGTGTTCGCCGGCGACCAGCTGCGCCACTGTGACCTCCAAGGGGCCGACACCGCGGCCGGTTATGCCGCGCTTGTCGCCGCCTACGCCAGGGACCACCCGGACGAGGAGTGGATTACCGGCGGCGGCTGGTCCATGGACGCCTTCCCCGGTGGCGTCGCGACCCGCGACCTGCTGGATGCGGTGGTAGCCGACCGGCCGGTGTTCCTGCCCAACCGGGATGGCCACGGGGCCTGGGTCAACAGCACGGCTCTCGCCTTGGCCGGAATCGACAGGTCAACCCCGGATCCCACCGACGGCCGTATCGAGCGGGACGCCGCGGGGGAGCCGAACGGGATGCTTCAGGAGGGTGCGGCCTGGCTGGTATCCCGGCTGCTGCCACCGGTCACCGAGGCGGGCTGGGACCAAGCGCTCGTGCTTGCGCAGGACCACCTCCTCTCGCTCGGCATCACCGGCTGGCAGGATGCGATCATCGGCAGTCACCATAGCGCGCCCGATCCGATGGGCGCCTACCTGCGGGCGGCGCAGGGAGGCACGCTGCTGGCCAACGTGGTGGGTGCGCTCTGGTGGGACCGGGACCGTGGCCTGGAGCAACTGCCGGAGCTGCTCGAAAGCCGCCGGAACGGGCAAGCCGGCCGGTTCCATGCCACGAGCGTGAAGATGATGCTGGACGGAGTGGCCGAGAACCACACGGCCGCAATGCTGGAGCCGTACCTGGACGGCGATGGGTGCTCGACCGGCGCGGCCGGCCTGGATTTCATCGACCCGGGCGAGCTCCCCAGGTTCGTCACCGCGCTTGACCGCGAAGGCTTCCAGGTTCACTTCCACGCGCTGGGCGACCGCGCCGTCCGCAACGCGCTGGACGGCGTCGAGGGCGCCCGGCGGGCCAACGGCGCCCACGGGCCCCGGCACCATCTGGCACACCTCCAGGTGGTCCATCCCGACGACATCCCTCGCTTCGCCCGCCTTTCCGCAACAGCCAACATCCAGCCGCTGTGGGCAACCCACGAGCCCCAGATGGACGAGCTGACCATCCCGTTCCTCGGCGAGCGCCGGGCGGGCTGGCAGTACCCCTTCCGGGCGCTGCACGCTGGCGGGTCACCGCTGTGCGCGGGCAGCGACTGGCCGGTGAGCAGCCCGAACCCGCTGTGGGGAGCGCACGTCGCGGTAAACAGGAGCCTGCCCGTTATGGCGGGGGGCCAGGGCGGCGATTCCTTCCTCCCTGAGCAGGCCCTCGGCCTGGCGTCCATTCTGGCCGCCTACACCTCAGGTAGCGCCAGGGTGAATGGCCTCGATGCGGTGACCGGTTCGATCCGGGAGGGCCTCGACGCTGATTTTGCCGTTGTGAACGCCGACCTGGCCCACCTTCCGGCGGAGGAGATCTGTCAGTCGGTGGTCGTCCAGACCTGGATCCGGGGCCAGGTCGTGTATCAGCAACACTGAGCTCCGCCCAGGACGGGCGGAGCGGTATCGAGGAGGACAGATGCGCGGGAGACGGAACCGCTGGGCAGTTGCCGTCGCTGCGACAGCGACGCTGGCGCTGGTGAGCTCCGCCTGCGGGCGGTCGGCCGGGAGCCCCGCGTCGGGCAACGTCTCGGCGACCAAGGGGCTGGTGACCACGACGCCGGCGGGTACCGCACCAGTGTCCTCGGTGACCTGGGCGGTGTACCGGGACGTGAACTCGCTGGATCCGATCTACGCCTTCGACTACCCGGAAAACACCGCTGTCACCTTGATGTGCGAGTCGCTGCTCCGGCAGGCGCCGGACGGCTCGCTGCACTCCGGCCTGGCCACCCTGTCCTACCGGTCGCCAACCCAGCTTGTGTTCACCCTCAGGCCGGGGGCGACGTTCTGGGATGGTCACCCGGTGACGCCGGCCGACGTCGTCTACGGCCTGGAGCGGAATACCAATACCAAGCTCGGCGGATTCTACGGGCTCGTGTTTAACCGGGTTCAGTCGATTCAGGCGACCGGGTCCAGCCAGGTGACCATCACCTTGAAGCAGCCGGACTACTGGCTTCCCGGCGAGCTCGCCTCGATGCCGGGCATCGTCATCGAGAAGAGTTTCGCGGAGCAGCAGGGCAAGAATTACGGCACCCCGGCCGGCAGCATCATGTGCACCGGCTCCTACATGTTCAAGTCCTTCAAGCCCGGCGTCGGCGTGACCGCTGTCGCGAACCCGCATTACTGGAACTCCTCCGTCAAGCCCCTTGTCAGGCAGATCCTGCTCAAGGGAGCATCGGACATCTCGTCGTTCACCTCGGCGATGCTGACTGGCGCGATCCAGGGTTCTTACAGCTCCGGCGGGATTCCGACGCTGAGCCAGCTCCAGCACAGCGGAACCGTCCGGGTCTACCAAGGGCCCGGCTGGTCGACAGACGCGTTCATCGTGTCCAGCTTCTCCGGCGCGCTCGGCGACGTCCGGGTGCGCCAGGCGCTGTCGCTGGCGCTCGACCGGAAGGGCATCATCGACTCGGTGTACCGGGGCGCGGCCCTGATGCCGCGCTGGGTGTCCAACCCCGGGACGTTCGGCTATGGCAAGTCCGTGTTCAACGCCGCCTATGCCCGCTCGCCCGTGGTCAGCCAGAACCTCGCCGAGGCCAAGAAGCTCGTGCAGGCCGCGGGCGCCACCGGAAAGACGATCACGATCGGCACGTCCAGCCAGCTCGCGGACATTTCCGCGGACGCGGGCGCCTACCAGGCAGCGGCGCAGGCGATCGGCCTCAAGGCAGTCCTCAAATCGGTGTCCGCCCAGAACTACATCAACTTCTTCATCGACCCCAAGGCCCGGCAGGGCATCGACGGGTTCCTGACGGTGAACTACGGCGACTACGCCGACCCGGCATCGATGCTCGCCACGTTCGACCTGCCCGGCGGTTCGCAGAACTACGACAACTTCAACAACCCGCAGATCGTCTCGGCGCTGGAGCAGGCGCGGAGCACGGCCAACCCGAACCAGCGGGCGGCGCTCGTGGTGCGGGCGGAGAAGCTCACCATGCAGCAACTGCCGTGGATCCCGGACGTGCAGCCGACGCAACAGCTCATGCTGAGCAGCAAGCTGTCCGGGGCGGTGGCGTCGTTCGCCTATATGTTCGCGCCCTGGGCCAACAGCCTCGGCGGGACCGGCTGAGGCGATGCGCTGGAGATTTGTCGCCCGTCGGCTGGCCATGCTGCTGATCAGCCTGCTTGTCGCGAGCTTCGTCATCTTCGCGGCGGTGTACCTGGCGCCGGGGAACCCGATCGCCGCGCTGTCCGGAGGCCGGTCGCTGCCACCCAGCAGCGTGCGCATCCTCGAGCAGCGCTACCATCTCAACGCACCGTTCTTCGCGCAGTACTGGTACTGGCTCGACAATGTCCTGCACGGCAACCTCGGGATCTCGATCACGCTGCGGGAGAACGTGTCGACGCTGATAGCGTCCCGGATCTGGACCACGGCCGGGCTGGTCCTGTACTCCTCGCTGCTGATCGTCGTATTCGGAATCGGCATGGGGCTGGTAGCCGGGCTGCGGCCCGGGGTGCTCGACACGAGCACGGTGGTGGTCACGGCGATCTCCGCGGCAATCCCGGCGTTCGTCGCCGCGATCGTGCTCATCCTGGTGTTCGCCGTGAAGCTGGGCTGGTTTCCCGCCATCGGCAACGGCACCGGCTTGGTGGACAACATCCGGCACCTCACGCTGCCGGCGTTCGCGCTGGCCATCTCATCGCTCGCGATCGTCGCCCGGGTCACCAGAGCGTCGGTCCGTGGGGAGGGCGAGCGTGAGCATGTGCAGACGGCGGTGAGCCGCGGTATCCCGGGCAGGCAGGTGATCAGGCGCCATGTCCTGCGGAACGCGGCGATCCCGATCACCACGGTCGCCGGCATCACGATCGCGTCGCTGATAGCGGTGGCGGCCGTGGTGGAGACCGCGTTCAGCCTGAACGGGCTCGGGGCCTACCTGGTGCAGGCCGCCCAGTCGAAGGACCTTGCCGTCGTGCAGGGCATCTCGCTGTTGCTCGTCAGCGCGTTCGTCATCGTCAATCTGCTCGTTGACATGCTCTACTCGGTGCTGGACCCGCGGGTCTCGCTGGGAAGCCGGGCGACGTGAGCACCGGGATCCCCACCGCGATCGAAGCCCCGCGGTTCCGGGCCCTGACAAGCGTGCGCGCGACCGGCGCCGCCGGCATCGCGTCGGCGATCATCCTCGCGGCCGCGACGTTCGCTGCGATCTTCGGGCCGTTGCTCGCCCCCTATGATCCCGAGTTGCCCAACCTGTCCCTGGCCTGGATCGGCCCGATAGGTGGCCATCTGCTCGGGTTCGACGTCCAGGGCCGCGACGTGCTCTCCCGGCTGCTGGTGGGTGCACAAACCTCGATGCTCGGACCCTTGGTAGTCGTGATCGTGAGCATGATCACCGGCGCCGTGCTGGCTGTCATCGCAGCATGGCGGCGGGGCGCCGCCGACGCCGCGATCTCCTCCGGGCTGGACATATTGTTCGCGTTCCCGGGAATCCTGCTCGCGGTGCTCGCCACCGCGGTCTTCGGAGCGGGCCTTCCAGCCGCCGCGATCGCCCTGTCCTTGGCCTACATGCCGTACGTCGCACGCGTGCTGCGCGGCGCGGCGTTCCGGGAGCGGAGCCAGCCTTACGTCGCGGCGCTCGAGGTCCAGGGAGCGTCAGCAACCTCGATCTGCCTTCGTCACCTGATCCCCAACATGCTGCCGCTCATCGTGGCGCAGGCGACGATCCTGTTCGGCTACGCCATGGTCGATCTGGCGGCCATCTCCTTCCTCGGCCTCGGGGTGCAGCCGCCCCGGCCCGACTGGGGCGTGATGATCTCGGAGAACGAGACAGGGATTGTCCAGGGCTACCCGCTGCCAGCTCTTTCGGCCGGGGTGTGCATCGTCGCCGTCGTCATCGCGGTCAACGTGCTGGGCGAGCGGTTGTTCGAGCACGCTGAAGCGGGACGCCGATGAGCGACCCGGCAGCGGTCGCCGCGCCAGAGTCCCCCGGGGCCACGGCCACGCCGCTGCTCGACGTCGCCGGGCTGAGCGTATTGCTGGAAATCAACGGCGCGAAGCGCCCCGTGTTGCGGGACGTCTCGCTGACGGTGCGGCCGGGCGAGGCCGTAGGCCTGGTCGGTGAGTCAGGATCGGGCAAGTCCATGACCGCGCGTGCGATCGACCGGTTGCTGCCGCGCGGCGCCGAGGTCACCGGTTCGATCCGGTTCGGGGGCGAGGACGTCAACGGGCTCACCGGCGCCGGCCTGCGCCGGTACCGCAACCAGGTGGCGATGATCTTCCAGGATCCGCGCGCGCACACCAACCCGGTCCGGCGCATCGGTGACTTCATGACCGAGGCG